>Ga0308164_10000690_pt1 | contig 48650 bp, 47 predicted proteins | sample PhyTR2_FD_201031 | JGI IMG/M metagenome (GOLD analysis project Ga0308164, IMG submission 201031) | Phyllosphere microbial communities from UC Gill Tract Community Farm, Albany, California, United States - DLSLT.R2 | ecosystem: Host-associated > Plants > Phyllosphere > Unclassified | place: USA...
GTCAGTCGGCGAACACGCTGGCGCTGCTGTTCTTCGAGGAACCCGCCGAGGACGAGTCGACGATCAACCCGTTCTTCCTGTCGATGCTGGGCTCGATCACGCACGCTTGTGCCCGCGCCGGCTACGATTTGCTGATCTCGTTCCAGCAATTGTCGGGTGACTGGCACGTCGATTACCAGGACAGCCGCAAGGCGGACGGTATCATCCTGCTCGGTTACGGCGATTACGAGGCCTATCGCGCGCGCCTCGATCACCTCACCGAACAAGGAACCAAGGTGGTGCGCTGGGGAGCAGTCGGTACGGGGCCTGCCGGGATCACGGTCGGGTCGGACAATCGCGGCGGCGGCGAGGCGGCGACCGCGCACTTGATCGCGCGCGGCCGGCGGCGGATCGCGTTCCTGGGCGCGGCGGACGGGCGGTATCCCGAACTGGAGGACCGGTATCGGGGATATCTCGACGCGTTGGCGGCTGCGGGGCTGACGGCAGACGACGCATTGCAGATCGATGCGATCACCACCGAAGACGCCGGACGGGACGCGATCGGCGAACTCGCGCGACGCGGCGCCGACTATGACGCGATCTTTGCAGCGAGCGACAGCATCGCAATCGGTGCGATGCGCGCGCTGGCGGCTGCGGGGCGATCGACCCCGGACGACGTCGCGATCGTCGGCTTCGACGATATCGCCTCGGCGCAACTCACCAACCCGCCACTGACGACCGTGACGCAGGACGCGCGCCGGGCAGGGGAGGCGCTGGTTCGAACATTGCTGGCGAAACTGCGCGGCGAAGTCTCCGACGACCTGCCCTTGCCGACCCGCCTGGTGATCCGCGCGAGCAGCGGGGCATAGCCCAACACGATCCTCCCCCGCCAGGGGGAGGTGGCAGGCGTCAGCCTGACGGAGGGGGCGGCATAAGCAACCGCTGTTGTCCAACCTGCCCCTCCGCCTCCTGCGGCGCCCCCCCCCTGGCGTGTAAGAACGGCCGCTCAGTCGTCGAACAGGAACAGATTGAGCGTCAGCCGCCCGGCTAGCGGGTCCGAACTCAGTACCACCGCAGGCGGCAGATACGCACAGTGCAGCGTATTCCCAGCATAGACGAGCGCCCGGTTGAAACGTGCCGGCTGGACCGCGATGCGTTCGTACAATGCCGTGTCGCCGGCGATGTAGGACGCCTCGGGCATGCCGTGCGCCTGCACGCCCGCTTCCAGTTCCGCCCTGAACCGACCAAGGCGCGACGCATCGACAGTCTCGAACGCCGTGGATCGCTGGCGGTAGAACGCAGTGCCACCCTGTTCGCCGCGCCCCAGGAACAGGAGCACCGCGATTCGCCCCCGCTCGACGCCGTCGAAATGCGGTAACCGCTGGATCGGCGCGAGATCGCCAGGCGCCGTGGTGACGAGCGAATAATAGGCCTCTGATACTGCCGGCGCCGGATCGAGCCCGAAATGCTCCGCCAACAATGGCGCGATCCGGCGTCGCATCGTCTCGGCGAGGCGCGGCGGCACCTCGGCGCGAACGCCGGGATAATGCGGGCCGATCGGCGCCATCCGCAGGCTTGCCGCATCCTCGCGCAGCGCATCCGGATCGGGCCAGAAATCGTCGATCGCGATCAGCGGGCGCTGCTCCTCGCCCTGAAAGTGAAGCGTGGTTTTCGGCGGTTGGGTCATGCAGGCCTTCATGCGGCCGGGCGGCACGGCGGGGCAAGGTATTCGTATGCATAGTTGTTTTGCCGGTCGCTTGGGGTCAAGCCGGTCCGTCAGATCGCCACGCACACAAGTGGCGACCGATCAGGAGAGCCGCGTTTTGACCGAGAAACCAGTCCAGGGCTTTGCCGGCCTGTGGAACATCAGCTTCGGCTTTTTCGGGATCCAGATCGGCTTCGCGTTGCAGAACGCCAATATGAGCCGGATCTTCCAGACGCTCGGCGGATCGCTCGACGACCTCTCCTATCTTTGGATCGCGGCGCCGTTGACCGGAATGCTCGTTCAGCCAATCATCGGTCATTATAGCGATCGCACCTGGACGCGGTTCGGCCGCCGCCGTCCCTATTTCTTCGCTGGCGCGGTACTCGCCGCGCTCGCGCTGTTCGTGATGCCCGAAGCGAAATTGCTATGGCTTGCCGCGCTGACGCTCTGGGTACTCGACGCCTCGATCAACGTCTCGATGGAGCCGTTTCGCGCGTTCGTCGGCGACATGCTGCGCAAGGATCAACATACCGCAGGCTACGCGCTCCAGACCGCCTTCATCGGTGCGGGCGCAGTGGTCGGCTCGATCTTTCCGTTCGCGCTCGCGCATCTCGGCGTGTCGGGCGATGCGCTCGCGGGCGTTCCCGACACCGTGCGCTACAGCTTCTGGTTCGGCGGCGCGGCACTGCTGCTCGCGGTGCTCTGGACGGTCGGCAACACGCGCGAATACAGCCCCGAACAGATGGCATCTTTCGCCGATTCCGACCGCGATGAAGCACACAGCGCTCCGGTACGCGCGCTTGCCAGCCGCGGCTTCGCGACCAGCATCGCCTGGATCGTCGCCGGGATCGCGGTCGTCGTCGCGGTGCCCGAACTGGCGTTGCAGAAGGAAGTGTACCTGCTCGGCGGCCTGCTCGTCGCCTATGGCGGCGCCAGCCTCGCGGCCATCGTCCTCGCGCGCGGCGGCAATGTCGACAATGCGCTGAGCCAGATCGTCCGTGACTTCGCCGCGATGCCCAGCGTCATGAAGCGCCTCGCACTCGTCCAGTTCTTCAGCTGGTCCGCGCTGTTCATCATGTGGATCTTCACCACGCCCGTCGTGGCGCAATATATGTACGGATCGAGCGACGCGACGAGCGCCGCCTACAATGCGGGCAGCGATTGGGTCGGCGTGCTGTTCGCAGTCTACAACGCCGTCGCCGCGCTGGTCGCGTTACTGATACTGCCGCGGTTGGCCAGACGGATCGGCCGGGTCAAAACGCATATAGCCTGCCTGCTGTGCGGCGCCGCGGGGTTTGCGAGCTTCCTCATGGTGCGCGATCCAACGTTGCTGATCGTCAGCGAAGTCGGCGTCGGCATCGCCTGGGCGTCGATCCTCGCCATGCCCTACGCGATCCTCGCCTCCAACCTGCCGCAAGCCAAGCTCGGCATCTACATGGGGTTGTTCAACATCTTCATTGTGCTCCCGCAGTTGCTGGTCGCGACGCTGATGGGGTCGGTGCTGAAGGCGTTCTTCCCGACCGAACCGATCTGGACGATGGCATTCGCCGCCATCGTGATGATTCTCGCAGCCCTTGCGATGCTGCGCGTCCCTGAGGTTCCCGACAAGTTTGCCTGAGGCGAGAAGCAGCAAACTAGCGCTGTCGCTCAGGCGTCAGCCCGAGTGACGTTCTGCCATGTAGCGTCCAGGCGAGGTACCAAGCGCCTTGCGGAACATCGTCACGAAGCTGGGCACGCTTTCATAGCCCAGGTCGCTGGTCACTTGCTGGATCGAGGCGCCGCCGGCCAGCCACTTCACGGCGAGTACGACCCCGAGCTGTTGGCGCCACCGGCCAAAGCTCATTCCCGTCTCCCGCTTGATCAGCCGCAACAGCGTGCGCTCGCTCAGACCAGCATGTCGCGCCCAGATCTCCAACGTTCCTCGGTTCGCCGGGGACGCTATCATCGCGTCCGCAATGCTGCGCAGCCGTGGATCGATCGGCATCGGCAGATGGAGATTCTCAACCCGAGCCGCGGCGAGTTCGTCGAGCAGCACCGCCACCAGCCGCGTGTTCGCACTGCCTTCCTCATAGAAATAGGGGAGATGCGCGGCGCGGGTCAGCAGCTCGCGCAGCAAGGGGGTCACCGACACTGCACAGCAGGTCTTCGGCAATCGCGCGTCCACTGCGGGATCGACGAACGCGTTATACCCTTCGAGTGCGCCGGTCACCTTGATCGCGTGCAGCGCACCGCCGGGGATCCAGATGGCGCTGCGCGGCGGCACGACCCACAACCCCCCTTCCACTTCGCAACTGAGCGCGCCGCGCTGGACCAGCAGCATCTGTCCCTTGGCGTGACTATGATCTTCTAGCTCGAACCCGCCAACATCAGACATCTCAACACCGAACGCGACGATCGGGCGCGGCACGACATCCGGATCGACCCATTCGAAATCCTGCAACGCGTTCAGGATTGGCATAGGCGACGATCCTGGAAAAGATCCGTACTGGCGATATCACACAACATTATGTCGGTCCTTCGTAATGACGCCAAAGTCGCGTCCAGCTATCTAATCGCCATCGCCCCGTCGAGCCATTCCGGCTTCGGGCATCGGCAAGGATCATCATGAACACGCTGAGCAGCCCCCGCCTCGCCGACCTTCTGGAAAGACTGCACGGCGAAGCCGACGCGGTTGACCGCGAACACGTCGAGGCGATGCAGGCGAAAATCGCGGCACCTGGCGCTTCGATCGAGGCGCTGGTGATGGACCTACTGGCGGATGAGCGTGCGGACTATCGCGCGACCTATCGCGACCGCGCGGACAATTTCCTTGCCGTGTCGCCGGAGTATGGTCGGTTCCTCTACGCGATCGCGCGTGCCTGCAAAGCGACCCGGATCGTCGAGTTCGGGACGTCTATGGGAATTTCGACGCTCTATCTTGCTGCGGCGCTGCGCGACAATGGCGGCGGCCATCTGATCGGCAGCGAGATGGAGGTCAGCAAGGTGGCGCGGGCTCGTGCCAATCTGCAGGCGGCCGGCCTCGCCGACCTTGTCGATATCCGCGCTGGCGATGCCCTGGAGACGCTGAAGGATGTGGGCGGTACGGTCGATCTAATATTGGTGGACGGCGCGTTCTCGCTGTATCTTTCGGTACTCAAGACGATCGAGCCGTGGCTGAAGCCTGGCGCCGTGGTCCTGGGGGAAAATGCGTTCGAGCCGGAATATCTGGCGTATGTCCGCAATCCCGCCAACGGCTACATGTCGCTGGCCTTACCGGACGAAGGTCGCGGCAACGAATTTTCCGTGAAACTGTCATGATGGAAACGCAGGCTACCGAGTGGACGAAAGAACCAGGCCGGTTGAGCAGAGCGGTGACGCGGCTGTGGATGAAGCCCGCGACCGTCGTCGCCAACGAACGATTGGCGGATCGCTTTCATCTGATCACTCTAGAGGGCGATGCGCTCAAGACCGTGACGTGGCGGCCGGGACAGAAGGTGCAGATCGCGATGGGCTCGGCATTCGTAACCCGGACTTACACGCCGATCGAATGGAATGCGTCAGCCGGGCGTATGTGCATTCTGGGCTATGCCCATGGCGACGGACCTGGGAGCAATTGGGTCCGCACCGCGGCGCCGGGCGAAGTATGCGACGTCTTCGGTCCGCGCGCGTCGCTGGACATTGGCGGTCTGTCTGGGGCGCTTGTCATCCTCGGGGACGAAACCTCGATCGGACTTGCTTATGCGGCGACCTTTCAAGACCCGACGCGGCATGTAACAGCGTGTTTCGAAGTCGCAGACGACGTTGGTGCTCAGCAGGTGATGGCCAGTCTGGCTCTTGAGCGCGTTACGCTGATCACACGGCGCCTAGATGGTGGGCACGTCGCCGAGCTCGAAGCATCGCTCTCCGACGCAGTTGCGGTCGGATCCACCTTCGTGCTCACGGGAAAGGCCGCAACGATCCAAGTGCTTCGGCAGAGCTTGCGACGAAGATTCGTTCCGACGACGCGGCTTGTTGCCAAGGCGTATTGGGCGCCTGGTAAAACAGGCCTGGACTGAGCTTGGCAGAGCCGCCTTCCGAAGCCTGCAAGGTATGATCGCAAAATCCAAGTTTCGCCATTCGAGCAAGGTTCAGGGCGATTGATTGTTCAGCTAGTCGGAACGGAAGGAACGGTGCCCTCAAACCGCGTGTTGCCGGGGAGAGAATGGGCGAGGCTGAGATCGCCGTCGTGCCCCCGGAAGATTTGCCGGGCGAGCGCCAGACCCACGCCCGTGCCCTCGGTCTTGGTGGTGAAGAAGGGGCGGAAGACGTCGACCTGGTTTGCGACGGGAATACCCGGGCCGGTGTCCGTCAACGTGAACTGCGTTTGGCCGACTAAGGCGGTGACAATGAGCGTGACCCGTGCATCGGGCGAATCGTGCAACGCCTCGGCTGCGTTTTGCAATACGGCCCAGAGCGCTGCGGTCAGTTGATCCGGGTCGGCCAGCAGATGGGCCGGTGCGTCTCGGAGGTCGGTCGTAAACGCGATTCCCGGCCATCTCGTCGTAAACAATGCCGCCAGATCGCTGACGAACCCGGCTAGAGGGATACGCTCCACCGAGGGGGCGGGCAGCTTCGCCAACGCACGGTAGCTTTCGCCGAACCGGTGCAGGCTGGCGGCGCGGCGCGCGACGGTCTCGACCGCGTCGCGAACCTTGGGCAGCATCGGGTCCGGATCGTCGAGCATCGCCACCGCAGTCTCGGCTAGCGAGGCGATCGGGGTGAGGGCGTTGACGATCTCGTGGCTCAGGACCTGGACGAGCTCGCGCAACGCGGCGGCCTCGGCGGCCTTCAGTTCGGCATCGATGTCGATCAGCGCGCCGATCCGCGTCATCCGCCCTGCCAGCGCAAGGTCGCCGGTGGCCAGCGCGAAACTCCGGATGTCAGTGTCATGCCCGATCTCGATCGTGGCGGTGCGGCCGGGGCGGGTGTCGGCGAGCGCGGTAACCAGCCCCTCGGGCGGATCGGCCACCAGATCGCCTGCGCCGAGCAATCGCCGCGCAGCGCGGTTGACAGCGCGCAACCGGCCGTCTTCGAGCGCGACCAAGGGCGCAGGCGACAGATCGAGATAGGCGTTCAGACGGCGCCGTTCCTCTTCTCCAGCAGACGGGGTCGAGACTGGTGGCGCCGGCATCGGCGAGCGCTGACCAGCGTCGACCAGGTCGAGTGCGGCGATCCAGATCGCGATCATCGCCGCGAGGAGCGTGGTGGCGTACAGACCGCGTGTGGCCGCAACCGCACCACCGGCGCCGGCCGCAGCTATCGCCAGCGCGCGTACGACGGCGCGCGTCCGGTCAGAGGCCATAGCGTGCCATCCGGCGATAGAGCGCCGCGCGGGTCAGTCCGAGCTGTGCGGCGGCGCGGCTGACGTTGAAGGCGTGGCGCTCGAGTGCTGCGGTGATCAGCGTTTCCTCATTGCGCGCGAGCGACAGATCGGGGGCGAGCGATTGCGGCTCGGCGGCGCCGGGTGAACGCAGGAGGTCGCTGATCGCGTAAGTCTCGCCATTGCCGAGCAGAACCCCGCGTTCCATCGTCTGGCGCAGGCCGCGGACGTTGTCGGGCCAGCGATCCGCCGCGATCGCCTGCAGCGCGTCCGCATCGAGTGGTCCGAGGGGCTTGCCGTGGCGGTAGGCGAACAGTGCGAGGAAATGGCGAGCGAGCAGCGCCACATCGCCCGCGCGATCGACGAGCGGCGCGAGGCCGATTTCGATCGTTCCGACCCGGTCGAGCAGGTCTTCGCCGATCGCCCCCCGAATGCTGGCGCGATCCAGTCGTGTGGTCGCGATGACGCGGATCCCGTCGAGCGCTGAGAGGAGAACGCCGTTGAGCGCACGAGGCAGGCGGTCGATATGGTCGATGACCAACAACCCGCCAGCGGCCGCCGCCGTTTGCTGGGCGATGACGGCGGCGTCCGCGGCCTCGGCGTCCACCGTGATGAGCGGCAGGCTGGCGTGGGGCGAGGCTTGATGAACCAGTCGGGCGATCAGCGTCTTGCCGGTACCCGCAGCGCCGTGAATCAGGATTGGCGCCGCGGTGGGCGCGACGCGAGCGACTAGGTCGCGGGCGCGCGTGATCCCGACGCTTTCGCCGAGCAGAATGCCGTCATGGACGGGCAGTGTCGCCGCTGTCTCCAGCTTCGCGCGGCGCAGCGCCAGCCCGCGCTCCACCGTGGTCAGCAGGCGTTCGTTGTTCCAGGGCTTGATCACGAAGTCGGTCGCGCCGCTGCGCATCGCCCTGACCGCGACTGCGATCCCGCTATGCCCGGTGACGACGATGACGACGGCGCGCGCATCTGCTGCGATCAGCCGGTCGAGCATCGCGAACCCCTCCTCGCCGGTGGTCCGTCCGCGCGCGAAGTTGAGGTCGAGCAGAATGACGTCGATCGGTTCGCCGGCGAGCAGCACCCAGGCCGCCTCCGGGTTCGCTGCGGTCGAGACGCGCATGCCGTGCCGTTCGAGCAACAACCGCGCTGCCTTGGCGATGTCGGGGTCGTCGTCGATGACCAAGATATGCGATTCGGTTGACATGGCCGTCATAGTGTCCGGAAACGGACAGTTGGTACAGTCGGGTGTGCGCTTCAGCGATGGAGCGAAAGATTATGCAGCACTGGCAGTAACTTAGGATCTGGTCGATCTGTCCCGTACACTGTCCGCATGACAGAGACGACCCTGCCTGGAACGGGCGCCGCGATGGACCGGCGTATCGAGCGTCCGCACGCCAAGCGGCGCAAGCGTATCGTGCGCGGTGCGCTTGCAATCGCCGTGCTGGCTGCGGCGGTGCTGCTGTGGGTGCTGATGCCCGGCGCCAATGCGCTGACCGTCGACGCCGCCGCGATCCGCACCGGCGACTTGGTGCGCGTGCCGTTCCGCGATTTCGTGCCGCTCCGCGCCGAGGTGGCGCCGTTGCGCACTGTATTCGTGACCGCGATCTCCGGCGGACAGGTCGCCGACCTCGCCACCAGCGACGGCGCGATGGTCACCGCCGGCACGCCGCTCGCACGTTTGTCCAATCCGTCGCTCGAACTCGACGTGGCCAGCCGCTCGGCGGAGATCGTCGGGCAATTGAGCGCGATCAGCGGCCAGCGGCTGTCGGTCCAGAACACGCGGCAGGACGGCGCGCGCGATCTGGCCGAGGCGCGTAACGCACTGTCCAAGGCACGGACGTTGCTCGCGCAGAAGCAGGTTCTGTTCGACCGGGGGATCATCACGCGCGCCGCAATCGATCCGGTGCGCGAGGATGTCGGGTATCAGCAGGCGCGGGTTGCTGCGCTCGATCGCGGGACGGCCGAAGCCGGTGCTACGCTGGCGGATCAGTCCTCTGGCATCGCCGCGACCGCGCGGCAGTTGCGCGAGAGCCTGGCGATGGTTCGAGCGAGTCTCTCCGCGCTGGTGCTGCGTGCGCCCGTCGCGGGACGGCTTACCGCCTTTACACTGCAGCCTGGGCAGACGCTCAAGGCTGGCGATCCGGTCGGGCAGATCGACTCCGAGGGGCAGTGGAAGCTAACCGCAGATGTCGATCAATTCTATCTCGGGCGCGTCCGGGTCGGGCTTGGCGCGGCGGCCGATATCGACGGTCGGAGCTATGCGATGTCGGTCATCAAAATCCTGCCGCAGGTGACCGAAGGCCGGTTTCGCGTCGAATTCGGTTTTCGGGGTGTGGCGCCTACGGGGCTGAACCGCGGCCAGACGCTCGACGTCCGCCTCGTGCTCGGCGCGGACCGGCCCGCGGTGGTCGCGCCCTCGGGCGGCTGGCTCGATGCGGGCGGCACCACCGCGTTCGTGCTCGACGGGAACGCGAAGGCCGTCAGGCGGGCGATCGTCACCGGCCGACGCAATCCGGACCAGGTTGAGATCGTCTCCGGCCTCGCGCCCGGCGAGCGGATCGTGACCACCGCGCTCGGCACCTACACCCCCTTTCAGACCCTCCTCATCCGATAGGATTCGATATGATCCAGTTACAGGACCTCAGCCGCACCTATGCCTCGGACGAGGTCGAGACGACTGCGCTCGGCGGCATCGACCTCGCAGTCGAGACGGGTGAATTCGTCGCGATCATGGGGCCGTCGGGCTGCGGCAAATCGACGCTGCTCAACATCATCGGCACGATCGACCGTCCCACGGACGGACGGTATCTGTTCGAAGGGGCCGACATCGCGCGCGCGCCCGAAGCCGAACTCGCCAAGCTGCGCCGTGATCGACTGGGCTTCGTGTTCCAGAGCTTCAACCTGATCGACGAGTTGACGATCGCCGAGAACGTCGCGCTGGGTCTCGCCTATCGGACGATGCCCGCGCGCGCGAAGAAGGACCGCGTTGCGGCGGCGATGGACCGGGTCGGCATCGCGCACCGCCAGCGGCATCACCCGCACCAATTGTCGGGCGGCCAGCAACAACGCGCCGCGATCGCCCGCGCGATCGTCGGCGAGCCGCGGTTGATCCTCGCCGACGAGCCGACCGGCAATCTGGATACCGAGAACGGCGCGCAGGTGATGGACATCCTTGGCCAGCTGAACGCGGAGGGCGCGACGATCGTGATGGTCACGCACAGCCCGTCGCACGCCGACATCGCCAAGCGGACGGTGCACATGCTCGACGGCCGGATCCTGTCGTCGGCGCGGCGCGCCGCCTGATGCGCCGCTCGCTGCAGATGATCGTGCTGATGCTGCTCGTGGTGGTCCTCGTCCGCCACCTCGCAGCGACCAAGCCCGGCTCCAAGCCCGGCCCCGATACCGCAAGCGACGCCTGAAGGAGCCGCCATGTCCGCACTCACCAGCCTCTATCGTTCGCTCGCGCATCACCGCCTGTTCGCCCTACTCAACATCGGCGGTCTCGCACTGGGGATCGCGACGTTCCTCGTCCTGTTCCTCTTCGTTCGGTTCGAGACCGGGTACGACCGGGTGCTGCCGCAGCAAGACCGGTTGTGGGTAATGGAGGAGCGCTATGTGATGCCGGGCTATCCGGCGGACACCAATCCGAACACGATGGGCAGCGAACTCAAGATCCTGCAGGCGGATTACCCGCAGCTGGTCGGCACGCGCTACATGAACATGGCGGCGACGGTGCAGCAGGGCGGGCAGGCGACCGCCGAGGATTTGGGCACGGTCGACCCGAACTTCTTCGATCTCATGCGCTTTCCCGCGATCGAGGGGAATCCAGCGGCCACGCTCGCCGATCCGAACGGCTTGGTGGTCACGCAGAAGACCGCGCGGAAATATTTCGGGAGTCAGTCGGCGATCGGCCGGACGCTGCAACTGTCGATCGATGGGACGACCTATCCCTACAAGGTCGGGGCGGTGCTGAGCGACATGCCCGACGAGGTCACCTTCAAGAGCGAGATGTTCGCGCAAATCTCACGGACTCGCTTCGGCAACGAATGGTGGGAGCACTGGGGCAGCGCGTCGCTGACCACGTTCCTGCGGTTTCCCGATGCGGTGGCAGCGCGGGCGTTCGAGGCGCAATTGCCCGCCTTTCTCGATCGCCATGCTTATGCCGGGGGCAATCTGAAGAAAGGCGAGTATTTCCAATCGCTGCGGCCGCTGACCGCGATGCATCTGTATAGTCCGGGCGATCGCGCGATCGTCACGACCTTGGGGGCGGTCGGGCTGCTGACGCTGCTGATCGCGATCGTGAACTACGTCAATCTGGCCACCGCGCGTGCCGGGTTGCGCGCGCGCGAAGTGGCGATGCGCAAGGTCCTGGGTGGCACGCGGCGATCGCTGGTGCGGCAGTTCCTGGGCGAGGCGCTGGCGACCGTCGCGGTAGCGGCGTTGATCGGTCTCGCGCTGGCCGAGATCGCGCTGCCTTTCATCAACGCGCTTGGCGGAACGACGCTGGCGATCCGCTACGTCGGATGGGACGGCGTCGTCCTTCCACTGGTCCTGCTGGTCCTGGGCATCGCTTTGGTCGCGGGGCTGTATCCTGCGTTCGTGCTTTCGGGGTTTCGCCCTGCCGCAGTGCTCGCCTCGACGCGAGCACCCGGTGGTGGGCGCAGCGGGACCCGGCTGCGAAGCGCGCTGGTGGTCGTGCAGTTCGCGATCGCGATCGCGTTCGCCATCGCGACCGGAGTCATGCTCAAACAGACCGAACATATCCGTGACGCCGATCTCGGATTTCGCCGCGACGGGTTGATGATCGTGCGGTCGCTGATGACCGGCGGGATCGACTCCCCACAGCGCGCTGCGATCCTGCGCAGCCTCGCGGCGGCCCCCGGCGTCACCGGCGTCACCGTCGCCAACAATGCCCCGGGCGACCAGAGCACGACCAATTTCTCAGGGTACAGCCGCGCAGGAGCGTCGGGCGCCAAGATATCGTTGATGGATGTCGGCACCGGTCGCGACTATTTCCGCGTGTACGGCGCGCGCCTCGTCGCGGGGCGCCTGTTCGACGCCGCGCATGCCGACGACCGCGGCCTGTTGACGCTTGCCGAACGCAAGCGGGCAGGGCCCAATGTGGTGATCAACCGGACCGCGGTGACCGTGCTGGGCTTCGCGTCGCCGGCCGCGGCACTGGGGCAGGCGATCAACGACGGCGAGCGGGACTCGACCATTATCGGCATAGTCAACGACCTGCGCTTCAGAAGTCCGCGCGATGCCGTCACGCCGGTCGCCTACACCTACAACACCGTCGATATCCTCTCGCCGTTCGCGGCGGTACGCTATGCCGGCCGCGATGCGAAGACAATGATGGCGGCACTCGAGGCGGCGTGGAAGCGCGTCGTCCCGGGCGTTCCGTTCGAGGCGCGCTCGGTCGAGGACAATCTGTACCAGCGCTATTACAAGGCGGATGCGCAACGCTCGCGGCTGTTCACGATCGGTGCGGTGCTGGCGATCCTAATCGGCTGCATCGGGCTCTACGGGCTGGCGGCGTTCGACACCGCGCGGCGCGTCAAGGAGATCGGCATCCGCAAGACGCTCGGTGCCTCGACTGCCGAGGTGTTGCGGCTGTTGATCGGGCAGTTCCTGCGACCCGTGATCCTCGCCAACCTCGTAGCATGGCCGCTCGCCTATGTCGCGATGCAGCGCTGGCTAGGCGGGTTCGACGACCGCATCGCGCTGTCGCCGCTATTCTTTGTCGGCGCCTCGCTCGCCGCGGTGCTGATCGCGAGCGCGACTGTCTTCGGCCAGGCTTGGCGCGTCGCCCGCGCCGAGCCCGCTCGCGCGCTGCGCCACGAATAGGGGCCAGTCGATGTCCTCAGCCTTCCCGACGCTGTACCGTTCGCTCACCCGCCATCGGCTATACGCCATCCTCAACATCGGCGGGCTTGCGCTTGGCATCTCGGTGTTCCTGATACTGATGCTGTTCGTCCGGTTCGAGACCAACTACGACCGCGTGCTGCCGGGATGGGAACGGGTCTGGACCATCGTGCGCACGGTCCAGTTCCCCGGCAACCCCGAGGTGCAGATTCCGTCCTCGCCTACGCTCTCCGGGCAATTGGCCGCGGCGTTCCGCGATCTCGTCGTGGCGCGGATGACGCCCTATGACACCGCGACGGTGCTGACCGGGAACACGAGTACCACGCACAAACTGGCATTGGTCGACCGCGATTACTTTCGGATTTTTCCGTTTCCCGTCGTCGAGGGCGATACCGCGAGTGCGATCGCCCGCCCGGATGGGATTGTCGTCACCCAGAGCGTCGCGGAGGCGTATTTTGGCAAAGCAAGCGCGCTAGGACGGACGCTGACGGTTGCGATCGACGGGAAGGCGCGCACCTACCGGGTCGGGGCGGTGATCGCCGACCTGCCGCAGAACCAGACATACGCCAGTGTCCTGTTCGCGGCGATCCCGGCCGAACTCACTGACGATTCCCGATCTACCAGCAATGGTGTCGTGACGTTTCTGGCACTGCCCGACACCGCGATGGCGGACCGGATCGGAGCATTCATGCGCCGCCATCCCGATCCCGCGTTCAATCCCGACGCGCGTCAATTCCTGAAAGAAGGCATCGTGCCGCTCGCCGGGCGCCATTTTGCGGGCAACGGGGTCGGCACGGTCGTCGCCGTGCTGGGCGGCGTGGGGATCGTCGCGCTGCTGCTGGCGGTGGTCAATTACGTCAATCTGGCGACAGCGCGCGCAGGGCTGAGGGCGCGGGAAATCGCGATGCGCAAGGTGGTCGGTGCGACCCGGCGGATGCTGATCGGGCAATTGCTCGGCGAGGCACTGGCAGCCGTGACGCTGGCGGCGTTGATCGGGCTGGCGCTTGCCGAGATTGCGCTGCCGTTCGTCAACGCGATCGGCGGCACCGACTTGTCGATCGCTTATTGGGGGGCGGGGTCTATCCTGCCGCCGCTCCTGGCGACGACCGCTCTGGTGACGTTGCTGGCAGGGTTCTATCCGGCGTTCGTGATATCCTGATTCCTGCCTGCGGGCGTGCTCGCCGCGGCCCGGACCCCCGGCGGCGATCGCGCGGGCGCAGGATTACGCAAGGCACTGGTGGTGACCCAGTTCGGCATCGCGGTCGCGCTGATGATCGGGACTGCGGTTCTGTTCGTCCAGACGCGGCACGTTCAGCAGGCGGACATCGGCTTCGGGCGAGACGGCCTGATCATGCTGAGTGGTTACGGCGACGCCGCGCTGGATGCGGGGCAACGTGCCCGGCTGGTCGACGCGATGCGCAAGACCCGCGGGGTTGCAGGCATCACGACGAGCGGCGTCGTGCCCGGCGGCGGCACGTTCGCAATCGCCAAGATGAAACGCGCCGGGGCGATCGGCGAGCCGCCGATGATCGTCCAGGCCACGGTCGGCGAGCAGTTCTTCGACACGTACCGAGCCCGTCTGCTGGCTGGTCGGATCTTCGATGCGGATCGGTTCGCGCTGGACGTTGGCAACAGCGGCACCGGGAGCACGGCCGTTGCGGGCAGGGTAGCGAACATCGTGCTCAACCATACTGCCGCCGAGCGCTTGGGGTTCGAGCAAGCCAACGAAGCGATCGGCCAGATCGTTTCGCTCGATGGCGCGACGGTGAGGATCGTCGGTGTGATCGCCGATATGCGCTTCGGAACGCCGCGCGAGCCGGTCGAGGCGTTCGCCTATAGCTATCGGCCTGGCGGTGGCTATCGCGCCATCGTGGTGATCCGCACCTCGGCCGATCCCGCAACCGTCCTGGAACGGCTGGAAACGACATGGCGCCGCATCGCGCCAGCGGTTCCGCCAGCAGCCACGACGGTCGACCAGAAACTGTACGACTCCTATTATCGCCAGGACGTGCAGCGGTCGCGGTTGTTTACGGCCGGCGCGGTGCTGGCAGTCGCGATCGGGTGCCTCGGGCTCTATGGCCTGGCAGCGTTCGATACGATGCGGCGGGTCAAGGAGATCGGTATCCGCAAGGTGCTGAGGGCCTCGACCAGCGACGTGATGCAGCTGCTGCTGGTTCAGTTCCTCAAGCCGGTCCTCCTGGCGAACGTGATCGCATGGTTCGCGATGTCGCATTGGTTGAGCGGGTTCGACGACCGGATCGGGTTGTCGCCCGGCTATTTCGTGGGTGCCAGCGTGCTGGCGCTCGTCATCGCGGCGGCGACTGTCGCCAGCCAGGCATGGCGCGTCGCACGGGCCGAACCCGCGCGCGCGCTGCGCCAGTTCTGGGAGACTCAAGCATGTGTGTTTCTGGTCGAGGGAGCCTGGTCCGCGGCTAGTCGTCAGACGGCGCGCGCACGTTCCTCGACGATCCGCTCGAGCATCGACAGCGGCATCGCACCGGCTTCCAGCACATCGTGGAAATGCTTCAGGTCGAAGCGATCGCCGGCGATCGCCTTGGCCTTCTCGCGTGCGCGCAGCCAGGCCGCGTGGCCGATCTTGTAGCTGCATGCCTGACCCGGCGAGACGCAATAGCGCTCGACCTCGCGCTGCGAGCGTCCGGGGGCGAAGCCGACCGTATCGACCAGGTATTTCGTCGCCTGGTCATGCGTCCACCGCTTGGTATGAATGCCGGTATCCACGACCAGCCGTGCCGCGCGGAACAGGAATGATTGCAGATAGCCGGCGCGTTCCACGGGCGAGGCATAGCCGCCGAGTTCGTCGGCAAGTTGTTCCGCATAAAGCGCCCAGCCTTCCAGATACGCGTTGAAGAAGGCGATCTTGCGCAGCGGATGCGTGGGCGCGCGTTGCGCGGTCGATATTTGGAGATGATGCCCCGGAACGCCTTCGTGATAGGTCAGGCTCGGCAGCGTGTATTTCGGCCAGTCGTGCACGCTCTTGAGGTTGATCCAGTAGATCGCGGCGCGCGAGCCATCGAGCGGCGCGCGGAAGTAATAGCCGTTGGGGGCCCCGTCCTGGATTTCGGGCGCGACGCGGCGGATCTCGAGCGCCGCGTTGGGCGGGTTCGTGAATGCCTTGGGCAGCCGTGCCTGCATCGCCTGTACGCCTGCGTTGAGACTGGCGAGCAGCTCGGCACGACCGGCGTCCGTGTTCGCGAACAATTGCGCGGGCAGGCGGTTGAGCTGGTCGAGCCGGGCACCGACACTGCCCTGCGTGAGGCCTTGTTCACGCAGGATCGGATCGAGCTGTGCGGTGAGTTCCGCGACCTGTTGCAGGCCCATGCGATGGACTTCGTCGGGCGACAAGCTTGTGGTGGTCGCCTGCGCCAGCGCGGCGGCGTAGATCGCATCGCCGTTGGGGATCGCCCAGATGCCGGCGGCACTGCGCGCAGAGGGCCGCAGCGAGCGCAGCAAAGCGATCTGGCGATCGAGCGCCGGATAGACCTGGGTCGCGACGATCTTGGCAGCGCGTGCCTGCCAATCCCCGGCGATCTTCGCGGGGCCGGTGCGGCTGGTCAGCGCCTGGACGAGCTGGTTGTCGACCGGGCTGGGTGACCGCAGGTTCGCCATTTGGCCTAGCGCTAGATCAAGGGAGAAGTCGGGCGCCAGCCGACCCTTGGCGGCTTCGCGACGCTGAACCTCGGTTTCGTTATCCAGCTGCCGGCCCATCATCGCCAATCGATCCAGATAGGCTTCGGCATCATCCGCGGTCTTGACCGGGTGGGTCGAGGCCAGGAAGTCCGGCATGGAGAAATAGACGCCGTCCTGCTGCGTGATCGGATACGGCCCCTGCGGCGAGGAGAGGCCGAACTTCTCCGGGCCGACCATGTTCGACTGGATGCTGTAGAGGACGACTTCGCGATCGATGCGGGCCTGCGGCGACAGCGAGGCGGGATCGACGGCGGTGACGAGCGCCTGTGCCTTGCGGTTTCGTGCAAGGTCCTTCGCGATGGCGGCGTAGCTGTTGTCACCCAGCATATGGCGCAGATCGGCATCCTTGCCGGTATCGAGCCCAAGCGAGGTGGCGAATTCCGGCGATTGGCGGACGGTTTCGCGCAGGACCTGATCGAAGGCCGCGTTCAACCGGGCGTCGCCCGGCGATGGTGCCGCTGCTGTTCCCGCTGAGTTCTGCGCAAACGCGGATCGTGCGGGTAGCGTGCTCAACGCGGCGGCAGCGGCACTGGACGTGATGAAGGCGCGACGATCCATGCCGATTTCCTGACTGTGAAGCTTATCGCGCCACGCTAGGCGACAGTAGGCCAACCGTGCAACCCTACTGCACCGGGTCGGCCAGCCAGTGCCGCTTCACGGAATGTGCTGCTGAGCCAATATCGATCGTGTTTTCGCGTGGTCAGCAATTGCCTTGCTGCTGGCTATCGAGCTGCTCCGTCAACGGCAACGCAGGCTTAGAGCGCGGACAGATGCGGAAGGCGTTATCATCATCGGCGCATGGCAGGACGGCTTGGTGCTCGCCGGCGCCGCGCATCAAGGCAGCATGCTCGCCAACCGAAGTCGATCGCTGCGCATCAAGCGAAAACAAGCTCGATGTTCCGATGATCGCTGATGATCTCCACGATGATCTCGAAATAGGTTTGCCCGGTGCCACGGTCGAGCGCGTCCAGCTGGCGACCAATCGCATCCACGTCGAAGCCAGCCGGTCGCTGCAATTTTCTGGCGAGGAACGTTCGGGTCGTCTCGACACCGAGTGCCGCTCTGCTGGCCGCAACGTCCTGCCAGACGATACGAACCTTTTCCCGCCCCTCGATCGCGCCGTAGCCACCATAGAGCAGGTCGTTCAGCGCATCGAGGCTTTCGCCTAATTGCCAATCTTCCTTGGCCATAAACACCCGGTTTATCTCGGCGTAGAAGGTCGGGATATCGCTGATATTCCGGCCGATGATGGTCAACGTCTTCATCAAATTACTCCCGGACCATACCGTCGATGGGTAGCAACGAGCTTCGCCAGTTCTGCGCCTCCCGCTTCAGTTGCCGTCGAAGGCCCAGCGCAACGTTTTCGCCACCTGTCGCGTACCCGACCGAACGACGGGTTTCATGAATACCGGCGACGCTCGCAGGCCATGCATCCGACGTGCCCAGTTCGGGAGAAGGTCTACCGCCGCCTGGGCGATGGTTCGTTGAAGCGGTATTGCCAGTGGGTTGCCCGGTTTCTGATCGAGCACCAATCGCGCGACCTCGCGCGTGCGACCGTCTGCGATCAACGCTGGCTGCATATTGCGAAGCGCCTGATTTGTGCCCGCACGGTTCCGCGGGAGGGCGTCGGCACCCAATGCTGAACCAATGCTCGCGAACTCGGCGTAGTAGAGATCCTCCTGCGCGAGCGTCAGTCGACGATCTCCGTAGTGTTGCCAGGCAGCCAGGAAGGACCACGCTTCGGATACATGGACCCATGCCAATAAACCGGGGTCGTCGGCACGGTAGGGCGTACCGTCGGGAAGCGTGCCACCGATGTGCGAATGGACCGCGCGGACTCGCGCTATTGCCGCCTCGGCCTCCGCGCGCTCGCCATATGTGGTCGCAGCGATGAATCGGGCAGTGCGCCGCAGCCTCCCGAGCATATCGGTTCGGAAGTTCGAATGGTCCCAAACCCCGGCTAGAACGGCTGGATGCAGCATCTGGAGCAGCAACGCGGACACGCCGCCTACCATCATGCTGACAACGTCGCCATGCACACGCCAGATCATGGATTCGGGCGGAAACAGTGCAGTATCGCTCCGCTTCACCGGCTCCTCGCCACGAGCCTGGTCATTGAACAGAGTCCGCACCTGGCGCACGATGCCGGTCTTGGTCTGGTCGCGGATCGATGACAGGCTGTCGTTCATGCCGTCACGAACGCCTGAGCCCGTATTTAGCAACGGCGGATAGGTCGGCGACATGCTGGGACCTGTCATAGATGCCGTCCTGTATTGACGGCCCCTGCCATCTCAGACCATCGCGTTGCCCATGACAAAGAGCAAGGGACGCACCGGCGCGCATGCACGCGCCAATATCCAGCCTGCACCGACAGCCACCGAGCTTGATGCAGCCAAGCGGGAGGTCGCGCAGATCGAGGGGCGACTGGTCGGCCTCGCTGCCGGGCATCCTTCGGTCAAGATCTGGAAGGCGCGTCTTCGTGTAGCTCGAGCCGTGATCGCCCGCGCCCCGCGCGACGGTTAGGCGCTGCGACTACGGTGTCTGACGGAGTCGGCTTCGGTGGACGGATGCTGTAGCGACGCGGGCGCTATCAACCCCTTGAACTCGCACACGGAGCCAGCGAAGATCGGTCATCAGCACCGGGAGCGTCCTCTATGCGTCGTCGAACTTTCATTGCCGCCTTGCCGGGGGCCGCATTGCTGCCGGGCATCGGTATGGCACAACGCGGTCAGGCCGGACCCGGCGTTCCCGGCAAGCAGGGGGCACCGGGACCGGGGCAGGGTGGTGCGCCTCAGCCGAAGACCGCGACGCTCCCCCCGCGCTGGGTTGCGGGGGAGGACCGCTTCCTTCGTCCCGATGTAGCAGCGGGCGATCGCCCGGTGGGCGCGAGTTTCGCTTCGCGCACTGCCGCCTATGGCCTCAATGGCGCGGCGGGGACCGCACACCCGCTGGCGACGCAGTCCGGGATCGACATTTTGCGCCGGGGCGGATCGGCGGTCGACGCCGCGATCGCGATCAACGCGTGTCTGGGTTTCCTGGAGCCGACGTCGAGTGGCATCGGCGGCGACGCCTATGCGATGATCTGGGATCCGAAGCAGCGCAAGGTCGTCGGGCTCGCCGGATCGGGCGCGTCGCCACGCGGCTTGAGCCTGGAAACGGTGCGGTCGCGGGCACGCGGCGGGGCGCTGCCGCCGCTGGGTGCGGTGTCGGTATCGGTGCCGGGTGCAGTGGATGCCTGGTGGACGATGCACCAACGCTATGGCCGGCTGCCTTGGGCGCAGCTGTTCGAGCCGGCGATCGCGCATGCCGAGGCGGGTGCACCGGTGCCGGACATCATCGCTTATTACATCCGCCGCAGCATGGCGGCATTCCGCAGGCCGGGTAACGGCATCGAGGAAACCGCAAACGCGCTGAAGACCTATGGCCTGGCCGACGGCAAGGGCCCGGCGATCGGGCAGGTGTTCCGCAATCCCGATCTCGCCCGCACCTATCGTGCGATCGCGGCGGGCGGACGCGATGCGTTCTATTCTGGCGAGATCGCGCGCGTCATCGATCGCTACTTCAAGCGGATTGGCGGCTGGCTGCGCCTTGAGGATCTGGCCGCGCATCGATCGGAATGGATCGCGCCGCATCGGACGGGCTATCGCGGCGTGGACGTGCATGCGCTCGGTGCCAACACGCAGGGTATCGCGACGCTGCAGATGCTGAACATCCTCGAGACCTTCGATCTCGGCGACGCGAGCTTCCAGTCACCGCTGGCGATCCATCTGCAGGCGGAAGCCAAGCGGCTCGCCTATGAAGACCGAGCGCGCTTCTATGCCGACCCGCATTTCAGCAAGGTCCCGGTCGAGTGGCTGATCTCGAAGGACTACGCCCGCGAGCGCGCGAAACTGATACGCCGCGACCGGATCCTCGATCCCGCCCATCCCGGGCAGGCGCCCAGCCACGGCGACACCACCTATTTCAGCTGCGCCGACAAGGACGGCATGATGGTATCGATGATCCAGTCGAACTTCCGCGGCATGGGGTCGGGGTTGGTCGCCGATGGTCTTGGCTTCATGTTCCAGGATCGCGGGCAGCTGTTCAGCCTGAGGGACGGCCATCCCAATATCTACGCGCCCGGCAAGCGGCCATTCCAGACGATCATCCCCGGCTTCGCGACGCGCGGGAACGATCCCTGGATGAGTTTCGGCGTGATGGGCGGCGACATGCAACCGCAGGGGCAGACGCAGATCATCGTCAATCGCGTCGACTATGGCCTCGAAATCCAGTCGGCCGGCGATGCACCGCGCTGGCATCACGAGGGCTCGTCGCAATCGATGGGGGAGGACAGCGCCGGGCTCGGCCCACGCGGATTGCTGCGGCTGGAATCGGGTGTGCCCGCCGCCACGAAGCAGCGTCTGGCCGACATCGGCTGGACGATCGGTGAGCCCGACGGGGGCTTTGGCCGCTACGAATGCGTCGAGCACCGCATGGACGGTGACACGCGTGTCTATGCCGCGGCGAGCGAGATGCGCGCCGACGGCTGCGCGCTGGCTTATTGAGGGGATGACGATGCGCTACCTGATCCTTGCCGCCCTGACTGCCATGGCGACGCCCGCGGATGCCGAGACCTATGAATTGAAGGCGACGCCGCAGACCGTCGCCTGGGGGCATTATGATGCCACCGACAAGCCGGTGCTGACGATCCGGTCGGGCGACACGGTGGTGATCCACACGTTGCTGACCAACAGTCCGGCGGGTCTGGAAAAGGCCGGCGTCGCGCCCGCGCAGATCGAACCGGCGCTGCGGGCGGTCTATGACGGCGTCCCGGCCAGCGCACGCGGCCCCGGCGGTCATATCCTGACCGGACCGATCGCGATCACCGGCGCGGAACCCGGCGACATGCTGGAAGTGCGCATCCGGAAAGTCGACCTGGCGATACCCTATGCCTATAACGCGTTCCGGTACGGGGCGGGGTTCCTGACCGACGATTTTCCCTATGCGCGGATGAAGATCGTGCCGCTGGATGCCAAGCGCATGGTCGGCCTGTTCGCGCCCGGCGTCGAAGTGCCGCTGGCGCCGTTCTTCGGCAGCATGGGCGTCGCGCCGCCGCCGTCGTTCGGCCGCTACGACAGCGCGCCGCCGACGATCAACGGCGGCAACATGGATGACAAGGCGCTCGTCGCGGGAACGACCTTGTTCCTCCCCGTCTATGCCCCCGGTGCACTGTTCCAGGTCGGCGACGGCCATGCCGCGCAGGGTAATGGCGAGGTCGATATCACCGCTCTCGAGACCTCGTTGACCGGGACGTTCGAGTTCGTGCTGCACAAGAAGGCGGCGCTCACCTATCCGCGCGCCGAGACGCCCAAGGCCTATATCGCGATGGGCTTCGACGACGATCTCAGCCATGCGACCCGCAAGGCGCTGCGCAACATGATCGATTTCCTCGTTGCGGAAAAAGGTATGGCGCGCGACGATGCGTACATGCTGATCAGCGTCGCAGGCGATGTCGAGATCACCGAGCTCGTCGATCGCAACAAGGGCGTCCACGTCGTCCTGCCAAAGGCGGTGTTCACGAAGCCCTAGACGTCGCGGCGGACTCTGCCGGGGAAGCTTACGGTAACGCCGCGGCGACGTCGGCGGCAAAGCGCGCGATGTCGAACCGCGCGGTGCCGGGATCCTCGCCGCGCCTGACTATCACGAGCTGCCGGGACGGGATGACCATGACATACTGTCCCCGGTTGCCTTGCGCGGCGTAGCTGGCCTCGGGCAAGCCCTGCTTGGGGCCGAACAGCCACATCGTCGCACCATAGCCCGGTCCGCTCGCGGGCTGCGGTCCGCTCGGCGTCGTCATGGTGCGCATCCAGCCGGCCGGCAGCAGGCGCTTGCCCTGCCAGACGCCGTCCTGCGACCAGAACAATCCCAGCCTAGCCAGGTCGCGGGCGGTCGACCAGACCTGGCTGGAGAGGATGTAATTGCCGTGCCAGTCGGTCTCGGCGACGGTGTGGGCCATGCCGAGCGGACCGAACAGGCTGCCGGGCAGCGCCCGGTACCGCGCCTCGCCGATCGCGTTTCGGGTGGCATAGACCGCGAGCAGGATGTCATTATTGGCGTAGCGGAAGCGTGTGCCGGGCAGGGCCTCCAAAGGCCATGACACCGCCTGTTCGTCCACCGTGGTCCCGCCGAAATAGATGGCATCGGTGCGATTGCCGGCGGTGTCGCTGTGCAGGCCGGATCCCATGCGCAAGAGATTGTCGAGCGTGATGGCATGACGCGGATCGCCGGTCTTCCATTGTGGTACGGCGGCGGGGGCTTTCAACGCGCCTGCATTGGTGAGGCCGATCAGGGTGCCCGCGATCGACTTGCCGACTGACCAGGTTCGATTGGACACGAACGGCCCAAAACCGGGGCCATATTGCTCGGCAAGAACTTCGCCGTCCTTCACGACGATTACGCCGACCGTCTTGGTGCCGACGCCATAGCCGGTCCCGAATGCCTGGCCGACGACGCCGGTCAGCGTCGCCGAAGGACGCGGTGCGATGCCGGCGTCACCTTGCGGCCAGCGACGAGGATCAGCTGCTCGAATCGACGGTGCCGCCGTCGACTTGCGGCGAACTGATGCCGTGCCGCCGATCGGCAGGGTCACGCAACCATGCCCGCTAGTCCACTCCGCGCGTCTCGGAGGTAGCTTTGGATCGAACCCTACGGAAACGGATTGGCGGGTGCGGTCGACGTTCGCCGTGAGCGTCGGCACGATCCTCTCATAGTCAGGGTATATGCCGGCCAACTCATCGGCATCAATCTGTTCCGGCGTGCGTCCCGCATTGAAGATGCCGGAGCAATAGAGCGCGGCCTTGTAACCGGCCGCGACGGCGCGCTGGTATGTTCCTGCCGAGGGTTGTGCGACGATCTGTGCACTGGCGGGAACTGACGCGAGGAGGGCGAGACCGGCCGCTTTGAGTATCTGCATGATCGCATTCTTCCATCACGCGATCAGATCGGCAATCCGTTTCTCTGCCATGCGTGTGAGGGGAGCGGCACGGTCTGGCGCATCCAGCGGAGACCGGCACGGCAGCGATGACTTGCCGTGCAGGTCCCTCAGCAAGCGCCTAGTCCCGCATGAATTCCGCAAAGACATCGCGCCAATCCGCATGCCAGCGAGACAGGGCGGGGCGGTTTTCGATCAGGTCCCCCGCCGCCCACGCTACACGCTTCGCATCCTGTTCAGACGTCGTTTCGTTGTCCGGGCACAAGATGTAGAAGTCGCCCGCTGCCACGCGGTCCATCATCAGCGCCACGACCTGTTCAGGTGTCCACGCGCCAGGCGGTTTCTCGGCCAGTCGACCAGCCGTCATCCCGGTCCAGGTGAAGCCCGGCACAAGCAGATGGGCACTGACTCGACGTCCGGTCCGTTCGCGCAAACTGTGAGCGAGGCCTTCGGTCAGCGCTTTCACCCCGGCCTTGCTGACGTTGTAGGCGGTGTTGCCGGGCGGCTGCGTGATGCCCTGTTTGGAGCCGGTGTTGATGACGAGGGCAGGGGCCTCGCCTTCGACCATGCCCGGGACGAAGGCCTGGACGCCGTGGATCACGCCCATCAGGTTGACGCCGAGCACCTCGTCCCACTTTGCTGGGTCGGCAAAGACGTCACCGCCCCCGCCGATGCCGGCGTTGTTCATCAGCACCGAGACGGGACCGTGACGGTCGACTACCTCCTTCGCCAGCGCGGCTATCGCGGCACGATCCGCGACGTCGGCGGACAGCGCAACCGCGCCGTCCATCGAGGCTGCGGCCTGCTCTAGCGCCTCACCGGGACAGTCGACCAGAACCACCCGCATGCCCGCGTCGGCAAAGGCGCGGGCAGCGGCCCGTCCAATGCCGCCGGCCGCACCCGTCACGACCGCAAGCTTGCCCGGTGCGATCGCCGCGAAAGACGGAACGCTCACGCGTCGATGCTCGCCATCGAGGCGTCTGGGTAACGTGTCCCCTGCGCCGCGCCGGGCGGGAGAATGTCATCGATACGGGCGAGATCGGCATCGCTCAGCTCCACGTCGAGCGCGCCTAGATTGTCCTCGAGATACTTGCGCCGCTTGGTACCCGGGATCGGCACGATATCCTCGCCTTGGCGCAATACCCATGCAAGCGCCAGCTGGGCCGGCGTGCAGCCCTTGTCCGCCGCCATAGTGCCGATCGCTGCGACGAGGTCGAGGTTCTTCTGGAACGCGGCGCCCTGAAAGCGCGGGTGGTTGCGGCGCGTGTCGCCTGCGTCGAGATCGTCGGGCGTCTTGAACTGGCCTGTAAGAAAGCCGCGGCCAAGCGGGCTGTACGGCACGAAGCCGATCCCTAGTTCGCGCACCGTCGGCAAAATCTGGTCCTCGACGTCACGGCTCCACAGCGAATATTCGGTCTGCAACGCGGTAATCGGGTGCACGGCATGCGCTCGGCGGATCGTCGCGGGGGCAGCCTCGGACAGGCCGAGATACTTGACCTTACCCGCGCGGACGAGGTCGGCCATTGCACCGACGGTCTCCTCGATCGGCACGTCGGGGTCGACGCGATGCTGATAGTAGAGATCGATGACATCGAGTCCGGTCCGCTTCAGGCTCGCGTCGCAAGCCGACCGCACATAGTCGGGGCGGCCGTTGATCCCCTTGAAGCTGCCATCCGACCCGCGGACGTTGCCGAACTTGGTCGCGACCACGATCCACTCGCGCCGCTCGCGTACGACGCGACCGACCAGTTCTTCGTTGGCGCCGACGCCGTACATGTCGGCGGTGTCGAGAAACGTCACGCCGAGGTCGAGCGCGCGATTGATTGTAGCAATGGACTCCGCCTCGTCGCGGCTCCCGTAGAAGTCGGACATGCCCATGCAGCCGAGACCCAGCGCAGAGACTTCGAGGCCTTGCTGGCCCAGTTTGCGGGTTTCCATCAGATCAGTCCTTGTTGGCGGGCAATATGATTGTCGGGCGAAGGGTTACGGCCTGCGTGATTGCGAAGGTTCGTCGCAAACGTCGGCGGCCGTGAGCAGGACTGGGGGCTCTCCGCCCAGCCGGCTGACAAACTCGCGTCGCGCGATACGGTGTATGTCGGACTCGAATTCCCCATACGTTTCGATCGCCGTATCGCTGTCGATGCCGTCGAAGTCCGGACTGAGGAACTCCGCCAACGCCTCGCTCGTGATCAGGAACTCGACCATGCCAAGGTCCGTGTGGCCGAGAAACAGGACGCCGTGCCGTTCGGCGAGCCATTCATACTCGCCCGGCTCGAAGCGAACGCTCGCAGATGCCATGGCTCAGCCCTCGTCGTTTGCGCTAGGCAGCCGCTCGGCCAGCGCGGCGATACCGTCGCCGGCGAAGGTTGCATGGGCCGCACCGTCGATTTGCAAAGGGTGCTCCGGCGTAAGCACAGCAGCGTCGCGATGCTCGGGATCAAGCGTCATCCACGTACGGACAGCGCCCTCCAGGCTCGTTACCTCGGCGAGGTTCTCGTTCCCACGCGGCACATTCTCCAACGCAGCACTCATCCGCCAGTCGATATCCGGCGTCTTCGCATCGTCGCCCCAGGTCGCTTCCGTCATGCTCAAATCCTAAATTGACCGGGAGTGCCGGCTTCATGATGGCTAAAGCGCTCACCTTCGAAGGCTGGTTCCAGGTAATTCGCATATCGGCCGGACGGATCACGTCGGCGGCAGGTCCAAGCCGCGACGTAGTTCAGCATGAGCTATTAGAAATCGACGGCGGCGGGTGTCGCCTGCTAGCCGGCGCAGGGGAACGATGGGAACCACTGTGCGGCTATCGCTGTGCCTCGTCGGACGCGACCGTACCCATCGTCATCGCCAGCAACGACATGCCGCGGTGTTCGTGATCCAGTTTCAGAAGCCTGACCCAGTGCGCGATATGCTTCACGGCTGCCTCACCAGCCTTTCGCAGATGCTGCGGGGTCGAGAGATCCGTGTCGTTTCTCGATCACCGCAGCGATCGACAGCGCAGCGATCGACAGCGCAAAGAAGTCGATGATGTCATCTGCAATCAGTGCTCGATCCGGGGAGTTCGCAGCGAGATACTGCATTACGATGGGTGCGATAACCTGGAACAGGTCGATCTTGGCTTGGTCGTCCACCTTCATCGTGTTTGCGGTCATGCTCGTCTCCTCCGTTCCTGACCTGTATCGTTCGAGACTGGGGAGTGAAAGGCGCAGGCCATCGGTCCCGCCAAGATCGACGGCGCGATGATCCGCCCACTAGAGAATAGCTTTGCCGCAAAGTCTTAGCGATTGGCCGGGCGCCTCGAACATGGAACGGTTCGGCGATCATCGTTTCCGCAACCGCGATCGGCGTCGTTGTCGAGTGGGTAGAAATCGCCGAACCAGTGGAGCGTCGCTACACGGGCGTCAGTAGATTGCCGCTCAGTTGGAGTTGCTCGATGTCACGACGCGGAGGAGCACCAAACAGGCGCGCATATTCGCGGTTGAACTGTGACGGGCTTTCATAACCCACGGCAAAACCAGCGCCGCTTGCCGTCGTGTTCCCAGACAGCATCAGGCGTCGTGCCTCCTGTAACCGCAACTGTTTTTGATACGCCAACGGCGTCATTTTCGTCACCGCCTTGAAGTGTTCATGGAGTGACGACGGGCTCATGCCAGCGGCGGTGGCGATGTCCCCGATGCGGAGCGGCCGATCGAATCCGGTGCGGATTGTGGCGATAGCGCGGCTGACCTGATTGAGGTGGCTGTCGGCCACTGCCATGTAGCGAAGCGCAGCCCCGTGGGGACCCACGAGCAAACGGTACAGGATCTCCCGTTCGATCAGCGGCGCTAGCGCAGCGATGCTGTCCGGCCGATCCAGCAGCCGCATCAGTCGGCACGCCGCGTCGACCAGATCGTCGTCGCTGCGATAGACCGCGAGCGCCGGCAGATCGGCTTTCGGCGCCCGGCCGCCTTCCGCCAGGATGAGGTCCGCCAGCACGGACTGGTCGATGTCGATCTTGCAGCAGAGGTACGGCGCGTCACGATCCGCCTGGACGACGTGTCCGACGAGCGGCAGGTCGACCGAGACCAGCAGGTAATGCGCGGCATCGTAGAGCAGGCTCTCTCCGCCGAGCGAGACTCGCTTGGCACCTTGGGCAATTATGCAAAGCGACGCGTCATACACGGCGGGCAGGGGCACAGTCGGCTCATCGGCCCGGAACAGCGATAGTCGATGGATTGGCGTGCTGACCATGCCGGTTCTCGGGACATGGCGCGCAACCAGCGTGGCGAGGTCTGCGATCGTACTCATCGAGGGACTGTGTCCGCTGCCAGCCGTTCTCACAAGCGGCGGTGAGGCCGTTTTGGAGGATCGTGCAAGCATTGCGGGGGATCGGTCTCACGCTGGTCGGCAATCCGGTTCCATCTGTGTCCAGCCTTCGAGGCGACACGAAAGGAACCATCATGAACGACGTCATCGACAAGACAGTGCTGATCAGCGGCGCCTCCAGCGGTATCGGCGAGGCCACCGTGCGCGAACTGGCGGCCAAGGGCGCGCGCCTTTTCATCGGTGCGCGCAGGACCGATCGCCTCGACGCGCTGGCGGCGGAACTCGGCACGAATGTCGCGTGGCAGGTGCTGGACGTGACCGACGCGGCAAGCTTCGCCGCGTTCGCCGATGCCGCTGAAGCGCGGTTCGGGCGCGTGGACGTGCTGATCAACAATGCCGGCGTGATGCCGCTGTCACCCCTCGCCGCGCTGAAGCAGGACGAGTGGACGCGGATGATCGACGTCAACGTTCACGGCGTGCTAAACGGGATTGCCGCCGTGCTGCCTCGCTTCATCGCGCAGAAGGCGGGCCACGTCGTGAACGTCGCATCGATCGCCGCGCATTTCGTGATGCCGAGCGCCGCGGTCTACTGCGCCACCAAATACGCAGTCTGGGCGATCACCGAAGGGTTGCGGCAGGAGCATGACGATATCCGCACGACGATCATTTCACCCGGGGTCGTGGCAACCGAACTGGGCAACGACATCTCCGACCCTGATATTGCCACTGCACTGACCACGTGGCGGCAAAAGTCGCTGACTCCCGACGCGATCGCACGCGCGATCCGCTACGCTTTGGAGCAGCCCGAGGGGGTGGACATCAACGAGGTCATCGTCCGCCCGACCGCAGCCGGCATGTAGGCGGCGGTGCCAAACTCAGTCCGGGCGGACTTTCTGTCCCCCGGACTGATCAGGTGGACGACCGTCTCGTCAATAGGTCATCGAAAACCATCAATGTCAGTTCACATTGGACAAAGCGGATCGTCGCCCGGCATGATCGGCCCCAAAAACGAAATCATCCGTCCCTTATTTCGCAGGTCGGGGCGAAAGCCAGCCGCCATCCGCTAGCCAGTCTTGCAGGCGATCCGGCCAGTGCAGAATCGAGACCCGGTTCGACTCGTCGAGATTAAACGCATGGCCACTGTCGGCATACATGTGAAGTTCCGCCGATACGCCACTCTTGCGCAACTGTTCGTAGAGCGTGACCGTCGGTGCTGCGCAGCAAGGATCGCGGCTGCCGGCGACCAGGAACGCTGGGGGCGCGTTGTCGATGGCGGTCGCTGGGATGCCTCGCGGTCCGGGGAAGACCAACACTTGGAAATCGGGGCGAGCGGACTGACGGTCGATCGGATCGGCGGGTCGACGTCGGGCAGGCTCGTGATTGTCCGCGATCAGCGACACGAGTTCGCCGCCTGCCGAAAAGCCCATCGCACCGACGCGTGCCGGATCGATGCCATAGTCCGCAGCATGCGCTCGGACCCAGCGCATCGCGCGCCGCGCGTCGTCCGCAGCATCGCCTTCGACCGAATATTTCGAGCCGGGCTCGTTCGCGAGGCGATATTTGAGCACGAACGCGGTCATCCCCATGCGGTTCAGCGCGGTCGCGACCTTCGTGCCCTCATTCGTCCATACGAGTAATTTGTGCCCACCGCCGGGCATGATCACGATCGCGGCTCCGTTGCGGTTCGTTACGTCGGCGGGAAAGGCGAGCAGCGACGGATCGTGGATGTTGCGGACCCAATAGTCGCGGCCGATCTCCGCCTCGCCGCGGCGTGCCGACGAACCCGGCGCGCCATTGGGCCAGAGCTTGATCGCGGTGTAGCGGGGCGGCTGTTCTGGCGCCGGATCCTGTCCAGCCAATGAAGTGGTTGCGACGGCAGCCGAAGCCAGTAGCGCAACGGCGGCGAAAAGGGTGCGCATCACTTCACCTCCGCGGTCGCGGCCATCGCCGCGAAGCGGATCGGGCTCGACTGGTTCTGGTCGACTATGACGCTCAACCCCTGCGCCTCAAGCGTTTCGGCAAGGCTCACCGTCAGCGATTGCGCGTATATCGCGCTGGAAAATGCACAGAGGCTTACCGAAGCGAGGGCGGTGGCGATGCTTGCGGGACACACGTCTCTCCTGTCGAATATCGTGGCCGGTGGCGCGCTTGGTTGCGCGGCTCTCCAGCGGAAACGTCGTAAAACTCGTGAGAGGGAGTTTACTGCGCCGGTTTCAGCCAGCCGTGCATCGCCATCCAGCGCGTGAATTCATCGAACCAGCCCGTGCTCGTGGTGGTCTTCGGGTACATGCCGAAGCCGTGACCGCCCTGTTCGAACAGGTGGAACTCGACCGGGCGCTTGGCCGCACGCCAGCTGTCGATCAGCCCATAGCCGCCATTGCCGAAGAAGGGATCGTCTGCCGCGAGCGCAACGAACATCGGGGGTGCGTCGGCCGGCACCGTCATCGCGGCAAGCGGACCGTAGATGTTCCCGATGAAGGCCGGCTTCGCATCCTGCCCGGCGACGGTCGTTGCCATCGTCAGCATTGCACCTGCGGAAAATCCGACCATGCCGATGCGGCTGGGGTCGACATGCCATTCGCCCGCACGCTTGCGGACCGTGGCGAACGCCGCCCTCGCATCCGCGATCTGCGGCGCAAGGCCTGCCATCATCGCAGCGGCGCTCGGACGTGGCGGGCGCATACCCTGCGGCACCGGTCGCGCGAATGTCGCAAGATCCTGCGGTGTCGGGTTCAGGCGATACTTCAGGACGAATGCAGCGACGCCTCTGGCGGCAAGTGCACGCGCCACGTCCCAGCCTTCGTTCTGCATCGACAGCGTCTGGAATCCACCGCCCGGTGCGACGATCACCGCCGTTCCGGTGGCCTTGGCGGGATCCGGCAGGAAGGGGGTTAGGGTCGCGACGGTGACGTTGCGGGCGAACACGCTGCCATATTGGCTGTGCCACGCCTCCGGTGCGGTCGCCCCCGGGAGTTTACCGGTACCAAGCGCGATGGCGTCGGGCTGCGCCGGAGTGGCGATAGACGCCATCTTGTCGGTCTGTGCCATTGCCGGCGTGGTGGAGGCAATCATCAGGCTGGACAGGCACAGAAGTGGGTGTCCCACCCATCGACGAACGGCGTTCATGCGGAACCCGAATCCCATAGTCGCTCTCCCATTTTATCGTTCTTTTCGTGACGATATCGATAGCGCTACCATGATACAATAGGTCCTGAACAGGTTTCCCCGGTAACCCGTCTACCTTAAATACTGTGAAAGTTAGAGTGCCCGGGATCATATGATCGCCGCCATGGGAGCCGTCCAGATGGCAGGACTTAGGAGGCATCAAAGGTCTACTGAACATCTCCCCCGAGGTCATTGCGCTTTGCAAACGATCTCCGGTTCGGCTCCCGATATTCGGCAGTGTTGATCATTGCGGTGACGCAGAGTGGCGGCTAGCGCTGGTTCGCACCGATAGAAAGGCCCCGTGATGCTCACCAAGCGCGCGTTTGTAGGAATGCTGATGGCGGGCGCCGCTCTGCCGCTGATCGACCCACAGATCGCCATGGCGGCAACCGGGACCGCCGATGACGACGCCCGGCTCCTGCGCTTTCTCGATGCCGCGTTCGATGCGAGTGTCGCGCTCAGTCCCGAGACACAGACCAGCCTCGGCCTGAAGACCAACTATGACAGGCTCGACGATTATACCGACGCTGCCGCACGGCGCGCGCAAGCTTTGCAGGATGCGCAACTCGCCGACCTGCGACGCAGCTTCGCGGTCGATCGGCTTGGACCCGATGCCCGGCTGAGCTATCGATTGTTCGAAGCGCAGGTCGCCACGGATCGCCGCCAGTTCGCGTTCCGCGACTATGCCTTCCCGGTATCGACGAACGGCAGCCCGGCGGGCAACATCCCGGTTTTCCTCATCAACCAGCACCGCATTGCCACGGTAGCCGACGCTCACGCCTATGTGGCGCGGTTGCGTGATTCCCTGCGCGTGATGCGCGAGGTCGCCGCAACCATGCGCAAACAGGCGGCCAAGGGCATCGTGCCGCCAAAGATGGTTTTCACGCCTGCCCGTGGCGATGCCCGCCAAGTTATCACCGGAGCGCCGTTCGATAGTGGCGCGGACAGCAGCCTGCTCGCCGATTTCAAGGCGAAGGTCGGCAAGCTTGGCGCGTCCGAGAGCATCAAGGCGGCGCTGATCGCCGATGCGGTCGCGGCATTGAAAGGGCCGTTCCGCCAAGGCTTCGACATACTCTTTGCCGCGCTGGACGAGATCGAGCCACTCGCCAAGGGCAATGACGGCGCCTGGAGCCTGCCGGGCGGCGACGCCTATTATCAAGCGCGGCTCGCCTATTACACGACCACCGACATGACAGCGGAGCAGATCCACCAGCTGGGGCTGGATCAGGTACGATCGATCCACGCCGAGATGACGGCGGTCATGAAACGGGCGGGCTTCACCGGATCGTTGCAGGATCTCTTCGTGGCGCTGCGGTCCGATCCGAAGTTCAAATATCCCAACACCGATGCCGGCCGTCAACTCTATCTGTCTGACGCCCGTGCTGCGATTGCCCAGACGATGGCCGCCGCACCTCGCTTCTTTCGCCGACTGCCAAAGGCGCCGCTTGAGGTGCGCGCGGTCGAGACGTGGCGACAGGAAACTGCCGCGGTGGCCTTCTACGATCAGCCCGCCCCGGATGGCTCGCGGCCCGGCATCTTCTACGTCAATCTGGCGGACATGACGCAGGTGCAGAAGACTCAGGTCGAGGGGATCGCCCATCACGAAGGCGCACCGGGGCACCACTTCCAGATTGCTCGCGCTCAGGAGCTGACCGGCGTGCCGAAGTTCCGCCGCTTCGGTTATTACGGTGCGTATACCGAAGGCTGGGGCCTGTACTCGGAACGGCTCGCCAAGGAGATGGGTGCCTATCGAGATCCGTATTCGGAACTGGGGATGCTGGCGTTGCAAGTGTGGCGCGCGTGTCGCCTGGTGCTCGACACGGGCATGCACGCCAAGCGTTGGAGCCGCGATCAGGCAGTCGCCTATTTCACCCAGAACGCGCCACTTTCGGCACGCGACGTGGTCAAGGAGGTCGATCGCTACATCAACAACCCTGGGCAGGCGACGAGCTACATGGTGGGCCAGCAGCGTATATCGGCGCTCCGGCATAAGGCGGAGACCGCATTGGGTGCGCGCTTCGACATTCGCGATTTTCACGAGGTGGTGCTGGCGCATGGCGCGCTGCCGCTCGGGGTGCTGGCGGAACAGGTCGATGCCTGGATCGGGGTGGCCTGAGGCCTACTCCAATAAGGCTACCACGCGACGAGGAGGGATCGACGAACCTCGCCGCTTGGTTAGCGATACAAAGGTCAGAATTTGGTGAGGCCAGACCAGCACGCGAGTTCTGGCACGAGTGTCTGAACGCCTGTATTTGAACACGCGTTGACTACGATCAACGGAGCAAGCGTAGTGGGTTACCCCGCAAAATCGCGCTATCGCTGCTCGCCTGCATGCTGATAGTAAGCGGTCAAACGAGACGGCGACGGAAAGCTCCACGGCATTGACGGTCAATCGGCGGCATATCGCCATCATCGCGCCGCCAACGGCCGGGCACATCAATCCGCTGGTGGCATTGGGAACATCGCTCGTCGAAGCAGGGCGTAGAGTCACGATAGTCCATCTGGCCGACGTCGCCTCGCTAGTGCCCAACGGCGGTGTTGGTTTTGCGGCGCTCGACCACCCGGCGGACTGCCAAGGCTTGTTGGCAGCATATTACCGGAAGCTGGCGCAGCCATCGGGCCCTGTCGGACTGACCAGGATGATCCGCGGCACGGCGTCCATGACGGAACTGCTATTGGAGGCTCTTCCGGCGGCACTGTCGAGACTTGGGGTGGATGCGGTACTCGCCGACTCCGTCGAACCTGCCGGTGCGCTGGTGGCACGACATCTCCAACTGCCGTTCGTGACTGCCGTCACCGGCTTGCCCTTGCTCAGAGAGCCGATGGTTCCGCCACCGTTTCTCGGTTGGGAGTATCGTCCCACTGCGGCTGGCCTTCGTCGCAACAATGGTGGGTACGCCGTCAGCGACCTGCTGATGCGGCCGATCGCCAAAGTCGTGTCGTTCTATGCGCGCCGGTGGAAGCTTGACCCCGACCCTCGGCATCAATGGTCGGACCGCCTGCACGTCGCACAATGCCCGGCAGGCCTCGATTTTCCCCGTACGGCATTGCCACCGAGCTTTCGATACGGCGCGCCGTGGCGGCTGGACGAAGCTGACGTCGATCTTCCGGAAGACGACGGCCGACCCCTCATATTCTGTTCGCTGGGGTCGTTGCAGGGCGCGCGCCGATCGTTGTTCGCCGCGATGACGGCTGCCTGTGCCGCAGTCGGCGCTCGTGCGGTAGTCGCGCATGGTGGCGGGCTCAGCGAGGCCGAAGTCACCTCGCTACCCGGGAGGCCACTGGTTCGGGCATTCTGGTCTCAGACCCGCATCCTGCCAAAATGTTCGGCGGCGATTTTGCACGGCGGGTTCAACACGGTGCTGGACGCACTGGCCGCCGGCGTTCCAATCGTTGCGGTACCGCTGGCATTCGAACAACCCGCTACGGCCGCGCGACTGAAGCGGATCGGGGCGGCTCGTATCGTATCGCCCGCCGAAGCAGACAAGGGCGGCCTCGAAGCGGCGTTGCGGCTCGTGCTGTCGGATCCGTCGTACCGCCACGCGGCAAATTTGCTCGCCGCTGAAATTGCGGGGGCCGGGGGCGCTGCCGAGGCGGCGGCGCTGGTCGATTCGGCCCTCTTCGACGATGTCGACGCTATGCCGGCAGGGCTGAGTTCATCAGATGGGGAGCCCGCCTGCGCCGCGTGATGTGGCGGCTTGCAATGATGGCAGGCGGTGCGAGAAACAGCCCCATGATGACGTCGACCCCGTAGTGCCCGCCGAAGACCGGCGTCGCGATGATCGTCAATATCGCCCACGCCCGGCCCGGCAGGGCAACACGCGGCATCGCGCCGAACGCCCATATGAAGATGGCGGCGAGCGTCGCATGGAAACTGGGAAAGCTGACGATTCCCATGAGCATGGTGAGATCGAGCACGCGTAGCGATCCATCTCGAAGCCCGGATATCAGCTCCTGTTCAAGCCAAGCTATGGATGGCCAGAGATGCCCGTAGCGCGATGGATCGAACAGATTGCCCATCGCCGGAGTGAGCCCCGAAATCAGGATCGTGACGAAACCGGACAGGATCGCGGCACAGACCATCGTCCTCAGCGTGTCGAATTTCCCCATGCCGCTCAACGCTACGATGACGACGATCATCTGCAAGGTGAGGCTATGATACGCCAGTCCAAGCAGCCAAATCAAAGGAGGGGACTTGTCGAGCAACGCCAACACGACTGGCCAGTTGAAACCGATCGCGCGATCGGCGGCGGCTAGGCGAGCATCCCACAACCGTCCTGCATTTGCTGCCAGGGCATACGCCAGAACGACGCCTAGCACCGTGAACAGCGTCATTTGGAGAAACGCTCGCGCGCCGGCGACGAGACGCGGCCGCGCGGTGTACTTGCCGATCGCGAGCGCGAGGGCGAGTGCCGTCACCGCTGCCATCGCGGGAGCCGCTCGGATCGGATCCGCGGTGAAGCGGTGATGATATTGGGCGACGAGGAAGCTCATCAACATGGCCCCGATCAAGACCCAGGAGGGAGTCTCTCGGTGGTCGGCGCGGAACAACAGGGCAGTCATACCGGTCGAACGCAGCGTGCCACCTTGCGGTGCCCGGACAGGTCGATTTCGACCACATTACATGGACATCACGCGGTTCAAAGACGACGTGGTCCGGAGCAGAGAATGGCTTCGACGCTACCGGCTCGGGATATTTTGTCGCGGAGCGCCCTCGCATAGCCGGCGGGTAACGGTTATGTGTGCATCATGCTGAATTCGCTGCACCCGTCCACCGTCAATTCGTGCGATCGCGCAAAGTGACCTGGTTCGAGAAACTCGCGATCGTCGTCTTCATGGTGTTGTTCATGGAGTGCTTCGCGTGGGCAGCGCATCGCTATGTCATGCACGGCTGGGGCTGGGGCTGGCACAAGTCGCATCACGAAGATCATGACGGTTGGTTCGAAAAGAACGACCTGTATGCAATCGTCTTCGCGATCGTGCCGATCGTGTTGTTCGTCGTCGGGCTCTGGTGGGAGCCGTTGTGGTGGGCGGCGCTCGGCATCACCGTGTACGGCGGCATTTATGCTTTCGTGCACGACATGCTGGTGCATCAGCGCGGCGGCTTCCGCTGGGTGCCCAAGCAAGGGTATTTCAAGCGCCTGCTGCAGGCACATCGCCTGCACCATGCGGTAGAGGGCAAGGACGGTACCGTCAGCCACGGATTCTTGTTCGCGCGGAAGCCTGCGGTGCTGAAGGCACAGCTACGCGCGAACGCCGATCCGCAGCGACGAGCGGTACGTCCTGACAAAGCTGGAAACCTCGTCTCGGCAGATGCAAAGAAGTGAGCGGAACGGTTCGCCAATCGGAGGCCCTGCGGCATCAGACCCGTGTCGGCGTGTCGCTGTCCGCGGCGATCGTCGTGGCGTGGCTGGCGATCCACATAATCGGCATCTTTTTCTGGCGTTGGAGCCTGGACACAACTCCGGTGGCCATCGTGATGGTCATCGTACAGACTTGGCTAAGTACCGGATTGTTCATCGTCGCGCATGACTCAATGCACGGCGCGCTGGCGCCCGACCGACCACGGTTGAACTGGGCGATCGGTGCGACCTGTCTTTCGCTCTACGCCTGCCTGTCTTACGCATCACTGTTGCCGCAGCATCATCTGCATCACAAGGAAACAGGAAGAGCGGGGGACCCTGATTTTCACGGCGGCGACCCAAGTCTCGGTGGCTGGTTCCTGCAGTTCTTCAAGACCTATTATTCCCACGGGCAGATTATCCGGATAACCGTGGTGGCGCTGATCTACACGCTGCTGCTCGGGGCACCGCTCGGCAACATCGTCATCTTCTGGGCGTTGCCAGCCCTGGGTGCGGTGGCGCAGTTATTCGTGTTCGGGACGTGGTTGCCGCACCGGGAGCGCGAGACTCCTTTTGCCGACGCCCACCGCGCGCACAGTATCGACGTTGGCCCGATAGTGTCGCTGCTGACCTGCTTCCACTTCGGCGGCTATCATCACGAGCACCATCTTTCGCCGGGAACGCCGTGGTGGGGGCTTCCCTCGCGACGTCGTGCGCTCGCCGTGCGCGCCGCCGATCGCAGGATCGTCGAGGATCACGCATGACGCTCGCCATCATTCTCTCCGCCGTCGCGATGACCGTCATCGTCGGCGTCCGCTATCTCCTCGTGTCGGGCGCGTTCGCGTGGATCACGGTCCGCAAGCATCCGGGGCTGTACCTCGGGCTGGACCCGCAGGTCCGTCGCGAAATCATCTGGAGCTTGGTGTCCGCAGCGCTTTACGGGATCCCGGCCGGCGTCGTCGCGTGGGGATGGCAGCATCACGGCTGGACGCAGGTGTACTCCGACATCCATGCTTATCCGCTCTGGTACCTGCCGGTTTCGGTTTTCCTGTATCTGCTGCTGCACGATGCTTGGTTCTATTGGACGCACCGTTGGATGCATCGTCCCAAACCTTTCAAGCTGGCGCACGCACTGCATCATGCCAGCCGTCCGCCGACGGCCTGGGCCGCGATGGCGTTTCACCCGATCGAGGCGCTGACCGGCGCGGTGGTCATCCCGCTGCTGGTGTTCTTCGTTCCGATCCATATCGCCGGTCTCGGCATCGTGCTGACGATCATGACGGTGATGGGAGTCACGAACCACATGGGATGGGAGATCTTCCCGCGTTTCATGTGGTCGGGGCCCTTGGGCGGGTGGCTGATCACGGCCAGCCATCACCAGCGGCACCACGAACTCTATGGCTGCAACTATGGCCTTTATTTCCGCCACTGGGATCGGTTGTGCCAAACTGACCGCGGCGTCGGCGATTTCAGGAAAGAGCATGCGCGCGCGGCGCGTCGCGTCGAAGTGGCGAACTCTTAGGTTGACGATGGACGGGCGCCGAAGCGCCCGTTCGTTCGTCAGTTGATTGACACACCACCGGTGACTGCGATCACTGCACCGGTCATGTAGCTCCCCTCCGACGACGCGAGAAGGACATACGCCGGAGCAAGCTCGGCCGGCTGTCCTGCGCGACCGAGCGGGGTATCCTGACCGAGTTTTTCAAGTTCCTCCGGTGACTTCGCGATCGGCTGGATCGGCGTCCAGATCGGGCCCGGCGCCACGGCGTTGACGCGGATGCCCTTGCCGACAAGCAGGTTGGACAGCCCGACGGTCAGGCTGGATATCGCGCCCTTTGTTGCGGCATAGACGATCATGCTCTTGGTCGCGACCTTGGCCTGTTCGCTGGTGGTGTTCACGATCGCCGACCCCGGCTTCATATGCGGTGCGGCGGCCTTGGCGAGACGGATCATCGCGAACACATTGGCCGCGAAGGCGCCTTGCATCTCGTCGTCGTCGATGCTGTCCAAATCCTCGTTCATCGTCTGCGCCGCAGCATTGTTCACCAGAATGTCGAGCCCGCCGAGCTCCTCGACGGTGCGCTTTACCAACGTGACGCAGTGATCCCGGTCGCGAATGTCGCCCGGTAGCAGCAGGCAGCGCTGCCCCGCTCTCTCCACCCAGCCCCGCGTATCCTCGGCGTCGTCCTGTTCAACGGCGAGGTACGAAATCGCGACATCCGCGCCCTCCCGCGCATAGGCGATGGCAACCGCCTTGCCGATGCCGGAATCGCCACCGGTGATGAGCGCGACCTTACCCTTGAGAAGCCCGTTGCCGACATAGCTTTCCTCGCCGTGGTCGGGTTTGGTCTTCATGTTGGCGACAAGCCCGGGGCGGGGCTGCTGCGGTTCACCAGGAAAGCTCGTCGGGTGGCTGGTGCGCGGATCATCGGTCATGGAAAGCGTCCTGCTGTTCGGGTCGCTGAAGGAACGGTCCTCCGATCGTTAAGTGCCGCCGACAAAAAGACCGTTGTCGATGACGATCTCTCAGCGAGGCCGGTGCACTCAGCGGATATCGGCGCGGCGGGTGGGGGCGTGAAAGTCCGCGGGCTTGTCGGCGATCCAGCGCAGGAAACGACTGATGTCCGGGCGTGCTTTCAAGACATCGAGATCTGCGAACGTCGTCGCCAGATCCTGGTTCGAGACGCTGGCATGAATGATACGGTGACAGATCGGATGAACCGGGATGACCTCCGTACCACCCCGGCTTTTCGGAATGCGGTGATGCCATTCCACCTTTCGCCCCAAGGGTCGCTCGCACAGTCCGCAACGTCCGGAGTCTTCAGCAGCGATCGTCCGTGCCTCCGCCTCCAATAGTCCTGCCAACCGCTTCACACGTCCGCCCATGGTTCGAATATGGTGCATTGTGGAGGAAAGACCAGCAAGTCGAGAGGCTTATCGGATGAAACGTGACATGTTTCGGCGGAGGGCGATCCACCAGAAGCAGGCAAACCCGCGGGTCTTATGGCGCAGCCGGAACCAGTAGAATTTCCTGATGCCGGCATGCGTCTTCACAGGCCGCGTCCAGTCGAAGCGAACGGCAAGAATATCCTCGACGATGGCGCGAAGCGCGCGCCGGTCGGAGACGAGATACTTGGCGTACAGCGCGCCGTCGCCAAAGCTGTACCCTGCCAGCAACCGTGTCTCGTCTTCAATATCACGGCGCCCGTGATGATGATCGACGACCATCAGCGGGTCATAGAGTATCGCGACGCCAGAGCCTGCTGCACGAAACAGGAAATCCGTATCCTCGGCGGAAAGGAACGGGGCTCCGGCCCCGAACCGTTCGTCGAAGCATCCCGTCAGTCGCAGGACATCCGCGGTGAATGCCAGATTTGCCCCCATGATGAACCCACCCGGAAACCCGCGCGACGGCGCGACCATGGGATGGTCTTCAAGCTTGATCGTGACGGGGAGATCGGCCGGGTTGCCGAGCAGGATGCGACCGCCGATGATCGCCGGCCCGCTGGCCCTTTCGAACGCGGCGCAGACGGCCGCGAAATAGTCTTGATGCAGGACGCAGTCGTCGTCTGTCATCGCGATGATGCGCCCGGTGCAGTGCGCGAGCCCGGCGTTGCGCGCGCGGGCAAGCCCGGGGTGTGGTTCGTGGACGAGGTGGACGGGGAAAGTCTGTCGCGAGCGCCATTCCGTTAGTCGCTGCGGCGTGCCGTCGACCGAGTCGTTGTCGACCAGGACGACCTCCACGGTCGTGTTTCTAGTATACGCCGCCGCGCGCTCTACGGACTCTAGCGCAGCCGTCAGCGACACGGCGCGATTGCGCGTGCAGACGAGCAGGCTGACGTCGATGGCGGCAGTCACCGCGCGCCGACGAGCTGCTTGGCAAGAACCATGGCGTGTTCGATCGTCGAGGCTCTCGTCACGATCGCGTCCGGGGCGGGCCAGGCGTCGAGATATGCGGCGATCTTGCCGTAGTCGTTGTCGAGAACGACATGCGGAATACCCAGCAGATCCGCGAGGATATGACCATGCAGCCGGTCCGTCACGACGACCCGCCCTCGAGCGAGCAACCGCAGCCCACGGTCGACGCGTGCGACGGCTTGAGCTTCGCGTGCTTTGGCGTCGACTCCGACCGGTAAATCGGCATCGTCCTCCAGCCAGTCGACGACGGTCGCTGTATCGGCCGACGGTACCGCATAGCCTTGCCGTTCGTCGTCGGTGCGCATCAGCATCAGCACGTCGCACTGCGCCGCGTCGCGCGATTGCTCGCCGAGCGCATACGCCGAGTCCGGGGCTAGGTGCGACGAGCAGGCCAAATGTTCGCGTGCGAAGTCCAGGCTACGCGTATCGCGGACGTGCAGGACGAAGTCCGGATGGTCTCCGACCAGCACGGCGAACCGATCGACCTCCGACGGCACGCGAAAATGGATCGATTGCGGTAGCTGCACGACCGGTCGATCGCGGACCCTTGCCAGGATGTCCTCGCGGAACCGCTGGTGATGCGGCCAGATGTCGCCCAGGTTTCCGCCGCCGTGCAGGAATAGCACGCCGTCGGAGCAGGCATCGCGAAAGGCATCGAGATCGAAATCGTGCCAGGTCGAAACGTAACATGGATCGCGCTCTGTTATCTCCCGCAGCATCGCCAGTTCGCCGAGCCAGATCGCGCTGTCGCCGACGTTCGCATGGTCCGGAAAGTCGACCAGCGCGTAGCGAGAGCCAAGCGCGACATGCGTCCGGTATAATGCGGTGAGCAACGAGCGCTGCTCACCCAGATGATCGCTGGTCGTCATGCTAGCCGCCCGTGTTTGTGACCGACCACGTCATGGTAAAGGTCCTCGCATTGATCGAGCCACCGATCACGGGTAAAGGCCGTCTCGACCCGCTCGCGTTGTGGGGCGCGGGGACGTTGGATGGCCGCCGCGATCGCTTCGGCGAGCTCCGGAACATCGCCGGGCGGCGCGAAACACCCTGTCTCGCCGATGACTTCGCGCAACGCGCCGCGGTCGAACGCCGCCACCGGCAGGCCGCACGCCATCGCCTCAACCGCGACCAGGCCAAATGGTTCGTCCCAGCACGGCGTGAACACGAACACCGAAGCGCGACCCATCTCCGCCGCAAGCGCCGATACATTTAGATGTCCGCCATAACGAATGCTGCCGTCCAGCAGCGGCGCGACGTCGGCTTCCCAATAGTCGCGATCCTCGATCGGTCCGAAGAGCGTAAGTGGGACGCCGGCCATCCGGGCTGCCTGCGCTGCCAGATGGGGCGCCTTGTCGGGCGTCATCCTTCCGCACCAGACCGCGCTGCCATCGCCTTGCGGGACGAACGGCCACGCGTCGGGGTCGATACCGTTGTGGAGTACCGAGGCTTCACGCGGCGGGCCGTCCGGCCACCACGCGGCGAGCTGGTGGGCCGAGGTCGCGGTCAGGCGGTGGGTCGGCGTGACGCTGGCGTGCACGAACCAGCGCAGCGCGTCATAGGGCGGGACGTGCAGCGACGTGACGGTCGGGACCGCCGCGGTCCGCGCCGGCTCGAGTGGGAAGCGGTGCAGGCTGTTATTGTGCACCACGTCAAAACCACCGGCGGCGATCCGGTCGCAGGCAGCGGCATAGCCGTCGTCGAGATGCGCGATCAGCGGCGCGAAGCCGCGGTGCTCGGCGCCCGGAAAGGTGCGTTCGTAATGCTCCGGGATCGCCGCATCGATCGTGAAGTGCGGATCGCTGTCCCCTGAAGCGAACAGCACGACATCGTGGCCGCGCGCCTGGAGACCCGCCGCCAGATGCCAGCATTGTGATTCCATCCCGCCAGCAAAGGGTTGGGCGATCGGCTGGCGGACATGACAGAGGACCGCGATCCTCATTCGGCGGCCGCGGCTCTCTCGCTTGCCGCCAATCGGTCTTCGAGCAGGCGGATGACGGTCGCCGTATTGGCATAGGGCTGGTGGCTCTGCTGGCCGGTCAGTGCGAGATCGGCGGCGTCGGGGCGGCGGAGGATGCGGATCGGCCGACCCGGTGTGGGGTCGATCAGCCCCATCAGGCGGAACGCCTGGAGCCAATGGCCCATCGTCCGATAGCCCCATTTGGTCTCGAACAGCTCGGCATTGCGCACGACGCTGTCGAGATGGTGCACCGGCGGCATGTGGTGCGGATGATATTGGTGATAGGCCAGACCGCCCTTGATCCACGCGATCGGCACGCCGGCCTCGTCGAGCGCCTTGCCGAAATCGGTATCCTCGCCGCCATAGCCGACATAACGTTCGTCGAAGCCGCCCAGAGCGAGGAACGTCGTCCGCCGCATCGCGAAGTTGAGCGACCAGAAACAGCGATAGTCGGTACAGATCTCGATGCCCTGCGGCGGGGGACCGCGGCGGTCCGAATGCTTCACCGCGATCTCGGCGAACCGGTCATACTGCCAGTCGCCGTCGGTCGCGCCACCCGGCAGGTACAGGACCTCGCCCATCAGCAGCCCGTCGAACGTGTCGAGGAACCCGGCATAATCGGCGATCAGCGCGGGCGTCGGGATGCAGTCCATGTCGAGAAAGACGATCACGTCGCCGATCGCTGCGCGGGCCGCGACGTTACGTGCGGAGGCGAGGGGAAGGGCGTCGGCGACGACCTGCATCTGGCGGATCGGGAACGGCGCCTCGGGCAGGTCGTACAGATCGTCCTGCATCACGGCCACGATCAGCTCGGTCGGCATGAGAGTCTGGCGCATCAGCCCACGAACGACGTTGACGAGATGGTCGGGACGCCCCTTGCCCAAGGTGACGACGGAAACTTCGGTCATGATGATGGCTCTGCTTGGAATTGGGGACGCGCGGCGGTGGTGGCCGGTCGATCAGAACGCGTGAAGGGGGTAAAAACGTTCCTCGACGATCCGCTCGGTCCGCTCAGTCATCGCTTCGACTCCGCCGAACTGGAAGCCGAGTTGCGACGTGTACGCGGCACAGGCGGCGATCCGACGTGCGCGTGTCTCGGACGTGAGGTATTCGATCACCGCGGGCATGGCGGCAACGCGGTCTTCGCGATCGGCATAGGGCCAGTCTTCCCAGAGCAACACGGTGTGATCGGCACAGGATCGCCGGATCGCCTCCAGAACGACGTGATGGTCGACATGGTTGCCGAGGCACAATGGCCCGAGGACGAGATCCGGCCGTTCCGCCGCCAAGACCGCGGCCAACGTCGCCGCTACATCGCCGACGATCCCGTCGTCGGGCAGCCGTGCCGCGAACAGCATTTTTGCGGATGCGTAACCACGGTGCGGCGCCTCCAGGAACGGTAAATGCGTCGCGCGCGCACCAAGCGCTTCGCATGCTGCGTGATCCTCGGCACGGCGCAGCGCCATATAGTCGACATCGGCGCCCAGGCCCTTGTCGAGCTGGCACGCGAGCGCGAACCCGGTCGGCTGGGCGACGTTGCCGGTGAAGCAGGTGGCGACGGTGACGTCCCAGCCCTGATCGACGCGCGACGCCAGCAGCCCGCCGGCGGAGAAGGCGGCATCGTCCAGATGCGGCGATATCGCGAGCAGCTTCATTGGTCGGTCACAGCAGATGCGGCTCGCTGCGGAAGCGGCAGGGCGTGATCGGCAGGTCCGTGTCGAAGGTGGCTTGCGGCTGGTTACGCAGGTCTCGGTAGATGCCGACGATCTGCTGCCCGACCGCGTCCCAGCTATACACCCGGCGGCATTCTTCCAGCGCGACAGTCGCCAAGCGCGTGCGCAAGGCTGTATCGGTGACGACGCGGGTCAGCGAGGCGGCCAGCGCGGGCACGTCGCCGGGATCGGTCAGCACGCCATTCTCGTCGTCGCGGACGCAGTCGACGACGCCGACGGCGTGGCACGAGACGACCGCGAGGCCGCACGCCATCGCCTCGAGGATGGTGTTCGAGAACCCCTCGGCATAGGTCGGCGACACGAACACGTCGTGTGCGCGGTAGAGTTCGGGGACCGCGTCATAATCCGCATAGCCGCTGAACGTCACGCGGTCGGTGAGCCCGAGTTCGGTCGCGAGCGCCTGCGCCGGGTCGACGTCGGGACCGATGCCGGAGATGGTCGCGTGCCAGTCGCCGCCCACGTCCGGCAGCGCGTGGAGGAAATCGAGCACGCCTTTGCGGCGGTCGACGCGGCCGTGGTAAAGCAGGCGGACAGGACCTTCGGGCGCGGCTTTGGGTGCCGGCGTGAAATGGTCGGTATCGACTGCTCCCGGCACGATCGTGAACCGGTCGAGCGGGGTGCCGAGTCGGTCGTGGACCTCGCCGGCGAAACTCGTGCCGCCGATCAACAGCGCGCCGGCATGGTCGAGCACGCGCACCATCGCGAGCCGGTGCGTCTCGCAGCACGAGCCGACCCAATGCCCGTCACCACCCTGGATCGACACGACGCAGGGCAGGCCGAGGCGGCGGGCCGCGATCATCGTCGCCCAGCCGGTGGGATAGCCGTATTGCGCGTGGAGCATGTCGAACGGATTTACGGCGTGGTCGCGGGCGATGGCCTCGACCAGTGCGTCGATATCGCGTTCGAAATCACCGCCATCCTGTTCGCCCAGTGCTTCGAGGCCGACGACGCGCACGCCTGGCACTGGGGGCGGGGGGCCACCGCCGTAGACGCGGGCGCGTGCGGGATCGCCGTAATATTGGCTGATCATCGTCACGTCGTGGCCCGCCGCGACAAGCTGGCGCAACAGATTGATCGCGTAGATCGACATTCCCGATATCGCGGGGAAGAAGCGGCGCGAGACGAAGCAGATCCGCATCAGGTCAGCGCCGCGCGGAGATAGGCGATCGATTCCGGAATGGCCTGATGCGCGCGGGGGCTTTCGCGCGAGAGTTCGACGCAGACCAGCTTGTCGAAGCCGATCGACTCCAGCGCGGTGAGGATGGCGGGAATGTCCATGTCGCCCTGGCCGAAGGGGAGATGCGTGTGATCGCCGCGGCGCATGTCCTCGACCGCAACGGTGCCGAGACGGTCGGCATAGGCGTGCACCGCGGCGTCGGGGGCGATATCCTGCGTGACGAGGCAGTGGCCTGTGTCGAGCGCTAGCCGCAGGTCCGGGTGGCGGATCGCGAGCCGCGCATAGTCCGCGACGGTCTCGATCAGCATGCCGGGCTCGGGCTCGAGGCTGACGGGGATGCCGGTGCGAGTGGCATGTTCGACAACCTTGCCGAGCCCCGCATCGAGCCAGTCGAGCGCGTCTCCATGCGCGACACCGGCCTTTGGCACGCCGGCCCAGAACGACACGGTCTCGGCGTTTACTATCGCCGCAACCTCCAGCGCGCGGGCGAGAAACGCGATCCGTCGATCGCGGCCCTCGGGATCGGCCGTGACCAGCGTCGGCTCATGCTTGTCGCGCGGGTCGAGCAGGTAGCGCGCACCGGTCTCGATCACCGAACCTAGTCCGAGCGACCGCAGCAGCGTGCCGACGCGCTCGGCCTCGCGTGCCCAATCGTCGGCGAAGGGATCGAGGTGGTGATGATCCAGCGTCAGCGCGACGCCGTCGTAACCCGCGTCGGCGATCAGGTGCAGCGCGTCGTCGAGCCGGTGGTTGGCCGCGCCGTTGGTGTTGTAGGCGAACCGCAGCGTCATCGTGCCGCCTCCGTCTCGAGGCCCCGTTCGGACCAGGCGACGTGATGCGCTTCGGGCTCGCGGTAAAGCGGATAGAGCGGGCCGACGATTTCGTCCGCCAGTGCTGTATCGAAGAACGGCTGTCCACCAAGCCGCGCGAGTGCTTCTTCGGTGAGGCGGACGGGTCGGCGGGTTGCGCTTTCCTCGCCGCCAAAGCTGATCAGCGGGCTGTCGAGCGCGACCAGCTTGGCGACGTTGCGCTCGCCGATCCGGTAATAGCTCATCGTCTCGACCTCCATGCCCGGCACGATCACCTTGACGACCGCGACCTCGGCATCCGCGGGGGACATGTCGACGTAGAGGATGTCGAAGCCGGCCGCCTCGACCGCCTCCCTTGCCAACCGCCCGCGCGCGCGTGCATCGGGGACGTCCGCGCGGGGCAGGTCGGCAAAGACGCGGCGGCTGCGCTCGGCGAGCATCGTGTCGGCGAGCCAGTCCCGCAGCGTTGCTGCATCGACATCGGTCCAGCGGCGCATTTCAGAGAACGCGCGGCCGTCGCTCGATTTGGCGGCACCGCCGGCCTGCGCCATGAACCGATCGATATAGCCGCGCGGCGCGATCGTCTCGGCGAGTGCCATTGGGCCATGCGCGAAGGCTTTCCGCGCGCGGCTCGCGGCGTATTCGGCAATCGCCTTGGCCAGCGCCTGCACCGCGTCGGGATGCGCTGCCTCACCACACGCCGTCGCCATGATCGGCACCGCGGGTTCGCGCGCATCGACACCGACGCAATAGACGTTGGCGAGGCCGAACTCGTCGGTCGCGAACTTGGGGATCACGCGGACGTCGGCGGCGGCGAACCGGTTGATCAGGTCGCCGATCTCGGCGGGTAGGCTTTCGGGGAGGTCGATCGCGACGCTGCGATCGAGCGCGCGGAACAGCAGGCCGTTGCCGTCGCGCTGGAGGATCTCGCACAGGCCGTGGCCGATCGCCCAGTCGAGGTCCGGCCCCGCGCCCATCCCGTTGGAGATGATCGTCGTGAAGGGCACGTAGCTGGGCGCCAGTTCCTTGGCGGAATAGGCGGCGAGGTCGATCGGTACGAGGACGCTGGAACCGTCCGCCCACCGCCTGGCCTCGACCCAATCGAGCGGCGTATCACGGCCGACCGGGGAGCCGGCGGGCAGGCACAGCGTCAGCGGATCGGCAATCCCACGCTCGCCGCGTTCACGGACGAGGTCGGCATAGCTGCCGTGCGTCTTGCCGCGCGCCGACAGGGTCAGCGTCGGCCAGACCATCTCGGCGATTTCGCCCAGCGCACCCAGGATCGCGGCCTCGTCGGTCGCGCCATAGCCGACGCCGTACGGCATGATGCCGTCCAGGTCCGCAGTCTCCGGGAACAACGCGACCACCCAGACCGGGATGCCCACGCGGTCGATACCGTCGATCGGAAACGCGACGATATCCCCGGCAGGGAACGCGTCGAGATAGAAATAGCAGGCCGCGCCCAGCTGTTCGGGCAGGCCGGTGATGGTGCGGGTCATAGCGGAATCCTCTTCACGCCCGGCGCACGGGCCAGCGCCTCGTCGAGCACGGCGACGGCGACATCGCGACCGACTTCGGGGGCATATTCGAACGGCGTCAGGACGGCGTCGAACGCGAGCGGCGCGATCACGTCGCGGTACTGGCGGATCTCGCCATGCGTCAGCGGGATGTCCTTGTGGAACGCCTTGTGGCTCGAGATCGCGTGGCTGACGCCTGCGGCGTCCTGGTCGATCTTGAACATGTCGCCGCAGAACAGGCGCTTGCCGACCGCATCGTGGAGCGCGGCCTGGCCTTCGTAATGGCCGCCGACGTGATGCAGCGTGTACCCCGGCGCGATCTCCAGCACGTCGTCATACGGCGTCGTAACGCGGAACGCCTTGGTCATGCCGAGGTCGTCCTTATGGATCGCGAGCATCTCCGGCGCGCAGTCGCGCTGGAGCTGGAACAGCGCGCCATAGCCATGCGCGTGACTGGCCGCGAGATAGCGTATGCCGCCGAGCCGTTCGATCTGTTCGAGCATCGCGGGGGAGTAATAGGGCGCAGCCTCGAAGGCGATGTTGCCGCCCTCTCGGACGATCAGCCAGCCAGTACCGCCGAGCCCGAGATGCGGTGTCGTGGAGAAGGCCCAGAGATCGTCGGCAACCTGTCGCCAACTGCCGTCATGGCTCGCGGCGACGTCCTGTTCGGGGAGGAAGCGCCAGCCGTCCTCGGGCAGGTCGTTGCGCGTATCGTTGCAGACCGGGCAGTCGGCGGGCGCGAAATGTCGCTGCCAAAAGCCACAATGCGCGCAGGCATACCAGCTCAGAGGCATGATCGCGCCTCGGTATAGGCGGCGTCGAAAAGACGCATCAGCGACAGGTCCCGGTCTATGGAGAAATCATGCGCGTCGCCGCGGACGGCGGCGGCAAACGCTGCGGCTTGCGCGGTGAATGGCGACAGCGCGGCGTCGAAGGGGAGGGCGGTCTCCTCCCCGGTGCGGGCGCTACGGCGGATCACGGTGCCGCCCTCGGTCTGGCCCATCGTGTCGGTCGCGACGAGCAGGCCGTCCTCGCCGAGGATCTCGAGCCGGCGGCGGGGCAGCACTTCGGGGCAGTTATAGGCGACATGGCTCTGGACCAGGATGCCGCCTGCGGTGCGACCCGACAGGATGCCGCCATCGTCGACCGGATAGTCGTGGATGCG
>Ga0308164_10000691_pt1 | contig 48531 bp, 36 predicted proteins | sample PhyTR2_FD_201031 | JGI IMG/M metagenome (GOLD analysis project Ga0308164, IMG submission 201031) | Phyllosphere microbial communities from UC Gill Tract Community Farm, Albany, California, United States - DLSLT.R2 | ecosystem: Host-associated > Plants > Phyllosphere > Unclassified | place: USA...
TGGCCAACGGCAAGCGCGTGCGCAAGTTCAACGAGCAGATGCGTTTCCTGACGCAGGCGGAAATGCGCGAGCTGTTCCACGACCTGCCGGCCGCGCTGCAAAACTCGGTGGAAATTGCCAAGCGCTGTAACCTCACGCTCACCCTGGGCAAGCCGCAATTGCCCAACTTCCCCACGCCGGGCATGACCATCGACGAGTTCCTGGTCGCCGAAACCAAGAAGGGCCTGGAAGAGCGGCTGGTCCAGCTGTACCCCGATCCCGAGCGGCGCGAAAAAGAGCGCCCGCGCTACGAGGCGCGCCTGGACTTCGAGAACAAGACCATCATCAACATGAAGTTCCCCGGCTACTTCCTGATCGTGGCCGAGTTCATCCAGTGGGGCAAGAACAACGACGTGCCGATCGGGCCGGGCCGGGGTTCGGGCGCCGGTTCGCTGGTCGCGTACGCACTCAAGATTACCGACCTTGACCCGCTCAAGTACAACCTGCTGTTCGAACGTTTCCTGAACCCGGAACGGGTCTCGATGCCCGACTTCGACATCGACTTTTGCCAGGAAAAGCGCGAGCTGGTCATCCAGCACGTGAAAGACCTGTACGGGCGCGACGCCGTCTCGCAGATCGCCACGTTCGGTACCATGGCGGCCAAGGGCGCGATCCGCGACGTGGGCCGGGTGATGGACTTCGGCTACAACTTCTGCGATGGCGTGTCGAAACTGATACCGTTCAAACCGGGCAAGCCGGTATCGATTGCCGAGGCCATCGAAGAAGAACCGATGCTCAAGGAACGCCAGCAAAACGAAGAGGAAGTGTCGCAACTGCTGGACCTGGCGCAACAGGTGGAAGGCATCACCCGCAACATCGGCATGCACGCCGGTGGCGTGCTGATCGCCCCGGGCAAGCTCACCGACTTCTGCCCGCTGTACACCCAGGGTGGTGATGGCGGCGTGGTGTCGCAGTACGACAAGGACGACGTGGAGGCCGTGGGCCTGGTGAAGTTCGACTTTCTGGGCTTGACCACGCTCACCATTCTGGATCGCGCAGTCCGCTACATCAAGGCACTGGACCCGGTCGAAAAAGATTTCGATTTGTCCAAGCTGCCGCTCAACGACCGGCCGTCGTACGAGCTGCTCACCAAGGCCAAGACCGTGGCCGTGTTCCAGCTCGAGTCGCGCGGCATGCAGGGCATGCTGAAGGATGCCCGTCCCGACCGCTTCGAGGACATTATCGCGCTGGTGGCGTTGTACCGCCCGGGTCCGATGGACCTGATCCCGGATTTCTGCAAGCGCAAGCACGGCGAAAAATTCGACTATCCCGATCCGCGCACCGAGTCCATCCTGTCCGAAACCTACGGCATCATGGTGTACCAGGAGCAGGTGATGCAGATGGCGCAGATCGTCGGCGGCTACTCGCTGGGCGGCGCCGACATGCTGCGCCGCGCGATGGGTAAAAAGAAGGCCGAAGAGATGGCCGAACACCGCGAAATCTTCCGCGCCGGCGCCGCCAAGGACGGCCTGTCGGCGCAAAAGGCCGACGAGATCTTCGACTTGATGGAAAAGTTCGCGGGCTACGGCTTTAATAAATCGCACGCCGCCGCGTACGCGCTGCTGTCGTACCACACTGCATATCTCAAGGCGCACCATCCGGCCGCGTTCATGGCAGCCAATATGTCGCTGGCCATGGAAGATACCGAGAAGGTCAAGATCCTGGTCGAGGACGCGATCGACATCTGCGGCCTCACCATCCTGCCGCCCGATATCAACCAGTCGCAGTACCGCTTCGTGCCGGACGGTCCGCCGCCGTCGGTCACCGGTAAAAAGGTCACGCAAATCCGCTACGGGCTGGGCGCCTGCAAGGGCGCGGGCCAGAACGCGATCGAGGCCATCATTGCGGCCCGTACCGCCGATGGTCCGTTCACCAGCCTGTTCGATTTCTGCAAGCGCGTCGATAAAAAGCAGATCAACCGCCGCACCATCGAAAGCCTGATCCGCGCCGGTGCATTCGATTGCCTGAACGTGGATCGCGCCATCCTGCTGGCATCGGTGAGCTTTGCCATGGAATACGCCGACCAGCAGCTGAAGTCCGCCAACCAGGTCAGCCTGTTTGGCGGCGACGACAGCGACCTCGAACCGCCGCCCGATTACGTGAAGGCCGAGATCTTCACCGACCGCCAGCGCCTGTCCGAAGAAAAAATGGCGCTCGGGTTTTATTTGTCGGGCCACATGTTCGATTCGTTCGCGCCCGAGGCGCGCCGCTTCTCGCGCACCAAGCTGGCCGACCTGGAACCGTCGCGCGAGCCGCGCATCCTGTGCGGCGTGATCACCGGCATCCGCCCGCAAATGACACAGCGCGGTAAACTGCTGATCGTCACCCTGGACGACAAGAGCGCGGTGGTGGAAGTGACGGTGTACGCCGAAGTATTCGAAGAGAACAAGCACATGATCAAGGAAGACGAGTTCCTGGCCGTGATCGGCAAGGTGTCGGAAGACCGGTTCTCTGGCGGCTTGCGTATTTCGGCGGAAAAAGTGTTCGATATCGTCAGCGCCCGCGTCAAGCACGGCAAGCAGCTGGCGATGGCGCTGCCCACCACCGTCGATATCCGCAAGATGAACGAGGTGCTGGCGCCGCACCGCCATGCCGACGGCTTGCCGGTATCGATGCGCATCATGCCGCAGGGCGTGGGGTGTACGGTGCAGCTGGGAGAGGGCTGGCGCGTGGCGCCATCGGACGATTTGCAGCAAGCGTTGCGCCAGGTACTCGGTGCCACCGAGGTGGCGATTGAATACTAGGCAAGACCAGGGGACGGCGCCGCGCAAGGTGCTGTTCTTTTCCCAGGACGGCAAGCTCGGTGACGCCATCGTCAATACGGCTTTTGTGGCGGCGCTGCACCGCGCCGCGCCCGCTTGCGAGATCCATGTCACGGTGGCCGGCGCCACCACCAGTTTCTGGGGCGCCGATCCGCGCATCCACCGCCTGTGGACCCTGCAGTGCCCGGGCTGGAGCGACACGGTGCGCACCGGCCTGGCGATGCGCCGCGAACGCTTCGATTACATCGTCACCTGGCAACCGCTGCGCAAGGAAAAAAACAAGCTGCTGCTGTGGCTGGCCAACGCGGGCAAGGTGATCGATCTGCGCGCCTATCATGCCGGGCCGCTGCGCCACAAGGTCGAAGCATGCGGCGCCGTGCTGGCCGAGATGGGGCTGGCGCCGGGCGCCGAGCTGCGGTACGACATCGGCATGACGGCATGTTGCGCCAATATCGACCAGCTGCTGCCGGCCGGTCCCGAAGTCATGCTGCTCAATTTGTTTGCCGCCGATGCCGAGCGCACGATCGCGCCGGAACAGGCCGAAGCGATGCTGGTGGGCCTGCGCCAGATCGCCCCCGAGGCGCAGCTGTGCCTGGTGTGCACCGATGCCACCGCGCCGCGCGCGCTGGCGGTGCTGGCAGCATCGGGCGTGGCAGGGGAGGTGGTCAATTGCGACGGCGACTTGCCGCGCCTGCTGCGGCTGTGCCAGCGCGCCGATCTGACCATCAGCCCCGATACCGCGCTGATACACATCGCCTCGGCGTACCAGCGCGCCGTGGTGGGCATCTACCAGAATAACGGCGAGAAGTCGGTGTTGTGGGGACCGCGCACGCGGCTCGAAGCGCGGGTGCTGTCCGGCGACCCGCACAGCATTGCCGGCTTCGACGTAGAGGAAGTGTTGCGCGCCGTGTGTACACTGCGCGCCGGGTCCGGGTACGGGGCGGGGGACTGATCCCGGTTGTGCGCGGTAGAGGTCTTACTGGTCGCGCAGGGCGGTGATGGCGTAGCCCTTGTCGCCGATTTGCGCCAGCGCGTTGGCGATGTGGTAGTCGGGCAGATCGTCGTTGTCGTCGTCGACTTCCACCCGTTGCGCTTCCACTTGCCAATCGGTGTTGATGGCTTCTTCAGGTATCGGCTGGCCTTCCGGCACGGCGAGATAGCTGTGCTTGCCCTCTACTTCATCTCGGTAATAGATATCCACACGCATGGCATTCCTCCTTGGACGAAAAACCCATGGTAGCGGATTTTTTCCGTACGGCGCGTACGGCACGCCACCTACGCGGGGGTGTCGCGCAGTCCCCGTACTGCCTGCACCTGGCGCGTGGTGACGCGCTGTTCCACCAGCGCGCGGTTGCTGCTTTCCTGGTCGCGCGCATGTTCGCGGTGCCATAGGTGCAATACTTCGGTGGCATACGCGCCATCCTTGCGCATGACGCCCGCGTTAAACAGGCGCAGCACCAGGTCGGCGTCTTCATGGCCCCAGCCCGAAAAACTTTCGTCGAAACCGTTGACCAGGTCGAGGTCGGTGCGCCAGACGGCGAGGTTGCAGCTCTTGATGCGGCGCCACGTAAAGCGGTCGCTGGTGCGGCCCACGTCGGGCAAGGTCAGCAGAAGGGGCAATACCTTGTTCAATGCCCCGCGCCGGCGCCAGGCCAGCTTCTGGCCCGGCGTCAGGCGCTGGACGTCGATGTGTTCGGCCAGTACCTGGCCGGTCGCCTGCTCGCTGAGCAGGATGCGGCTACCCTGCACCAGGTGGCCGGGTTGCGCCAGCCGCCGGTGCTGCGCGATGAAATTGCGCTGCGGAATGCAATCGCCGTCGAGGAAAATGATGTAGTCGCCGCGGGCGTCGAGCGTGCCCAGGTTGCGCGCGCGTGCTGCGCGGAAACCCTGGTCTTCCTGCCACACGTGGCGCAGCGCGACCGGCGCGCGCGCCTGCAGCGCGGCCACTGCGGCGCGCGTGTTGTCCCCCGAACCGTCATCAGCGATAATGATTTCGAACCCGGGATCGTCCTGGGCGAACAGTGCTTCGACCACCGCCGTGAGTGCATCGGGCCGGTTGTAAGTGGTGATGATGACGGAAATGAATGACATGAAGGAATAGAAATACCGTGCTGCAAAGAAAAGTGTCATGAATCATACCTTAAACCGGTTGATCTCCCGCGCTAACTTCCTCCACTGCCTGTTGTTCCTGTTGCCCTTCCTGGTCCTGATCACCAATGTCGGCGTGGGCCTGTGCAGCTTTGCGTTGCTCGGTGCCGCGCTGGCCGGCTGGCGCCAGTGGCCGCGGCTGGCGCCGCAGCTGGGCCAGGCACGCGGCGTGCTGCTGGCGTTTGGCGCGGTGCTGCTGCTGGCCGTGCTCGATGCCGTGCTGGGCGCCGACGGCCGCCTGCGCGACCTGGAAAAGCCGGCGCGCATGTTGCTCTCGGCCTCGGCCATGGTGGCGGTGGTGGCATTCCTGCCCAACCGCAAAGCGCTGTGGTATGGGTTGATTGCCGGCGCCCTGGCCGGCGCCGTCTTCATCGGCTGGCAGCGCTGGGGCCTGGGCCTGGACCGCCCCGGCGGCTTGATCAATTCCATCACGTTCGGCGACCTGATGTTGTGCATGGGGCTGCTGTGCCTGGCCGCCATGCTCGATTTTTCCGGCCGCAGCACCCTGTGGCCGGGACTGGGCGCGCTGGCCGGCATCTTCGGGTCGATCGCCACCGGCACCCGCGGCGGCTGGATCGCCGTCGTCCTGTGCGTGCTGCTGTTGCTGCGCTACGGCCACGTGTTGCAGGGCCGCTTGCGCAAGGGGCTGGCATTGCTGGGGCTGGCGCTGGTGGTCAGCACCTACTTCATCCCGCAGACCGGCGCCCGCGACCGCATCCACCAGGGCATCGACGACGTGCGCCAGTATGTCAACGGCACGTATGCCTATACCAACGTGGGCACGCGCCTGGAACTGTGGCGCGGCGCGGTGCAGCTGGTAGGCCGGCGCCCGGTACTGGGCGCCAGCGAGGCGACCGTGCGCGCCGAACTGGCGCAACTGGTAACCCAACAGCAGTTACAGCCGTTCGTGCTCGAGTTCGAACATTTCCACAACGATATCTTGCAGGTGCTGGTCCATGGCGGCGTGGTGGGCTTGCTGGCGTGGCTGGCCACGCTGGGCGCGCCGTTCGCGTTCTTCCTGCGCCAGATGCGCCACCCGCGTGCGGCCGCACCGGCGCTGGCCGGCATGTTGCTGGTGCTGTGCTATGTGGGCTTCGGTCTGACCGAGGTGATCTTCTGGTCGGTGCGCAGTTCGATGTTTTATGCGCTGATGATGTTCGTGCTGATGGGGCTGTGTCTGAATGCGCGGCCGGCGGCCGGCAACCCGACGGCTGTGTCCGGCGCATAAAAAAGGGCCGGCCCCTGGCGGCGCCGACCCCGGTTTTTACCACCTCATTGCTTGATCCGTGCTTAATCCGTTACCGGGTAGCTGGCGCTGCTCACCACGCCGGACGGCGTGGTGACGCTGATGGTCAGCGCACCGCCGGTGATGGTGTTGCTGCAATTGAGCGCCTGATCCTGGAACGCGTCGCTGACCATTTGCACCGTGTAGACCCAGTTGCTGGAATCTGGCGAACTGGTATTTTGTACGACTGCCGATTCGGCCGACAGCAGGCGTCCGTTCGACGTCGAGAAACGGATTATGCTGCCAGCCGGCAGCGGATTGCCGGGACGGTCGAACAACCAGGCAGCGTCGCCCGGGTGGGCCGACAAGCGGTTGGTGGCAAACACGGTCGGGTTGTTGTCGCGAATCGCAAAGCGGAACGTACGCGTGACGTTGTTGAACGCGGTGCCGGTCGCGCACTGGCTCAGCGCCAGGGTGCCGATGGTGGGCGCGTTATTGACCTGCTGGTCCAGCAGCGAAATATTTGCCGTGCTGTTCGACAACACCATCACCATCGACTGGCGGATATGCACGGTGTCGCTGCTGCCCGCGCCATTGCTGCGCAACACGCCGTTGTAGCTGGCATTGCCGGTTGCGTCCCAAGTGCCGTTGCCGTTGGTATCGATGAATGCCTCGCCGCTGGCGCGGGCGGCGTTGCCGGTGACGTAAGCATCGTCCACGCCGCTGGCATTGGCGTCGGTAACCGCGCGATCATTGCGGAACGGATCGCCGAGATCGGTGAAGATTTCGCCGGCGTCGTAGCGGTTGTTGCCGTTGGCATCGATATAGCTTTCTTCACCGAGCGCATAGGCCAGCACCGTAATCCGTCCGTCCGCAGGGCGCGGGCTGCCGGCGCAGTAGCGCACCGTGCATTCGCCCGGTGTACCTTTCTGGGTGATGACCGAACCGTCGGTCAGCGTGGTCGAGACCAGCCCCGTCAGGCACGACGCATCGACGGAGCCGCCTTCGGCCGTAAAGCTGACTGCCGTGCCATCCGGCGCCGGATTGTGGAAGCGGTCTGCCAGGCGGGCAGTCAGCGTGGTGCCGTTGGGCGCAGGGCAACCGTTGAACGAGCCGCCCTCGATGTTGCGGGTCAAAGCGCTGAGCGAGAAGCTGGCCTGTTCCGGCACGCCGGTGGATACCACCAGTTGGTCGGAGACGGTGCTGATGGCGCCGCCCGGCAGGGTGGCGGTCACCCGCACCGGCGTATTGATGGTGCCCGACGCCACAATGGTGGAGACCGTGCCGTCGCTGGCGGTAACGGCGCTGGTCGGGCTCACGGCGAGACCGCCGACGGTGGTATTGAGCGCAAAGTTGACGGTCTGGCCGCCGATCGGCTTGCCGGCACCGTCGAGCACTTTGAACGTGACGGTGGAGGTTTCCTGACGGCCTGCGCCGCCGGTGCCCTTGAGCGCGATATTTTGCGGCAATGCCGACACGAACACCAACTGGCCGGCCGCGGCCAGGCGCACCGTCAAGGTGCCGCTGGTAGTCAGCCCGGCGCCATTATAGGCGGCACTGGCGGTAATCACGTCGGCCGTACCGCAGCCGAGATCTGTGTACGAGGTGCTGGCGATGCCGTTCACCGTGGTGACGGGCGACACCAGGCGGGCCTTGCCAGCCGTCGCGCATGGCGAGCTGAAACTGACAGACAGCGGCGGCAGGTAGGGCACGCCGCCATTGAGCACCGAGACCGCCACGCTGGCGGTGCCGCCGGCAGCCAGCGAGGCTGGGGCAATTGCGGGCACGGCCAGGCTCAGCGTCGGGTAGGTGACCGCATAGTTGGCGCTGGCGGCGACCGTTGTCGTGTCCACGGTGCTGCTGGCAATCACGCTGAATCCGCCGGGGCTGGTGCCGGCGCTGAGGATTACGCTGGCGCGGCCACTGGCATCGGTCAGCGCGGCGCCGTTGGCGGGTGTCAGGATCGCGGTGCGGTCGTTGCTGACGAACGTGACCAGCGCGTTGACCACTGGCACGTTGGCCGTGTTGCGGACCAGGGCGGTCAGGGTGGCCGGACTGTCGGGCGCAACGCTGTTGGTCGCCGTGCCGCCCGCGTTGGTCATCGTCAGCAACAGGCTGGGCGGAGGCACTGGCGGATTGGTCACGGGCGGCGGCAGGGTGACGGTATAACTGCTGCTGGCCGTGACGGCCACGCCGTCCACCGTGGCGCGTGCGGTGGCGGTAAATGCGCCATTCAGCGAGCCGGCCGGCAACGCCACCTGGGCTACGCCCTGGGCATTGGTGAGCGCGGTGCCGGTTAGCGGCACCAGGGTAGCGCTGGTATCGGTGGTCGTAAACGTGACCACGGTGTTGGGCACGACGGCGCCGGCCGTGTTGCGCACGGTCGCTGCCAGGCTGCCGGGGCGGGTGGGCGTGATCAGCGTGGTCGGCACGCCGTTGATATCGTTCAATGCCAATGCCAGCGAGCTGGCGCCGGGCGCGCGCAGCGTGACGTTGTAGTTGACGCTGGCGGTGGCGGTCTTGCCATCGACGACGCCGGTGACGGTGGCGGTGTAGGCGCCAGCCACGGTACCTACCGGCAGCATGATGCGCGCGACGCCACTGGCATCGGTAATCGCGGTGGCCGATGCCGGCACGAACACGCCGGTACGGTCGGTGGTGGTGAAGGTCAGCAAGGCATTGGCGACGGCAACCTTGCTGCCGTTGTCGAACCGGACCAGCAGGCTGCCGGGTTGGTCGGTGCTGATATTGGCCGTAGGATTGCCCCCGGCATCGGTCAGGAGCATGGTGAGCACCGGCGTGATTACCGGCGGCACCACGACCGGCGGCGTCGTGGTGCTGCAGCCGGGCAGGCTCGAATCCCGGTTCGGATCGATGGTGGTGCAGCCATTGCTGCCGCTACCGCCCCCACCGCACGCGGACAGCAGCAATACCAACAGCAAAACCAACAGGTGGCCGATCAGGGCAGGCGACCAACGCCAGGGCCGGATTGCAAACATAAATACTCCCGAGTGACTAAAGTTTTAATTGTTGCCCGCCATGGCGGGTAACAGGTTACGCATCAAATTCAAAATCGAAGGCCCAAGCAGCACCACGAACAGGCTGGGGAAGATAAAAAAGATCAGCGGGAACAGCAGCTTGAGCGAAATCTTGGCCGCGTGTTCCTCGGCGCGCTGGCGGCGCTTGGTGCGCAGTTGTTCGGACTGCACCCGCAGCGAATCGGCTATGCTGGTGCCGAAGCGGTCGGCCTGGATCAGCATTGTCACCAGCGCATCGACGTCTTCCACGCCGGTGCGCAGCGCCAGGTTGCGCAACGCCTTTTCCTTGGCGCTGCCGGCGCGCAGTTCCAGCGTCACCAGTTGCATTTCCTCGGCCAGCACCACGCTTTTCAGGCCGATCTCGCTGGCCACCCGGGCCAGCGCCGCATCCATCGCCAGGCCGGCTTCCACGCAGACGGTCATCAGGTCGAGCGCATCGGGAAAACTCTCGAAGATATCGCGCTGGCGGGTCTTGACCACGTGGTTCAGCACCAGGTTGGGCAGGTAGTAGCCGGCGCCGCCCGCCAGCACCATCCACAGTACTTCGACGCTGCCCGTAGGCCCCTCGGCGCGGCTGCTCAGGTACAGGAACAGGATCAGCGGCAGCAGCAGCGCCAGCCCGGTCTTGCCGGCGTAGAACAGGCCGGGCGTGGAGGGCGTGCGCCAGCCGGCATTGATGAAGCGCAACCGCACCGGCGAGCTTTCCCAGCCCTCGGTGGGCACGGACAACTTGGCCAGCGGCGAGGCCAGGTTGACCAGGGTGTCGAGCCAGCGTCCGCTGCGACGCTCGACCTGGCTGTGCTCTTGCATCGCTTCGAGCCGGTCCTTGATCGGGTTCACGCTCAACAGGCGGATGGCCACCACCGCGCCGCCGAAAACGGCCAGGAACAGCACCACCAGGAACAGGATCTGGATAAGGTTCATGGTTGCCTCACACCCGGATGGTCGTAATGCGGCGAATGGCGATCATGCCCACCACCATCAGGGTGCCGGCCACGGCCAGCATTTTGCGCCCGCCCGGATCGGTGATCAGGATTTCGAGCGAACCAGGATTGATGACCGATACCAGCCCGCCCACGGCAAACGGCATGATGCCCAGCACCCAGGCCGACATGCGCCCCTCGGCCGACATCACCTTGACTTGCCCCAGCAGTTTCAGGCGGTCGCGGATGATGGCGCTGATCGATGCCAGCAGGTAGGTCAGGTTGCCGCCGGTTTCGCGCTGGATCAGTACGGCAATCACGAAGTAGCGCAGGTCGGTACTGGGGACGCGCACGGCCAGGTTCATCAGCGCGTCGGGCATCGAGACGCCGAAGTTGACTTCATCGAACACGGCGCGGAACTCCATGCCCACCGGATCGGGTATCTCTTCGCCGGCCATCTTCAGCGCGGTGGGGAAGGCGTGGCCGGCGCGCATGGCGCGTCCCATCATGTCGAGCGCTTCGGGCAGCAGCGATTCGATGCGGGTAATGCGCAGGCGCTTGGCGCGCTGCGCCTCGAGTATCGGCAGCCAGGCGAACAGCACACCCATGATCAGGCGCCCGAACCACGGCAGCTGCAGCGACACACCGGCGATGAAGCCCAGCAGGAACAGCCCCCCCATCAGCGCGCACAGCTGGGCCGTGCTCATGGTGCGCCCGGTCTGCAGTTGCAGGCGGTCGAGGCGGGCGATGCCGGGAATGCGTTCGAGCAGGCGCTGCACGCCCGGATCGCGCGACAGCACGCGCTGCTTGGTGATCGATACGGCCAGCTCGGCGCCGCTGTCGCCGATGGCGTTGCGCAAGCGCCGCGCCACGCGCTCGGCCTCGGGGCCGCGCGCATTGTTCCAGCCGGTGTACACGCCCCACACGCCCAGCGCCACGGCGCAGAACAGCAGAACGACAAACAGGAGCAGACGCACGTCCATGGTCAGCGCACCGCAGGGTCGAACACGGTGGCCGTGACGTTGACGCCGAAATTGCGCAACCGTTCGATAAAGCGCGGCCGGATGCCGCTGGCCGTGTGGTGACCGATCACGGTGCCGTCTTCGCCCAGGCCGGTCTGCTTGAAGCTGAAGATTTCCTGCATGGTGATGATCTCGCCTTCCATGCCGGTCACTTCCTGAATCGACATCACCTTGCGCTTGCCGTCGGTCATGCGCGACACCTGCACCACCACTCCCACGGCAGAGCTGATCTGCTGGCGCATGGCCTTGGTGGGCAGGTTGGCGGCCGCCATGCTGATCATGTTTTCCAGCCGGGTAAGGGCGTCGCGCGGGGTGTTGGCGTGGATGGTGGCCATCGATCCTTCGTGGCCGGTGTTCATGGCGCCCAGCATGTCGAGCGCCTCCGCGCCGCGCACCTCGCCCAGGATGATGCGGTCGGGGCGCATGCGCAGCGCATTGCGCACCAGCGCGCGCTGCGACACTTCGCCCTTGCCCTCGATGTTTGCCGGCCGGGTTTCCAGCCGCACCACGTGCGGTTGCTGCAGTTGCAGTTCGGCCGCGTCTTCCACCGTGACCACCCGTTCGGTGGGGCCGATGAAACCCGAGATCACGTTGAGCATGGTGGTCTTGCCGGAGCCGGTGCCGCCGGAAATCAGGATGTTGACCTTGGCCTTGCCCAGTCCTTGCAGCACTTCGGCCATGTCGGCCGTCATGCTGCCGTAGGCCACCAGGTCGGCCAGGCGCAGCGGATCGGCGGAAAAGCGCCGGATCGACATGATCGGGCCGTCGATGGCCAGCGGCGGGATGATGGCGTTGACGCGCGAGCCGTCCGGCAGGCGCGCATCCACCATCGGGCTCGATTCGTCGATGCGGCGGCCCACGCGCGAGACGATCTTGTCGATGATCTTCATCAGGTGGGCGTCGTCACTGAACGTCACGTCGGTCAGTTCCAGCTTGCCGCGCCGCTCCACGTAAATCTGGCGGTGGGTGTTGACCAGGATGTCGGAGACGGTAGGGTCTTCCAGCAGCGGCTCCAGCGGGCCGAAGCCCAGCATCTCGTTCTGGATATCGCGCGTGAGGGTCTTGCGTTCGGCGTCGTTGATCACGACCGCGTCTTCTTCCAGCAGCCGCTCGACCAGGTTGCGCAGCTCTACCCGGATCTGCTCCTGGGTCAGGCGCTGCATGCTTTCCAGGTCTACCCGGTCGAGCAGTTGGGCGTGCAGCCGCTGCTTGAGTTTTTGATAGGCGCGGTTGTCGATGCCGCCGGGCGCGCGCTGGCCGGAGCCGCGCGCTTCGCCGCTCTCGAGTCGTTCGCGCAGGGAGATGGGAGTGCTCATGGTGGATTCCTGTTAGCCTTTGCGCGCCAGCAGCCGGCCCAGGAAGCTGCCATTCTGCTGCTCGGGAGCCGCTTCGCCGGTGAGCTTGCGGGCAAAGTCGGCCAGGCCGGCGCTGAGCGGGCTGTTAGGCGACAGCTTGAGCACCGGCACGCCCTGGTTGACCGAGGCTGCCGCCGCGTCGTAGTGGTTGGGGATGGTGATGCCGATCTCGCTGTCGAACGCGCCCTCCAGATCCTTGAGGCGGATTTCGCCGCCTTTGTCGTGGCGATTGACGATCAGGTGCACCTTGTCCTTGCCGTATTCGAGCGAGCGGAAGACGTTGAGCAGGCGCTTGCCGTCGCGGATATACGGCAGCGTGGTTTGCAAAATCGGGTAGATATGGTCGGCGTTGTCGAGCGCGCGGATCGAGACCGCATCGAGACTCCGGCCCACGTCGAGCAGCACGAAATCGTACTGGCGCCTGGCGAGCTTTAAAATCGCATCGACGTGGTCGGGCTTGACGTCGTTGGCGTGGGCCGGATCGGACGGCGCGGCCAGCACGCCGAAGTTGGGCGTGATGCTCAGCATGCTCGACGTGAGGAACGACGGGTCGAGCCGGTGGATCTGCTGGGCCACGTCGCTGAGCGTGGCCAGCGGCTTGTGGTCGGAGACGAACAGCGACGCATCGCCGAACTGCAGGTTCATGTCGATCAGCGCCACCTTCTGCTTGCCGCTGGCGGCCAGCGCATAACCGAGGTTGGTGGCGATGAACGTGGCGCCGCTGCCGCCCTTGCACGAAATAAAGGCCAGCACCTTGCCGTTGGCCTGGCCACGGCGGTCGAGCTTTTCGCCGATCCGCTCGATGGTGGCAAACAGCGCGGGACCGTTGACCGGGTAGGACAGCACGTCGCGCATGCCGGCGCGCATGGCCGGCAGCAAAAATTGCGGACCCTGGTCTTCGGAAAGCGCCACGCAGGCGATGTTCGGATGCTGGGCCGAAAAGCGTTCGAGTTGTTCCAGGTCGCCTTCGTCGGCCAGCGGCCGGTCGATGATCATCACGTCGGGCATCTGGTCGTCGGCCAGCGCACCGAGGCGGATCGCGCCGCCGGCCAGGTGGTTGATTTCGTCGCCCGGCGCGCGCGTGCGCAGCATGCGCATCACTTCTGCCAGGTGGCGTTCGTCGCGGGAGATGACTACGATTTTCAATTTGATCCCTGTTCGGTAATGGATGCCTGGTCGATCAGCGCGCAGTGACGCCGCCGGAGCCGATGGTAAAGCTGGTTTGCTGGTCGGGCGAGGCGAACGAGCGCTGGTAGTTGTCGTAGGCGCTCTTGGCGGCGGCGCCGTCTATGCCCAGTACCGGCGCGGTATTGCGCGCCGCGTCCGGGTTCAGCGTCTGCTGGGCGCGCACCTGGCGCAGGCTGGCGCCGAACTGGCTGTCGAGGTACGGCGTTTGCGCGCACCCGCCCAGCAGGGCGGCGCTGGCGGCCGTACCGGCCATGCGCGCGATGAGGGTCAGTGCTCGCATGGCAGCTCCTATTGGCCAGCCGGCATAACCGGCGTGGCGGGTGGGGTGGGCGTGGCCGCCGGCGCGGGCGGCGGTGTGCTGCCCTCGATTTTGCCGCGCAGGTAACGGTCGGTGCGGGTGGGCTCGACGTAGCCGTCGGTGGGCAGCTTCTGCTGGTCGGCCGGCAGCGGCTGCGCCAGGTGCGGCGTGACGATGAACACCAGCTCCGTGCGGTCGGTCTGGAAATCGGTGCTGCGGAACAGCGCTCCCAGGATCGGGATTTCGCCCAGGCCGGGGAAGGCCTTGACGTTGGTGGTGACATTGTTTTTCAGCAGGCCGCCGATGGCAAAACTCTGGCCATCGTACAGTTGCACCGTGGTGCTGGCGCGGCGCGTGGTAAACGATGGCAGCACTGCCGTGGCGGTGGTGCCGGTGGCGGAAATGCCGATGCCTTCGCGGTTGATTTCCGACACTTCCGGCGCCACCCGCAGGTTGATGCGGCCGCCTTCGAGCACGGTCGGGGTGAACTTCACCGCGATGCCGTACTCTTTTTCCTCCAGTGTCACGCGCGAGGTGCCGGTGGTGGTGTCCTGCGACACCGGGATGAAGATCTTGCCGCCGGCCAGGAAGCTGGCCTCCTGGCCGCTGATGGCCATCACGGTCGGTTCGGCCAGGATCTTGATCAGGCCATCGTTTTTTTGCGCGTCGAGCGTGAGGAAATTGCCGTTCTTGCCGTTGAATGCGTCGAGCTTGTTGGGATTTCCGCTCAGCAGGCTGGACAGCATGGTGTAGGTCCAGCTGCCGCGGTTGCCTGCCAGGCCGATGCTGGCGCCCAGCTGGTCGACCAGCGTCTTCGATACTTCGGCGATTTTCACTTCCAGCATCACCTGCTGCGGCGCGGCCACGCTCAACATGTTGATGATGCGGCCGGCGCCACCCTGCTGGCCCGCGCCCGTGGTGGCGTCGGCGCTGGCCTGCGATGCTGCAGCGGCCGTAGCACCGCTGGCTGTGGCGGTGTCGGCCGCGGCGCCCGGTGCGGCCGGTACGGCCTGCTGGCCGCTGCGGCCGCGCTGGATGTAGGCGCTGGCCACGGCCACCACGTTGGCGGCCCGCACCGAATCGGCCACCGAGCCGGTCAGGATCAGCGAGTTACCCGAGACCGTGATGCGGATGTCGCGTTCGCCAGGGAACAGCTGGTCGAACTGCTGGCGCAGCCCGGCCGTATCGAGTCCCACCGAGATATCGATGATGGAGGCCTGGTTGGCGCGGTTCCAGACGATCAGGTTGGTGTACCCGGTGGTCTTGCCCAGCATGTACACCTCGCTGGGGTTGATCAGGATGACGTCGGCCACGCGTGCGTCGCCGACGGCAATGCGCGCTGCCGGGAACGGCAGTTGCATCAGGGTGGACTTGCCTTCGGACAGCGTGATCTGCTTGGCCAGTTCGGCGGTGCCGGTTTTGACCGGCGCCGCAGCGGCGGCCGGCGCGGTCTTGTTCTTGTGAGTCGGCTGCGCGCCGGCCAGCGGCGCCAGCATGCCGGCACACAGCAGCAGCGCGGCGGTCGCCAACGGGGACCGGCGTTGCAACGGGGATCGCGCAAGCGAAGTTGGTTGGGATACAGGCATCAAGTCATTCTCTCCGGCCAATCGCGGCTTTTATTTAAATTGTTGGGAACTGCGTTCTAAACCCTTGATGACTTCCACCTTGTCGCCGCTCGGCTCGGCGCGCGGCGGTGCTGGCGTCCGGGGCGCCTGCGGCGGCGCCGGGCGTACCTGCGGCACTTCGCTGCGGGGCGTCGGCATCGGTAACTTGAGCTCGCCGAACAGGCTGCTCTTGGTGGCGCCCTCGGTGTTGGCCGATTGCGGATCGATCTGGTTGCGCAGCACCAGCGACAGGGTGCCCACGCTGCGCGCCAGGTCCAGCTTTTCCACCTGCTCGGGCGTCAGTTCCAGGGTCACGGCATTGACCACCTTGGGCTTGGTATCGTCGCGGTTGGCTTCCTGGGCAATGGCCAGCACCAGGATGCGTTCGAGCACGATCTTCGAAATCGGCTGCTCGCGCACCATGTGGTCGCCCCCGCTGTCGCTCTGGGTATTGACCAGGATGTCGACGAAGTTGCCGGGCAGCGCAAAACCGGCCACGCCGACCACGTCGTTGACGCGCACGGTCATTGCCCGCTTGCCTTCGGCCACCACCGACGACAAACCGCCCGTGGTGCCGGCAGGCGCCAGCTTGTTTTCCAAAATCGGTTCACCGCGCTGGATATTGCTGCGCGTGATGCGGCCTTCGAGCGCCTTGGGATCGCTGATGGCGCCGGTGGGCACGGCGCTGGCGGGCCAGTCGACCATGTTGATCAGTTCCGGCGTGAGGCGCGCGCCCATGCTGACGTCGAGCATGGCCACGGCCACCTTGTTGCTGTTGCTGGCCGACTGGCCCGCTATCCATTGGGCAGCCACCACGACTGCCGCCAGCGCCAGGAACAGCGCCACTCCTACCATGATCAAGGCCCGCGTATTTCTCATGCTGCTCTTTCCAGAATGCCAGAGGTTGATGGTTCGCGCCGTTCGCGTTCCAGTTTTTGCTGCTCGGCGGCGGCGCGGCGTGCACCGGCCCCGGCGAAATAATTGGTCCACGCCCAGTCCAGCGAGCGCTGGTCGACGCGCGGCGTGGTGCCTTCGTAGCGGGCCAGGTCGCGCACTTGCCGGACCAGGTCGCGCGGGTAACAAGCCAGCAGCGGCGTATCGTCCTTGGCGTGGCGTTCGCGCAGCAGGTACTCGAAGGCGGCGGCATCGAACGCCATGCCGTAATCGGCGCAGGCCTGGCGAAACAGTAACTGGTACTCCGCTTCGGTTTGCGGCGGCACTTCGATCTTGTATCCCAGCCGGCGCAGGAACGCACCATCCGATAATCGTTCCGGCAGGAAGTTAGATGAGAATACCACGACCACATCGAATGGAATCTGGAAAACCAGTCCTGTGTGCAACGAAAGATAATCGACGCCACGGTCCATCGGCACGATCCAGCGGTTCATCAGTTCCAGCGGCGAGCAACGCTGGCGCCCGAGGTCGTCGATGATGAAAATACCGTTGTTGGCTTTCAGATGGGGAGGCGCCTGGTACAGGCGCGTATTGGCGTCGAAACGCAGGTCGAGCATTTCCAGCGTCAGCTCGCCACCGGTAAGCGCGGCGGGGCGCTGCAGGCCGCGCACCCAGCGTGCATCAAGCGCGCGGCTGAGCAGGTCGGCTGGTTCGGGATCGGCGCTGTCGGTGCCGGTCGCTTCGTGCGGCCGGTGTTGTACCGGGTCGTAGAACGGCACCACTTCGCCATCGATCATGATCGCGTACGGCACCGCGATGGCGCCGTGCAGCAGGCCGCACAGGCGCTCCGCCAGGTACGTCTTGCCGCTGCCGGCCTGGCCATAGATAAAGATCGAACGGCCCGAGTTCATGGCAGCGCCCATCTGGTCGAGCACCGTCTGGCTGGCCACCACGTCGTGGAACGCCGCCTGCACGTGGGCGCGCGTCACATGCAGGTGGCGCACGCTTTGCGCCTGCACCTGCGCCACGTAGGCCGCCAGCGTTACCGGCGCCGGGCCGGCGTAGGAATTACGTCCCAGGCAGGTGATGGCGCGCTGGGCGCCCGCTTCGGTCAGGTGATAGGTGAGGTCGGCATCGGTGCCGCTGTGGCCGGTACGCGTCACTTCGCACAATTTTTCGTTGCGCAAATGCGTCACCAGCGGCGTGATCACGCTGATGCTCAGCTTGACGTGGCTGGCCAGTTCCGGCAGCCGCATCTGGCCGCGCTGGAACAGCACTTTCGAAAGCAACTCCACCAGAAACAGGAAGGGCAAGCCGGTTTCCTCCACGCTGCGCGGCGCGCGCACCTCGGCCGGCACTGCCGGCGCGGGGACATCGGCAGCGTAGTCGGCGGGCATCTGCAACGCTGCCGTCACGCGAACAGGCTGCGCCCGGTAACCGCGCCAAACACCAGGTACGGCAAGGCGCCGGCGGCAATCGCCACCGCGTACGGCAGGCGGCCACTGGCAACCGCAGGCGCTTCGATCTTGGCGATTTCGCCCGCCAGCGAACGCAGCAGGCTGTATTTAAGCATCTGCAAGGTGTTGTTCAGTGCGTGCTTCAGGCGGCCGTTGAACGCCGCCACCACCAGCGCCAGCACGCCGCCGGCCAGCAGCGTCAGCAGGGTAATGCCGGCCACCGGCCAGGCACCGACAAACGCGCCCACCATGGCCATCAGCTTGACATCGCCCGCGCCCAGCGCGCGCAGCGCATACATGGGCAGCAGCAGCCCGAGGCCCACGCCGAGGCCGGCAAGCGCGCTCCAGAAACCGATGCCGCCGAACGGCTGTATGAACAGGCCCGCGCCGGGCGGCACGAAGCTATTGAGCAGCAAGCCCACTACCGCACCGCCGAACACCAGCGCGTTCGGGATGCGGCGCGTGCGCAGATCGTTCCAGACAGCCAGCGCCAGCAACATACAGAAGATCAGCAGCGGCAATTGCGTCATGGAGGCGCCTCGATAAAAAAGTTGTATTCAGTATACAAAAAAAAAGCCCGGAATGGCGTAACCATTCCGGACTATGCACCACAGTGTTGCAATTACTTGAAATGCTGGTGTTATTTCGAGATCAGGTTGCCGACAGCGGTCAGCGACGTGGTGATCTTGCCGCCCAGGGCGGTAACGCCGGCGATGACAGCAGCAGCGATGGCGGCAGCCATCAGGGCGTATTCGATGGCGGTGATACCGGCTTCGTCTTGGATGAAGTTTTTAATGGCGTTCATGGTGTGGCTCCTGGTGAATGGATGACAATATTGAGTAGGAATTACTTGAGCTGGTTGCCAACGTTGGTCAGCGCGGCAGTGATTTTTGGTCCCAGCACCGCCAGGCCTGCGGTGATCGCGGCGGCGATTGCTGCTGCCATCAGGGCGTACTCGATGGCGGTGATGCCGGCTTCGTCGTTGATGAAGTTCTTGATTGCGTTTTTCATGATGAATTCCTCGTTAAAGTTGGGTTAGATGACACTGACTAAATCAACTAAAACGGGGTTCAGGTTTTAGGCACCGCTGGTACTGCTCGGCACTGTTTGTTTGCTGCCGATATGAAGCATTCTACGCAGCCGGTTGTCACGGCACAGCAGACAAATGTCATTTTTATGGCGTGACATTTGTCACGCCGTGCTTCACCGCATACACGTACAGTTCCAGCCGGTTGGCCACGCCCAGCTTCTGGTAGATGGTCGTCAGGTTGTTGCGCAGCGTGGGCTCGGCAATGAACAGGCGCGTGGCCAGTTCCTTGTTCGGGGCGCCATTACCGTCCACCACCACCGCCACGATCTTGCGTTCCTTGGGGGTGAGCGTGGCGATCCGGGCCGCTTCAGGGTCGGCCTTGGCCGGCGCCAGCCGCTGCCCCAGCAGTGCGTTCATCAGCGACGGCTCCAGGCACAGGTCGCCGCGGTGCACGGCGCGGATGCTGTTCAATACTTCTTCGGCCGGCGCCTCCTTGCCCACCACGCCGCGCGCACCGAGCTTGACGGCCTGCAGCAGCAGGCCCTGTTCGCGGTTGCCGCTCAAGATCATCACCTTGGCGCCGCTGTGTTCCAGCAGCTGGGGCAGGATCTCGATCGAGCTGCGGCCCTCGAGGTCGAGGTCGAGCACGATCAGGTCGGGCCGCAACCGGGCGCTTTCGCGCAGCGCGCTGTCGTTGTTGTTGGCAGTACCGACCACGATCATTTCGGGCGCGGCGCCTTCCAGCAGTTTTTCCAGGCCCCATAACATGGTCTTGTGGTCGTCAACCAGCATGATGCGGATCGGTGTCGTGCTCATAGATTGCCTTAGGTGGTTAAACGGCAGCGGCGATGCGGATCGCCTAGACGGGAATGGCGATGCACACCGCCGTGTTGCCGTGTTCATTATGTTCGACTGCCAGCGAGCCGCCGAGCGCTGCCGTGCGTTCCGCCAGCGAACCGGGCAAGAAAGCCGGCGGCGGGCCGTCGGGGTTGTCGTTTTCAATGCGAATCAGCAGCTGACCTTCAACATTGCTTAAATCGATAACGCCATGGCGCGAGCGCGTGTGCTTGCGGATATTGCTCATCCCTTCGTTGACGACCTGGAACACTTCGGCCGCCAGCCGGTCGCTGATCTGCAGTCCTTCCTGGGCCTGGATCTTGATATGCAGATCGTAGAACTGCTGCACCTGGGAGGCCTGGCGGCGCAGCGCGATCAGCAGTTCCGACTGGGTCTGGGTTTCGCCCTGGCGCACGTTGCGCGCGAACTGGCGCATGTCGCCGATGACTTGCGTGGTCATGTCCAGCAGCTTGTCGAGCTCGGCCGCGACACGGTCTTCCTGCTGTAGCGACTGGCGCAGCGCGCTGATGCCGTGGCGCAGGCCGATATACGGCTGGATCGCGGTGTCATGCAGGTCGCGGGCGATTTTCTGACGCTCGCGGAATGCCGCATCCGATGCCAGGCGGTCGAGCAACAATATATTTTCGATCACGGGAAACACTTGCGCCGCCAGTTGTTGCAGGAACACGGCGTCGGCACGGTTGTAGCGGTGGCTGGCGGACAGTACAAAAATACGGCCCTCGCCCTTGCGCAGCGGCAGCGGCGCGCTGACAAACGACGTGGCGTCGAGCAGGTCGGCCAGCTGCTCGCAGGGGGTGGCATCGATCTCCTCCCAGGTGTCGGCCGCAGGCAGGCGGCGCCGCGTTTCGCGGGTTTGCAGCAGGCGCGCATGCAGCGCTGCCGCGTATTGCACCAGTGCCTTGGGGCCGAACGCCAGCAGTGGCGCGGCCGCCCCTTCCGGTAACCGCGACAGCGAACTGTTGCCGCCCTCCGGACCCGACGAGTGCAACTGCCACAGTTCTTCCGGATTGCCGCGCATGATCAGCACCACGTTGTTGGCGCGATAAAAATTGCGGGTTTTTTGCAGCATCTTGGCGATGCTCTGGTCCACGCCGAACCGCGGGTTGGCCAGCGTGCTGACGTCGCGCAGCAGCCGCAGGCGCCGCTGCTGGGTAAGACCGAGGCCGCCCCAGTAGGCGATCATGTAACCGAGCGCCAGGACAAATGTCGTGCGCAGCAGCAGGTGGGCATAATTGACGTCGCTGTCTGCCAGCCAGGTGGCCGCCACCAGCGCGGCGGCGGCGCCAAGCGTGATGCGCGCGCCTTCGTCGAATCCCCACTGGAACGACGCGGTGAGGATCACGAAAAAGAAAAACGGAAAAAAGAAGCTCTTGGCGCCGCCGCTGCAGTACACCATCAGCGCGAACCAGCACAGGTCGAGCCAGTACACTGCCTTGCCGTGCCAGAACGGGTTGCGGCGGCGCCGCGCCGCCACCATCAGCGTCAGTGCGTGTACCAGGTAGCCGCCGAAGATCAACCAGGTCAGCACGGTGCGCGCCGGCCCGCCAGGCTCGCTCAGGTCGCCAGGAGCGATGGCCAGCGTGAGCATGGCCGATACCGCCAGCAGCACGCGCATGATGAATACCATGGACGCACCGATGACGTCGCCCCCTGCGGTGAGGGGCGACCGGGCGTTGCCGGCGTGGGAAAACGTGTTGCTGTCGGCGGTCACTCAAAATTCCTAATGCAATATTTTTTTTGCGGCATGAGCGGTGATCGTATCCGGTTTCAAAATATACTCAAAACTTATTAAGATTGGAACACACTTGTTGTTGATGCACTGCATCAACTTTAGATATCTTAGAGAAATTAAATAAAAGGCAGTACAATGCGCCAGCGTCACCCCGATCTCGTGGCGCGCCGCCGGCCATGCCGGCCCGCCCGACTATGGTGCGTTGCCTGTTGCGCTGCCGCCTGTTTCCCGTGTGCCACACCTCAGCCCATTTTTTTTGACGCTCACCGTACCATGGACGCAACACCATGAATGTTCAGACTAGTATGCGCCGGCGCCGCGCACGCGGCTCGGCCGTTGTCGAGATGGCGCTGATTGCGCCGCTGGCGTTTTTGCTGCTGATCGGGATTATCGAATTCAGTATTGCATTTTATGCCACGCTGACCATGCAGTATGCCGTGCGCGAAGGCGCGCGCTATGCCATCACGGGCCGCACCGACAAGGACCCCGCCGCCAGCAACCAGCAGCGTTACCTGGCCGTGATCCAGCAGATCAAGACCAGTTCGATGGGGTTGTACGACACCGTCAATCCCGTCATTTCGGTCAACGGCACCAGTTACGCCAGCAGCAGCGCGTATTCGGCCAATATGTTCGGCGGCGCCGGCGACATCGTGGTGATGCGTCTCGACTGCACCTGGAAAATTTCCACGCCGTTGATCTCGGCGCTGTTCCCGAACGGCCAGTACAAGTTCACGGTCGCGGCCACCATGATGAACGAATCATTCTAGGGATGCCGATGTTGCGTACTTCCATCCCCCATCGCCGGCGCGCCGGTGGCCTTGCTGCCGTCGAGTTCGCGCTGCTGCTGCCGATCCTGCTGGTGCTGCTGATCAGCGTGATCGACGTCGCCCGCGCCCTGCAAGCAAACATGATCCTGATTAACCTCAGCCGCGAGGGCGCCAACCTGGCCTCGCGCGGCAAGCTGCAGCTGTCGGAAAATCACCAGGCCATTATCGGCCAGGTGGCGGCCACGGCGCCGCCGCTGGACATGAACCAGCGCGGCATGATTTACGTTACCCGCCTGATGGGCGCTGGCACCAAGACCCTGGTACTGGAACAGTACCGCTGGGATGACAGCAAGAACAACCTGGGCTTCCGCGCCAGCGGCTATGCGCCCACCAGCAAGCTCTGGAGCTGTACCAGCTGGTCCTCGGTCGCGGGCGTCTGTACCGTACCCACCGGGACCAACGCGCCGTCGGTGTCGCTGCTGGCCGGAAAACTGGCCGAGGGCGAAGTGATCTACGCGGTGGAGACTTTCTACAAATTCAATGTGAGCTTTGCCGCGTTCAGCGTGGGAAGCTTCCGCACGCCCACGCTGGGCCCGGACTTTTACTCGATGACGGTATTCTGATGCAGCGCCTTTCCCATCAACGCCAACGCGGCGGCATCCTGGTGATGGTAGCGATTTCGCTCACCACCTTGCTGGCCGTCGTCGGCTTCGCTTTCAGTATCGGCCTGGCCTACATGGTCAAGTCCAAGCTCAATGCCGCCACCGACGCTGCCGGCCTGGCCGCTGCGCGCGCGGTCAGCAACGGCATCAACCAGACCGAACAGGCCGCCAATGCCCGGGCTGCCGCACAGCGCTTTTTCGAGGCTAACTACCCGAGCAATTACCTGATGTCGCCGGCAACCCTGAACGCGGTCAATGTCAGCTATACCGGCAGCGAGGTGACGATTACCGTCAGCGCGTCGGCCACCACGCCGCTGGCCTTGTTCGGCGGCTTCCAGAGCGGGCCACTGGCGCCGGCAGTACTGACCGAAACCAAGCGCAAGGACCTGGACATGGTGGTGGTGCTCGATACGTCGGGGTCGCTGCAGGACGATGCGGCCCAGGTGCGCAGTTCGGCCACCACGTTCCTCAACCAGTTCGATCCGCAGCTCGACCGGGTGGGGCTGGTGCGCTTTGCGTTCGGCTCGATCGTCGACGTGCCGATCCGGCCCACCGCGCGCGGCTTCGACCGCGCCGCCATGGTCACGGCCATCAAGAACTATCAATTTTCGGGCTCGACCGCATCGCCGGAAGGGATGTACACCGCGCGCCAGCAAATCAACAGCGTGCCCACTGCCAACCTGAACCGCTCGAACCTGCGCGTGATCGTGTTCTTCTCCGATGGCGCGCCCAATTCATTCGGTGCTTACCTGAACTGGAACACCGCCAGCGACTGCAAGGACGCGGGCGGCCCCTACGCTGGCACTATCGCGACCGGCGATAACGGCACGGGCGATCCTTACGGACTGTTCAAGCTGGACCAGCAGTACGATGATATCGGCGGCACCTGTACGCCCACCTATGTGTATCGCGGGAATACCTACTACAATCTGGTGGCCAAGGCGGCTTCGCTGCCCGACTGGTACAACGCCCACAATCTGCGCAGCAACCCGAACGACGTCAACGCGCGCGAATTTCCCATCGTGACGGCGTCGCCGCGCAAGGTGACCAAGGATGTGACCTACGCCAACGTCAACCGCGCCGCCCGCAACCTGGTCGAAGCGATGGCGGCCAAGTCGCGCGACGAGGGTATTTACGTGTTCACCTTGGGATTGGGCGACAGCCTGAAGAGCGGCACCGGGGCCGATAACGAAAAGGGTGAGGACACGCTCAAGTGCATGGCCAACTCGACCGATGCGCCGTCGCGCTGCTTCAATGCCGCCAAGCCGGTAGGGGTGTACTGCTACGCTGCCACCCAGGCCGACCTGACGCCGTGTTTCTCGAAGCTGGCGTCGGCCATCCTGCGGATTTCCAAGTAAGGGGCGGCGTGGCGCGTCAGCGCTGGGTGCTGGCCACCGGTGGCGGCGCCAGCGGTGCCGGTGCCGGGGCAGTTCCGGCCGGCTTGTGCCCGAACGACACCAGCTCCCAGCTGTCGCGGTTAGCGGTGCGGCCTTGCCAGTCGGTGTCGCGGTAGTCGAGCTTGACGAAGTTGTTCAGCTCGGGAACGAACCAGACGGTTTCCGTCAGCGTACCGTTGCCGCTGTCGGGGCCGTTATCCTTGCCGCGATATTCCGCTTCCACGATCACTTTCAACGCATGGAATTCGCCGGCCGGCACCCGCACTTTTTCCCAGTCCACCACCTTGCCCTTGATGGCATAGCGCCACTGCTTGCCGAGCTTGGTATTGTCGGCCACGGCTTCGCTGGTCCATTCCTTGCCCGGCACCAGCGGGAAAGCATAGCGCGCGAACGACGGGGCGAAGTGCAGGCTGCCGCGGTCGATCGGGTTCATGTCGGCGCTGAACAATTGCTTGCCGACGGGCGTGGGATTACCGGCGCGCAGCACGTTGACGTGGACGCCGGTGGCGTCGATGGCCGCCACTTCGAGGCGGCTGAGATTGCCCTTCACGCCTTTCCAGGCATCGGTGTACTGGTAGGTCCAGTTGTCGCCGAGGGCGGGGGTGGGGGCGCTGACGGGCGGGGGCTGTTCGGCGGCCAGGGCGGACGCGCCGGAAAACATCAAGGTAAGGCTGAGGCAGCTGCAGGCAAGGCGAGTTTGGTACATGGCGTCTCCTTCTCGTTGTAATTGCGGAGTCCACACTATCACAACGATTTTCACGTGCCTTCGCCTGCCCTCAAATAGTTTTGCTAATGTTGCGTAAACCTTGATTGCATGCTGAATGCCAGCCGCGAATTCAAGGACGCGGTGCGTAGTTGGCCGGAATCCAGGTCCAGGCCTTGCCATTGGCACGGATGTAACCGAGGCCCGGGAACTGCAAATGGGCAGCGGCCACCAGGTCGCCCTCTGTGGCCAGCACGGCAAACTCCTCCCTGCGCGCGGCATACGCCTGCTTCGGATCGCTGTCGAAACCGATGGTGATCTCGGGATGGTTGAACTGCACCGCGCCTACGTGGATCAGGTCGCCAATGAACACCAGCTTTTTGCCACGGCTTTCCGCCACGTACACGGTATGGCCGGGCGTGTGCCCGGGCGTGGCAACGGCCTTGATGCCCGGCACCACTTCACCATCCTGGCTGAACGGCTTGAACTTGCCCGCCTTGACGTACGGCGACAGCGAGGCCATCGCGCCCTGGAAGTAACCGGCCTGGTCTTTCGGCGCCTTGGCCTGGTTGGCGTCGCTGAGCCAGTAGTCGGCATCGCGCTGTTCGGCGTGGATCACGGCGTTGGGGAAGGCCACCTTGCCCGCTGCCACCAGGCCACCCACGTGGTCGGGATGCAGGTGGGTGATCAGGATGTCGTCGATCTGCTCGGGCTGGTAGCCGGAGGCTTTGATGTTGTCCAGCAGCTTGCCCAGGGTGGGGCCAAACAGCGCGCCGGCGCCGGTATCGACCAGCACCAGCTTGGCGCCGGTGTTGACCAGGAAGGTATTCACCGACGTGGTGACCGGATTGGTCAGGTGGGCCTGGTCGAGCGCGGCGCGGGTTTTTGCTTTGTCATTGTGCAGCAGGTCGACGATGGGCAGGTCCACCACGCCGTCGCTGACCGGGGTCACTTCGAAATCGCCGACCAGCAACCGGGTGTAACCGGGGGCGCCAGATTTGGCCAGCGGCGCGGCGGCGTGGGCGGCGGCGCCGCAGGTGAGGGCGGCGAGCAACAAGGCCAGCGGGGTGGCAACGGAGCGTTTCATGGAAGTCCTTCGGTAAAGAGGATGGCGGGCGATACCCGTGGTCGCTCGATTGTAATGACTTCAGGCGCCGCGCGCGACTGGTCGAATGGCAGGCGGCTGTTGTCGAGTTGGGCTTGTGTTAAAAAAAATCGGGTGGTAACGTTAACTTTTGGAGTGTTAACGTTACATTACCGGGAGAGTGACCATGAAAAGCATGCGCAGTCCGTTGTGCGCCAGTGTCGTACTGGCAGCAATTTTTTTCGGCCCGCCCGCGCGGGCCGACGAGTTCGATGCGCTGCTGCTGAAATGGAAAGCGCGGCCCGCCAGCGCACCGGCTTTGCCGGCCAATGATCCCGACCTGCTGGCGCAGGGTGACGCCGCCAACGCCACGGCCCAGCAGTACTGGACCGCGATGGACCTCGGTGCCGCGCGCACGGCGCTGTGGCCCGATCTGCCCCTCGGTACGGCGTCGGCCAACGTCACGGCCAGCTACACGCGCCTCAATGCGCTGGCTGCCGCATATGGCGCCAGCACGTCGCCGTACTACCAGGATGCCGACGTGCTGGCCGCCGTGGTTGCCGGCCTGGACTGGATGGCCGCGCATGCGTACGTGGCGGGCGCCACCGGCTACGACAACTGGTGGGACTGGCAAATCGGCGCCCCGGCCGCGCTCAATGCAGCCATGGTCAACCTGTCGGCGGTGCTCACCCCGGCCCAGGTGGCTACCTACGCGGCAGCGATCGATCACTACATGCCCGACCCGACCCTCCGCGCCAATCTCGACGGCACGCTGTCGGCCACGGTCGAGACCGGCGCCAACCGGCTCGACAAGGCATTCGTGGCCGTGCTGCGTGGCGTGCTGGGCAAATCGTCCAGCCGCATCGCGGCCGGCCGCGATGCCATCAGCCAGACCCTGCTGTACGTGACGGCCGGCGACGGCTTTTATGCCGATGGCTCGTTCGTCCAGCACACCCACGAACCGTACGTGGGCGCTTATGGCACGGTGCTCATTGCCGACATCGCCAGGCTGTACTACCTGCTCAACGACTCCAGCTGGGCCGTGACGGATCCCAACTACCTGGCGCCTTACGACTGGGCCATGCAGGCGTTCCGCCCCTTCATTTACAACGGCGCCATGATGGACAACAACCGCGGCCGCGCGATCGCGCGCCAGTACACGTCCGACCACGTGGCCGGGCGCGGTGCAGTGGCGGCGCTGGCGCAACTGGCGCAAGTGCTGCCCGCCGCGCAGGCCGACCAGCTGAAAGCCGTGCTCAAGGGGTACGTGGCCCGCGACACCAGTTTTGGCGCCAGTTATTTCACGCCGGTGGCCAGTAGCACGGCGGGCGTGCTGCAGGGCGTGAGCGCGTTCGATATTGCGCTGCTCAAGGGCATCGTCAACGACAGCGGCATTGCCGCTGCGCCCGAGCCCGAACAAACGCGGTATTACCCTGCCACCGACCGCGCGCTGCAGCGGCGTTCCGGTTTCGCGTACGCGGTGTCACTGTTTTCCTCGAAGCGCATGTCGGCCTTTGAATACGGTAACGGCGAAAACTACAAGGGCTGGTGGACCGGCATGGGCATGACGTACCTGTACAACGGCGACCTGACCCAGTACAGCGGCAATTACTGGGCCACGGTGGACCTGCTGCGCCTGGCCGGCACCACCACCGACCACAGCGGCAGCGGCGAGCCGGTGGCCTGGAAATTCTACGGCAACACCAAGAACACCGTGGGTGGCGCCGAACTGGGCGGCCAGTACGCCACCGTGGGCATGGACTTCGCCACCGTCAATGTCACCGGCAGCAGCCTGGCCGGCAAGAAGGCGTGGTTTTTGTTTGGCGACCGCGTGGTGGCGCTGGGTGCAGGCATTGCCAGCAGCAGCGGCGCCAGCGTGGAAACCATTGTCGACAACCGTGCCTTGAACGTTGCCGGCGACAACGCGCTCACCGTCAACGGCGCAGTCAAGCCGGATGCCGCCGACTGGACCGAGGCCATGGCCGCCACCAGCTGGGCCCACCTGGCGGGCAGCACGGCCGGCGCCGACATCGGCTACGTTTTCCCCGACCTGCCCGGGGTAACGGCGCTGCGCGAAGCGCGCACCGGCAGCTGGCGCGACATCAACACCGGCGGCTCGACCGCCAGCGTGGGCGCCAGTTACCTAAGCCTGGCGCTGAGCCATGGCGTCAACCCGGCCGCCGGCGCCTACACGTATATCGTGCTGCCCAACCGCACGGCGGCCGATACTGCTGCGTTTGCCGCCGCCAACCCGATTAGCGTGCTGGAGCGCTCCAGTACCGCCATGGCCGTGCGCGACAGCGCCCAGGGACTGACGGGCGCCGTGTTCTGGGCCGATGCTGCTAAGACCGTCAATGCCGGTGGCCAGCCATTAATTACCAGTAACAAGCGCGCAGTGGTGACCCTGCAGGAGCAGGGCGGCGAACTGCAGCTGGCCGTGGCCGACCCCACCCAGGTCAATACCGGCAGCATCAACCTCGAACTGAACCGCGCGGCCGACGCCGTGCTCGACCAGGACGCGGCCATCACCGTCACCCAGCTGGCGCCCACCATCAAGCTGGCGGTGGCCGTGAACGGCTCGGCCGGCGCGTCGTACGCGGCCCGCTTCAAGCTCAACAACACTATGAGCCTGTACGCCGGCGCCGACGCCTACACCCGCGACGGTACGTACGGCGACAGCAATTACGGCACCGCCACCGTGCTCACCGTCAAGGAAGACGCCACCGGCTACCGCCGCAAGAGCGTGCTGAAATTCGACCTGTCCTCGGTGCCCGGCACGATCACCAGCGCCACCTTGCGCCTGACGCCCACGTCGGTGGGCACCGCTGCCGGCATCGTGCACCGGCTGTACCAGTCGACGGCGGACGGCTGGGCCGAAACCGCCATCACCTGGAATACCGTGCCGGCCAACGGCAGCCTGCTGGGCAGCTGGACCGTACCCGCCGCCGGCACCGCCGTGGCAGTGGACCTGACCGCGGCAGCGGCCGGCGTGATGGGCGGCAGCAAGCTGCTGGCGCTGGAAGTGGAAGCGGCGGCCAACTACGGCAGCGCCGGCTCGGTCGACTATGCGTCACGCGAGCACGGCAACGTCAGCCTGCGGCCGGTGCTGGTGCTGAAGTACCAGTAATCCTGTACCAGCAATTACGTCCGGGTCTTTACAGCTGGGCGGGCGTCCAGTGGCCGCCTGCCCGCGCCAGCGCTTCGAGGTAATAATAATCGCCCCACACCGTGGCTTCGTCCACGCCCAGGTTGGCGGCGCGGTGGTACACGCCGTGCCGCAGCAGGCCGTCGCACGCGGGGCGGCGACCGGCGCAATGCCGGGTGAGCGCCGCCAGCAGGTCCAGCCCGGCCTGGCGGTAATGGCGGCTGCGGGCGCCGGCCGGCAGGCGGTCGGCAATTTCCAACAGGCCGCAGGCGGCAATCGCGCACGCGGAGCTGTCGCGCGGCTCGCCGCTGTCATGCGCCAGGCTCAGGTCCCACAGCGCAATGCGGTCGGGCGGCAGCCGCGCCAGGAAGTAGTCGGCCACGCGCATGGCGTCGTCGAGCAGGCCCATGGCGGGCAGGTGGCGGTGGTTCAGCGCAAAGCCGTAGATGCCCCAGGCCTGGCCGCGCGCCCAGCACGAATCGTCGGCCAGTCCCTGGTGGGTGGAGGGGCGCAGCGGTGCGCCGGTGTCGGCATCGAAATGGTACGTGTGATAGGTGGCACCGTCGGGCCGCACCAGGTGTGCGCGGGTGCGCTGCAGGTGGCGCTGGGCGGCGGCGGTGTAGGCCGCTTCGCCCGTGGCGCGGGCGGCCCAGTGCAGCAGCGGCAGGTTCATGATGCCGTCGATGATCACGCGGCCGCGCTGGCCCGCGTCATCCATGCTGCCCCACGACTGGATCACGCCCGCGCCGGGCAGAAAGCGCGCCAGCAGGCGCCGGGCGGCGCCCAGCGTGGCGGCGTGGGCGGCGGCGTCGCCGGTGAGGTGACTGGCGGCCGCGCAGCTGAGCAGGTACAGAAAGCCCAGGTCGTGGTGGTCGAGGTCCACGCCCAGTTGCTGGCGCTTGACGAAGCTGGCCGTTTGCAGGGCAGCGGCCTGGCGCAATGCAGGTTCTCCGGTCAGCGCGTGGGCCAGCCACAGCTGGCCGGTCCAGAAGCCGGTGGTCCAGCCCACGTTGGCGCCGGGCTGGTCGCTGAGCATGCGCGGCAAGTAGCGCTGGTTGTCGGTGGTGTCGCCCGGGAAAGTGAGTGGACCCAGTGCGGCCAGCGTGTGCTGCAGTTGATCGAGGGCGGCAGCCAGGGGCAAGTCGGTATCGGTATCGGGATCGCGGGCCGGGGCAAGGGCGCAGGCAGTCATGGCGGGTAGTGAGTGTTGGACATAGTTAACGTTATCATGTTGTTTTGCAAAATTCAAGGCGGCTTCGCCAGGATTGCCCGCGTGGCGCCCGGCGCCGGGTGCATTCATGCAATAAATTGCTTTATTTTCTGTAAATCGATGTGGTATCGTTAACCTATCCACTTCAACCAGGAGGTTTGCCCATGTACCGTTCGCGATTGACCCCGTTGGCCCGCGTGTGCGCCGGTTTGTTTTTGCTTGGCAGCGTGGCGACGGCCGGGGCCGCCCCTGCAGTCTCGACTGTTGCTGCCGTGATGCCTGCCACGGCCAGCGTGCCGGCGCCGGCCGCCACGCTGGCCCTGATGGAGCGGGCTGCCAACTGGCAGCTGGCCCATCCCACCGACTACCCGGCCGATGACTGGACCGAAGCGGTGGGCGACGCCGGTTTCATGGCGCTCGCGGGCGTATCCGGCAAACCCGACTATCGCGCCGCCATGCTGGAGATGGGCCGCAAGAACCGCTGGCGCCTGGGACCCAGCCTGTACCACGCGGACGACCAGGCCGTGGGCCAGACCTACACCGAGCTGTACCAGCAACTGCGCGACCCGGCCATGATCGCCCCCATGCGCGCCCAGTTCGACAACATCATGGCCGAACCGCGCGACGGCACGCTGGACTTCCTGGTGCCGGGCGTGCTGATGCGCTGGTCGTGGTGCGATGCGCTGTTCATGGGCCCGCCTGCGTGGGCGCGCCTGTCGGCCGTCACCGGCGACCCGCGCTACCTGGAGTTTGCCGTCGAACGCTGGTGGCGCACGTCGGACTATTTGTACGACAAGCAGGAGCACCTGTATTTCCGCGACAGCCGCTACTTCAAGCAGCGCGAAGCGAACGGTAAAAAAGTGTTCTGGGGCCGGGGCAACGGCTGGGTGCTGGGCGGCCTGGTACGGATGCTGCAATATGTGCCGGCCAACCATCCGTCCCACGCGCGCTTTGTACAGCAGTACCGCGAGATGGCGGCGCGCCTGCTGGCGCTGCAGCAGGCGGACGGCCTGTGGCGCGCCAGCCTGCTGGACCCGGCCAGCTACCCGGCCAAGGACACCAGCGGCACCGGGCTGTACACGTACGCGCTGGCCTGGGGCGTGAACCAGGGCCTGCTGCCGGCCGCGCAATATGGTCCCGCCGTGCGGCGCGCATGGCAGGCGCTGGCTGCCAACGTCACGCCAGACGGCAAGCTCACCCACGTGCAACCGATCGGCGCCGACCCGCGCCATTTCGATCCCGAGTCGACCGACGTCTTTGCGGTGGGCGCCTTGCTGATGGCAGGCAGCGAGATGTACCGCATGGGCCTGGAAGCGGCGGGCGCGCCGCGCGTGGTCACGGTGACCAACAGCCAGGGCGCCTACCGCCTGGAAGAATCGGTGGAGGCGCCAGCGGCGGACGTGGTGGTGGTGATGGATGCGCTGACGTCCCGCGTGCTGCCGTCGCAGGCGGTGGCCAGGGGCGTGCTGTTCCAGACCGATCTGGCACCGGGCGAGACGCGCCGTTTCCTGCTGTTCCCGCGCCAGGCGCTGCCGGCCACGCCGCCCGTGGTGTCGCGTGCGCACGCGCGCTTTGCACCGGAACGCATGGACGACTTTGCGTGGGAAAACGACCGCGTTGCACACCGCACCTATGGCCCGGCCATCATGACCGATCCGCGCGAAATGCTGGTGTCGAGCGGGATCGACGTGTGGTCCAAGTCGGCCCGCAAGCTGGTGCAGGACAGCTGGTATGCGCGCGGCGACTACCACGTGGACCGCGGCGAAGGCCACGATTTTTACCACGTGGGGCAAAGCCGTGGCTGCGGCGGCCTGGGCATCTACGACGGCAACACGCTGTACCCGTCAAAGAACTATGCCGCCTATAAAATCCTGGCCGACGGCCCGGTGCGCACCGAGTTCGAACTGCGGTACGACACGTGGGATGCGGCGGGCCGCAAGGTGGCCGAAACGCGGCGCGTGACGCTGGACGCCGGCAGCCATTTCAACCGCGTGGAGAGCCGCTTTACCAGCCCGACCGCCGCGCCGCTGACGGTGGCAGTGGGCATCGCCCAGCGCGAAGGGCAGGGCCAGTATCGCACCGGCCAGCCCGGCTGGATGAGCTTGTGGGAGCCGGCCATGGGGCCGAACGGCAGCTACGGCAGCAACGCCTGCGCCGTGATCCTGCCTGGCGCCACCGGCTATGCTAGCAGCGCCGGCAACTACCTGGTCACGGCCGCCGCCACGCCGGACCAGCCGCTGGTTTATTATTTCGGCTCCGCTTGGAGCAAGGGCGGCGACTTTGCCGATGCAACGGCCTGGGAAGCCCACGTGCAGCAAACGGCAGCACGGCTGGCCACGCCGGTGCAGGTCCAGATCACGCGCTAAGGAGAACTGAATGGAGAACCGCAGGGGTGTCCTGCGCAGCAGCGCCGCCGTGGCGCTGGCGCTGGCCATGAGCGCCGGCGGCAATGCCATGGCAGATCCGGTGCCGGCAGCCGCAGTGACAACACTGCAGACCGCGGACCAGCCCAACCAGCCGGACCAGCGCCACGCCGCACTGCGCGCCAACTGGCTGCGGCAACTGACCGGCGACGCCACGCTCGACCGCGCCGATCCCGCCGTGGCGGCGCAGTTGCAGGCCCGCGCGCGCGCCGCCGCCGGGTGGCTGGCGAGCATGCACGCCGCGCCGCACGGCGACCGCCTGTGGGACGACCTGGCCGGCTTTGCCGACACCAAGGGGCTGCTGGCGTCGGCCGCCGTCACCGCCAATGCCGCGCGCCTGCAGCAGATGGCGCTGGCCTACGCCACACCGGGCGCACCCACGTATCGCGACGCTGCGCTGGGCCGCGCCACGCTGGCAGGCCTGGACTGGTTGCTGCGCCACCACTACCATCCCGGCAAGGCCGCCATCGGCAACTGGTGGGACTGGCAAATCGGCACGCCGCTGCGCCTGCTCGACACGCTCACCCTGCTGTACGGGGAAACACCGCCGGCACTGCGCGCGCGCACGCTGGCCGCCGTGCGCTGGTACGCGCCCGATCCGCGCTACCGCACCCGCGCCGACGGCACGCTGGACCGGCACAACGCGGAAACCGGCGCCAACCTGCTGGACAAGGCGCTGGGCGCCATCCTGGCCGGCATGCTGGACGGCGACACCGCGCGCATCGTCCAGGGCCGCGACGCCATCGCCCCCGCGCTGGACTACGTGGACCATGGCGACGGCTTTTATCGCGACGGCTCGTTCATCCAGCACGGCTACGTGCCGTACACGGGCAGCTACGGCGCCGTGGCGCTGGCCGACTTTGCCCGGCTGGTGCACCTGCTGTCCGGCTCCGGCTGGCCCATTGCCGATGCGGGCGTAGCGCGCATCATCGGCTGGGCGCGCGACAGTTATGTGCCGTGGTTCATCGATGGCGGCATGCCCGACGCGCTGCGCGGCCGTAAAATTTCCACGCCGGCCCAGACCGAGCACTCGGTGGGCCGCAGCATGCTGGCCAGCCTGGCCGTGCTGGCCGCTGCGGCGCCGGCGGCGGACGCCCGGGCCCTGCGCGCCGCAATCAAGGGTGCGATGGCGCGCGACCGCAGTTTTGCGCACGGCTACCTGGCCACGCCGGGCGGCACCGGCACGTCCGGGCTGTCGCTGTACGAACTGGGCCTGCTCAAGGCGATTGCCGCCGACACCACGGTGGCAGCCGCTCCGGAAGCGCCGGGCGCGCGCCTGTACCCGGCCATGGACCGCGCCATCCTGCGCGGCGCCGGCTTTGCGGCCGTGCTGAGCATGACGTCGCCCCGCACGTCGTCGTTCGAGGCGGGCAACGGCGAGAACCTGCAAGCGTGGTGGACCGGCATGGGCATGCTGGCGCTGTACACGGCGGACCAGACGCAGTTCGGCGGCGATTTCTGGCCCGCCGTGGACCGCCGCCGGTTGCCGGGCACCACCACCGACGGCAGCGGCGCCGGGCGCCCGGTGGACTGGCGCCAGTATCCGAACACGGCGCACTGGGTGGGCGGCGCCACGCTGGAGCGCCACGCGGCGCTGGGCATGGACTTCAGCCTGCGCGCCGTCACCGGATCGGGCCTGACCGGCAAGAAATCGTGGTTCCTGCTCGGCGACCGCATCGTGGCGCTGGGCGCCGGCATCGACAGCGGGGACGATACCGGCAATACCGACAATACCGGCGCGGCAGTCGTCACGGTGGTGGAAAACCGCAAGCTGGGCAACGTGGCCGCACCCTTCACGGTGGACGGCGCGCCGCTGGCCAATGGCCGCAAGGCCGGCGCCCGGTGGGCCTGGCTGGACGACGATCGGGCGGGCACGCGCATCGGCTACGTGTTCCCGCACGGCGCCGACATCGTGGCCGAACGCGCGGCCCGCACCGGCAACTGGCGCGCGCTCAACGACCAGCAAAGTGCGGACGACGTGCGCGCAACGTTCCAGGCGCTGGCCATCCCGCACGGGCGCACCGCGGGCACCGCTTCCAGCTACGCGTACGTGCTGCTGCCTGGCGCCAGCGCCGCCGAAACCGAACGCGCCGCCCGCGATCCCGCCATCCGCATCGACGCCAATGACGCACTGCGCGCCGCCGTGACCGACCTGCAGGACCCGCAGCAGGTGACGTATCTGGCCAACCTGTGGCAGGCAGGCACCGCCCCGCGCGCTGGCCAGCCATGGGTGACGACGACCGGCCCCGCCGCCGTGGTGCTGGTCGAACGCGACGGCCGCCTGCAGCTGTCGGTGGCCGATCCCACCCAGCGCCAGCAGGTGCTGGAGGTGACGGTGGCGCGCCCGGTCGCGGCCACCTTGTCGGCGGCGGCCGGCGTGACGGTGCTGGCTACCGCGCCGCTGCGGCTGCGGTTCGATGTCGCCGGCGCGGCAGGGCGCACGTTCCTGGCGGAGTTCAGGCTGCCCCGCTGAGTTGCGCCCTTGTATCCCGGGGCAACTAGCGGTATCGTTATCAGTTATTGCCGCAACCGGCGGCAATACCGGATAACCGCAGCAATAACACCAGGAATACAGCAGCATGAAAAAGCAATCGGTAACATTGGTGCAGGTGGCCGCCAGGGCGGGCGTGTCGGTGATGACGGCGTCGCGCGCCATGTCCGGCGACGGCTACGTGTCGGACGAGACCCGCACCAAGGTGCAGGACGCCGCCAAGGCGCTTGGCTACGCGCCCAATGCGCTGGCGCGCGTGATGAAGGGCCGGCGCACCAACGTCATCGGCGTGGTGGTCAACGACCTGAGTTCGGTGGTGGTCAATGCTTTCGTGTCGGCGCTGACCGAGGAGGTGCGCAAGCACGAGATGGATTTGTTCATCTACAACTCGATCGGCCAGCTCGACGAGCAAACCCAGCGCCGCCACAGCCAGTTATTGCATGGCCTGTGGGATGGCCTGATCTACGTGCTGCCGCGCATGACCGACGAATACCTGCATGCGCTCGAGCAGGGCGACAGCCCGATCGTGCTGGTCAACTTCTGGCGCCGCGAAACCACGCTGCCGGTGGTACAGGGCGATAACTTCCACGCCGCGTGTGACGCTGTCGCCAGCCTGGTGGCGCAAGGCCACCAGCGCATCGCGTATGTACAGGGCAGCCACTGGACCGGGCAAAGCGCCGAGCGCGAACGCGGCTACCGCCAGGCGATGGCCGATGCCGGGTTGACCGTCGATCCGCAATGGGTACAACAAGGCACTTTCAGCGAACAGTCGGGCATGCAGGCAGGCCAGCGGCTGCTGGCGCTGGCGCCTGACCAACGGCCCACGGCCATCTTCTGCGCCAACGATGAAATGGCCATCGGCTGCATGAACGCAGCGCTGGAACTGGGTTTGCAGGTACCGGACGACCTGTCGCTGATCGGCTTTGACGATGTGCCCGCGTCGAGCATCGTGCGCCCGCGCCTGACCACGGTGCGCCACCCGGTGGCATTGATGGCGCAAGCGGCCGTGCAGGAACTGATGCGCCGCATCCTGGCGCAACCGGGCACGCGCCAGCGCGTGGAGTTCCCGGCCGAGATGGTGGTGCGCGATTCCACCGCGCCGCTGGCGGCGCCGGCACCGAAGCGGCGTACGAAAAAAGTATGACTATAAAAAGTATCACCCTAGCGCATAAGCTTGCTCGAAAACTGTCGCATTTTTGCCCACGATAATCAAATGCATGTAAAAAGCGTTGCACGAGAAAAGTTTGACTGATAACGTTAACCTATCTGTATCAGAGATACGCCACGCCGCCGCCAGCGCGCCGTGGCGGCAGTGAGAGCCTGCGGCAAATTTTTTTCACCGCTTGTGATAACGTTCACATGTGCCGCCGGGTCTAGTGGTAACACGCGCATAGAAGGTGTACATTCCATCAAGGAGGATTAGCAGTGAGCAATAAGAGCAAGCAGCAAGCCAGCCTGGCGCTTTGCCCCCTGGCAGCATCGATCGCACTGGCCCTGGCCAGCCTGGCAACCGGCGCCGCCGCGCAAACGGCCACCGCCGACGCCGACGATGTGAAAGTCGAGCAGGTGGTGGTCACCGCCAACAAGCGCGCGCAAAACCTGCAAGACGTGCCGGCCGCCATCACGGTGCTGAGCGACGCCACGCTGCAACGCAATAACGTGCGCGACATCAACGACTTGCCCAACCTGTCGCCGGCGCTGACGGTGACGTACTCCACCCAGCCCGGCAACTTCAGCATCAATATGCGCGGCATCGGCACGTATTCGCTCGGCATCGGCGTGGAGTCCGACGTGGCCGTGGTGATCGACGACATTCCGTTTGCGATGCAGGCCAACGCCTTCAAGGACCTGGCCGACGTGTTCCGCGTGGAAGTGCTGAAAGGCCCGCAAAGCACGCTGCTCGGTAAAAGCTCGATTGCCGGCGCCATCAACATCACCACCAAGCCGATCGACAGCGCCTGGAAGCACAAGGCCACCACGTATTTGAGCAGCGACGGCGAATGGCGCGCCATGGCGTCCACGTCCGGCGCCGTGAGCGACACCGTGCGCATGCGCCTGGCCGTGAACAAATCGTCGTTCGGTGGCGTGGTCAAGAACCTTACTACCGGTGATGATCTGAACGGTTCGCGCAGCACCAATTTCGTCGGCAAGATCGAATGGCGTCCCGACGACAACTGGATGATCACCGCCAGCCCGCGCGCCAGTAAATCGGTCGTGGCCTGCTGCGTGCAGCCGTTTTCCAGCATGTCGCCGGGCGGCCATTACCAGAACGTGCCGCAGTTGCCGGCGTCCACGCTGCTGGCCGGGATCAACCCCGGCCCCGGCAACGTAAGCGTGCGCAACGACTACCCGGCCGGCGGCAAGGCCCGCGACAAGGGCATGGGCCTGAAAATCAATTACGCGTTCGACGAGCAGGGCCCGCTGGCCGGCTACAACCTCAGCGCCATTACCTCGTGGTCCAACTACCACATGGACGATTACCAGGACGGCGACGGCACCGACACCGACATCCTGGCCTACCTGCCCGTGAACGGCGCCGTCACCGGCCGCCACGGCGGCTTGTACCAGTACGGCCTGTTCGACGTCACGGCGCGCACGGCGGAACTGCGTCTGACCTCGCCCGACCAGGGCCGTCTGAAATACGTGGCCGGGCTGTGGTACGGCGATAATCAACTGGACCGCGAACTGACCCGCGCGCCCGTCTCCACCTACGTGACCGACTACGCGGCCAGAGCCTACAACACCAGTTACGCCGCGTTCGGCCAGGCCACGTTCGACCTCACTGCCGCCACCAGCATCATCGCCGGCCTGCGCTACAACAAGGAAGATACCGGCTATACCTTCACCCGCTACAACCCGCCGCCGGCCACGTCGCGCGTGGTGGCCGAGTCGCTGCGCGGCGACGACAGCCACAAGGACACCACCGGCCGTCTCGGACTCGAACACCGTTTCAGCCCGTCGGCCATGGCCTATACCACGTATTCCACCGGCCACAAGGGCGTGGCGTATGACCTGACGTCGAGCTTTAACGCCGCCATCGCCAAGAACCAGCCGGTACCGGGCGAAAAGGCGCGCAGCATCGAGGCGGGCCTGAAACTGGGGCTGCTCAATGGCCGCATGTCGCTCGACCTGGCGGCATTCCGCACCAGCTTTAGCGGCTTCCAGCAATCGGCCGGCTTTTACGATGCGGACGGCGTGTTCCGCACCACGCTGCACTCGATCGGTGGCCTGCGCACCAGCGGCTTCGAGGCCGACCTGGGCTGGCGCGTGAACCAGCGCCTGCAACTGAACGGCGCCTTTGCCTATACCCGCGCGGTGGTCACCGAGTTCGAGAACGGCCCGTGTTACAGCGTGCTGAATGCGGCCGGCACCGGCACCACGCCCGGTGGCAACTGCGCGGTGAGCGCCAAGTACAACAACACCAGCGTGGCCAACCTGAAAGGCGCCACGCTGCCGAACGCGCCCAGGTTCAAGGTCAACTTCGGCGGCCAGTACGATATCCCGACCAGCAACTCGTTCGACGGTTTCGTCACCGGCGCCTACCGCTTCCAGAGCCGCACCCAGTTCAACCTGAACCAGGACCCGATGACCTTGCAGGGCGGGTATGGCATCTTCAACCTGGGCCTGGGCATCAAGGACAAGAAGGACAAGTACAAGTTCACGATCATGGTGAACAACGTGTTCGACAAGTCCTATGCCACCGGGCTGGCCAACAATTGGGCCAACGGCACCTGGAGCTCGCGCGCACCGAACACGGTGGCCGTAGTGAACACCACGCAGTGGACGCCGGCCCGCGACTACCAGCGTTACTTTGCGATGCGGGCCGACATCACCTTCTGAGCGGCGCCGTTATTTTGCCCTTGGTGTTGCGGTCGCCAGGCTCTATAGTAGTGGCCTTTACAGGCGCCAACACGACACGGGAGACCAGGGGTGCGCGATGATGCTGCAAGCGTCCGCCAAGCGATCGCAGGGCGCACGGGACTGATCGTCCTGTGCGCCCTGTTGTTGATTGGCGATCTCGGATGGTCGCTGCGCGAACGCTCGGTGCAGGAACTGTTCAAGGTGCACCTGCTGCGCTTCAGCCAGGATGCCACGCTGCTCAATGTGCTGATCGGCGCGCTGCCCGCGCTGCTCGCGCTCAGCCTCGGACCCTTGATCGGCGCCTGGAGCGACCGCACCCGGTCGCGCTACGGGCGCCGCATTCCGTTCGTGCTGGGCACCGCCGTGGTGGGTACCATCGGCATGCTGGGCATGGCCGCCAGCACCAGCTTGTGGGCCCTGGCGCTGAGCTGGACCGTGTTTGAAATTGCCACCATCGTCGGCAACCCGCTGTTCATGGCGCTGATTAACGACACCGTGCCGCGCCCCGTGCTGGGGCGTTTTTTTGCGCTGTTCCGCATTGTCAGCCTGGCCACGGGCGCGGCCTTCTTCGCGCTGTTCTTCCACAACGAAACCGTCGCCGTGTTCCAGCCGCTGCTGGCCACCATTGCGGCCGTCTACCTGGTGTGCATGCTGCTGGTGTGCTGGCGCGTGCGCGAGCCGGACCACGGCCCGCCGCCGCCCACCAGCTGGCACCCGTGGCAAGCGGGCGACCGGCAGTGGCTGCCCCTGTTCGCGGCAGTGTCGGTGGGCGCGGTGGCGCTGCTGCCGATTAATATCAACGCGTACAACGCCTGCGCCCAGTTCGGGGTGGATGCCGATGGCTTTGGCGGCGCCATCGCGCTCACGTATGCAATTTCGATCGGGCTGGCGTGGCCGCTGGGCTGGCTGGCCGACCGCTATCACCCACTGCGGGTGGGCACGGTGGTCCTCGGCGTGTATGCGCTGTGCATGCTGGCGGCGTGGCGGCTGGTGGATGGACGGACCGAATTCCTGGTGGCGCTGGTCGCCCACGGCGTGCTGGCTGGCTGTTTTTTGACCGGCACCGTGTCGCTGCTGCCGGCGCTGCTGCCGCGCGGGCGCTTCTCGCAGCTGGCGGCGGTATCGGCGTCGGTGACGGCGTTGCTGGTGGTGGTGTCCACCGTGGGACTGGGCGCCTTGCTCGATGCGACGGGACGCGATTACCGGCTGCTGTACCTGGCCGGCGCGGTGACGGCAGGCTGCGCGGTGCTGTTGTGGCGCAGCCTGCTGAAACGGACTGTCTAGGGTCCGCTGTTTCAGGAGGTCTTGAGGGCGGGGCGGGCGCGGCCGAAATGACGGCCGATATCTTCCAGCGTCTTGCCGCGCGTCTCGGGCAGCAGGAAGGCGGCGGCCAGGAAGTACACCACGGTGCAGCCGGCCCAGAAGAAGAACATCGGCGCATACCCGTGCAGGCTCACCACGGGCAGGAACACGGCGGCCAGCAAGGTGGAGACCAGCTGGTTGACCAGCAGCGCCACGCTCATGCCGTTCGAGCGGATGCGGTTGGGCATCAGCTCCGACAGCGCCAGCCACACGCACACCCCCGGTCCCACGGCAAAGCTGGCGATAAAGCCCAGCAAGCACGCCAGGGTGAGCCAGCCATGCACCGGCGTGGGACGCGCTCCCACGCGGGCCCGTTCGATGGTCAGTGGCGCCGCGAGGGCGGCATGCATGTCGGGGAACGGATTCAGGTGCATGCGGCGCATGGCGGCGCCCAGCACGCCGTCGCCATCGACGCTGTCGGGCGGCGCAATGTGCAGCGCCTGGCCGGAGCGCACGCTGCGCACCTGGGTGAGCGGGCCGTAGCGGTAGGCGATGTCGAGCTGGTAGTCGCCAGCTGCCAGGCTGGCGCCGGCCAGTGCGGCCAGTGCCGGGGCGTCGAGCCGCAAGCCGTTGTCCGCGATCCGCGCCGTCAGCGCCGCCTGGGCGTCGGTCTGTCCCGCTTCCGCGCCGCGAAACAGCAGTCCCGCCGCCACCAGCGATACTACGATGCCGGCGGTGCCCAGCATCAGCAGGAACTTGCGGCCCTTGCGGTCCACCAGCACCACGGCCAGCACCGTCATCAGGGCGTTGAGCAGCTTGAGGGCGAAGTCGCCCAGGTTGCCGGTGGCCCCCGATAAACCGCCCTGGTCGAGAATATTCACGGCGTACGCCAGCACGGAATTGATGCCGGTGGCCTGGTTGCACGCGAGGATCAGGCAGGCCAGCAGGAACGGCAGCACGTAGCGGCGCTGCAGCAGCGGGCCCTGGTCGCGCGTCCCCTGCGCCTGTGCAGTTGCGCCACGCGTATCTTGGTGTTCGTGGCTGATGGTGGCCATTTCGGCGCCGGCGTCTTGCTCCGTGCGGGTGCGCCGCAGCGCGGCCAGCGCCGCGTCGCGCCGGCCCTGGCGCAGCAGCCAGCGCGGCGATTCGGCCAGTCCCAGCACGCCCGCGCAAAACAGCAGGCCGGGGGTGAGGCTGAGCCAGAAGATGCGGCGCCACGCGGCATCCTGCACTGCCTGCAGCGTGGCCGGCGCCCCGTGCGCGGCCTGTTCAACCTGGTGCGCCACCAGCAGGCCGATGGCGGCAGCCAGCACCAGGCCGATGGTGAGCAGCAGCTGGAACAGCGCGGTGCCGCGTCCGCGCACGGCAGCCGGCAGGCTTTCGGCCAGATACAGCGGCACCACCACGCCGATCAGGCCACCGGACACGCCCTGCAGCAGGCGCCCCAGCAGCAGCGGCACATAGCCGTCGGCCAGCGCGATGATGGGAATGCTCACGCTGAACAGCAGCCCGGCCAGCAGCATCACGCGTTTGCGGCCCCACGCGTCGGCCAGCGCGCCGGCGGCCAGCGACGACAGCACGGAACCGAGCAGCACGGCCGCCACCACAAAGCCCAGCTGTTGCGCCGACAGCTTCCACAATTGCACGGCGCTGGCCTCCAGGTAGGGCAGGGCGCCGGCAATGATGCCCACGTCGATGCCGTACAACAGGCCGCCCAGGCCGGCAACCAGTAACAGATAGCGGGTATGGTGTTTAGGCGTAGACAGGCGCATGTTCTTGACTTCCTTGAGCAGGTTGAAGGGTGTGGCCGGCCAGGACCACCTGGCGCAGCTGCAGATCGGCGTCGAGCACCACCAGGTCGGCGCGCAGGCCGGCGGCCAGGCGGCCGCGGTCCTGCAAGCCAAGATAGTCGGCCGGGTAGCGCGACACGCGGTCGCTGGCGTCGGCCAGTGTGAGGCCCAGGTCCACCAGGTTGCGCAGCGCCTGGTCCATGGTGAGCGCGCTGCCGGCCAGCGAATCGCCCAGCACCAGGCGCACGCAGCCGGCGCACTTGCGTACGCGCTGGCTGCCCAGCATGTAGTCGCCATCGGGCATGCCGGTGGCGGCGGTGGCGTCGGTTACCGCATACAGGCGCGGAATGGCGCGCAGCGCGGCGCGCAGGGCGCCCGGTTCCACATGTTTCAGATCCGGGATGATTTCGGCATATTCTCCATGGGCCAGCGCCGCACCCACGATGCCGGGTGCGCGGTGCGTCATGCCCGACATGCCGTTGAACAGGTGCGTAAAGCCGGCCAGGCCTGCCGCGATGGCGGCCACGCCGTCGTCGTAGGTGCCGGCGCTGTGGCCCGCCTGCACCCGGATGTCCAGCGCCGTCAGCTGCGCGATCAGCGCCAGGTGGCCGGGCACCTCGGGCGCCAGTGTCACCACCCGGATCGCGGCGATGGCCTGCCAGCGCTGCATCTGCTCCAGCGTGCCGGGAATGGCCAGCGGCGGTTGTGCGCCCAGCCGCGCCAGGTTCAGGAACGGGCCTTCCAGGTGCACGCCCAGGATCTCGGCGCCGTCGGGCGACTGCGCGGTCATGCAGGCGGCAATGCCGCGCAGCGCATGCGCGATCTGTTCCGGCGCTGCCGTCATGGTGGTGGCCAGCATGGTGGTGGTGCCATGGCGGGCATGGGCTTGCGCCACGCGGCGCGCGGCGTCGCCGCCTTCCATGATGTCGGTGCCGCCCGCGCCGTGCACGTGCAGGTCGATAAAACCGGGGACGATGTTTACCTGTGCCGGCGCGGCGGCGTCGGCCTCGATGGCCACGATGCGGCCATGTGCATGCCATAGCCGGCCCTGCACCCAACCGTGGGGCGTGAGTATGCGGCCGCTGAGGATCTCGGTTGACATTCAGTTTTCCTCCGCGATCAGGACCTGCACGCCGCGTTCAGCCAGCGCGGCGCGCATGGCAGGCGCCATGCTGGCGTCGCTGACGACGGTGTCGATGCGCGCCAGCGCGCACACGCTGTGCAGGCAGATGCGGCCGAACTTGGAGCCGTCCGCCAGCACGATCACGCGGCGCGCCTGCGCCGCCATGCGCGCATTCAGACGGGCATCCGCTTCGTCGTGCGTGGACAGGCCGAACGCCAGGTCGCAGCCGTCGGCCCCCATGAACAGCTTGTCGAACACGTAGCCATCGAGGCTCGCTTCGGCCTGCGGACCCTGCAGCGATTGCGACGCCTGGCGCAAGGTGCCGCCGGACAGCAGCAGCTCGATCTCGCGGCTGGCGGACAGCTCGTTGGCAATCGGCAGGCTGTTGGTAAATACGCTCAGCGCCATGGGTCGCCGGGCCGCTGCCGGCCCGGTCGCTGCACCTGCGGCGCGCGCCAGCTTGCGCGCCAGTTGCAGCGTGGTGCTGCCTGCGTCGAGTATCAGCTTGTCGCCGGGCTGCACCAGCGTCAGCGCGCGGGCGGCGATGCTGTGCTTGCGGTCGCGGTGCTGGCCGCGCTTTTCGTCGAGCGGCAGTTCGGGCGGTGCGCGCCGCGTGGTGAGGGCGCCGCCATGTTCGCGCCGTACCAGGCCCGCAGCAGCCAGCGCCGCCAGGTCGGTGCGGATGGTGACGGACGAGACGCCGAAGCGCTGGGCCAGGCGGTTGACGCGCACCTTGTCCTGGACCTCGAGGGTCTGGAGGATCTGTTCGCGCCGGTAGCCGTGGGTCAGCACACGGCCTCCCCGGTGCTGTCTGCGCGGTTGGCGTGGCAGGCGCGCACGTAACGCGCCAGCACCAGGCCCACCTTGTGGCGCGCCAGGTCGCCGGCGCGCGGCGGCAGGGTGCCGTCGAGCACCGCTTCGAGCTGCTCGGGCAGGTACTGGCTGATCAGCGGCACGGGCAGGTCGTGGCGCGCCAGGTTGGCATACAGCCGTTCCAGCGCCTGCGCCACGGCCGGCTCGCCCCAGTAATAGCGGCTGCGGTCGGACAGCGCGAACTGGCGCAGCAGGCGCAGTCGGTCCGGCGTGCCGTGGTAGTGCTTTTGCCAGTGGCGCGGTTGCTCCAGCATGCAGCGCTCCAGTACCTGGGCCAGGTGCGAGCGGTGCTCCACCGGTACCAGGGCGTCTTCGATGGCGGCCAGGGCGAAGCTGGCCTCGCGCAGCGCGTTGGTGGCCGCCGGGCCTACCTTCAAAATCGCGAAGTGGTCGCGCACCAGCGCGTGCAGGGCGCGTTCGGTCTGGTAGTCGGTGGAATGCGCTTCGTACACCAGGCCCGGGTGCTCCGTCTTGCCGGCGATGAAGGCCGACAAGGGCGCGGCCGCTGCCGCTGCATATGAGTGCACGGTGCTGTGATCGAAGTCCACGCCCGGCTGCACCACCAGCGCGATCACGCGCTGCCACGCGCCGTGCAGGCCGCGCGCGGCAAAGGCATCGGCGTGGGCGGCCAGCGTGGCAGCCGCCGCGTCGGGACGCGTGACCTGCAGGCCGCCGGCGAGCGACGCTTCGCCGCCGGGGATCGGTACCTCGGTGCCGATCACGTAGACCGGTGGCGGCATGCCGGCTGCTGCCGCCGCACGTTCCGCCACCTCGGCCAGGCCGGCCGAGCGCTCTGCCACCACGGAGTCTGGCAGCGGCACCGGATCGCCGGCGCAGGCCATGCTGCAATCGAGGTGGATTTTATGAAAACCTGCCGCCACGTATGCGGCAATCAGCTCGCGCGCGTGGTCCATGGCCTGGGCCGGCGGCAGGTGCTGCCAGGTGTTGGGACCCAGGTGGTCGCCGCCGAGGATCAGGCGCTCGTCGGGCAAGCCCACGCTGCGCGCCAGGTCGCGCACGTAGGCGATGTAGTCGGCCGGCGTCATGCCGGTGTAGCCGCCGTATTGGTCCACCTGGTTGGAAGTGGCTTCCACCAGCAGCGGCGTGCCGTGGGCCAGTGCGACTTCCATCGCCGCTTGCAGCACCTGGGCGTTGCTGCAGCAGACGCTGGGCAGGCCGACGGCCTGGCCGGTACGGTGTTGACGGATCATGGTTTGCAGAGGGGACATCAGGACTCCTGGGTTGAATTGGTAAACGCCTGGCGGGCCAGCAGCGCCGCGCCGCGCGCGCCGCCGGCGTCGCCAAAGGCGGGCGGCAGGATGGGCGGCACGCCCAGGCCGGGGATCAGGTGCGGGACGATGGCGGCCGGCAGTCCCGTATATAAATGCGGCAGTTGCGACAGGCCGCCGCCCAGCACCACCACGTGCGGGTCGTAGGCCAGGATGATGTGGGCCAGCGCCGCGCCCAGCAGGTCGAGGTGGAGGTCGAATACGCGCGCGGCCAGCGCATCGCCGGCCGTAAGCTGCGCGGCCAGCTGCGCGGCCAGCTGCTCGGCGCTGTGGCCGGCGCCGCCCAGGTGGGCGTGCAGGTCGCGCAGTCCGGTACCCGAGACATAGCGTTCCAGGCAGGCGGCGCGGCCGCAGGCGCACGGCAGCAACGGCAGTTCGTGGCGGCGCAGCAGGTGCGGGTCCAGCGGCCAGTGGCCCCATTCGCCGGCTGCTCCGTGGCGGCCGCGCACCAGGCGCCCGTCCACCACGTAGCCGGCGCCGGCGCCGGTGCCGATGATCAGGCCGAACAGGCTGTCCGCGCCGGCGCCGGCGCCGCCATGGGCCTCGGACAGGGCAAAGCACTGGCAGTCGTTACCGAGCGTGATGGCGCGGTCCAGCAACTGGTGCAGCACCGGCAGCAGCACGCGCCCCGTCAGGCAGGCGATGTTGGCGCACAGGTGCCGGCCGGCGGCATCGACGATGCCGGGCACGCCGATGCCCACCGGTGGCGGCACGCCCTGCACGCCCAGCGCCGCATCGGCATCGCGCACCAGGGCCGTCAGCGCCGCCACCAGCGAGTGGTAGTCGTGCGGCGTAGGGATGCGCTGGCGGTGGTGCACCGTCAGCGCCGCATCGCACGCCACCAGTTCCATCTTGGTGCCGCCCAGGTCGATGCCGTACCAGTAATCAGGCGTGTGCATATGCATAGATTGTCACGCCCTGCACCACGCGGTTCACGGTGCCGTCCGGGAAAGGGTTATCGGGCGTGAGGCCCAGGCGCAGCGACTGGTGCAGCGCCAGCACCTGCGCGAACAGCACGTAGGCGGGCGCCAGCCATGCGTCGGGCAACGCGGCCGGCACGCCCAGTGCGGCGCCGTCGATGGCCACCACGGCGCCGGCCACGGCGTCGCGCTGCAATTCGTCCAGCAGGTCCTGGTCGTAGCGGTGCGCATGCGGATCCTGGCTGTGGAACAGCACCACCAGGCTGCCGGCATCGAGCATCGACTTGGGACCGTGACGGAAGCCCAGCGGCGTGTTGGCCAGCGCCAGGATGCGGCCACCGGACAGTTCCAGCACCTTGAGCGCCGCTTCGCGCGCCAGCGCTTCCAGCGGGCCGCCGCCCAGGTAGACGATGCGGTCGAACGGGCGCTGGCCCAGGTCATGCCAGGCGGCCGCCTGGGTTGCCAGCCACTGGTCGGCCAGCGCGGCCAGGGTCTCGATGCGCTGCGCCACGACTGCCGGCGATACGCGGTCCAGCAGCGCCAGCGCGGCCAGCACCATGGTGGTAAAGCTGCTGGTCATGGCAAAGCCCTGGTCGCAGCAGGCGGCGGGCAGCACCACGTTGATGGTGTCGCCCTGGCCGGCGCCGTCGCGCGCCAGGCGGCCGTCCGCATTGCAGGTGACGTTGAGGAAGCGCGCGCCCGGCGCCGGGGCGCGCCCCAGGTCGACGGTAGCCTGGCGTTCCGGGCTGTTGCCGCTGCGTGCGAACGAGACCAGCAGCGTGGGGCGGCCGGGCCGCAGGTATGCGGCCGGGTGGCTGAGCAGGCTGGTGGTGGCCAGCGCCCGCACCTGGGCGGGCCAGGCAGCGTCGAGCTGGTCGGCCACCAGTTCGCCCGCGTAGGCCGAGGTGCCGGCGCCGGTGAGCAGCACCAGCGCGTTCGGATCGGCCAGCATCGATGTCAACCTGGCGCGGGCAGCGGCAGGTACGGCATCGAGACATTCGGCCAGCTGGCGCCAGACGGCGGGTTGCTGGGCAATCTCGCGCGCGGTATGCAGGCCGCCGGCGGCGTCCCAGCGGGACTCGGGCAGGGTGTGAAGGGTGTTCATGGGGGTCTCCGGTTATGCGGTCGAATAAATGGTAACGTTAACTTATCAAGTGCGCCAGTGGTGCTTGCGGTTTTTCTTATCGCGTTGGAAAACGAAAGGCAGGCGCTGCTGCCGCAGGCACGCGCCATGGGTAAAAATGTAAAATGTGGCGATGCCGCGCACGCCGTTACTGAAAAAGGACCAATGACTTTTACCCACCAACCGGATGATCAACCGCCCGCCTTGTCGGACGCACTGGAGCTGGTACGCGCCCTGGTGCGCGACAAGACCCGCTTCGAGCCGGACGACCTGCAGCCAGCAGGCGGCACCGACAGCCGCCAGCCGCTGCTGCTCAGCGCCCGTTACGCGCTGCAGGCGCGCCGTGACAGCTGCAACATCAACGGCGCCAGGTTTGCGCCGGCAGCCGACGACGTGCGCAGCGCGTCGGTTGCCACCGTGGAGAGCGACGCCGACTGGCAAGACCACGGCCGCCTGGCGCAGGCGCAGGGCATGCTGGCGCGCCAGCTGGAGGAGGGGGGCGCTGCGTGGGATGCGATAGGGGACGGCGTGTACCTGGGCCACCAACGGCGTCACTGGCATCTCGCCACGTGCGGCGCGTGCGGCGGCTGCGGACGGGTGGAATGCCATGGTTGTCGCGGCCAGCGCAAGGTGCGGTGCGACGCGTGCGATGGCGACGGCCAGGTGATCTGCCCGGCTTCCACCTGCGTTGGCGGCCGGGTCACCTGTGCCTATTGCTCGGGCATGGGGCATACGCGCCGCACCGAGAGCGACCAGGTACCGGAGCAGGTAGCCACCACCACCTGGCGCGATGGC
>Ga0308164_10000692_pt1 | contig 48506 bp, 51 predicted proteins | sample PhyTR2_FD_201031 | JGI IMG/M metagenome (GOLD analysis project Ga0308164, IMG submission 201031) | Phyllosphere microbial communities from UC Gill Tract Community Farm, Albany, California, United States - DLSLT.R2 | ecosystem: Host-associated > Plants > Phyllosphere > Unclassified | place: USA...
ATCGATCAACGCAGCTGCTTGATAATGCAAAAAAAGAGGTAAAAGCACTGCGTGACATCCTGGCACTGACGCAAATGCGCGCCGAGGCCGGGGCCAGCACCCGTGTGGATCCGGTTCAGGCCCAGGCGCGCGTTGAAGCCGCCCAGGCGTCACAGCTGGATCTGGAAATCAAACTGGAGCAGCAGAAATACCATCTGCAATCTCTACTCGGCCAGCCGGTCGCAGAGAAGAAAATATCCGCGCCGGTCTCCCTGTTGCCCCTGATTGAGCGCCAGAGCGCCAGGATCGATTTAAACCGTAACCCGACCATTTTAGTGGCCCAGGCAGATGCTGCCGTCGCCCTGGCAGAGTTACGTAATTACAAAGCGCAGCGCTACCCCACTTTATCGCTTGAAGCCAACACCAATAAATATATCGGTGACATTGCGGATTATCAGCGCCATAGCCAGTACCAGAACGTTTATCTTTCTGTGAACAGCACCCTTTATCAGGGCGGCGCATTAGTGGCGCAGGAAAGCGCCAGTGCCAGAGCGCTGGAAGCAGCCAGGACCACTATTGCCAGTAAGAAACTGGAGATTAGCGATCAGCAGCGAAATTATTTCCAGGGCGTTAAAGGATTGCAAAAAAATATCACTTTGCTGAGCAGCCGGATGAAAACCATTATGGAAACACGCGCTCTGTACCGGGAACAATATTTATCTTTAGGTAATCGAAATGTTCTCGACTTACTCAATGCCGAACAGGAAATAAGTCGCGCCCGGCTGGATTTAATTAACGCCCGCTGCGACCTTTGGGCCTCCTCCGTTAATTATCTGGTAGTGACCGGGATGGCCCGCGACGCGTTTGATTTAAATAATAAAGTGATCCAGGGACTGCGCATTGCGCCGTAATTCTGTCAGCAACGAAGAGAAGACGATAATGAACACGATATCTGACAGGGAGAGTGCTTCAGCCCAGCCTGAGGCAAAAAAGGCTTATACCCCCTGGCTTGAAGCGCTGCTGCTGGTGGCTAAACATTACCGGCTTGATGGTTCACCTGAACGGGTGAAAGGGGAAGCGGAATGGCATATGCAGCATCTTTCACAGGATGCGCTGATTGAAAATATGGCCCGCCAGCTCGGCCTGCTGGTCATTTTTGATGAATTTCATCCGGATCAGCTCGATCCCTGGCGGATGCCGCTGATCGTCGATTTTGGTCCCCGCGGCGTCGGCGTCATCACCACGGCAGGCGAAGAAGACAAAGTCAGCGTGATGCTGAGCGGCGAAAAACAGCTGCAGACCACGCTGAGTCTTGAAGAGCTGTCGCAGCATGCGCAGCGCGTACTGCTGGCGAAGCCGGAGTCCTCGGTGCCGGATGCGCGGGTAGATGACTATATCAAGCCGCATCGTGCTGACTGGCTGTGGCAGACCATTCTTCGGGAGTGGCCAGCCTATGTAAACGTGATGTTTGCGTCGCTGATCTCCAACGTGCTGGGTCTCTCCGCGATGCTGTTCACCATGCAGGTGTATGATCGGGTGATCCCTTCCCAGTCCGTTCCCTCACTCTGGGTGCTGTTCGGTGGCGTAATGATCGCCCTGACCTGCGTTTTTGTGATGCGCATTATTCGCACGCATATCTCTGATATGGCCGGTAAAAGTGCGGATCTGCGCATCTCCGACCGCGTCTTTGGTCACGCGTTGCGTATCCGTAACGATCAGCGGCCCAAATCCACCGGCTCTTTTATTGCTCAGATCCGCGAGCTGGAACAGATCCGTGAACTGATTACCTCGACCACCATTTCAGCAATTGCCGATCTGCCTTTTTTAATCATTTTTCTCTTTATCCTCTGGTTACTGGGTGGATGGCTGGTGCTGGTTCCGCTGGCGGCGATTCCGCTGATTGTTATTCCGGGCCTGCTGGCGCAGGGGTCGCTGGCGAAGCTCTCCAAAGCGACCATGCGCGAGTCCGCGGTTCGCAGCGCCATGCTGGTTGAGACCGTACAGGGTATGGATGATATCAAGCTGCTGCGCGCAGAGCCCTACTTTCAGAACCAGTGGAATCACCTCAACGAGGTAATCAGTAAATCTTCGCAGAAACAGCGTTTTATCAGCGGATTGCTGATGAGCTGGACCAGCGAAGTCCAGACTATTGCCTACGTGGGCGTGGTGCTGGTGGGTGCCTTCTTTGCCATGAGTGGCGACCTCTCTACCGGCGTGTTAATCGGCTGCTCGATGCTGGCGTCACGCATGATGGCGCCGCTGGGACAACTGGCGATGATATTTGGCCGCTGGCAGCAGGCCAAAGTGGCGCGTGAAGGACTGGAGAACCTGCTTAACAGTGAGGTCGATCAGCCAGAGCGCAGCATCCGGGTTCATCGTCCGCGCATTAACGGCGAATATGCCCTCTCCGACGTCATCTATCGCTACGACCCGAACGCCCCTGACCCGGTGCTGACGGTGAAAAAGCTGACGATTAAAGCCGGTGAGAAAGTGGCGCTACTGGGGCGTAATGGTTCCGGTAAATCGACGCTGCTGCAACTGATGGCGGGCCTGTTGCAACCGGGCGAAGGCGCACTGCTGCTGGATGGTGTGCGTCTTTCCTCTATCGATCCGCTGGATGTGCGGCGTGATGTCGGGCTGCTTACCCAGACCTCCTCCCTTTTTTACGGCACGATCCGTGAGAACTTACGCCTGGGCATGCCGCTGGCGACCGAAGAGGAGATGCTTCAGGCCCTGGAGATCAGCGGCGCACTCGACTTTATTCAGCGCTTGCCGGAAGGCATGGATTACCTGTTGCAGGAGGGCGGCAAAGGATTGTCTGGCGGTCAGCGTCAGCAGCTGTTGCTGGCGCGCACCCTGCTCCGCCAGCCCAGCGTACTGCTGCTGGATGAGCCTACCGCCTGGCTGGATGATAGCGCGGAAAAACATCTGATTGAGCGGCTGATGACGTGGATGGGCAACCGGACGCTGATTATCGCCACTCATCGTCCGGCGGTACTGCAGCTGGTTGATCGCATCATGCTGATCGACAAAGGCAGGATTGCGCGGGATGGAACGAAAGCCGAGATGCTTATCACCAGGCCCGAGGCCAGCGCAGCGCCGCATCAGGGCAAAGTGAACGTTAAACCGCAGGGAGCACAGGTATGAGTTTCTCCTTATTCCGTAAAAAGAAGTATCAGCGTTCCCGTAAGCGGGTCTCCTCTGGCGGTCTGATCATCCTGTCGGTGCTGATCATGCTGGTGCTGTTCTTTATCTGGGCCTCGAACTTCGAACTGGATGAAGTCACCGTCGGTGTCGGCAAAGTAGTGCCCAGCTCACACGAGCAGATTATTCAGTCGCTGGAGGGCGGGATCCTGAAAGAGCTGAAGGTTCACGAAGGCGATGTGGTTGAGGCGGGTCAGGTGCTGGCCCTGCTGGATCCGACCCAGATTGACTCGGGTGTACAGGAGAGCACCTCGCGGTTACGTGCCGCGCTGGCGACGGCGGCCCGCTTACAGGCTGAGACCGCTGGTACACCTCTGATCTTTCCGCCAGAGGTATTAGCCGATCCGCCACTGGTGGCTGCTGAAACCGCGCTTTATCAGTCGCGCCGTGAAAACTACAGCAAGACCATCAGCGGCCTGACCGAAGCGCTGGAGCTGATCAACCGCGAGTTGCGGCTGACCTCTTCGCTGGTGGCTAAAGGCGCGGCCAGTAATGTGGAAGTGCTGCGGCTGAAACGTCAGGCGAACGATCTGCAAAACAAGCTCAACGACGCTGAGAATCACTATATCGTTCAGGCACGTGAAGAGCTGGCGAAAGCCAATGCCGAAGCGGCGTCTCAGCGCTCCATTATTATCGGACGCGCTGACTCGCTGAAGCGCACGGTGATTGTTACGCCGGTCAGAGGCATTGTTAAAGATATCGAGGTCAATACGGTTGGCGGCGTTATCCCACAGCGCGGCAATCTGATGGAGATTGTGCCGCTGGATGAGCAACTGATGATTGAGGCGCAGATTGCTCCGCGCGATGTCGCCTTTATCACGCCCGGCCAGCGTGCCGTGGTGAAGCTCACGGCCTATGACTACAACATCTATGGTGGTCTGGAAGGTAAAGTGGCCTCTATTTCACCGGACACCATCCAGGATGAAGTCCATCGCGACCAGTACTATTACCGCGTCTACATCCGCACCGATAAGGATTATCTGGTCAATAAAAAGGGCAAAAAATTTCCGGTTTATCCCGGCATGATCGCGATGGGCGAGATTCACACCGGCAGTAAAACCATCATGGAGTATCTGATGAAACCGCTGAACCGCGCGAAGGAAGCGCTGCGCGAAAGGTAAGTGTGTTTAGCATGGGTGGCTGCCGATATGGGTTGGGCAGCCACTTCCACTTTTAGTGACGAAGCGCATTAATCAGTAATGGCGACCTGGCCACCTTTCCCTCTGATCCCCTCTCCTCTGGCGCTTTTCTCTGTTTCATCTTTTCAGACATTATTTCAGCAAACTGCGGCTGGGTGGTCAGTCTGACCACTTAGTTGTGGCCATGTTTTAATATTTACATGGCATAGTGCCTTTGCTTAGATGATAACTGACAAGGCGAATAACAGATTAAGCGGAACCTGATGATGATGAAGGCGCTGACTGAACGGCAACTGACGATTATGCGACAGCTTATTTCTCATAACAGTTATGTGAGCCTGCACGCTATTTCAGAAAAAACAGCAATCACCACCCGAACCTTGCGCCGCGACATCGCCGATATTAACGAAAAACTTTCTGACCAGGGAATCAATCTCAGCGGAAAAAGTGGGAGAGGGATCACAATTAAATTCGCTGACGCGCAGTCCGAAATAGCCGCGCGCCGGATTTTCTCAACCGAAGTGGATGATTTCAGCAGTAACTTCAGGATGCTGAAAATAGCGTCTGATTTATTAATGCTGTCACCAAAAAGCTCCTCCATCAGCGAACTGGCGGATAAATATTTTATCAGTCGCGCTTCGATAGTGAATGATTTGAAAACATTAGAAGCATGGTTACATCAGTTTGATTTAACCTTATTAAAAAGTCGTGTCGGAACCAGCATAAAAGGCAGTGACCATAATATTCGCATGGCGATGAAAGCACTGGTGTTAAAATCGATTTATAACCGTCAGGACATGATGGAAAGCCGTCTGGATGAAAGCACGCTGCAGGAGCTTTCAGAGAAATTTGGTCAGCAGGCTGTCCATTTTACCCTGCAATTAATTAATTTTATTGAACAGCAGCTGCAATATACGATAAGCGATCCTTACTACATCAATTTATTTACGCATATTCTGGTACTGATCCACCGGAGTCACTCGCCGATACACAGGACCGACGCCCGCGCGGTGTCGATGAACCGGGTCAGCGACCATCACGCATGGCAGGTATCACTGGCGGTGATAGAGCGCATTGAGACCGCCTACAACACGGTACTGGTGGCCGAGGAATCTCACTCCATCTATCAGTATCTGGTCTCCTCAGGTAAGGCGGGGGGTGAATCACCACAGCACGATGACTCGTTGATTTCAGAGCGTGAAACCCGCTTTGCTGAGGCGCTGATCGCCCGGGTGGCGCAGCGCATCAACATTGAAATCACTACCGACCAGAACCTGCAGGCGTCATTGTCCTCACATATCAAGCCGATGCTGAACCGCCTCAGATATCACATCCGGATTAAAAATCCGCTGCTGCATGATATCCAGACCGAACTGGGCACAGTGTTCACCGCCGTTAAAGCGGTGATCAGCCAGCTGACGCAGGAGTACAGCCTGGATGAAATCAGTGACGATGAGGTGGCTTACCTGACGGTGCATATTCAGGCAGCCATCGAAAACAGCATCAAGGTAAAACGGGTATTGCTGGTCTGCTCCAGCGGTCTGGGTACCTCGCAGCTGCTTTACGGACGGATTATCCGTGCCTTTCCCGACTGGAAGATTATCGACATCGTGCCAGGGAAAAATATTGCTGACTCCCTGAAACGACATGAGTGTGACGTGGTGATTTCCACCATCCGGCTGGAGCCGCTGGAAAAACCGGTGGTGTATGTCTCGGCCCTGTTCTCGGCGAAAGATATCGCAAGAGTAACGGAGTGTCTGGTATCGAATTCGATTAATTAATGATAATGGAGAAGCAAAATGACGACAGCCGTGGCTATTAACGAAGTATTAAAAGAAGAGTGCATTATTCTCGATGTCGATTGCCAGACCAAAGAGCAGATTATTTCTCAGCTGACCGATCTGCTCTGCCAGACCGGTGCCGTCACCGATAAAGCCGCTTTTCTGAAAGATGTCTATCTGCGTGAGGAATTAGGCTCTACCGGATTTGAAAATCATATTGCTATTCCGCACGGCAAATCTGCCGCAGTCGCCAAAACCCGCATTGCCGTGGGTCGTTTACGCCAGGATATTCCGTGGGAGACCATCGACGGCACTAAAGTCCGGCTGGTTATTCTGTTCGCAGTAAAAGAGTCCGATAAAGATGTGGGCCATATCAAAATGCTCGCCAAAATATCCATTGCGTTAGGCGATGAGGATGTCGTCGCGCAATTACTTAATGTCCCGCATCGCGAAGAGATGTTTCATTTACTCTTATCCCGGTCGGGAGCCTGAATAAACTGGAGAGCAGCATGAATTAAAAAATAAAGGAGGTATTCCAGGTTGTAGCCATCCCTTCAGACCGAAAAACATAAATATAAAATTTTCACTGGAGAACATTTATGAACATTATTGCCATTACCGCCTGTCCTACAGGTGTCGCCCACACCTACCTTGCCGAAAGTAATTTAAAAAAAGCGGCTAAAAAACTGGGCCTGAATGTATTAGTTGAAACCCAGGGCGCGATTGAAAGCGAATATATTTTCAGCGAAGACGATATTCATCAGGCCGACATAGTGTTAATCGCCGCAGATAAAAAAGTTGAGATGGCGCGCTTCCAGCATAAAAACGTGATTGAGGTGCCCGTTACCCGTGCCGCGAAGGATGCTGAAGGCCTGTTAAACGCCATTGTTAACGGCGAGCTGGCTCCGAGGCTTGCCGACTCCGCCCCACAGGCCGGTGCATCTGAACCGGCTAACAGTGCCCGTGAGGCGTCGGGTTCCCGTTCCTGGATTTCAGAGATTTATGTGCACCTCATCACCGGCGTGAACCTGATGATCCCGTTTGTGGTGGCGGGCGGCATTCTGATCGCGCTGAGTTTTTCATTCGGGATTACGGCGGCCACACCAGGGGACGCTAATTTCAGCCCGATAGCGAAGATGCTCTCTGACATCGGTGGCGGTTCCGCCTTTGCCCTGATGCTGCCGATTCTGGCGCTGGGGATCAGCCAGTCTGTCAGCGGCAAAGCGGGCATCGTGGCGGGCGCCGTGGGTGGGATGATGGCGATCCACACCGGCTCCGGCTTTCTCGGCGCGCTGATTGCCGGCTTCCTGGCCGGATACATCACGCTGCTGATCAATAACCATATCCATCTGCCCAAAGCGGTCGCCGGGCTGAAACCTATTTTAATCGTGCCTCTGTTAAGCGTGCTGCTGACCGGCGCACTGATGGCGCTGCTGATTGGTGAGCCGATCAAAATGCTGCTCGGCTGGCTGACCGACTTCCTTAGTTCGCTGGGTAACACCAACGCGGCCATCCTCGGCCTGCTGTTCGGCATGATGGTGGCCTTTGATATGGGCGGCCCGCTGAATAAAACCGTCTGTATGTTTGCGATTGGCCTGATGTCGAGCGGGGTTTACGGTCCGATTGCCGCCTGTATGGCGGCGGGCATGGTGCCACCACTGGGCATCGCGCTGGCAACCACCCTCTTCCGCCGCAAATTTACCGAGCAGGAGCGGGAAACCGGCAAGGTCACCTACATCCTCGGTCTGTCATTTATTACCGAAGGCGCGATCCCATACGCGGTCGCCGATCCGCTGCGCGTCATCCCGGCCATCGTGGCGGGCTCCGGGTTAGCGGGCGCACTCTCAATGATGCTGGGCTGCGCTTCCCGCGCCCCGCACGGCGGCATTTTCGTCATCTTCATTCCTAACGTGATCAGCAATGTCATGGGTTATCTGTTTGCGATTGCCGCAGGCAGTCTGCTGACAGCGCTGATCCTGCTGTTCCTGAAAAAAGATATCTCCGTTCCTGCAAAACAAGGATAAAACCTATGCTTTACAACATGAAAGACCTGCTCAGCGTTGCCCGACAGCATCAGTTTGGCGTTGGCGCGTTTAACATCGCCAGCGCGGAGTTTGGTCGTGTGGCGGTTGAGACTGCCGAGCGACTGGATTCACCGCTGATTCTGGAGATCCATCCTGAAGAGATGGCCTTCACCGGCCCGGAATTTATCGGCTATCTGCGGACGCTGGCGATTCAGGCGCGCGTACCGGTGGTGATCCATCTGGACCATGGCCGCTCGCTGGAAGAGGTGATGAAAGCGATCTACGCAGGTTTTACTTCAGTGATGATTGATGCCTCTTCTCATCCTTTTGAGCAGAACATTGCGCTGACGAAGAAGATTGTCGAGATAGCGCACACGATTAATGTCTCTGTGGAAGCGGAGCTGGGCACCATCGGTGTAGCAGAAGGCAGCGGCGAAGGCGGCAGTAACGAGATTCTCTATACCGACCCACAGCAGGCCGAGACCTTTGTGCGCGAGACCGGCACCGACACGCTGGCCGTCGCCATCGGCACTTCGCATGGTCTCTACCCCAAAGGGAAGCAGCCGAAGCTGGATATCGAGCGCCTGCAGCAGATCCGTAAGGTGGTTGATATCCCGCTGGTGCTGCATGGCGGTTCGGGCAACAAAGACAGCGAGGTCGCGGAATCAATTCGTTATGGCGTCGGTAAAATCAATATCTCCAGTGATATGAAGAAGGCGTTCTTCGTGGCGCTGGAGCAGGAACTGAAGCTTGGGGGTCACGAGCCTAATTCCCTCTTTGTTAAACCGATGCAGGCGGCAAGTGAAGTGGTCGCCACGAAGATGGCGCTGTTTAGTTCGGTGGGGAAAGCGGCGTTGTATCGGTAAGGGATTGGTGGGGGGATTGGTTGCGAGTTGAGTATGGGAAAGGCACTGATGGATCGGTGTCTTTTTTGGGTTTTGAGAAGTGAGCTTTAAATAAGTATCAGGTCAGTAAGCAACAGCCATCAATGAAAAGAGATCTGCTCATCGCTCTTCTTTTGTATGCCAGAGATCCACGATGTAGATGGCATTACCACGAAGTTCGTAGTGAATCTCGTAGTCATCCAGTATCACCTTTCGAACTTCCCGAGGTTCATATCGAACCTGCTGTATGCCGATTGCTGGGTGTGCCTTGAGGCCAGCACTGCCGGTTATCAGGCGGTCTAAGACATCATCAGCATGCTGGCGGCTGTACTGAAGAGCAAAACGGTAGATGCGTTCCAGGTCATCCTGAGCTTTAAGCGTCCAGTAAATTTCCATTTATCAGCTTTTCTTTAAACGATTACCAAATTCAACCAGGTCCGAGTGACTTACTACACGCCCGGCATCTACATCGGCAAGACCAGCCTGAATGCTCTGATGACGCCGTTCCCTTTCAGCCAGCATAGTGGTCAACGCTTCCTTGATGATCCAGCTTTTAGAACGATCCAGCTCCACAGCCAGATTTTCTACAGCATTAGCCAAATCGGTGGGTATCTGTGCGCTAATGGTCTGTTTTGTAAGAGAACCCATAGAGATCACCTCTTTTAATAACAGTTAATAACTTTTATTAAGTCTAGCATGGGTTTGTCTATAAAAACATCAGAGCTTATTTTGCGGGCAGCATCCTGAGGTTTGTTTCGCACTTATTGTCACCTATGGACTGGTCTGATAAATGACTATGCGATCTTACTATATTGGGCGGACACGAACCTGATTCAATGTTTACGAAACCGATGCACGGTCGATCGTCCTCGTCAGCCGGGTTCTTGCTGGCAGAGCGTTTGATTACAGCAGAGTGGCTGGGTCGGTGGAGGATTAAGGGTGATAAGGTTGAGTTACTTCCCGGCTGAAACGTCAGCTGGCGGCGCTGAAAGAATAGCGCAGCGTTTATCCAGTAGCGACTCAACAGAGGCCCGATTGCCCTTATCCCAGCCGCGCCGGGTGGTTAGCAGGATAAACCCTTTTTCTCCCGAAAACGTCGCCGGGATGAGCGCCACACCAGACTCTGCCAGCTGCGGCGGGGACAGCCGGAAATGGCGCGCCACGGAGGAGACAGGATAGATCCCCATCGCCGTCGGCTGCATAACGCGACGGGCATAGTAGGTGTGATTCAGTAAACGGTCGGGCAAGGGTCGCCAGTCATTATTAATATAGGGGCGCTCGGCCTGAAGCTGGCGATAGACATCTTCCCGCAGGCAGGTCAGATGAATATGTAGTTGATTCTGGCTGCGGCCATAAGCGGAATTCAGCGCCATGCCGATCCGATCCTCAGGCACCCTGGCCCCATAGGCCGCCATCAGACGATAGCGCATTAACCAGGCGTAGCCGAAATAGTCAGGACGCCCGGGGCGCGACAGCGCAATGCTCTCAATGCCGGACATCGCCACCGTCGGCACCAGAATAAAGTGCAGCCTGTGGCGAGGATTCTGGATGATGCTGTAGCCCTGCGTGCTGTCCTGCGGCAGATAGATTTGCTGGCAGGGTGCCGGATCGCGACGGTAGTGATAATTATTCATGCAGAGATCATGCGTGACCGTCCACAGCGCGTCAGAGCGGGCGCATCCCACCAGTAGCAGCGCGATGACCAGCGGCAGAGAACGGCATCGCCACAACAATTTCCCGTTCAGGCGACTCAATTATTCAGAACCCTGGTCAGCTCAACCTCATGGGTTGTGGGATTAAAGTACAGATAGAACTGATCCCCATCCAACTGATCAGGCCTTGCCCATATTTCCTTCTCGCCCAGACTGCGATTTTGCTTCACGTATCCCAGCTTTTCGAGATAAGCCTGCAGCGATGCAGTATCTGTAGCCCCCTTAAATATGATGCTATTTGAAGGTGAGTAACCGTCGCCAGGGTGCGCTTCAAAATAGTAGTTGTCCGTTATACGCGGCGCGTTTTCAATGTCCTTGTCTGTCAGTGTGTGATAGCTGAAGAAGTCATTTTCTTTATAGACAGTCGTTTCATCAGAGCCCGATGCAACAAGCCAGACAAACAAGCCAATGAGAATGAGGACGGTGGCAGCCACAAGTGCGGACCACTTAAACAGGTTTTTCATTGCTTCGTCCCCATGAATAAGAGTGATGTCCCACCATTGTTAACTACCTTAACTACCGCAGATGTGAAGTCGTTAAGCCTGGCCTGATGACATGCGTGCGTTTATGAAAATCAAAGGGCCGTTATGCCCCTATTCTTTTGGATAAGAAAAATCAGCAGTGACTAAATGCGACGCTGATTTATCAGATTGAACATCACAGGCGAAATAGTAACGCTCTCCAGTTGTGAACTTAAATCCAAACACAGGAAGACACTCACCTTTTGGAATATAAACAGGTTTGTCATCAAAAACCTTGTGAAGAGAGTTTCTTTTATCGCTGTTGATTTGAATGGCAGTAATCCTTTCTTGTAGCTCCAGTGGCGACACCACACAAACTTGCTTGTCTTTGATAAATGCCGTTGTAGATTCTCGCTCCACCATTCGGTCGCCAGGCCCGGGGCATCCCGTTAAGAGAAATACGACACCCAGCATCATCTTGTTTTTTCATGATTAACGCCTCTCCCCTGTTACGCTTTTCTGATAAAGCGAGGGGACATCCTGCAACATATCATTGCCCCTGTACATCCCCATGCGCCCTGGCCTCTGATAGAAAGACCACTTACTAATCCCATAAACCAGTAGTAACCAATAATCAGCTAAAATAGAGACTTGCTGTTCAGGAGAGTAATCAGGTTACTGGCCTACTTACACGACCTGATGTGCCTCCTGCTGATTAACACTCGCTTGTCATCACCTATATGGCCAGTGAAAGCGCAGGCGTTAAGCCGGCTGCAGGGTTGACCTGAACGTTTGCCATCAGGCCCTATGTCCAAAACCCACAGGGGTTAGCGCAGCAGAACTGACGACCCGGTAACGCCGGGGAGCCGAAGGGGAGCATGAGCATCAGGATTTAAAAACCGTCTGCAGTCAGATACTGACTCGGTGCCTGTTTAATTACGCCTGCCAGCATGAGTTTTGTTATGAAAAATGCTGCTGTCGGTTCACTCCAGTCCGCAATAACTTAAAATCGCGAATCATTATTCGAATGTTCCTGCTGTCCCCGCAGATTTTTGTGAATCTCGATAATTCATCTGTAGTCTTGTAAGCTGGTCTTTCCATCCGTTTTGTAAAGCAAAAATATCCAGTATATTGCTGGCAGATATCGTTTGCACTGTCCTTTAAGTGGTTTAAAATACGATTAGCAACAGCTAACGAAGCGGATTATACTGGTTTATCCACTCATCCCGGAGGTAGATACTGACGTGAAGGATACATACTACAACGATACAAGAATCAATTTGTTAATCCAGAATGAACTGAATGCATTCTTTGAGGATTACAAGGGTGTTATCTATGCCTACGCCATTATGAACAAGAAAGACCCTTCACAGATGCGTATTATAAATAACAACCCTGAGTGGTTTGATATATACCTTGAAAGAAAATATCAGTTTATTGATCCTGTCATTATTCAGAGTTTACGTTGTGTTGAAGATTTTTTTTGGGAAAACAACGTCATTCTGTCAGGCGGCTACAATCTTACGCGGATTTTCAATGAAAGTTTTCAGTATAATATTTTCCAGGGGCAGACATTCCCTCTGCATGACTACCTGAACAACCTGGCTTTGCTATCCATTATCAGTCAGAAAGATTCTGGTATTGACATGGAAAAAAATCGTTCGGAAATAGTTAGTTTTCTTACTAAATTGCATCAGAAAACGCTTAACTTATACAGTCAACACCATCAGAAAAAGAACGTTTTTTTGTCACCGCGTGAGCGGCAAATACTTAAGTGGGTCGGCGCTGGGAAAACATACGCCGAAGTTGCGGTCATTTTATCTATTGCGGAACGCACCGTAAAATTTCATATGGGCAACGTCATGAAAAAGCTCGGAGTGAATAACGCCACACATGCGGTAAAACTTGGGACGGAGCTCCGGCTGCTGGACAACTGAGCCAGCGTTACGGGTTAAAGATGGCGTAAATGCCGGGACATGTCACGAAGCCAGCCACTGGCTTTGTCCCTGGTGATAATATCTTCCACAATGCTCATGCTGGCAGGCATGAAAATGTAGTAGATAACTTCCCCTTTTTCAGAAAGGCCTTTCTGAATAACTTCTATTTTCCAGTTTGCATGGCGAAATATTGCATACATGCCGCGACTTGCCACAGCGTACATCCCCCGATAGTTTCTCTTCATGCAATAAAAAATCATTGCAAGGAATAACACTTTACTGGCGGGCAAGCCATGAAGGCCTGCAGAGTCACGTCTTTCTTTATCTAAAAACAGCCGGCTAATCTCACAACAGGGGATATCTGTGGGGAGACCACTTATACCCTCGAAATATTCATGAAAAATTTCGCTCATCATCGTCGGCTGCGTCGAATCTATAAACCGTGCACCACATAGCAACTTCCCGTTATGCATGCCCAGCAGGTAAGTCGTATTTTCGTTGTCAAATTGATCCTTTTCCATGCCGTCAATGCATTCGACTTTCCAGTCGAGCCTCTCACGAAATGTTTTTCTTCTGAGCCGGTAGAGTTCGGTTGATAATTCTGGCGGAAATTCATTGTAATCACGCAAAAAAAACTCAATAGCAGAATTCATTCATTCATTCCTGATAATCACACATGGGAACCATTACCCCTGTCTTTTAAGACAGCTTTTATTACACCTGCGCAGATCCTATACTTAAAAAAGTACCTGACCACCAGGCACTCACCATGCTTAGCGGTCAGGAGGTCAAAGACCAAGTCAACACCAGGGAAAACCCACCTGCGATTATCTGATATTTCAGGTACCGGGTACAGAGTGTAATAAGCGCTCAAACGATAATTATATTAAAATACGAAAAACATCAATTAACTATAGTTTAATTATTGCCCTTTATGATTTTAAGGGGCAAGCTTTCCTGTTGAATTGACTAAAGCAAATATTATCTAATCTGTGATACAGGTTAACCGGGGGTTTCCCCGCCTGACACTAATCAGTTGCTGAAGACATCGCCACCAAACTGTTCAGCCGTTATACGAAACCCCTTACTATTATCGTTACAGATACCGCCAGCAGCGAATAACCGACCGACTTTTTTGATGTTAAGCGTTCCGTAGGTTAAAGAGGCTCGCGAGGATGTAGTCTGAAATCCCCTCGTTCTACTTTACGCATCCTGATAGTTAACCGCTCCCGATGCGATGTCGGGAGCGGTTTTTTATTCAGACGACTTTCTGTTTACCGGCAATAACCTGAATAAACTCCTGCACCTGCTTTTGTTTCCGTGCCGACAGCTTGCATACCTGGCGCAGCGACTGCATCAGTTCGCTCTCCTGCCGGGCGGTGAGTACGATACAACCTTCCATTACCTTTACATCGACTTTTGTGCCAGTGGCAAAACCGGCAGCTTCCAGCCATTGTCCTTTCATGGTGATGGCGGGTATACGGCTGTAATCCGGATAGCGGCTTGCATAGCTAACGGTTAATTGCCGGTTATCTGCAGGAGAGACTTCTTGTTCAGACAGTTGTGCAATAGAATGGGCGTCAGTCATGATTACTATTCTCCGTAAATAGTAGTTGTGATTAGCGGCGCGGGTGTGTTGCAGCACATCCGCACCGCGCTAAATACCTGTATATATCATCAGGAAAGAGAAGGAAAGTCCAGCTAAAAACAGAGTAAAATAAGTAAGTTATAAATCATTTTAATATAAAGCGTAAGTTTTATCTGGCGGGAAATAATAAGGAACACGCCAGGGAAATAGCTCAAGAGCATTAAGTCTGGATATCATAAAATTACCAACAGCTACTCTTCCTGAATCAATAAATAGAGAGTTATCAGGGAGAGTTTAACTTTCTTCCTCATTGTATTCTCCCCAGGTTCCTGCACTACTCCTTACAATCTCATATTATTGCTCATGAGATGGTGTTTCAATACATTTAAGAATTTTCCCGGCATCAACTTTTTCAGTGTATGGCTTAAAGCCGAGTCCTCCCAATTATCGAGGTTAAAATTGTTCTTTCTGCGCCGTGATTCAGTCAGGTTTCCATTTAATGCTGCAGCCAGTACAACTCACTCAAACCAATATCTTCAACCCATGCTTCTGCACTACGGTAAGCAGTTTCAGCGATAATCCACCTGGACGCTTTACCCCACTTTCCCATTTCTGCACCGTTGACACACTGGTGTTCAGATAGCTGGCAAAAACGGGCTGGCTGACGTTCAGTTTCTCACGCAACGCCTTAATCTCGATGGGTTGCACCTCATCCACATTGTTGAGGCACGCTTTATCAAAGTTGCGCATCGTTTCCTGCGGGATAGCATCGACGCTTAATAATCCAGAAGCCGCGCTGTGGATGGCATCAAAAGCAGGACTCTTAAATTTACTTTTTGCAGTCATGGCAAATCTCCACCAGTTCTTTACTCTTAATCAGTGCCGTGATCTTTTCATCGCTAAGAGCAGCATAGTGCTTTGCTAACTCGCGAAATCCGGCCAGCTCGCGATTATCAATATTTGCCATATCCTGTTTGGCATAAAGGAACGTGTAAAACCAGTGCTCCCCACCTTTCACCAGGATAATGGCGCGATCGCGATTCTGGTTCAGGCGCTTCTTGTAAACACCACCAGGATGATTGGTATTTTTCCTGTATGACCTCTCTGTCAGAGGTGCCAGACAATAATTTACATGTAATCCCAAAATACCTTTTAATTAGTCGCCTGGATATCGCCAGACACTTCACACTTTTTAAATGAAGGGATAGTGTTAAACCTCACTCAACATGGGTCGTTTTGTAAGCTGTGTGCAATGGTAGCGCTAATAGGGACATTATGCTTCATCACTATCAGGCAAAATCAGTGGATGATATCTACCTTGATGACTTTCCCAACATCATCCACCCGAATACGGCAGCGCGTTACCTTGAGGAGACCGCTCGGCCAAATAGAATCATCCGGGAGTGGGATTTACCGGGCAACTATGGTCTTTTTGTCAGTCGATATCGTCAGTTCCACTTTCAGCAGCCCTGGATGGCGTACCGGGACGTGCTGGATGACATTCGATCCGGGAAGGTTGTTTTACTGGGAAATGACGCAATTGGTCATGTCATTACGGGGGTGCAAACATCCTCGGGCAACCTCCGGAATGACCTGCCTTTGTTTCTCCACTCCCGGCTTAGCTACCTGATCTCACATCAACTAAAACGCCCGGTATACTGCGTTCTTCGGTCAGCACCCATTCAACATGCTCAGTCTACAAAAACCATCAACAGTAAAGCAGCGGGTCGGCTTCTGGCCGCTGGGGGTGTTTACAACGGCAATATTGAGGGATTCAGGAAGACCGCAGAGCAACTCGGCGGGGATGCACCAGCGGGTTACGAACAGGTCATGGATAACAAGGGGTTACTTATCACCGGTGCATCTGTTGCTGCCGGGCTGACAATGGGAAGAATGCGATTTCCTGAGTTAGAGAAGCCAGAAGTATTCGGGGCTAAAGGCACATTTACGTCAAGAACATTTGACCCAGAAAAAGCAGGTGGGGCAATAGAGCACCTGACAACAGACGGAATAAAAATTACTCATGAAGGGATCCAAATCGTAGAAAAACACATATCACGGTTTGATCCCGATCCTGGCAACGACTTTATGGTTTCCAGATTGAAAAAAATTGCAAACGGTGAAATACCTCCTGAAAAAGTAGACTTGAATTACTATACTCATGAGTGTCGAGAATATCAGCGTTACTGTAATTTAGGTTGGGAAACAGGCAGGCCAGCCGATGACATTGAATCTTATGATTTATGGAACAACACGCACACTGCAACTCTCGAAGATTATAGAATAACTGGCGATGACCTTTATCATCCGGATGCCCCATCATGGTAAACAACACTGAACTAAACATTCTTAAGCTGTTAGCTTCAAGAAATGACGTAAATTGGAATTGGTATAATCTTGATCGCGCTATGTCAAAGCGAAAAATGGATGGAGTGGGTAATGTTGCACGGCTTATTAGGGGCTTATCCGAAGCGGGATTAGTTGACATAATACTAAGAACCCCAGCAGGTATGGATCACTATCAGATATCAGAGCAAGGCTCTCGACTTCTGGAAGAACTTGATCATCAAGATTTAATCCAGACCGATTTATCATAACAGTCGTTTCAGGAACCGCCTCAGAAGCTCTGTTGGCGGTTCAGCCATTCATTTTTGGTTAATGGCTTGATGAAGTATCTCGCCTTAAAACATTCCGGGAAGGCGTCATTCACACTTGACATAATTTCTCATGATATCAAAGAAATACGTGTTAACCACTACAAAGCTCAACGTCCTGAAAGTCATGGCAGAAAAAGACATAGACTGGACATGGATGATACTGGATCGCACCCTTGCTACACGGGGTATTCTCGGATTTAGCAATGTTGCGACGATAGTAACCAACCTGATGAACGATGGAATGGTAGATACTGTTTATAACGAGACCTCATCAAAACCAAAGTATCGCGTATCAGAGCAAGGACACCAGTTACTGGGACAAATCAGTAAGGTTATAAACCCATCCGATATCCCATGATTTGTGGGTAATTATTATGGATAGGAGGAGACATCTCAGGCTTTGGAAGCTTAAATCCCAGACACAAAAAAAGCCGCCCTTGAGCGACTTTAATTCGTATACTTGGTGCGAAGGCCGGACTCGAATTTCACACCTAATAGACTGATATCAATATTGTTTATAAACAGGAATAAAGAGTTATACCCGCACTTGTACCCGCAAGTTAAAATCCGTACAAAAAATAGACATTGCAAGTGGGTATAAAGCAATACCAGTAGAACACCGATATGGCTATCGAAGCAAGATTCAGGCAGGAAGGAAAGTTTTCTTCAGAGGCACCAAAAGTTTGGTCTCGATATCGACTTGCTCGTAGTTCTCAATAAGCGCACGGACGAGATCATCAAGCGTCCAGAGCGTTAGAGGTATCGTCGAACGGTCGGCTTCATAGCGAGCATCTTTCGTAAAGCCCCCCGTACTGACATAAAGCCCGCGATCGTCTTTATGGCGACCGCCGATAAAGCTGCGAATCTGCTGACTCCCCATTTGCTCCCTACGATGTTTTACCTCAACGATAATTCGTGGATTTTCAAAACCGAATCCATCAGGTGAAGCTATGATGTCTTTACCCCGATCGGCTCCCGCAGGTGACACCTGCGTTTTATAGCCCATACTGCGTAAAACCCCGGCAACCAGATTTTGCATCTCGTCCCAGTCAAGAGAGTTGATGCGATCTTTGATACCTTCAAACGCGAGCATTTCCATATCGCGCAGCGGATCAGAAACGACCTCATCTTCATCCATCGCAATTGGATTCTGTGTAATCACATCTACAGTGGGTTTCTTATCCTGCAAAAGCTCTTCTAGAGCATATTCTGGAAGCTGGAAAACCGTCAGCGTAGAACCCAATGTATTCTTGGTAGCAACAGACAGTCTATCGCGGTCGATTTCTTGAGTATTCCATTTAACCTGCCGAGCGATACCCATCCCCTCTTCCACCCATTCAGGATGATATTGGAAGTCTGAAGTAACTTTGCCTAGCAAATAAGTACGGTTGGCTGGCGAATAGGTAATAACCCAATCACCCTTTTGGATCTCATTCACAAAACGCCAGACCTGCGATGCACCAGAACGCGCAGTTCCCAGCTTTGTTAAGGGATCTGCCTCCTGGTATAAGGCGAGTAACTGGGCTCGGGACAGGCCGGGTTTGACTAATGGAGCCAGCTGAGACCAGCCAATGCCAACAATTTGCTTATCGCGAAAATCGTCATAGAGCTTACCGCCGTCACCGCGGATCATCCACATTCTGTTGCCCATACTCGTCCCTTCATGAGGAAAAGAAATTAAGCTGGATCATAAACTTGTTAGCCGTAGGCGTCAAAACTCTCCAAAATTACTTCGCTAACATTCCTGGGTAGTGTTTAGCGATAATATCGTTCATCCTCTCGACCAAATCCAGGCGCTTAAAAGTCAAGTGCGCAGTGCCCTTCTGAAAGTAGCGAACGCGGAAGAACTCATCCTCATAAACATCCTTATCCGGGTTATCTCGAATATGCGCCATCAACCGAGTAGTTATATCGCTACGGTTGTCAGGTATTGGTTTACCATCCAGTAAAAACAGCATTCGTTCCAGGTCCGCTAATTGATCCCGCCGCCAGCCCCAGTTAAGGTTAAAGCCCCAGCGGTTATGAGTTACCAAATTGTTAATGATTATCTTCTTACCAAAGCTGCAGGGACTATTGGTTTTGTAATCCCACGACAGGCCTTTGAAGACGTTAATGACCCCGCGCTCAAAGACATCCATTCTATTCTGATGTAACTGTTCAAAAGTACCGAGAATGTTCACCTCATTGATAGCAGGAAGATCGCCCTCCTCCAGGTTCTTGTGCCACTGGTCGCGAGCCTGCGCATCCATCAAGGCAATCATGCCGGACTTCAGCATCAAATCGCGCCAGATACTGCTGTCGATATTGCGGGTGACGGCAGGCATCGCTTTATCAGCCTTCTCAGTCAGCCAACTATCGTAGCGGTGCCCTGACTTCATCGACCAGTCTTGCGCCGTACCACCACCAATTTCTGAGGTTAGCCGTGAAATGGCATCAAGCTGCTCAATGATTTGTTCAATCTGCACAAGTGCTGCATTACGTCCGGTGACGATGTGCTCAATATTGGTCGAGTTAATGAGCTCAGTATGTTCGGTAATCACTTCAGGCTCTGTTTGCATCACAAAAAATTCCATATAAGCAAATGCCTCTGCCGGTGATGGCAGAGGCATTATGCGTTGTCAGATAGAGGAGAAAGCAGCAGAAAGGTAAATCTGGAATGCGTTATACAGGATTTAATCGAGATTGCGCTGCGTTAATCCGGTCGCATGACTTGCCTTCAGGATATCGGCGGCGGTAAGAAAGATTTCTGGCTCAGAATAGGGATTACTGCTGGTATCAATGCGCACCAGGTCATATTTTTCCACCAGGAAGTTGATGGCATCGGCCAGGGTAACACCTGCCTCAATGTGCTGCTGGATGACTGACTCACTGCAAAATGGCGTATCGTTTAACTCCAGCCCGAAGTGCTTTTCCAGCAGGTAGACAAGCAGTGTTCGCCAGTGCGCTACGGATGACGGGCAGCACGATGCCGCCCACCCCGGATGTATTGCTGAGGTTGGCATATTGATTTCCATAGTAAGTTCTACTGAGGTGTCGGGTAAATTGCTATATAGACGTAGCCGTGTGAACCGAGGGTATCGGCTTCGCAGGTCAGTCCGTTGTGATAGATTGTGATGCAGTGCTGCTGGCGTGAATTGAGTTCACCGGTGGTCAGCAGATGTTCGAGTATGCCGATCATTGGCGGGAATGACTGATTGATACAGTCGATTTGCTCTTCGCTGAATTTACCGGTTATTCCGGCCCTGTCGGCCAGGTAGTGTAGCCGCTCGCCTTCCTGTACCAGCCTGGCACCAAAGTGTGGTGCGATGTTGCACTTCAGTCCCCATTCACGGTTGTTCATCATCTCCTCCCACTATAACAAGCCGTGCTCAGCAAACGAATACACCGTCATGCCGCCGACAATACAGTGATCCAGCATCCTGACCTCAACCAGTGCCAGTGCATCTTTAATCTTGCCGGTAATTTGCCGGTCGGCAACACTGGGCTCAGCGTGGCCAGAGGGATGGCAATGCGCCAGAAGCACCGCAGCAGCATTGTGTTGCAGTGCCGCTTTCACGATTTCGCGGGGGTGGACCTCGGTACTGTTGATACTGCCGGTGAACAACGTTTCGTGGGCCAACAATCGGTGTTGATTGTCCAACCAGAGCACCATAAACACTTCGCGCTCCAGTCTAGCCATTCGCAATCTCAGCCAATCGCTGACGGTCCCGAGTGATGTGAATGAGGTTCCCGGTTCACGCAGATGTGTCTCAAGCAAGGACAGAGCACGTTTGATAGTACGCTGCGTACTTAATGGCAGTTCAGTGACTGCCGGGGATAAGGTTAAATTCATGAGGTTAGTCCCGTTGTTTTAGTCGTTCATATGCATGATGGCACTGCATTCAGGATTCTTTGATCGGTAAGGCGGAAGACTGCTTGAAATAGGTCATCTTGGCTTCTTAAATACAAAAGCCCCATCGCGATCAGCGACAGGGCTCGAAGTGAGTAACAGAATGATGGCGTTATTCAATTAGCTATTGGTGATCAACAAGACGTTTGAGTGGTGATAACTGACTATTGCCTGATTTGATGTCGCATGATGTAGCCTTAGCATCAACCAATGCCTTCCCCAGGGCTGGGGCCAGCAATTTCGCAGGGTATTGGAAGCTGTACGCCAGAGGGACATGATCGAAGCTGCTGTCATTATGGTAGAAGTGTAAAACAAAGGTTCCAGTCTTGTGATCCAGCATTTTTGAAACAGCCTGTGCCAAATTGGCTGTCAGGAGACTATCCATCAGCGTATCGGGATGATCGATACTGATGTTCATTTGATGAGCCCCTGCCGGGTAATATTGCAGGGTCATTCCCGTTGCCTCCTCGGCCTTGCCGCCATAGATATCTTTCAGGTAATACATAATGCCCAAACGTGCTTCGTCAGCATTGCAGGTAAGCCGGAATTTCTCCGTAATCCCCCCTTTTCTGCCTGTGATAATAAATTCATCAACACCAACCATAATGCGGTCATGCTCAACCTGTACGCTGTCAGCCACCACATTCTTGTATTCCACTGGTTTAGGATCATAAGCCGCTGAACATACGGCCTGGCTCAACAGAGCGCTGAACAACAGAGTAAACATCATTATCATTTTTTTCATTTTCATCATTTCCTTGATAAAAATCACTTATTCCGAATCTGTGAGCGTGACGTAAATATTCCCGCCTGAGCGCACTTCTATCGTCAGCGGCTCTTTTGAGCCGGTATCCAGCAAAGCCTGAGCCTGATAAAAACGCCCTGCCACCTTCTCCCTGATATCTGTGATACGGATACAGTGCTCCTCGATACCCTGACGCTGCAGGATTTTAGTGACCACCGGGCAAGCGCTTTGCGCCAGTCGTTCGGTACCCGATTGCGTTTTAAAGTGATTACCAGCCACGGCTGACAACACGGTGCAAATCAGCCATACCTGTAACAAGCGCCAGGGCTTCCCCTGACGCTCGTCACGCTGGCGCAGGTAAACCATCGGCAGCAGGAACCATCCCATTGAAGGGGGCGTTATCTCCTGCTTCATCAGGCTCAGTCGGTCGAGCAGCACCCAAATCAGGGAGAGCACCATATACAAGCCAAAGGAAATCTCTTTAGGGAAGAAAATGGCAAAGGGTATCCAGATGACTGGAAGGCCAATGGACAAGCACCATGCATAGACGTCCAGCTTGAGAAGCGGATAAGGTTTCAACATAAAAATTATTCCTTTATTAACAAAAAATTAGAAAATATTGGGATTAAACATTCTCCCTAACGAGGGGATCGTATCGGGATGTAATGATGAGGGATAATCGTTAGTGAAGATCAATAAACCGAAACTGATCGTTTATACCTATTGATATTTCCGATCATTAACAATTTATTGATAGCTTAAAACTATAATAATTTTACTTTCGATCGGCGAAACAGATCGAACGGATAGCTGGTTTTAGGTGAGAGTTAAAAGAAGCGATGCCAAAGCAATTTGGCCAAGGAGAGCAGCCGAGAGCGGACCTGTTTTAACCACGTTCTTAAGGTGTGTGACTCCAGCAGGGCCTCTACGCTTTCGTCAAAGATGTCACCTACAACACGACTAAAGCCCTCCCGAGCGGTGGCAGTCACTTTCTCCGTCCGATACGCAGGCTCAAGATGACGGATAACCGCACTGCTGGCTTGGTCGGGTAAAACGGTGATTAGGATTTCGACCCACCGAGATATATTGAAACCTTCAGAAGCAGAAACCGCCAGTACAGGATGTACGGGAGAAAATACGGTATTCACCTGAGTCACCTTCTCCAGCAAGTTTTGTTGCTGCAGCATTGAAGGTTGATGGCTTACAGCATCCCATTCCCGGCAAGGCTCTATTTTATCGGCTTGGTTAAGGACGAACAAAAATTGGGCACGATCTGCGCCCTGTGAAATCAGCTGTCTGTAACAACGAATATCATCATTCCAGGCACGGTCATCAGCTTTCAGCACCCAAACAATCAGATCCAGCTTTTTCAGCCAAAGTTTGTACAAGTTGGCATAAATCTTATCAAGCGTTGGTGTTTCACCAATCCCCGGAAAATCAATAAAGTTAAGTGCATGCATACCATCAGAGATTTTATACTGCTGAGCAAGACGGGTACATCCTTTCACTGCATCGATGCTGGCAAGAGGAGAGCTAAAAAGGGTATTGCACAGGCTTGATTTACCTGCGCCAGTTTTGCCCATTAGTCCAATGCGGGGTTCATAAGAGAGGACACGACTGAGATGACGCTGAATCTCACGTCTTGTATCTGCTGGCAGACGGGAGAGTATCCTCGCCAGCGGCTTATCTGCCGAGCGTTCGTTGTTCATCAATATCACCTGTAATAAAAATTTAATCTGGTTATCACAGAAATAATATCGGTCTGAATATCTATGGAGCTAAAGGCTTTAAGATCCTTTTGAATTTCACATCTCTGTGATGAATGTGCACCATGCAGTTTACTGATTTCCGTGCAGAATCATCGTCAATGGGGATGCAATAAAAATCCTTATACCCATCCGCCGTGTAATCCAGTGTGTACAAGGAAACACCAACGAAATATCCCCCCGAGCGAGAAGTAGATGCGTTATCTATTAAAATCAGCCGTTCATATTTTCTCTTATCCCAACCATTTACTGCCACATCCTTGAACTGTTTAAATTTTATCTGAAGAAGGTCAAGCTTGCTGTTCATAGCGTCATTGATCAAAATTGGTAACACATGCAGCTCAGGTCTAATTTTAAAGTGTATGAGGCCATAGTCATCATGATAATACTGTACCACTGCTTTTTTAACGAATAAATGAAGAATATCAGGCACACCACCCAACTGACCTATGATTAGGGGAGCCATCTTGATGGTATGCTCCCTCAATGACTCTCTGACTAGTTTTTTTAATTCATTACTAATGTTATTTCTTAGAGTTGCAGCCTGAGCAAACCTCTCAAATTCCACGATAGTACTTTCATATTGGTAATCACGTAATACCAATGACCTGGAGTTTAGCGTAACAAGCTTGTCGGGTGTGTGCTTTTCTCTCTGTATCATTACGGTACTGTGAAGGATACGTGTTAAATTCCCCCCCTGTGATCCTGCTTTTTCTGGGGTTATATCTGCACGTAATTCTTCCATAAACAAAGTATCCGTTGCATCAGATCTGAGGCTTGCGATAACGATTTTCTGCACAAGTCCTGAAAGGGTGAGCTCCGTCTTTTGAGCTAGTTTTTTTAGAGCACTGTAGAGCGACTTTGATGGGAGATTAACGGTTATCCGGTTATTACTTGGCATTTTCACCTCTCAAGGTGCAGCACTTTTTCAATCAAAAATAGTACAGCACTTTTTATAACATGTTGATATTGAGATTGATAGTCTAACATACACAACTTAGATACTCGACTCCTCAGCCCCCTTTACAACAGCCAGTCCAAGCTTTTCGCTATTTTAATTATTTTTTACTGGGCCTTGTTTTTTTACTGGGCCTTGTATTGTAGTGAAGGCTTAGCCATTTAGCCCTGCCCACAACCTTACTTTCAGATTACTACGTTAGCAATCCTCCGAGCGTTGTTCTGGCAAACCAACTTAGACTTCGCAATACAGAAAGAAGCTATACGTTCTTTAGTTAAAAATTACTGCAGGCCCTAACACTTTTTTATCCACTTCAGACAGCATTCAGACAACGTATAAAAGCAAGAGGAATATGAGCTAAATCCCTTGAAAAATCCAACGATAACTCGGGAGTGATTTCAGCAGGTTTACAGGCTCGTCAAGGCCTGATTTTGGCGAATCTTTCTACTATTGCAAACTACCTTTATCCACTCCCCCTTGTCTCCGTATTGTTAATAATGGACATAAGGTTATCTGAGGATATATGGATATAAATAGAGACATTAGTACAAATAACCATTGATACGTATTGGAATAGTGACAGTACAAGAGGAGCCTGACACTCAGTAAAGAATTACCAGAGATCCGATGAACTGAACTCAATCAGCTAAGGACTCAACGTAATGAACAAGAAGAAATCAGATAAAAGCTCACATAGCGATTACTACGTCAAACGTATCAACGAGACCATCGATAAAGCTCTGAATCAATATCCCCGTGTGATGGCTGTCAGATTTGATCTTCGCTTCCCCGACGAAGAAGACAGGCAGGACTGCCCTACACGCTATTACGATGCTCCCGATGTTATTTCCAACTTTATCGCCTCAGTGAAATCCCAGATTGAAGAAGACATTAAACGCAAGAGAAAAGCCGGTAAAACAACGCTGACCTGTAAGGTAAGGTTCGTATGGGTTCGAGAACTCAATCAGGATGAAACAAAACACCACTATCACGTCCTTTTGCTGCTCAACAAGGATGCCTACTCCTGGCCAGGTAAAAGACGAACAGAACCATTAATAAATTTTTACAGCATTTATCAAATAGTAATTAACGCCTGGATCCGAGCAATTAAACGTAATTGCCATGAAAAAAACTATCATGGGCTTATCCATATTCCTGCTGGGGGTTATTATCCTTTAAATCGTAATAAACCTCACTTTGAGACTAATTACGAAGCATTAACCGAAAGAACAATGTATCTGGCTAAAGAATTTAGTAAAGACCACTCAGACGGCAGGCGTAATCTAGGTTGTTCTCAGGGGTAAGCAGCAAGACAGTGTTTTATTACTCACATGTGGATGTTGAGAAGGAGAAAGTGCCAACGGTCAATCATACCTGCACGGCACATCTCCATACCTCTCAACGTTCCATATGGAGACCGTCATTATGACAACTCAGAATAATTTACCCTTCCAGCTCAACGACGAGCTTGTCGATATGGCATTCATCACCACCTACACCAAAATGACGGATAAGTGGTTATATAAACTGATTAGCGACGGTGTCTTCCCCAAACCCATCAAGCTCGGACGCAGCTCCCGCTGGCTCAAAAGCGAAGTGGAAACCTGGATGCAGCAGCGTATTGCGCAGTCTCGCTCATAATCCCCCACTCAGCCATTTACTGCTAAATCACCGCCCATCCATCTGAACTGAACCATTCCGTCATACACACCCCGCCAGTCTGACCATACAAGGACGGCTTTCGCCTGCGTGCTGTCTGGCGGTAAGGAGCAACATCATGTATGCCAAATCTTTTATTGCCCATGCTTCACGTGGGCGGTTGACCTCTGCGGTCACCGCCAAAGCGCCCCCTTACGACCATTACGTCTGCCATCTGTGAAGGCTGACTGGTATTGTATGGAGTATTACTAGGGAGAACGTTAGTTGAGGAACATTGGTTTGAGCATGACCAGCAGACCATAGCCCAGGATGTGCTAATGAACTGCGCCCATCTTGACCCGAAAGTGAAAGCTGAAGCTCGGCACCGAAAGCTGCGCAATATGCTCAACGGACTAAATAGCTGTTCCTAATACCACTACACTTGCTATTTGTGGGTATGCAACAGTCGCGTTAGGGCAAAACATGGCAGGCTCTGATGTAGCGCGGCTCAGAAGTAAGAACAGCGCAATCCATTGTCCTACAAGGGCTGGTCCAAAGTGGAGCACTATTCCGCGCAGCTATTTAGTAGTTGAATTTAAAATTAATAATTATATTTATCAGTAAATTAACCTCATCACCTTTTTCCCAGGGAAGGTAAACCGCCGGATACAACAATTCTACGCCCGCCAATGTATTGGTCCATAATGCCTCGTGACTTGGCACTTTTGGTTTTTTTACCCTTTGCCGTTACTTTCTTGTTTTTGCTAGATTTGCTTTTTGCAGCAAGTCTTTTCTTGGCATGGGCAAGCAGAATGAGCCGCCCTGACATCAAACTCTGTCTGGAAGTATCTGCCGCATCATAGCCATTCACGATAGTCATTATTTCTTTTTCAATTTCAGATAACGTTTTTTCAGCAACGAATTTCTCTACTACAGCGGAGTATTTTTTATCGAGCGGTTGAGTTATCGCCCATTGATAGCAAATCGTCGTTACACTGTTTTTCTTTGGAGGATTACTACTGATGGGAGAAGAGCTTGGTCTTTCTGAATGGGCTTTATTTATATGCTTTTCTAATCTTTTCGCGTCCTTGAAAGAGACGTTACATACTGGACATTTGCAGGTTTGACGGGCAATAAGCGGTGCCTCAGCTACCGGCTTAGCAAGATGAGGTGCCATCTTCCAGCCATGATTGGTTAGCAAATGACTGGACAGCACCGTCACTTCGACTGCGGTATTACACAGAGCACATATGATTTTTTCCATATCCTACTCCCTCATGCGATGGATGCTGCAGGATTGAAGCATCGCACGCTATTATGTTCAGCTTGTCATTATCATCCCAGCCATCCCATCCAACCGCTTCTTGGTCTTCTCCCAGTCAGGCATTACCTGCCCCATGAGCCGGTAGAAGCGTTCGCTATGGTTATGCTCGGCCAGATGGCAGAGTTCATGCAAGATAACGTAATCGATACACTCACGCGGGGCCTTTACCAGATTGGGATTCAGGGTCACCCTTCCATTGGGGGAACAACTTCCCCACTGAGTCTGCATGGTAAGAATGCGCAATGGCGGTGAGTCACTTACCCATAACGCTTGCTCCAGCATAGCGCTCAGCCTTTTGGCGAAGACTTCGCGGGCTCGAGCCTTATACCAGTCAGTCAGCAACTGCAGAACCTTTTCAGCGCTCTTATAGCGTAAGGTGACTTCCAGCTTGCCACGTAACATTTTTACACCCTGAGTGTTAGAGGGAGCCACTATCACCTTAAGCATGTACTGTTTGCCCAGGTAATAGTGGCTCTCACCGCTGATATACTGTCGTGGAGTTATATATTCCAGCTGCTTACGGAAGTCCCGTAGCTGCTGATAGATCCAGCGCCCACGCTTTTCAACGGCATTCAGAACCTGTTGGTCATCGGTATCCTGCGGCGCGGATACTACAACCCGGCAGTCGGGGTGAACTTTTATCAGGATGCGTCCATTCACCAATGGTCGGGGTTTACACTCGAAGGTAATACGTTCATCACCGTAAATGAAGCTCATTGCTCTTTCGCCCACAATTTAGACTCCGCTCAGCCCTACACGGGTAATCTGGACGATCATTTCCACAATCTTTTTCGCCTGATCCATTCCGCCACCTATTGCCTTACACTCTTTAAACATCATCGGTAGAAGCTTCTTGCGAATATCAGCCTCGATATTTTGCGGATTGATCGAGTTCTCAGCCACTGAGATATCAACAGCCTGGTCTACTTCAAAAGCAAGCTTCACCCACTTATCGATAACTTGAGAATCGGTAACGGCAAAAACCTCCGGCAGTACTTTTTTGTACACGCCAAAGTAAGCCTGTGCATGGTGATGACCGGCAAACACGTCGGGTATGTCGTTCAGCCGCCGTTCCTGTACCTGCTCCTCAAATTCACGAAATAGCATGTACTGCTTGAGAGGGTGATCAAACAGTTTTTCGGCCTCTTCAATAGCCAAACGCAGTAACTTCGAGAAGGCTTCCTGGGCATAAGGATCATCACGTAAATCCTGCTCAATCATGCGGGTTACACGGGTTTTGATAATATCCGTTTCGTTGCGGGTTTTATTCTCACTCCACTCTTCGGGCCGTTGTCCCATTTTGCTGACTTCATACACTCCATCAGGCTCGCGGACTTCTACACCAACAACGTGTTTATCCAGCAGCTTTTTAACCTGTTCCGTGTACTGATCATAATCTACCGTCTCACCGGCATCCTGCTTCACCAACTGACGCAGGCTGGTAAATTGCCTGAGCGTCTCTTTATAGTGCTGGCGGTCTTCTTCGCTGAAACTCTTATCCTCAAAGAAGGTAGCCGACTGCAACGCCACTTTCAGGCAGCTGGCAAATTGCGTGAGTGCCTCATAAAAGTCTTCACGGACTTTAAGATGCACATCAACCATCTCGCCATGCTTTTCTTCCGTGCGCGGCACCAGCACCTGACGGAGTTGCTCAATATCGTTTTTGTTTTTTACACCTGCGAAAATCGCCCACAGATTTTTATACAGCTGGGGAAGGCGCTTGTACTCCGTACTCATCTGGCCGTACAGCCCCACCAGATCGTCGATGTCAAACCCGCCCTGCGTGCGGGATGCAAGCTTCTGGTAATCCTCAATAGTGGTATCCAGCTCTTTGAGAATGCCCCGATAATCGATTAGCAGACCAAATTTTTTCTTAGGGTGGAGGCGGTTAACACGGGCTATTGCCTGAATAAGGTTATGCCCTTTAAGAGGCTTATCGATGTAAAGCACGGCATTTTTGGGTTCATCAAATCCGGTAAGTAACTTATCAACCACAATAAGAAGCTTCAGCGAATCATCTTTATCAAAACGCTCAATGACATTGCGCGTGTAAATCTGCTCATCCTGAGAGCCGACATTATCTTGCCACCATTTGGTCACATCAGGGATACCAGATTCATCCACCTCGGAATTCCCTTCACGCGTGTCAGGAGAACTAATGACCACTGCAGACTCAAACAGTCCGGCTTCATCAAGATACTTTTTGTATTTTATCGCTGCGGCTTTACTGTCACAGGCGAGCTGCCCCTTCAAGCCGTCATCGATGTTTTTGACAAAATGGTTGGCGATATCCAGCGCAATAAGGTGGATGCGGTCATCGGCATTATAAACCTGCCCTTTATTAGCAAACTTACGCTTCAAGTCGGCTTTTTGTTTATCCGTTAACCCCTCGGTGATACGGTCAAACCAGCTATCTATAGCTCGTTCATTAACATTCAGCTCGGGTGGCCGTTCTTCGTAGAGAAGCGGAGTGACAGTCTTGTCCTCTACCGCACGCTGCATGGTGTAAGCATGAACGATGGGACCGAATTTATTAGTGGTCTTATCATCTTTCAGCAACGGCGTACCGGTGAAAGCAACAAAGGCCGCGTTGGGTAGAGCCAGCTTCATGCGTTGATGACTCTCACCGTCATGGCTACGGTGGCCTTCATCAATCAGCACAATGATATCGGGGCTGGTATTCACGCATTCGGGCAGGCGAGTGGCCGTATTAAATTTCTGAATCAACGAGAAGAGAATGCGCTCAGTACCATTACCAATCTGTTCGGCTAAACGCCTGCCAGAGGTGGCAATGGCATCGGCTTTATCCCTTTTACCTGCCAGCTCCCCGGTTGAGATAAAGGTGCGACTGAGCTGGTTTTCCAAATCAACGCGATCGGTCACCACGACGATGCGGCACTGCTTGAGAGTTTCACTCAAAATCAGCGCCTTGCTCAGGAAAACCATCGTCAGTGACTTACCCGAACCGGTGGTATGCCAGATAACCCCACCGTTGCGGCTGCCATCAGGGTTCTTCGTTTCAATACGCTGTAGCAGCCGTTTGATACTGAATACCTGCTGATATCGGGCAATGACCTTACCGGCTCTCTTATCAAACAGCGTGAAGAAGCGAGCCATATCCAGCAGACGCTCGGGTAATAGCAGACTGATAAGCAGCTGGTCCTGGCCCGTTAAAGCCAGCTCACCCGCTGTAGTCAGATTTTGATACCATTCCAGGTATGCAACCGGACGGTGGCTGAAGATTGAATCAATCTGCTGTGCTGTGAGCTTACGGTTTTTGATGGCAAGCATCTCCAGATCGGAGATATCTTCTTCCCGCCATGTAGCCCAAAATTTGGTCGGTGTTCCGCAAGTCCCGTAACGTCCATCATGGCCGTTTATCGACAATAAAATCTGGCTGTAGGCAAACAGTCGCGGAATTTCATCATGACGCTGGTTTCGCAGACTTTGAGAGATCCCTTCGTCAATAGTCGGCCCTTTTTTAGCATTGCCATCCGGGCGCTTAGCCTCGATGACTACCAACGGAATACCATTCACAAAGCAGACAATATCGGGCCTGCGAGCCTCAATACCGTTAGCGCGTGTCACACTGAACTCTTCGGTGAAAACAAAGCTATTGTTATGCGGGTTGTTCCAGTCGATCAACGAGATTGTTGGGTTCGCCCGTTTGCCATCGATAAATTCCGTCACTGAAATGCCGTACAACAGGTGGTTGTACAGGTGCTCATTGGCGGTAATCAAACCCTGATTTAATGCCGGGCTGTTAACCTCCGCCACTAGGCTATCAATCGCTTTGTCAGAAATGACATGCTCTTTACCGGCAAAGATAAACGTTCTCTTGGCTAACTGTTCACGCAAAATCTGGTTTAAGACCACCTGATCTGCCTTGCCTGCTCGTGCAGACATGGCTTGCTGAGGTGAAATATATGTCCAGCCTAAATTGCTCAAGAGAGCCAGCGCCGGGAGCTTGGCACTGTACTCTTCCTGGAATTTTGGCGCGATTTGCATGCTCATGATGTTCCCTTATCTTTATCGGCTTTCCAGTGCATTAGCTCGGTAATATCCTTTTCACCCTCGGCCTCTTTTAATAAACGCCGCTGCTCTGCAAATCTTGCATATTCACCCTGAGCTTTTTCATCTGCCATTTTCTTACTGACAGTGCCAGCGCCCTGTAGCACATTGCGGTCGTTGAACTGCAGGAATTGATCCAGCTTCTCCTGCCAGTCCTGTAAAAAAACCTGCTGACGTCGCAGCGCCTGATCTTCGGCATAGTCCAGCCACATATTCACTACACGGTTCAGCTCACTGACCTCTTTTTGGGTCAGGTAATTCTTAGCAACCGTGACATCGCCTTTTCGCACGTCATTGCCTTTATAACTGGTGAGCCCCATATAGGGCTGGCTGGCATCTGCCCGCTGATGGATCAGCTCAGCGGCTGTACGCCCGGTGCAGGCAAAGTGCAGTTTGTTCTGGATGGTTTGAAAGAAGAGGGTGGTCTCTTTCAGAGTCGGCTGATAATCAGCTGCCAGCGCGAAAATCTCCCGCACACGCAGATAGACGCGCCGCTCGCTAGCACGAATATCTCGGATACGTTCCAGCATCTCGTCAAAGTAGTCGGGCACCACAGAAGAGCCAACGGGCGGATTCTTCAGCCGCTCGTCATCCATCACAAATCCTTTAATCAGATATTCCTGTAGGGTTTGCGTAGCCCACTGGCGGAACTGAGTCCCCCGAACCGAGCGGACACGATAGCCAACAGCCAGTATGGCTTCGAGGCTGTAGTGCTCTATCTCTCTGGAAACCTGACGTTTTCCTTCCAGGCGAACTATCCGGAATTTCCGGATAGTTGAATTTTGACCAAGTTCGCCTTCTGAAAAGATATTGATCAGGTGCTCATTGATGGTACGAACATCCTTATCATATAGCTCAGCCATGGATGCCTGAGTGAGCCAAAGCGTATCTGACTGAAAGCTACACTCAACGCGTGCGCGACCATCCTCGCTTTGGAACAACAGGAATTCACCTGCTGGAGGTTGAGGTAAGTGTTTATCAGTCATGCGGCCTCCGTCTTTACCCGGCGTTTACCGGTAAGCAGTTGCTGCATCAGGGCTTTTTTTTCTTGTTTTAGGTGGTGGAGTTTATGTTGTAAAGCATCTAATTGCTGGTCTACCAGATTAAGTACGGATGAGATTATTTTTTGCTCTTCAATAGAAGGTAAGTTTATAATAAAATCCTTTACCATCCCTGCATTCAGATTAGACTGAGTGCCTTGCTGCCCTTGAAGTTTAATTTTTTCTTTCAAATAACTGAGGAAGAAATATAAATATTCATAGTGCAATTCTTTTTTTGGACGTATTCCAAGAATAGCTTGTGAAGAGCAAAGCGGAACTCGTGCAATACTGCATTCACCAATTGAGGCATACATTGCATAGAGAACAGTATTTTCAGGATATAGCCTCGCTGAACTATTCTCCAATCCTTCTTTTGATAGTGTCTTATCGGTAGAATATATCCACTTCCCTTTACTAGTCATATCTGCGATAGAAACCCAAGGAATACCTCCGTTATAATACTCCTCAATAGAAGACCTAGGAGTACCACCGCTATTCATATCAGCTACTGCTGATAACTTTAATTTTCGCCATTTCCCTTTAAACCCAGAAATGCGTTTTTTTCCAGTGAGCAATTGCTGCATCAGTGCTTTTTTCTGCTGATGGCTATTGGCGAGTAGCCTCTCAGTGGTGGCTATCGCCTTATCCCAGATGGACAAAACTTGAATGATTCTCTTCTGCTCATCTATTTTTGGCAGAGGGAGTACTATATCATTAAGGATTTTCTGACTAAGGTTAGATATATTTGTCCCTCCTCCTTTTTTTGATATTTGCTGTTTCATAAATGTAGATCGAGCTACCGCAGCAATGTATTCCGGGATTACCAGTTCCCGATTTGCTCTTCCTCTTATCGTAAATCCAGAAAAACATAGCCTTTCAGAAACACATGGGAAATAAAGACACCTCCCAATTAATTCTTTATTTCCATTTGATCTTACAAATAATAAATCGCCATTAGTCAGTAATTCTTCATCGCGAATTTTTCCAGCCACCTTCACTACATCCAAGTGTTCCGTAGAATGTAGCTCGTTTAAGTCTTTAAAATTAGCCACACTGACTATTTTAATACTCTCTCCTGTATCATTTTTAGTGAAGTTCAAACCATTTTTGAACTCCATGATGTTTCCTAATAAGGTCTTTGTCCATTCTTCAGGCACCATAACCCAACTCCTCCAGATATTTCGCCATCTGTACTTCCAGATCAGCTAATTGCGACTGTAATTGCTTGCGCTCAGTACGGACAGCAATCAGGTCAATTTCCTCTTCTTCTTCAGAGATATCGACATAGCGGGGAATATTGAGGTTGTAGTCATTGTCACGGATCTCTTGCAGGCTGGCTAGATAAGCATATTTTTCGACGTTATCGCCATTCCGGAAGGTTTTAACGATTTGGTCGATATTTTCAGGGCTTAGCTGGTTCTGATTTTTACCTGATTTAAAATCACGGCTGGCATCGATAAACAACACGTTATCGTCGACTTTACTCTTTTTAAATATCAGAATTGCCGCAGGTATACCTGTACCGAAAAACAACTTTTCTGGCAAACCAATCACCGCATCGAGAAGATTTTCGTCTATCAACTTCTGCCGAATTTTTCCTTCGCTGGAGCCACGGAACAACACGCCATGAGGAACCACCACGCCCATACGTCCAGTTTTCGGCTTCATGGTTTCGATCATATGCAGAATGAACGCATAATCGCCCTTGGTTTTAGGCGGCAGACCACGACGAAAACGACTGAACTGGTCGTCAGAAACATCATCAATCCCCCATTTCTCCAATGAGAAAGGTGGGTTGGCGGTTACCACATCAAACAGCATCAGGTTAGCATTTTTATCGAGTAGCTTGGGGTTGCGAATCGTGTCACCCCACTCAATTTTATGGTTATCCTCGCCGTGCAGAAACATGTTCATTTTAGCCAGCGACCAAGTGGAACCAATTGCCTCCTGACCATAAAGCTCATAGTTCTTGCTATGGTGCTGTTTAGCCACCCACTTGCCACATTTCATCAAAAGAGAAGCAGAACCACAGGTTGGGTCACAGATAGACTCGCCAGGCTGTGGGTCAAGTAACGCTGCCAGCAGATCGGACACTTCAGGTGGCGTGTAGTACTCACCCGCTTTCTGGCCGCTGTTAGCCGCAAACTTGCCAATCAAATACTCATAAGCATTACCAATGACATCCAGGCCACCAACACGGCTTGGTTTCAAATTCAGCTCTGGATGAGTAAAATCTTCAAGTAGCTGCTTTAAAATCAGATTCTTTTGTTTCTCATCGCCAAGCTTATTGGTATTAAACGATATTTCCTGGAATACGCTTTTGCTGCCATCTTTCAACTTATTGCCGTTAGCTTCTTCAATTGCATGAAGAGCTACATCGATGCGCTCACCGTTACCCGCCTCACTTCGACGCTTATAGAGAGCATAAAAACTGGCATCTCGCGGAAGAACAAAACGTTCGTTCTTCATCATCTCTTCAATCAGATCTGGTTCATCGCCATACTGGGCTTTGTAGCCATCATAGTGATCCTGCCAGACATCCGAGATGTACTTCAGAAACAGCATTGTAAGAATGAAATCTTTGTAAGTATCAGGGCTGATGGTGCCACGGAAAGTGTCACATACGCCCCATAGCACGCGGTTGATGCGGTCCTGATCGATCATATTGCTCATAACAAGTTAATCCTTAAGTAATTTTTGTAAAATACCAAGCTCAAGCTGATGGCGATTTTTCAGTAACTTATTGATAAGTTCATCTTCTTTCTGCCATACACGCTGGAGCTCGATAAGCTGTAATTGAGTTTCAAGAGGCGGAACCGGGATAGCGACATCCAGCAGCGCTGATTTCGTTATTAACTGAATGTTGGTGCCACTCCGATGAAACCACTGCTGAATCATCGGATGGTTTAAAAGCCAGCACACGTATTCAGGGGCAATCTCACTCTCTTTTCTTTTGAGACTAACAATCAGGAACTGGCTCGTAGCAACCACAGGAACCTGGCCACGATATACAACTGCCAGATTACGATTCCCTCTGGCTGCAACGACAATCTCCCCCTGTTCAAGAAATGGGGGAGCGATACGTTGTTCCCACACGACAGTAGGTAGTGCTTTGTCATTGAACTGCCAGTCCTGATCAAGGTCTTTAATCTGTAAAAGACGCACATCCCCTTCAGTGTCAGGCGTGATTGCTCCCCTTAGAGTGTGGCCTGAACGGATGCCTGCGATTTGGCCTAACTGTTTTAAAGGTGTTGGCATACGGGCCCCTGATTCATTGCACCATCCATGGCGCATCTATTCTTAAACGTGGCGATTATAAGTTGGTTTTAAGCCATTGAGATATCTCGTCGGAAAGCCCATACCACGCACCGTCCCCCCGCAAACCAGTGACGAGTAAACCATCATCGTTATCCATAACGGCTTTGAGATAATCGCGAACTTGAGTTGCCGTTTGCTCGGTGACAATAATCCAGGTTGATTCCAGAGGATGACACCAGGTCCCATAAGACTTGATGCGCTCAATGAGCGAGGCATAATCTTTATGCTTTCGCAGATCGTAAGAAATTTGATAAGCTGACATAGATTTGATCTCCTAATTTAGACGTTTGGGTTTGAGTCAACGCGACAGATTGCAGTCTGTCGCACCTCACCACTCTAATCTGTAGGTTCCGTACAGAGTTAAAAGTGATTTGGTGAAGCTATGATTGAGCAAAAAGATCAGAATGTAAACTAAAAAATAATGCAGTAGCGGTCCTACAGAAACACGATGTCGTAATTTAGGTGCAAGAAACCAAATTTTCATGACTCAAGTAATTGATTTAAATAAAAAATCGAAAAAATAAAATATGCACAAATCTTTTTATAGACTGCGTACTTTTATGCACTTTGCAAAATAATCTGTGTAATATCATTCAACATTGACGCAAGATTATCGCATACACGTGCCTCCTCTCCCGTCTTCCCTCCAGATAGAGCGCATATTTATACATGCCGCAAATGGCTTTCCGTTTGGTGGATATCAAATCGATCTCGTTTGCAAAATTTACTCAGTCTTCAACTTAGCAAAGTCAAACGGACTAATTGCTTTTTCTCGATTAATATCCAGATAATCGGCCCACCACTGCAACATTAGCCTCCTCTCCCCCAGATGCTCCGCCTTATGAATGTAAGCCGCACGCACTGAGTTACGCTCCTGATGACTCATCTGACGCTCTACTGCATCCCTCGACCACAATCCAGATTCAATCAAAGAACTACACGCCATTGTCCGGAAACCATGCCCACAAACTTCCGTTTTAGTGTCATAACCCATCACTCGCAGCGCCTTATTAACCGTATTCTCACTCATCGGCTTACGCGGATCGTGATCACCAATGAAGATCAGGTCACGATTCCCATTCATGCTTTTGATCTTTTCCAGAATGGCTAAGGCTTGCCGCGACAAAGGAACAAGATGAGGTGTCCGCATCTTTGAACCACGCTGAGAATGCTTGACTCCTTCCAGCTGTTCACGCTCCCCCGGAATCGTCCACATAGCCGTTTCAAAATCTACTTCAGACCAGCGGGCAAAACGCAGCTCGCTTGAACGGATGAAAACCAACAAAGTGAGTTCAACCGCCAACCGGGTTAACGGCCTGCCAGAATAGTGATCAATACGATGAAGTAGTTCAGGAATGCGATTGAGTTCGAGCGCAGCACGATGCTGCCTTTTCGCCGTAGCAACTGCACCGGCAATCTCTTGTGCTGGGTTGTAATCGATTAAGCCGCTCTGAACGGCAAACCGCATAATCGCAGTAGTACGCTGCTGTAAACGGGCGGCGACTTCGAGTCGTCCGGATGACTCCACAGCTTTAATGGGTACAAGCAAATCTCGTGTCTTCAGTTCCGCAATGTTCCGCTTACCTATAGCAGCAAAGAGATTATCCTCCAGACTTTTCAAAACACGAGCGCTATGCGCTGCCGACCACTTCTGATTGCTGGCGTGCCAGTCTCTGGCAACCACTTCAAACGTTATCGCTTCTTGCTCTTGTTCTACCTTAACAGTTTTCTTGTTCTCACTAGGATCGACGCCATTAGCTAATAGCCTGCGGGCTTCATCCCTTCGTGCCCTGGCATCCGCCAGCGAGACTTCAGGGTATTTCCCCAGCGCCAGCATCTTCTCTTTACCAGCGAAGCGATAACGTAGCCGCCAGTATTTGGAGCCGTTAGGGTGAACCAGCAAAACCATACCGTCGCCGTCAGTCAGTTTATAGGCTTTTGCTTCAGGCTTAGCCGAACGAACCTTCACATCACTCAGAGCCATGTTGAGTATCCTTTCAAGGGTTCTGTGTGGGTACAAACATTATCGAACCGGGATATACCCGCAGTTGTACCCGCATCAGTAAGTTGATGTAGATTGAATCAGGTTGACTTAGGTTGACTGAAAAAGCGAGGAAAGCCTTGCGGGACTGGATTTCAGGCATAAAAAAAGACCTCAGTTGAGGTCCATTTACATACTGTTGGTGCCGAAGGCCGGAATCGAACCGGCACGCCTCGCGGCGGTTGATTTTGAATCAACTGCGTCTACCGATTTCGCCACTTCGGCACTGAAGGGTATGCGGAAAACGTTGAGGATTATACCGTTACCCCCTGTTTCCGCAACCCTTATCCGCAGGCGAAGGTGCAACTGCTGAAAAAAACGTCTTTTGGGTTTTCAGGGACACTGCATGACACCCTTGTCAGAAATTCTTCATTCCCTCTCGCCCGCTGTAAAGCAGTCGCTTCAGCCATCCAGTTTCACTGGCATAACAAAAGCTCTAACCGAAACAGGCTTCACGTCCGTGACCAGCGTGGGCAGATCCCAGGTGCCGCCCGCATGGATATAACGACACATGCCTGTCCCGCCATCATAGCTTTTGCGGAAAGCCTGGCCGTCCCATACCCAGCTTTCTTGACTCATACAGTCCCCGATACCCCGACCTTTCTGCACACTGGTAATTTCGCCCTTGTCGTAATCCGACCCGGAGATGGTCACCAGTTCAGGCTTGCCTTTGAGTTGGTTATCAATGACCCAGTAACCATATCCTTCGTTATAAGCGGCACGCCAGCAGAGCGCCGAAAGCAAAGCGTGTGTGTCGTCCAGTGGCGTAAGAGTGAGTCCATCGGTTTCCGGATCACTGTTTTCTGCAGGTGAATACAGGCTGTCGCACGTGTCATCGTCATTGTGATTGACCGTAGAAAGCAGTCGGGTTTTCAGCGCGTCGATTTCCGGAGCGGTCAGCAAACGGGGTTCGCCGCTGAGGGTTTTAGCTGCCTGAATAACCGGTGTGGGCACAGCCTTAGCCACGCTGCTTTCCGGTTTACTGCCCTTTTTAGTGAGTGCACCTGGCGTGCCGATACGGCCCTGCACGTCGTCCGCTTTCAGCAGCACGGCATAAGCGCCCTCGCCGGAAAGCAGGAAAGGCTTTGTGCCGCCTTTAAATTCGACTTTACCGCTGCCTTTGACGGCGCTAATTACCGCAGCGGTCTGACTTGCCGAAAGCCGCCAGTTGTCGTCAGCCGCCACCAGATCGCCTGCTGATTTACCGTCGATCCACAGCGTCAGCTTTTCTGCCGGTTCGCTGTCATCTTCGGTGTCACCCAGCGTTACTTCTCCCACTGTCCCCGTTCCCGGTCCAGCGGCACGGGTAAGCAGGATGGAGCCGGACGGATCCTCTTCTTTGGCATAACCTGCAATGCGGCAGGTCAGGGTGTTATCACAGACCACTTCCCAGTCTTTGTGCTCAAGCGTTTTTCCGCTCTGGGCGGCCTGAGCCGACAGGGAGAGCGTCGCCAGCACGAAAAGCATCGGTTTACAGTTCACTTTATTCCCTCAGGTTTTATTTCTGATATCAGTACGGGTATCACTCTTTCACTCATCGGTATGAGTGAACCCAAAGCCATTGTTAATCGCCGCCAGGCTTTGAAAAAAGGCTACGCCCCATCCTGGGCGATGCGCCTATCGGGTAACTCTCTCTTTTTTGTTAAGCGCTTCAACCAGCACGCTATGCAGCTGGCCGACAGAGAGATCACGGATGACAGACGCAGGAATACCGCGCAGTCGTCTGCAAAGATAAACAATGCCAAAAAAATCGATGCCTTCACTGTGGAAAAGATATTCATTTTCTTTCAGAGAGAACGCCTTCCTGAAACCACCTTCTTCTGCAGAAAAGCTCACGCCGAAAACTTTTTCGGCCTCCTCCAGCAATTCAACACCATCATCGCCAGTAATCCCCAGATCCTTTTCCAGCCAGGTATTTTCATCGATTATTTCACGTCTGCATCCTGCAAAATCGCGGACAAAAGCGATAACGTCCGCTATTGAGGGTTCCATATCATTGCTCATGCTAAAGCGCTCCGCGCTATCCTGCCAATTTACAGTCGTCCTAAGGTCATTTCCTGTACCTCGGCCGCTGGATTGGCCTCTCTCACGGCAGCAAGAAAACCGGCAAAATCCCGATTAAAAAGGGTGTAGTTGTTCAGGACTCTGAACTCCCTTTCGGTGCGATAAGACCCGGTGACGTAACGCACCAGCCATACTCTACGATTACTGACTTCGGTTCCGGTGACTTTTATCCTGATAATATTTTCCAGTGGCACTTTGCAGAGTGTTTCGCCGTCACGCTGCTGATAAAGAAAGCCGCTGTCATAGTAATAATCTTCCGTGTTCATGCCCAATTTTTTTAATATCGGGGTGTTAGCCGATATCTTTTTCATCACGCCTGGAGAAGGAGGTAACCCTTTTTTAAGGGGCAAGGGTCTGAAGCAATACCAGATGAACAAAATGAAGAAAGCTAACGACAGCAGTGAGAAAATAAAATAAACAAACTGATGCATTTAAATGACCCGACCTGTTCGGATAGCTCCTGATTATATCGAAGAAGATATGACGCCGTTATCCGTTTTTACCGCCCTGCCCGCTCATCTTTCAGTGCAGTACGATCTGTCTGAAGCGTACCAGCGACAGACATTGCTGCGCACCTGCCCCACAACTGAGTTGCCTGAATAAATCCGGCTATGGCCCAACGTTTTAGCCTGAGCATCCTCCCTCTACTAACCTCTCACGCTGATGGTGTCTTGATTGTCTTACAGCGCCTGTTCGCCCTTAGAAACGCCCAACCCCCTCCACCTTTACGGTTTACATTTACCTGCATTTGTTATGTGATCCTGTTACGTGAATTCCTCGAGTTGTCTCGCAAAACAGGATCCTGCATGCGCTTTTACCAGGCCGATCCCCGCCTTGAAAACTACTGGCGCGGCGTTATCCTTTTTGGCAAAAACGTCGCCTCCTATAAGTTTGCTCTTGCCCATACGCTTTACGACCTGAAGCAGCCGGACAACGACCTGATTACGCTGGAAGCGCTGGCCGTGCCTTTTGTGCGGCATTTATGTGCCCACCTGCGTCATGCGCCAAAGCAGATCACCAGCAAAAGCAGCGAGTTTCTGGAGGCATGCAGACAATTCAACGCAGGCGAAATCAGCGAAGAGCAGTTAATCGCTATTACCGTTAAACGCGGGTTCGCTAACGTCATCGATGCTTTTCATAATGTGAATCACGCCGAGATCGACAAACGCTTTTTCATGGATGAACGGCGAAGCCATAAAGGCATCCGGCTGACGGAGAACTTTTATCAGCTGACGGAAAACGAACAGTTTGCCAGTCTGAAAGCGGAAACGGATGCCAGATGGCGGCTGGTAGAAGAAGCCTGGGCGATGAACGTTTCACGTAACCTGATTGCGGTTGATTATGACGATAATGACAAGATGCTTTTCAGCCGCCAGAGCGGTCGTCGCGTCACCATTACCAGCTGCCGCAGCAGCCTGAATGGCTACCAGAAAGGCCGGTGCTTTTATTGCTTCCGTGCCATTGGCGTGACGGGTGGCGAAGAGAACCTGGCGGATGTCGATCACTTTCTGCCGCTGATGCTCAGCGAGCAAATCGGCAACCTCAACGGCGTCTGGAATCTGGTGCTGGCCTGCCAGACCTGTAATCGCGGCGCACAGGGTAAGTTTGCGCGTATCCCTTCGATAACACTTTTGCAGCGACTGCATGATCGAAACGAATACTTTATTAACAGCCATCTGCCACTACGGGAGACGTTAATCCGCCAGACCGGTGGAACGCCGATGCTGCGACACAGTTTCCTGCAAAACAGCTGGGATACGGCAAAATTTGCCCTGCTCCACGAGTGGCAGCCGGCGGCACAAGGGGACAGCCTGTTTTGAGCAACGAAGATTATTACCGACAGAATGCTCAGCGGTTTTTTACCGATACGGCAAGCGTGGATATGTCTGCGCTTTACACGCCTTTTATTGACTGCCTGCCACCGGGCGCTCGCATTCTCGATGCAGGCTGCGGTTCAGGCCGTGACGTTAAAGCCTTCAGCGAAATGGGTTTTGCCGTCGAAGCCTTTGATGCCTCGGCGGAGCTAGTTGCGCTGGCTCGCCAGTTATCCGGAAAGCCTGTAGCGCAGATGCGCTTTCAGGATGTGGATGCGGTTGAAAAATATGACGGTGTCTGGTGCTGCGCCTCGCTGCTGCATGTTTCCGAAGCTGAACTCCCTGGCGTTATGACAAAACTGGCCATAGCGCTGAAGCCTGGCGGCGTAGGGTATCTCTCTTTTAAATATGGCCGCGGCGAACGGGAAAAGGCTGGGCGCAGATTTACGGATATGGATAGGGCTGGGTTACAGAAACTGGTAGATGGGGTAAATACACTCGGCGGTGACATTCTGGCTACAAATAAGATAGGGATAAAAAAAGAAGCTGGCTCTGAGGACGCAGCGGTAAACAGGTTCGCCCTTGAAACACAAACAATCTGGCAGACCGGTGATGTACGAGCGGGACGTGGCGACGAAGTCTGGCTGAATGCGATTATCAGGAAAAGTTTAATCTTCTAGCTGGCCTGTAAAAGGCCCTGGCTCCTCCCCCACAAACGCAAAAGAGCCAACCTCTCGGTTGGCCCCTTCTTGCATCTTGCATGCTCAGCATCGGGCATCAGCGGTGCCCGTTAGCGCCTGTTGTTGTCAGGATAAGCGCCTCAATGCGAATGGTCGTGCAGTTTGTTCCCGACCTTATCCTTCACTTCGCTGGCTTTCTCACTCACCTTCTCAGTCAGGCTCTCTTTGTGGTCACGGTTATGCACCCCTGGTGACTGCGTGCCTGCTGCGGCGGTCGCAGGTTTTACACCTGCGGTCGTACCCGGCAGTTCGCGCTCCAGACCACCTCGTGCATGGTCGATATCCACTTCCTGACGACGCACCGTGTCGTTAATGGTCTCGGTACGATCGCTGCCGTCGGTACGCACCACCACTTCTTCTTTCACGTGGGTCGTTTTGTTGATCACCGGCTGCTCATGCGTCTCAGCAACCTCGACGGTTTTCTCGGACCAGTCCACTTCACCAGCCAGCGCGGGTTCATTCACCGAACGGCGGAAGATGTCAGCGTGCTGCTCATGCAGCGAAATATCTTCAGATACGGTATCGGTCACGGTGTAGCGGCGAACACGAGTAGAGCCTTCGCTCACCAGACGTTTACCCACTTCAACCTGCTCTTCGGCAAGACGCAGAATGTCAGCTTCGCTCTCATCACCGGTCAGTGAGGTGCGTCGCGGTTCAACCTGTCGGTCGTTGGTCTCACCAGCAAACTGCTTGCCTGCCGTCGTCGGGTTGATGCCCGGCGCGGTAGTGCCATTCTCAACCGAGCTTTGCATACGTGACGGAACGTCCACCGAGTCATGAGAATGGAGAATGGTCATGGCGCGAGCCAGCTTCTCCTCTTCGGTGCGGATGGTCAGCACTACGCCACCCTTGTCCATCGCTCTGGTATAAACATCAGCCTGATCTTTATCAACGGAGTGACCAAACAGACGCTGCCAGATGCTCGGATGGCGGATAGAGTGTCCTTCCTCCTGCAAACGTTCTCCACTGATAAGACTGATGTCCCGATCAGAAAAGCCTGCTTTCACGAGATTTCTTTTCGCGGCCTCTGCCTGAATTGCAGAATCGAACAGTGTTACGATTTTTTCATGTGCCATGATAGGTTCCTCTCTGTTAGCTAATTTGATCGTCATCTCTTTCAACGTTCACCTGCTGCTCACGTCGGGTCACCACTTCCTGAAAAGGAACATTCTCCTGCACTTTTCGGATGTGGATCTCCTCTTTAAGCACCAGCTTTCTGACGATTTGGATTTCTTCCTCTACTACCGGGACAATCAGTACACCGTTCTCTTCCCTGATTTCGGGCATCGTTTCAACGGGTTGCGCTTTCGCTACATGCTCAACCTCAACCTTCTCCCGGTTAAGCAGTGTACTGATGACCTCGTCATGCTCAGTTGTGGAACGGGTAACACGGACATGTCCATCCACAATCTTTTGCTTCGTCAGGGCTATTTGCTCTTCAGCGAGTTTAAGCGTGACGCCTGCATTATTATTGTGCTTTGGCTGTCCAGCCATAATATCTCTCCCGTTAAATTAAATATCTGCCACAACTGCCTGACACAGTGATTAAGCATGAACACTCTGGCTGATTTCGCAAGCCGGAATAATAAAAAACTCCGCTAACTCAATTTAATTACGGCACAAAAAACCGCATTAAAAACAAGCAGGCCGCCTTAATTCGCCGCTACGATAAAGATAAAAATTATTAAAAATACAATGTGTTGCATAAAAGTAATTCCTCAGGTAAATATTATCAACCCAGACACAAGCGCTTAGAAAACACGCTATAAGCAAAGCGGTAACTTTAATTTAAACCAGGACAATTCCTGATAAACACCGTGAGGATATTAAATAATGTTTCAGCGAAAAGTGATTATTACTGACTCCGGAAACTTACCTCATAGAATAATAACACCCGCACGCATCTGAATATTTTATCGCTCCTGTTACAGAAGATTCCCAAAGTGCTATTTAAGACGCTTTTTATAAAAGGAAGTCAGGAACTTTCTGCTCTTCAGCCTTTCTTAGGAAAACTGAATAAGCACATACCGAGGTTGAAATGAAGCAAGCACAACGCAGTGCGTGGGGATGGGGACTGGCGGCACTTCTGGTCGCAGGCAGTGCATCAGCGGCAAGCTGGCAGGATCAGCTGAGCAGTGCAGCATCGCAGCTCAGCCAGCAGAACAACGGCAGCACCACCGGCACCACGCAGCAGAATGGCGGCATGTCGCTTTCTACCATTACCAGCATGCTGGGCGGCGGCGATAAAGCGGTCAGCGCCAACAGCATGACCAACGCCGCCGGTGTGATGCAGTACTGTGTCGAACATAACGTGGTGAAAAACAATGTGCAGTCGGTAAAAGATCAGGTGCTGAGCAAGCTCGGTCTGAACACCACCACCGCGCAGGAACAGAAAACCGATTACACCCAGGGCGTGGCCGGTCTGCTGAATACCGGTAATGGCCAGCAGTTGAATCTGCAAAGCCTGAGCAACTCGCCAATGGGTGAGAAGCTGAAAACCAAAGCCTGTGACGTAGTGCTGAAGCAGGGCAAAAACTTTATCTCCTGATCTCCTTCCCTTCTCTCTCCCCTCTCTGCTCTGAGGGGAGCGTTAAACGCCCCCCATGCTGTGACGCCTGACATTCCCTTAACCTGGGGTTGAGCGCTATAGTGTTGTTTTGATTTCTACAGGACAGCACGCATGAAAGGCATCAACATCGCACTTTACTTCGACCCCGATCAGATTCAGGCCTGCGTTCACGAACAGGACGACAGCTATGTCACCAAAAAATTCGAGTATGACGATGGCGTGATTGAAGAGATCTACCAGTGGCTGGAGCAGTACGAACCCAAACGTACCCACATCTGCGTGATTGAAAACGAAACCGCCGAGCTGCTGGCCGATGAGCTGGTCGACAGCGGCTTTCGCGTCCACCAGGTCACCATGCATCAGCTGCTGAGCTGGTTCGCCACCGAGCCGCCTTCCACGCCAGACGGCACGCCAATGCGCGCCATGCTGCGTTTCCTGGAAGATGAACATCCGCGTGAATATGAGTCGCGCACGCCGCAGACCGAAGCGCTGATGGAGATGTTCGACGAGCTGGACGCGCTGGAGATGGTGGATGACGCCGACGACGAAGACGCGCTGCCAGGCGATCTGCTGCGCGCCATGAAGAAGCACAAAATCACCGCCAGCGCCGCGGCCCAGCGTCTGCTGCCGGACATCAACGAGCGTATCCGCGAACATCTGATGCAGTATCCCGAACTGATGACCCCTGAAATCCTGCAGGACTTCTTCCCGGAACTGCTTGAGGCGCTGGAGCGTCCGAAGCACTAATCACCACGGAAAAGGCGATTTGTCATGCTGGAGTTAATTAAAGCAGTCAGTCTGGGGCTGGTGGTGATCCTGCCGCTCGCCAATCCACTCACCACTGTGGCGCTGTTCCTGGGGCTGGCGGGTGAGATGAACTTCCAGGAGCGCAACCGACAGGCGCGCCAGGCTTCCATCTATGTCTTCGCCATTATGATGGTGGCGTGGTACGCGGGCAGCGCGGTGCTGAATACCTTCGGCATCTCCATTCCTGGCCTGCGCATGGCAGGCGGCCTGATCGTTGCTTTTATCGGTTTTCGGATGCTGTTCCCGGCTAAACCTGCGGGCCATTCTGTCGAAGCAAAGCAGAAACTGGATGAGCAGGAGGCAACTAAAGAGCCGGTAAATATCGCCTTTGTGCCGCTGGCGATGCCAAGCACGGCCGGGCCAGGCACCATTGCGATGATCATCTCCTCTGCCTCGACGGTAAGAAGCGGCGTCGATTTTCCGGCCTGGGTGGTAAGCATCGCGCCGGTGCTGACCTTCCTGCTGGTGAGTCTGATTCTGTGGATTTCACTGCGCAGTTCGGGTGCCATCATGAAGCTGGTGGGTAAAAGCGGCATTGAGGCGATATCGCGCCTGATGGGATTTTTACTGGTCTGTATGGGCGTGCAATTCATCATTAACGGCGTGCTGGAAGTGGTGCGCACCTTTCACTGATCCCGCGTCCCTCCGCGCCGTCCGGTTTTACGGACTGGCGGTGCGGTGGGATGCTTATCTCGCCGCAACGCCACTGCACAGGCTTACATCAGCGTAATACCAAACCGCTTCAGCAGCAGCGCCCACAGAATAAACAGCACAATGGTGAGAACGCAACAGAGGCCCAGCGTAATCCAGAAACCGGTGCGCTGATAAAGCATTGGAAACAGAATAAACATTGGCAGCGTCGGCACTACATACCAGAAGGTATACCAGGCGTGAGCAGCAATTTTTTCCTGAGCCTGCCCTTCCAGTTTCATCCAGATCAGCACCAGCACGGTGACCAGTGGCAACGCCGCCAGCAGGCCACCCAGTCGATCGCTGCGCTTTGCCGTTTCAGAGATCAGCACCACCATAAAGGCGGTGATAGCATATTTTGAGATGAGCCAGAGCATGATATTCCCGTCAGGTCGCCGTGGGCAGGATTGCCTACTTCAGATAAGAGCGAATGACCGTTACGATCTCTTCCAAATCCTCACTCCGCGCCTGCGGAGTGGCATCGTCCTTCATCAGATGCTCACGGATGTGACCCTCCAGCAGCTCACTCATCAGGCCATTAATGGCACCGCGCATCGCCGCCACCTGCTGCAGCACCTTCAGGCACGACTCATCTGACGCCAGAGCCGTCTCCAGCGATGCCGCCTGCCCTTTAATCCGCCGTACACGGTTAAGCAGACTTTTCTGGTTCTTTGACGTATGGGACATTGCGACGCTCCGCTGAAGCAGGTTGTATACTGGGGGGGAGTATATTGAGAGAATAGTACGGCGCTTTTTCTCCGGCTGCAACATGGCGCGCGCAGAAACTCAGTCTCTGATGCCGCTATTACTTACCCTTACCCGATTCAGGAGGCTTTTATGGCAGTGAAATCACCCTGCATTGACCTGTGCGTATTTGACGGCAAAACAGGCTGGTGTGAAGGATGCGGACGCACCCGTCAGGAGACGCAGGCCTGGCGTAAGCTTTCTCCTTATCACCGTAAAGAGACGGAACGTGCGCTTCCGCTACGCCTGAAAACCCTTCACAACAAAAAGTAAGTCCGGGTCTGCGAGGTCAGTACCCTTTATGGCTGGCAGGATGTGAACGGGCTGACGCGGTGTCAGCCCGTTCACAGATTGAGGCAGGTTTTATGAGGCACAGAGACAATGCTGATTGACCACCTTATCCCTCATGAAAACAGGCACGGAGTGGATCGTGCCTGTGCTTCTGATTACTTCAGCGTTTTACGCACTTCAGCAACCTGATCTTTGCTCACCGCTGGCGCGGTGTTGCTCCAGCCCTGGCGAATAAAGGTCGCCAGCTGCGCCACCTCTTCATCACTCAGACGCTGGCCAAAGCCTGGCATCGCCAGTTTCGACGGGGCCTTAGCGGTGGAAGGCTGCTGTGCGCCGGCCAGGATGGTGTGGATCAGACCGGTTGGATCTTTGGCATTGACGATCGTCGCCTGATCCAGTTCCGGGAAGATCCCCGGCGCGCCTTTGCCGGTCACGAAGTGACAGGCACCGCAGTTATCCAGATAAAGACGCTCGCCTTCGCTCAGGTTCTTCGCCGCGGTCAGCTTCGCTTCCGTTGCCTGCTGCGCCTGCACGTTGTACGCCTGCAATGGCGGGTTGCCGCCCAGGAACTTCAGGTAGGCCGCGATGGCTTTCAGATCGGCGTCGGTCATGTGTGAGCTGCTGTGCTCAA
>Ga0308164_10000693_pt1 | contig 48498 bp, 62 predicted proteins | sample PhyTR2_FD_201031 | JGI IMG/M metagenome (GOLD analysis project Ga0308164, IMG submission 201031) | Phyllosphere microbial communities from UC Gill Tract Community Farm, Albany, California, United States - DLSLT.R2 | ecosystem: Host-associated > Plants > Phyllosphere > Unclassified | place: USA...
TGTAGGTCAACGAGAAATCCACTCCCAAAAGATGCAGGGGGGAGAAGTCTCTCCCTACGATCGAGCCGCCGATCGGCGTCTCACTCTACCCTCTCAGCAGGGGGCCGGCCCCCCGCAACGCCCCCCGATCAGACGCCAAAAACGAGATTGGGCGACAGCCAGGTCTAATCGTGTCACCTTCCCCAGCAGCACCGGCACAGCGACTGCAGCGTAGATATCCGCGTCTATGATCGGCCAGATCCGACATAGACAGGCGCGTCTATGATACGGCCGAACGGATGCGCCATGCGGGCATCAATCGCGAATGAGCCGCAAGAGGTTGAGGAGGCCAAAGCCCCACGCACCCGCCATTATCGCGATTTGCATCGCCGCCCCGCCGTAAGCCAAGACCGGGCATCCGGCCGCGATCAGGTTGTCGAAGAAGATGGTTTTGCCGAACGCGAGCAAAATCGCGCTGATGAGCAGCCCGCCCGCGATCGTTTTGAGGACCGTAAACGCCAGCCATTTCCGGTGCTCGCGAACATACGAAATCAGATCATCATTGGTCATCGACCCCTCCCTTTAGACTGTGAAGGTGGCGGCAGATCGCGGCCGGGAATCGTCGCGCGTCCGTTCGCGTAGACAATCTTCGGACTGTCCCCGACCTTTGGCACCTGTTGGAAATTAGCGGGATCGTGGCGAGCTACGCCGTTGCCGTGGACCTGATAGACACCCTTGGCGCTGACATGCAGGATCGAGCCGGCATAGGTCGCGCCATCATCGGCCTTGGCTGGCGTCGCGGTATCGAGCCGAAAGACGCCCTTTGGCAACATGCCTTGCGGGTCCGACTTCTGGACCTCCCAATTGCCCTCAAACCGGCGTTCGTGGAGCCGGCTACTGTTCAGGACGACGATGCGTTCGGCCCCGTCAGGGATCGCGCGGCCGGCAGGCACCTTCGCAGCCAGATCGGCCAAGGTGCTTCCCCGACCCAAGCTCAGGAGATTTTCGCCGCCACTTCTTTGCGGAGGGCTGCGCTCTGGTTCAGGTTTCGCACGCTGTCCAACATCGCGTCCTCGAACATCGAAAAGCTCGGGGTACGGGGCTTGTCCGTTGAACTGGCGGGCGCAGTCGTCGGTGACGAGGCCGGCTGATTTTCGTCGCTCGAACTCCGCATTGAGTCGTTCTCGAACCGATCCATGACTTAGCTCCTCTTTCCAGACCTCAATTCCGGCCGCGCCTTCATGCCGCGCCGGCTTGTCACGATCGCGCACGTCATAGACGCCGATCGCCACCTTATCACCAAAACGCTCAGAGATCGCGGATAGACCATCCGGCGTATTCTCTTGAATGCGCGCCATCACCCCGACGCCAGCGCCGCGCCCGTATTCCGCGAAGCGATTGAACGAGAACTCTAGGGCTTGTTCCGCACGAGGCAGCACCGCCGCGATCGAGACAACGCACCCGGCATCGAGAGCTTGCCCGATTTTCTGGATGCTCGACGCCGGATCGATAAGCTGGCCTTCATAGACCACCCGCACATCGTCGCCGAGCTTGCCGCCGGCCTGCAACGCCGTCGCCTGTACCGTCGATGTTTTCCCAGCGCCGGGCATCCCCGTGACGAACAGCGCGCGGTCGCGGGCCGGATCGCTATCGTCGGCGATCACACGCCGATATTGCTCCGCAGCCAGCACCGCAGCCGCGTTGTGGACCACCCCATTGTACCGGCCCCGCGTTTCCTTCGACGCGGCATATTCGGGGATCACGTCCTTCATCAGATCGGCGCAGACGTATCGACCGCCGAACGAGTCCTTGTGCGCGGCGTAGGCGGCGAGGAAGCGTTCGGGATCAGCTTGGACGGCATCGATCACCCGGCGCTGCACATCGACGCGATCGGGCTCTTGCACGTCAATGGGGCGGATTTGTTCTAACGCCATGAGATTAGACCACCATGCCGGCGATCAGGGCGATGCCCCCGACCATACCCATCGTCGTTACCATGACCGCACCCACCCGGAGGAAGCCCGGCATCGGGGACCGTAGAGCAGCAATCATCAGAGTGGCCGGCACACCAACCCACGTCGCGCCGTTGATGGCGTTGTTCGCTACATGGTTCAGCGCGGGATAATCGCCGGGGTGCAGCGTACAGATCGCGGTAATGATCGCGAGCCAAACGAGCGCGTAGAACGCCCACTTGCGATCCTGTGATTCCCAATCCCATCGTACCCGTGCAGCTTCATCGTTCATCAGGTCGCCCACTACCTTTTGCCAGCACCATAGACGGGAATGTCTATGTTGTCCACGCGGATTGGATCGCATGACAAGGCTTTGATCGCCTCGACATACTCAGCGATAGTCAGGTGGCCGGCGACGAACTGTTCGCCGATCCGTTCCGCTTCCGCAGATAGAGCGAAGCCTTCATAACGCACGCTACCCCTCGCAAAATCGATCGCCCGTTGCCTGCTCGCTTGATTGTCCGCCGCATCACTCACCGACCACACTCCGTTCGCTCGCAGGGAAATGTCGGTAAAACGTGGCGACCGATACGCCGATCGCTTCCGCAACGTCTTGTGGTCGATCACCAGCAGCGAGCAGCTTTGCAGCCGTAGCCTTCTTTTTTGGCGTGAGAACCGACTTGCGACCCTTGCCGCGCCCGCCCTTTCCGCGCGCCGCTAATAGCCCCGCCATTGTTCGTTCGCGGATTAGCTCCCGCTCCATTTCAGCGATGGACGCCAAGATATGAAACAGCAGGCGGCCCGTTGGTGTCCCGGTGTCGATCCCATCAGTGAGTGAGCGTAACTCGACACCCCGCGCCGATAGCTCCGCAGCTAATTCCACAAGGCCCTTCATCGAACGGCCGAGGCGATCGAGCTTCCATATCACGAGCGTATCGCCATTGCGGGCAAGGTTCATCGCTTCCGACAGGCCGGGCCGTTCGGTTTTCGCCCCACTGATTTTGTCGGTACATATCCGATCGCATCCCGCAGCCGTCAGGGCATCGGTTTGCAGCGTTAAATCCTGATCCGAGGTGGAAACCCGCGCATATCCAATAAGCATAGTCATTGCGCTTTCAGGAAGGCCGTAAATCGTTCGGCACTCTCCCGCAGCGCCTGTCCATCGGGGCCATCATAGGCCGGAGGCGGAACGCGAAGGTTCAAACGACCGAGCCCGTCGAGCACTTCGGAGTAGTTGAGGCCGGTTCGCTCCATCGTCTCTTTCGAGGAACTGTCACCGGAAGCGTATGCGCGGAGTGCGCTATCCACGTCCATCGTCTCACCTTCTCAGATTGCCATAAACCATGGCGTCATGTGAGAACTTACATTGAGAACGATATTTGAGAAAGCGCAATCACGTCGCCGCAGCTAGAAGAACGCCAATCGCAGCCAGCGCAGCGTTTTGGCGTGGGCGGGGCCAAACGCTTCTCATTAGACGATCGCTTTTGAGAAGCCGCCTTAACCGCCTCCATGAACGTCATTCCCTCGGCCGCTTTTACAAAGTCGATTACGTCGCCTGCGGCTGAACAACCGAAACAATGAAAAACGCCCTTCGCATCGTTTACGCGAAAGCTGGCCGTGTTTTCGTCGTGGAAGGGGCAAAGCCCGACGAACTCATGCCCGGCTTTCTTCAATTTCACATGGCGCGCGACAACGTCGCTCAAATTGCGGCGCGACTTTACAGCCGCGATGTCGAGTTTAGCGCGTTCCATTAGATACGTGGCTTGGCTAACGCCTTGTCGATCCGGCTTTGAATCGCATTGATGACAGCGATACCGATATGACCGACGACGGCGATTGCGAAGATCATAGGAACTATTTGTGTGTACTTATGCAAGTTTGGATCGAATAGACCAAACAATGCAGTCACCATCATTGACCAGCCCGCACACGCGAAAAGATAGAATGGAACCGATAGGATCGTTAGGCCAACTTTTGCAACAATCCTCATACTGACTGCTCCCAAAAAACTGCTCATCTGTCGGACGGTTCGTCCATTGCGTATTGTGATCCAATTTACTCGTACAGTATGTCACACGCCGATTGATTAGTCATCCTGCGATTGGTGCGAGATAGTCGAATAGGTCGAGCTGGGCGGCGCGATCGGCGCGCTCGCGCGCCTCGCGCACGCGTTCCGCCAACCAGTGCTTTTGCTGGCCGATCCCAAGGCCCTGCATCGGCACGCGCGCCCGTTCCCCGGCGTAGTCGAGCAACGGGTCGCGGTAGTGCGACGCTGCTAACGGGCGGATCGTTCTACTATCTTGGCGGCGAGCGTAGCGAACTGGCGTTTCAGCCGCTCGCCGATATCGACACCAAGGACGATATCGCATGGGCGCAGGAGTGGGTGCAGGATATCGTGGAGGCCGAGGGCATCCCGATCACGCCGACCGTGAAGGAAGAAATTTGGACGGCGTTGCAGAACCTCGCATCCGGCCCGCGCGACCAGCGGACGCTTACGATCCTCGCAGCCTCGATTCAGGACGCGAGCGTGAAGGACGCCCTTGCGCCCTACACCCTAAGCGGCCCGCACGGTTAGACGAATGGCAGATTTCGTTTTAACGGGTTAGAGGCTTCAACATGATCCGCGACGCACTATCGAAGCTCAAGGCTTGGCTATCACCCAACGTCTCACGCAGCACCGCAAAGCCCGTTGGTAAGGGCAAGACACAGAGCACTATGCCGCAGGCCCGAATTGCAGGAGACGCGAAGAAGACCAAGCGGAGAGCGCAGAGGCAAGCCCGAGCCCGAAACCGCTAGACCGATCGGGGGTTGGTCATACGAGAATTTGTATGGTGGCGATGACGGTAAGGGAACGGACTTTCCCGGCTACCGTTCAGACCAAAGCCCGAACGGTGTCCCCCCCTCCCCCTACGGCTAATATCCGCCCCGCTGCTCCCCCGGCAGCGGGGCAATTTATTGTCGGGTTCCTTTTAGAAAACGACCACCCGCCGGTATAACCCGCCGAGGGTCCGAAAGGCTTGGATCGCTACAGAGGTCGAACGGCAATGCGAGTGGTTATTGACGCCAATCGGATGCGAAAGCCCGAGTTGATGGCGTACCTAATGCTCAGCCCGAACAACAAGGCAGTCATTAGCGATTATTCGGCGATCGAGAGCTACAAGTCCGAAGACCCTAACAGCGTGCTTGAACACTTTAGGATCGTTTCATCATTCCCCACCCAGATCGTCGTTCTGAAAGCGACCTCCGAAGTCGCCAGCTTGGACCCGAGGACCGGACCAATGCCGGCGCGAATGATCGACTTGGAGCAAACGGCGGAATTTCCCCGATTTAGCGATGCTATGACGATGGCGTACCGGGGCAACCGATCGGTAATCCAGCAGATCGAGGAACGCCGGGGATGGGCTCAGAGTCAGCTACGATCGATGACGGACGACAGCGATTTTCGCGAGGTACTGGCGATCATCCGGCAGGTTTTCAGTCCCGACCAATGGAAGACGTTCAGACGGAGAGAGCCATTCACGCCAAAGATGCAGCAGCAGCTACATATCGCAATCATGATGAGCGCGGAGGCTTTGGTTAATGGACACCCGACAGGGCTGACGCTCCCCGAGCCGCCCCATTTACATCATCATTTCACTTTTCGTCTGGCGATGTGCCACGTCATTCATCTGATCGATCTAGCCGGCGCAGGGGCTACCAATCGCAAGCCGAAACAGGTTCTCAATGATCGTGTGGACGTGTTCCACGCCGCCTATGCCACCTACTTCAACGGCCTAATGACAACCGATGAGAAAGCCGCGCTGACGCATCATCATGCAAGATCGGCCTTACAGTCTCTAGGTGTCGCCCTCCCCGAAAATTATGCGGACAACGTGCAAGAAGCCGTAGCGGAGCTAATCAACCACCATCGGGCAATCGCAGGGAAACCACCCTTGTAGCATCCCAAGGGAGGCCGAAAATTTTAGCGGCTAAAACGTGCAGCCGCGCCAAGCGTGTAGGGATCGATACGTGCAGTGCCGGCTTCCCTATCCATATGGATGAAGGCGCACTCGATAAAATCGTCATCCCTATTCATTGCGGCAAAAAGCCGAAACGAGCCGTCAGCGGAAACCATCATCATCCCAGTGATGAGGTTCCAGAACCTCTCTTTAGCCTTGTTGATCGCCAGTAAATCGACCCGATTATCCCGTTTCAGGTATTTCTTCATCGACGCTCTGTGCAGATGATGGCCCGACAGTTCCCAAACTCGTTCAATTTCAAAGCGTGAGATAGGGTGCTCCGTTCCAACGTCATCGAAGTGATATGTGCCATCCGGCATTGCCACCATCTTTGAAGGGGTCGGAAAGAAGCCGGGATAGGTTGCCTCTAGTGCCTTGAAGATGCTGGTTACGTTGTAGTCATCGCGGAATGACTTGTGGGTTGGGAAGTCGGCTTGAACCGCAAGGATCGTGATCGCCAGACATTCACAACAAAGTCGAAGCTGTAGATGACAGCTTTCGTTCTGGATCAGGTTAGGAACGGGAGCGGCTATGATGGCGTCAATGGAGCGCAGACGAACACGTATCTCATTCATGGCGTTGATAACCACGTCCGCTTTTTCACGGTTCGTCTTGGGAAAGCTGGCGGCCATCTTGATAGGGTAGTGTGCTACGGGGATGCTGCCTACGTAAGTTTGGCTTAGGCCCAAACATGGCGTAAACCCGTTGCAGGAGAACCGGCGATGGTGACAACACATTCCAATCCCGAGCTACGGCGTTTCCAGATCGAGCACGACCTACCGCACCTTCATAAAGAGCGGTGGAACAGGATCGAGGCCGAGTTAACCGAGCAAATCGAGGCCGCGACAGGCGAAGCGCGCAGCGAGTTGGAACGCCAGCTCGACCAGCATTATTCAAATCGCTTCCGTTCCGAAACGAGTCGCGAAGCGTTGCTTGCCGAGGCAGGAATAACGGAGGGAAACTGATGGCTGATGACGCCATAAAGGGACTGACACCCGACGAGCAGAAAGCAACCGCAGCCCGGTTCATCGAGCAGGGCTTGCAGCGTAGCGAGCCGGTAGAGAATCCCCGCGCGATCATCACTGGCGGACAGCCGGGCTCCGGCAAAAGCTACGTGGTCGAATCCGTTGGCGTTCAGTTCGAGGGTATGGGCGGCGTCATCGTCATCGATCCCGACGTGATCCGGCCCAAGCTGCCCTACATGAAAGACCTGATCGCGGCCGGTTCGCTCGACATACCGGACGCAGCTTACATCGACGCCGGGACGATCGCGCACGAGATGGTGCAGATCGCCAAGCAGGAGCGCCGCAACGTCATCGTTGACGGCACACTGGCGAACACCGATCGCGCTATCCAACTCGCGGAAGGTTTCCAGAAGGCGGCTTATAAGGTTGAGTTTCACGGCGTCGCCGTCAGCCCCGAGCTTAGCCATGCCCGCACCTACAGCCGGCGCGAGGATCAGATTGCAAAATCTGACACGGGTTTCGGTCGCGGTGTGGGGGACGACTTCCACTTTGGCGCGGTGAAAGGCTATGTCAGTTCGGTTGAGGCGTTGCAGACCAAGAGCGCCGTCAATTCGATGGCGCTCTATTATCCCAACGGCAGCAAGATCGAGACGAAGTTGGAGGGCGGCCAATGGGTGCCGGCCGTTTCGATGAAAGAGAAGCTGGAACAGGCGCACGCCCAGCCAACGCCGGAAATCTTGAAGGCAGCGGTTCAGACGTGGGACGTGGCGAGTAACGCCATGCGCGCGCGTGAGGCACCCCGCGACGAACAGGCCAAGGTTGACGGCTTCCGTGCCGCAGTTAGCGCGAAAGCCCCTGCCCCGACACCCGCCGAGCAGGCCGACAGGTTCGACGCAGCGGTTGCCGCCGAGTGCAAGGGGATCGTCAAGCGGGCGAACCGGCTTGAGGGCCAGCTACAGGAGCGATTGGAGCGCACCCAGCAGGCCAGAGCGGAAACGATCGCAGCGAAGCCCAGCGGCCCGAAATGGATGCCGGGCGCGGCCAAGGCGCTTGCGACGTGGGATGCTCAGCAGCGGGTTCAGTTTCAGGCGGTAGCGGACACCATATCGCGGATCGATCGCGTTGCTCCGTACACTCAAGCACCGATCCCCGGCTATCCGAGCAAGGTTGAGGAAATGGCGTTCAAGAAGGTGGAGCGTCGAGAGCCGCAGATGGCGAAAGAGGCGATGGCGTTCCGCGAAACCGAGCGACAGCAGCAGGCCCGTGCGTTCAGCGAGTCGCGGTCCCAGCAGCAGGCGGCAGGGCAAAAGCTCAGTCGCTAGAATTTTAGCGGCTAAAATATCGGGGTATCACACACCGGAAACGAGGCCGGGAGCAGCAGGGATGCCGCTCTAGAAGATGCCAAATAACTTCCGGGCTCGCTTGCCAGCGGCCAGCCGTTCCATTGCATGAGCTAATTGCGACGTGGCTTGATAGGCGGCAGCTTGCCTATGTGGCGGTAGAAGCCTTTCGATCATTGCCGGCGCAAATAGATGGCACAGCGTCCTCGAGTAGGCATTAGCTTCGGCGGGAGTTATTGTCGTTCCATAGCGAAGGTGCCGCATCGGGAAGTCAATCGCATCAGCATAGCCGCTGTATAACCTGTATTGGGATTCGGTATTCGGATTGTTGTCGTTTGATATATTGTCGGCCATCTTTTGTTGAAGAACAGTAAGATAGTCGTCGAGTGCGTTGTAGTTCATGTCAGTGTGATCCGCGTTATCTTGACAAGAATGGCTCAGGTCTGGCCTATCTCCCCAAGCAGCGGGTTTTCCGCGTCAAATCCTGTCCTCCGAGAGCCAGTTACCCGGATGCCATGGCGAGGCCGGATCATCAAATTCCCATACGTTGCGCGCAAGTAGATCGGCGCAGAGGATCGGTCCCTCGCCAATCCCAGCGAGCCGGTGCAACTCCGTCGCAGGCTCAGCACGCGAGACTTCGATGGGAAAGGAAGCGACGCCATGAGCGAGCAGCCAGTAGGTGCGCGTCACACCATTGTTGAAATAGACCCGCGATCCCCAGCCGGGAGCGTTTGCGCCGCCATCGGCCAGCGGCACCGGGTTGTCCCTGCCCTCCGCGAACCCATCAGCCGCATAGTGAAATTTGTAGTCGAGCGGCATGTCTCGTTTGAGCGAGACGGTCGAGGCCCGCCCAACCGGAGCTTCAAGCGAGGAGACGATCCACTCCCTGTAAAAACGGGCAGCATCGAGCATCACCACGCGCCGATCGCCACCGCCGCCAACATCGAGCTTCATATAGCGATCATCGTGGCCGGGTACGGGAATACGCCAGACAGCGACGTTGTTGCGGACGTGGACCAGATCAGGGGCCGCAGCCTGTACGGGCAAGCCGTCGCGATCGAGGCGTTCGAGTTCACGCCGCAATTCAACCCGGCGAAGTGCATCCCATGCCCGAACGGGGATGCGCGTTGGCACCATCAGCCCGCGCCGATCGCGTCGCCAGTAGGGCTTAACGGGCCACATAGAGAGGAACGACATAGCCGGCGCGAATGACCGATCGAGCGACCCATGAATAGGAGACACAATGCACTCCGTCTTTTCGCGCGCGAGCCCATGCCAGATCAATGACCGTATCTCCCCAGCGTTGCGCGACCCACTGGACTGTAACGGCAGCTTCCCGATTGTACGGCATCAGCCATACCACTTTCACGGCTTTGATGCGTCGTCTTATGGCGTCGAGATTTTCAGCCAGGTCGGGATTGTCAGCGTCATTCGCGCCGGCCGACAATACCACCCCGCGATAGGCGATCGTGGGCGTCCGTTTTAGGATCGCCGACGAGCTTACCCCGGCTTGCGCTATCACGGCGCAGCGTTCCCCGACAGCGCGGCGCACGGCATCGGCTGTAGCTACCGCGTGGCTATCCCCGAGGATCAGGCACGGGATCATTCCCCGAACCGAGCTTGAATATCCGCCGCCAAGGCATCTTGTGCGGCTACTTCACCGGCCGCCGCGTCGAGATCGACGGCGAAATATTCGGTTTCCGCCGGCTTTATGCGGGCGAGCAGGAATCCCCGCAGGATCGGTTGAGCCTCCGCAGTTATCGACCACCGTTGGAGTGCCGGCGTGTCCTTAAATCCCCCTGTGCGGAGCATTTCAATGACCGCCCGATTGCGATCGGCGTCATTGAGGACCAGCGGCACAGACTCCGGCCCGGTAGCGGCAGGCCAGCCGCCAGCACCGGGCCAGCCGCTATGCTTCACTGATCGGCCGTGATGGTGCGCGGGACGTAGGCAGGAGTCTCGAAAGCAACACGGATGGGCGACGAGTAGGGAGAAGGGGTAGAAGGCTTCTCAGCGGCCCGCAGGAGCCGGCGCGTGGGTGTTGATGCCACACGGACGGGCGATGCGTAGGGCGTGGGCTTGGCGATCTTCACAGGCGCTTGCGTGACCGGAGCCGCGTTGACGGTCGCGATCGTGCGCGAGCTTGCCACCGTCAGCGTGTCATAGGTGTGGAAACGAGCGGACAGCCAGCTTCCCCATTGGCGTGCATTGACCATGATCGCAGCGCGATAGGGCGCGTTGTAGCGGGGCGTGCGCGAGTGATAATTCGCCACCCGCGTCCAAACATCGCCGCGATCGTTTTTGATGTGGCCGCGTAGTCGCCACGCCGCGAGATCGTATGAATAGCAGCCGGGCTTTTCCACATCGGCCGTTCCGATCCCGTAGCGGGCCAGCGTCCGAATATAGGCGGTGTTGAACTGCATCGAGCCGATATCATAGGTCGCGTTGTTGTTGCGGACCCACTGACCCGGTTTGCCGCCCTCGCGTTGCGCGACGGCAAGGATGATGTTCGCCGGCACGCCGTACTTTGCGGCCGCGCCGATCGAGCAGACGACCCGTTCATGGATCGCGGGAGGAATGTCGATCGGCATTATTGAGCCGCCCCCTTGTTCACGAACTCCGAAACCTCTGTGCTGGCGTCCACTTTAGCGGACGGGTTTGCGCCGCGCTTGCTTCCCGAGATCGTGTCACCACCGAAGCCACCCGCATCGGCACCGATCGCTTCCGAGGCTCCACCGTCGCCATCGAGCGCGCCACCGTCAGACCCACCGCCGCCAAAAGGTGCGGACTGTTGCGAGGAGGAAGCCGTGTCAGGCCCCTTTGCCGGTGTCAGCGGTTCGGGTGTCCGACCCGCCGCAGCATCGCGTTTCGCCGCAGCCGTGCCGGGATTGGCAATCTCAGCCGCAATCTGTCCCGCGAGACTGTTATTGGCGCGGGCCATGGCTGCATCTTTAAGGCCGCCGGCTTTAGCAGCGATGGTGCGGCCGATCCCGCCGCCGAGGTTGCCGGCCATGTCCGCCGCAAACAGGGCAGCGGTCGCAGCCGCGCTACGCCCACCACCGCCCGCGCTACCGCCCCCGGCCCCGCCGGAGGAACCAGACGAGCCGCCTTGCCCGCTAGTCGCCTGCGCCACCGATCCGGCTTCCGCTGTGGCCGCAACGACTTCCTCAGCGGAGCCGGGCGCTGCGCCGTCCGGTTCGCCGACCGCACCCGCTACCCCGCCGCCCGGCGAGCCGGCCGGCGATCCCGCACCAGCGGTCGCACCATCGCCGCCACTTGCGCTTTCCGCGTCGGAGCCTCCCCCGCCGTTATCATTGGCACCGCCGGCAGAACCGCCGCCACCACCGCCACCACCAGCGTTCCCCATAGCGCCAGCTAGAGCGCTCCCGCCGCCCCGACTACCGCCACCGCCACCGCCGCCGCCGCCGCCACCACCGCCGCCGCCGTCAGGTCCGAGCGAGCCGGCCGAGCTTCCGCCGCCCCCGCCCGACGACGAGCCGCCCCCGGAGAACGCGCCGCTACCGCTAGCCATGTTCGATTGTGCAGCCTTGAAAGCGTTCTGGATCGCGCTGGCACCACCAGCGGCGTTCGCAGCCCCGGCCGCCATCGCCGCGCCGCCCGTCGCAGCCGCAGCCGCAGCCATGCCCCCGGCAGTCATGGCCGCGCCAGCGCCGAACGACCCGACGTTGGCTGCGCCGCCCACGCTTGCGCCAGTAATTATGCCGGCGACGAGGCCGGGGATTTTGTTGACCAGCGCAAGCAGGATCACCGATGCGACCATTGTAGCCGCGAGTTCCTTCAACGAAGGATCGCCGAGCGTCATGCTCGTGTGAAAGTCATCGATAAATGACTTACCGATACCGACGAGAAGGACCATCGCCATCAGCGAGGCCGCAACGCCAAGGACAGTCTTGAAATAGTTGATTGCCATATCCGAGGTCCAGCGCGCGCCGCCGAATCCAAGGAAGAAAATGCCGCCAAACGCTAGAATCCACGCCGATATGAGCAGGAGCAACATATTCACGGCAACAAGGGCCAGCACTACGAGGATGACGCAGGCAATGAGGATGCCAACCGCCGAGTCCACCGGCTCCCAAAAGGAGGATTGGTCGATCGTCGATGAGACAATCTCAAAGCCAATATCAACGATGCTTCCGGGAGTGACAGCGCCGATAGACGAGGCATTTTGACCAAGCTGCTGTAGCGACTTGATTATGGCATCGGCGATGGCTGTCCCGTTCCTAAGAAGGAACAGGTAGAAGCCGGTGAAAATAACAAACCGGATGAACTCGGAAAAGAACTCCCCAAGATCAGCCTTCTTGAGTGCGAGGAGGCCCATCGTCCAGACGAGGCTGATCGTTGCCAGCCCCATAAACAGGAAAGTGGCCGCGTTGGTCATGGCGTTAGACCATCCGCGAGCAGCATTTGCGTACCGCTGTTGGATATCGGCAAACATGCCGCCGCCTTGTGTGGCTTGGGCGAACGCTGGCGACGCTACGGTTAGCGCCGCCAGTGTTGCAATCCCGATGAGGGCAAGTTTGCCGCGTGATATGACCATCGTTTCAGCCCTTTTCGATTAGGCGTCCGTCCGCTTACTTCGGCGTCGTATATTCGTACTTGCCGGGCTCAGACTTTTTGAAGCTACCCCGCCTCGGGTCTGACCTTGGCGTCTCGATCGGCGCGGGTGCCGTAGCTGCGACCGGGGCCGGCTGTTCCGGCTTCCCACCCAACATCAGCGCGACGAGGCCGAGCAGGATGACGACCGCGCCAATCAACAGGCCAATGAGCTTCATATTCATTTCGGCATCCTCCAATCGTTCTGCACTCAGTTCGGCGTTGTATAGCCGTACTGACCGGCACCGGACTTTTCATACGTGCCGGAGCGCGCCTTTTGCGAAGCAGCCATGCGGGCCGCCTTTTCGTCGGCTGCTGCCTGTTGGACAGCGAGCGTTGCAGCCTGTTGCGACATTAGCTGCTGCCGGATCGCAAGGAGTTGGTTTGCCTGATTTGCCGCAAACTGGTTGGCGTAGCCAAGGGCTTGCATCTGACCTTGAGCCCCTTGCGCGTTCGCCTGCATCCGTTCGAGAGTCGCCGCGTCCGACTTCAAACGGGTCTGCTGCTGGCTGATTCCCCGCAGGACTTCATCATTAGACGCCATGGCAAGCTGTTGCTTGGCGCGTTGCGATGCCAGCGCCGCTTCCCTCTGTTGAGGCGTGCATCCCCGTGAACCGAAGCAAGGGGAGCTACGGTAGTAATTCGGGTTCTGGAATTTCTGCAAATAAGCGTCGATGCCGCCCGTCTGGCGCGTAAGCGAGCTAAGCGAGTTTGCGGAATTTTGGAGGCCGTCGATCGTGGATTGAGCTTCACTCCACACCGACGCAGCCGGCGCTAGAGTGTTTTTTAGCTGGTTTTCGTACTGCTGTAATTGGGTCCGGTATTGTTCGACCTGCTTCGCGGTCGCCGCGACGCTTTGGATGGCCGTGATGGTGTTCTGCTTTACGCTCGCCACATCGACTACGGCGAACTGTGCCATTGCCGGCGGAACGACCATGGCCGAGGCGACAGTCAGGCCGAGGCCAATTTTAGCGGCTAAAATTACCTTTCGCATTGGACTTCCTCCTTCTGGTTAGTAGTCAAAAGCACGGTATGGCTTTGAGAACGCTAGGTCTTTCGTGACCACGACGTTGAACCGGAAGCCGGGCCGGATCATCAACGTAGGGGATATATTTAGGTTCTTTTGTACCAGCATTGCGGTTGCTTGACCAAGCTGCTGACCCAAAGCCTCGCTCAGTGCGGACCCAGCGCTTTGGCGTTGACCGAAATTCTGGAAGTTCTGTTGTGGCTGGCTCAGCGTTGCGCCGGCTGTCACGCCAGACATGAACAATGCCGATCCGAAGATGCGGAGATAATGGTTGTTTACCTTATCCTTGAAGCCGCCATATCCCGCGCTATCCGATCCCGGCATAGCGCCAATATCCATCGCCTTCCCATCAGGAAATACGATGCGCTGCCATGCGATCAGAACTCGCGACTGACCATATTGTACGTTGGCAGAGTATTGGCCGACCAACCTAGAGCCTTGTGGGATCAGCAGATATTTTCCGGTCGCGCTATCAAACACGTTTTGCGAGACCTGAGCGACAATCTGACCCGGTAATTCGGAATTGATGCCGGAAATCAGCGTGCCGGGAATGACGAAGCCGGCCGTTAGCTGATAGCGTTTGGGTGCAATAGGTTGCGAATTAAGCTGCCACCGATCGCCGCCCTGCCGGTTGCCGAATTGGCCCACGTCGTTGTTCGGCTGTTGCTGCCCCATGGCGTTATCACCGCCGCCATTGGCGGCCATCTGACCTTGCAACGCCGCAAGCTGTTGAAGGTCCGATGCCTGTGGTCCCGAGCCTTCGGCCGCAGCCGCCGCAATCTGTTGGCGCAGAGCATCGAGCCGTTGCGCGGTAGTGCCGTTCGCATTGCCCGATGCAGGCGATCCCGCGCTCCGTGCCGCAGCCATCTTGATGTTCGTGGGAGCGCGTACTGCGTCCGTGAACATTTGATCCTTAGCGGCGCGCATCGCCGCGAGGCGCTGGCGGCGCGATTGCACTTCCGGCGGGATTTGCGGAGCCGAGCCGTTGCCGGCCGACCCGCCCGGCGGAACCGGGGGAGCGTCGGGGTTCACGGGCGCGATCGGCACGCCGTTTTCATCGAGCGCGACGGGACCGGGGACCATCACCGGGTTAGCCGGTACGCCCGGCACTTCCGGGGGTTGAGGCGTTCCGGCCGGAACTACGCCGCCCTCTGTGGTTCCCGCGACTTGGCGGGCCATGTCCATCGAGGTTGTCCCCTCTTTGGGTTTTTGCAGATCGTCGGTTGTGACGCGCTGTTCGTTGCCACGCTCGACCACGACCATCAGGACGACGATCAGGAACACCACGACAAGCCCGCCGATGATGTAGAGCGGCCAGTTGTTCACCCGGCGAACGCCGGTAATCAGCCCTCCCCTTGGCGAAGCTCCGCCCGGCGAAGCGTCGGGCGACATTGGATCAGCAGTAGCCATCGAAATTTACTCCAATCCGCCCGTCAGGCTTTGACGACGATGCAGGCGGTAGCTTTCAGCCCGCCACACACGGCCTTCGCGAAGGCGACCGTCCGGTATGGTCCGGCCTGTACGAAGGTCACGCCTTTCGAGGACCGGGGGAACCGGGGGGACAAGGCGGCCAGTGAAGGACGCTTTGCGGTCAGCGTCCGCCAATATTGTCGGGCAACCCGATCGGTGCGGAACGCGGCGAACTGGACGCGCCAGCCTGCCGCCGCCGCCGATCGCCGAGCCTTTGCGCGGGCCAGCTCGCCTTGCATCTTCGCGACCTTCGCGGACATGGTACGGACGACGGTATCGGCCTCCTGATACTCAGCCACTTTCGCCGCCATACGATCGACTTGCGCTTGTGCGTCCGCAATATCCGCGCTCCGCGCGTCCACGGCCCGTTGAGCCGTGTAAGCAGGGGCAGAGGGCGGCACAGGGACGGACACGACGTTGCTGCCGACTTGGTAGCTGGATTCCCGCAGCGGGGCCGCAGCAGGCACGAGCGCCGCTTGCGGGGCTACGCCGGCATCGACAGCGGCAAGCTCCGCTTGAAGCTGTTGAGCGTCAGGCGGGAGATCGGGCCGGGTCGCACGCTCGACAAGCTCCGGTGACGCGCCAGACAGGTTGAGCGCCCAGCCGGCCGAGGGCGCAACACCGGCCTCCCCGATCGTGTAGCCTCGCGTGAGGGATTGCCCGGCAACGGTAAGCATGACGCGGTAGAAGCCGGGTGTGGGTTCATCCACGACGTAGCGCAGCGGGAGCGCCGACGTGTCGGCCCCCCGCTTGCCCGAGGCTTCAACGACGGCATAGCCGCGACGCCGCAGCCCATCGGCAAGCGCCACCCCAAAGCCGTCAGCACTGGCGGCCGGATCGATCGCCACGCGGGAGATCGCCGGGGGATAGAGCTTCACGAGTTCAGCGAGCGAGTCCGTTGCCATGGCTTGAGCATCGGAGGGCGCGGTCACAGCGGCATAGCTGCCGTGGTGTCCCGAGTTCCATGCACAGCCCGCAAGGAGGAGCGCGACCGCCGCAATAGAGGCAGAGCGCATGACTATTGCTCCCGAACAATGGTGACGCGATCCTGCCGCTTGCCGACGCCGGCAATCATCACCGCCTCATCAAAGATTTGATCGACAATGTAGCGGTCCCCTTGGAGCCGGTAATTGACGATCGAAGTGTCTTCCGCCTTCGATGGTTTGCCACCGGCACGAACGACGAGCAGCGAAGGAGCTTCCGTCTGTTCCATCGCGCGCGGCATTTCGATGATGGTCTTTACGCCATCATTGAAAACGCGAACCGGCTTCCACCTGGCCCGACCCTTCACGCTGTAATTGAAGCTCAGGTTAGACAGGTATTCCGCCGCAGGACGGCCCGCACCGCCTGCCCCATAGGCCGCAGTAGCGCCGCCCGGCACGGCGATGGTGCGTTCGTTCCGCACGACCTCGTTATGCGCCTTGAGGGCCGCCCACTTGGCGTTCACGTCATCAGGATATTGGAACGCCACGCGAGACATGAACTCGTACCGGGTGGACGACAATTTCATGTGATACGTGCGGCGATCCGTCGTCACCACCAGCGAGGTTGAGAGCCCCACGTCCATCGGCTTGATGATGAGGTGTTGCGTCTCGTTCGGTCCCGAGTTGGAGACGGCCGGTTCGATCAGCCAGCGGGCGCTATCGCCGACGTTGATCGAGTTGACCTGTTCGCCGGCCTGTAGCTGCACGTCGCAGATTTGCAGGACCGCGCAGACGATCGACGGTTCGGTTGCCCCGAACAAAAAGACGACCGCGCCCTCCGCACCAGCGACGGGCCGGATGCCCGTGGCGCTGCGCTCCTGCCAATCCTGCGAAATCCGCAGCGCGTCGCGTTCGGCCGGCGTCAGTGGCGTGTCGCGCGTATTGAACACCGTGGGCGTACCCTCTTGGGCCGCCGCGATGGTCGGGATCGAGCAAAGCAGAGCCGCGAGAATGAATTTCCGTGTCATGGTGCTTATCCCTCCCTTTAAAGCGTGCGCGACCACGAATAATCTTGGACGTAGATGCCCAGCGGATTGTCGTGGATTTGTTGTTCAGTGGTGCCGGTGCTTGGCGCGGCGACGCGGATCGACACGAGCGCCCGCATTTTCATAGGCGGCTGCAATAGCTGGCCTTGCCGATCGCGTTCCGTCTCAGTCCAATCGACCTGCCAAGTCGTTGAGGTTTGCGGGATCACAGATGCGATCTCGACAGTGACGTTTTTGGTGGCGGCGCGAGCAAACGGCGTCGTTTCCTGATTGCCGTTCAGCCAATCATTCATCTTCGCCGTAGCTGGATCGTTCGGCAGCAGCATCGAATAGACCCGGAAGATGCCTTGCCGCTGCAACGCGATATCCGAGGTGACGAAGCGTGCGCTTTGAATGAACGAGCCGACTTGCGCCTGTACCACCCGGCCATCGACCGGGGCGGCGCGATCGGCGCGTGCAGTTGCTACCGCCGTGCCGAGATCATCGACCTTGACCACGTAGGGGACGAACTTCGACTGACTTCCAATCGCGATGATACCGCCCACCGCCGCAAGGACGATCAGGAGCGATAGGATCGCGACAAGCTGCCACATGCGCCGGGAGGCCGCGAGGCCGCCCACATGCTCATTCCACGACCGCCGGGCCGACAGATACGGGTTGGTTTCCTCCACCGGGAGGGAAGCGGCGTTGCGACGCCGGAACTTGTCCATGAAGCTCACGCAGCTTCTCCAATTTGAGGGGTGACGCCACGGATCGAGAGCCATTCATCGACCCAGCGCGGGCCTAGACGAGCTTCCAGCCCCTTGATCGTGGCGATGGAATCCTTGTCGGTCGCACCCACGAAGGCGAGAGCAACCGGGCCGAGGGCCAATTCAAAGAGACGGCGACCATTTTCCGAGACGTAGTAGTATTGGCGCTTCGGGATCGCGGTCGCGAGAATGTCTATCTGGCGTGGATTAAGTCCCATGCGGCGATACAGGATCGAGGTGTCTTCATCGCGAGCATAGACGTTAGGCAGGAAGATTTTCGTCGCGGTGGATTCCACGATCACATCGAGAATGCCCGAGTTTGCCGCATCCGACAGGCTTTGCGTTGCCATGAACACAAGGCAGTTGGATTTACGCAGAACCTTGAGCCATTCGCGAATTTTAGCGCGGAAGGCAGGATGCCCCAGCATGATCCACGCCTCATCAAGAATGATCGCGGACGGCTGACCCGCGAGCGAGCGTTCGATGCGGCGGAACAGGTAGAGCAGGACCGGGAGAGCATATTTCTCCCCGAGGTTCATTAGCTCCTCAATTTCAAAAACCGTGAAGTCGGAGAGTGAGAGCCCGTCATGTTCGGCGTCGAGCAAGTGACCCATCGCGCCATCAACCGTGTACTGGCGGATCGCGTCGCGGATCGCTTCATCCTGAATGATGATCGAGAACTCAGAGAGCGTCTTACCGCCGCTTTCGTACATGTTGACGATCGCGTTGCCGATTTCATTGCGCTGCGCTGGCGTGGTGTTCACGCCATTCAGCGCGAGGATCGTATCGATCCAATCCATCGCCCACGCACGGTCCCCCTTGGTTTCGAGGAATTGCAGCGGACAGAACGCCAAGGTTTCGTCATCGCCGGCAACCGTGAAGTGCTTCCCCCCCACCGCTTTGCAGAGCGGATAAAGGGACATGCCCTTGTCGAACGCGAAGATCGACATGCCGGGATAGCGGCGAAGCTGCGCGGCGATCAGGCCGAGCGCCGTGGACTTACCCGCGCCGGTAGGGCCGAACATAAAGCTATGTCCCACGTCGCGGACATGGAGGTTCAGACGGAACGGCGTTGAGCCGTTGGTGACGCCCTGCATCAAAGGCGGGGAGAGCGGCGGGTACATCGGGCAAGGCGCGTAATCGAGGCCCGTCCAGATCGTGCTAGTTGGCATCAGATCGGCGAGGTTCATCGTGTTGATGATCGGCCGCCGCACGTTTTCGACGCCATGGCCCGGCAGGCTTCCAAAGAATGCCTCCAGATTGTTGATCGTCTCGATACGCGCGCCAAACCCGATTTGAATAATGGCCTTTTCCAACTGGCGTGCAGCCAATTCGACCTTCTCGCGATCCTCATCCATCAAGACGACCAGCGAGGTATAGTAGCCTTGCGCCACTAGCCCGCTGTTGACTTCCGCCATGGCGTTATCCGCGTCTTCCACCATGGAGAGCGCGTCCTGATCGATCTTGCCGCTGTTGGTCTGGAAAACCTGATCGAAGAAGCCACGGACCTTTTGCCGCCACTTCTTACGGAATTTTTCGAGGTGCTTAACGGCCTCGTGCGTGTCCATGAAGATGAACCGCGTAGACCAGCGATATTCGGTTGGAAGCTCGGAGAGCGCCGACAGAACGCCCGGCGTGCTTTCGAGCGGGAACCCGTCGATCGATACCGTCTGGACGAACTTGCGACCGATGCGCGGGACCACGCCCGTCCACATTTCCTGCCCGCCGATGACGGAATCCAAATACATCGGATTGGCTGGCAGGATGACGGGTTGATTGACGCCCGTGGCGCAGAATTGCAGCCAGCGCAGAAGGTCGCATTGCGTGACGGTCGAACCGTCCTCGTTCATGACCTCGTGGCCCTTGAGCCGGGTAAGTTTCAGGGCAGCGCCGAGGCGGCTTTCAAAGCTAACCACATCGCGCTTGAACTTCTCGATAAGATCGAGCGTGCGGGCCTTTTGTGAAGGCTTCTCGCGATCGTCATCGAACATCAATTCCACGAACTTCTGTTCGGCCAGCATCGGCGGGAAGTACGTGGCCGTAATGACGAAATAGCCCTCGTACATCGTCCCCAGCCCTTCAAATAGCTGGCGGCGTTCCTCATCGATCATTTCTGTGACCGGATCAGGGAAATGCGATAACTTGGGGTCAGAGTAATTAGGTGCCGGCCGGCGCGGCGCATCGACGTGGATCATCCACCCATTGCCGAGGCCCGCCAACGCTTGGTTGATGCGGAACGACACCATTTCGCGCTGCTGATCGGTGCTGCTGGCGTTGTCGTCGCCAGCATAGAGCCAAGCGGCCATGAAGGAGCCGTTTTTCCCTACGATCACCCCGTCATCGACCATGGCCGCATAGTTGAGGAGATCGGCAAAGCCGGCATCTTTAGAGCGGAAACGGTCGAGCTTGCTCCTCTTGGCGTTCCTCAACACCAAAACGAACAGCATACCGACAAGCAGCGCGCCCAAGACCGCGATTGTTATCGCAAAAGTCTGGATCATTTCTTCTTCCCCGGTTCGTTATACCGCTTCCGCTGACTTCTCGAATTGAGACGAAACGGTGTGGAGCGGGCCGCGTAGTACGCGCGATAGCTACGGTGACGCATGTAGACCCCACGGAGCAGCGGGTCGGACTTCGCCATAAGGCGGGCCGCCCACAGCCCCCCAAACCAGATGACGAGGCCGGCGATCCACGCTTTAGGTTCGTTGATCGCCGGCCCGATCAGACCGGCCGACGCCACACCCGCCATCATGACAAGCTCGCGGTCCCCACCCATGAACAGGTTAGGGCGGACACCGGAGCGACGGATGGGGACAGACCGGAGGGGCATGTTACGCCAGCCCCACCGCGTTTGCCCCGCCAGCCGGGACGAGAGCGGCAATCGTCGCACCACCGCCAGAGATCGAGGACAGAACCGCGTTCGCGCCGACGAGGAGCGAGGCGACCAGCACGAGCAGGAGCAGAGCACGAGCGAAGCCGTTCAGGTCGCCGCCCATGACGAGCGCGCCACCGGCAACGACGATGCCGACAACGGCGAAGGCATAAGCGATCGGGCCGGTTGCCGACTGGCGGATATTGGTCAGATAACTTTCATACGGCAGACCACCGCCGCTTTCGGAAGCCCATGCGGCGTGCGGCCACATGAACAGCACCATGATCGCAAGAACACCGAGCGCGAGCCACGCCCGCTGTTTGGTGGACTCATTCCAGTATAGTTGCACGTCAGTTCTCCTCACAGTGAACGAAGCCGGTAATTGCCATCCACAAAGCCCCCGACTTCGAGGATGCTTTCTATCCGACGCCCATCCGGCGTGCGGGCGATGTGGACGATCAAATGCACCGCGTCCCCGATCAGCGGCTCAATCGGCCGAGGCGAGTCCGGGTGCATACTGATAAGCAGCGCGAGACGGCTTAGGCCGGCCTCCGCATTATTGGCGTGCAGCGTTGCCGCACCGCCTTCATGGCCGGTATTCCAAGCCATAAGAAGATCGAGGGCCTCCGGCCCACGGACTTCGCCGACAAGGATGCGATCGGGCCGCATCCGTAGCGTCGTCTTCAACAGAGCAGTCATCGAGACTTGCGGCGAGGTGTGGAACTGGACGTAATTCTCCGCAGCACACTGAATTTCGCCAGTGTCTTCGATGATGACCAAGCGTTCGGCCGGATCAAGATCGACCATGCCGTTGATGATGGCATTTACGAGCGTTGTCTTGCCCGAGCCGGTGCCGCCGATAACGAGGATATTCCGGTGCCGGGCGATCCCGTCTTTGATGAGGGCGCATTGTTCGGCCGTCATGATCCCGGCATCGACATACTGTTCGAGCGTGAAGATCGCGACGGCACGCTTACGAATGGCGAATGTCGGAGCGGGTACGACGGGCGGCATTTGTCCCGCGAAGCGCGAACCGTCGATCGGGAACTCACCCTCTAGCGTCGGTTGTAGGCGCGTCGCTTCCTTGCCGTGATAGCCGGCAACGGCTTTGACGATAGTTTCCGCGTGATTGGGAGTGACGTTGCCGATGCACGTCATCTTCTCGCCCAGGCGCTCTAACCAGAGCTTCCCATCGGCGTTCAAAATCAATTCGACGGTCTTAGGATCAGCGAGCGCACTCAGCATCAACGGACCCATAGCCCGCCTCAGCGTCTCCCGAGCGCGCTCCTTGACGGTTGCCGTTTCAACTTCGCCGGCCATTGTAGTCCCCTGTCGCGCAGAATTTTTGCGTCACACAAAGGATATACCGGATGAAACTAGGGGGCAACCGCCAAACGACTCGGGGTGCGAATTGAGCGCAAATTGTTTTGGTGGCGTAACAAATGGCTGTTATTGCTTGGTTTTTAGTCGGTCATGGGCGGCTTTATGCCACTTAGCGATCTGAAATGCTTGATGATCCGAAACGATCGCGGAAACCCGCCGAAAACCGGCGGGCAAACCGAGCTTAGCGTCATCTTTCAGGAGGGAATCTGCTAAACTGGCGTCCCAGCCATCGGTTCCCACGGGAGGGGCTTCAAGTAACGCCACAAGGGGAACTTCAAGGGCCTGTGCGATGGCAACCATCGTATCCAACGAGGGGTTGCCCTTGGCGTTTGTAACGTCGGATATGTACGAGATCGACACGTTGGCCTTAGCAGCGAGGTCAGACTTTCGCATCCCGCGCAGCGCGAGATAGCGATTGATGTTGAGGCATAGAATTTTCTTAAACACCCCCCTGACCCCTCTCTGTTTGTATCTCCAGAATTTTAGCGGCTAAAATTTTCCTTGGCGTTCCTTGAGTCAATCCATCGAGCTTAAGCGACGTGCAACGTAACATGAGGGCCAGTTCAATCCAATTCACCACGTTATACCGCCTACCGAACATGTCACAGAATCGGAGCGGGTGGATAGGTATTTATCCGTTGCCATGAACAGCGCGTGCACAAAATGCGCCCGCTGGCGGCGACCGATTAACGAGTGAGTCCGACGTTCAGATGCGGATTAGTGCAAGAAACAGCTTCTACTAGACGCATCGCCTCCCCGGCCGGCGTCCCTAAGACGTGCGCTGGATCGGGTCAGTCACCAGTAATTTTGCGCGAGACTTTGCCGCCCACGTTCGCCGCTTAATGTCTTTGGCAACGCTGCAAGGCTCAGTTGAATTGAAAATCGGTATCGTTTTTCGGGTTAGTTTGCATGGCGGGGATTGCTATTCGAGTTCAGTCCAAAACGAATACTTGCGACGCTCTGCATAAAAATTCAGTGTTGAATTGCCAAAGGGCAAAGTGCGCCGTAGAACGTCGAATCATGGCGAAGACTACCCCTTCAAAGCCCGTCGCAGGCAGCACGCTTTCCATGCGGAAGCGCAACGCGCGTCAGGCCGCCGAGGGGTACAAACGCCAGACTGTTGCCCTCTCTCCTCGTGCCGTTGAGGTCGTGGATGGGGTCAAGAGCCGGCAGGGCCTTTCCTCGCGAGAGGCCGCGCTGAACACGATCCTAGAACGGATCGGCGACGACAAGTTTCTACGACAGGAGTTTCTGGCCGTGAGCACATAAACGAAAGCCCGGCACGAAGGCCGGGCTCCCTGAATTTGTTATGTGGCAGCGACGCCAATCGCTGACAGGCTCCATTCAACCGCCCCCCACATAGCAATTCGCGATCCCCGGATCAAGAGAGCGTGCTTCGCGCCACGGACCCGTTTTGCCTGCTGGACGGCCCTTTCGCATCAGAAGGGGACGAATAATGTTGAACTATGCCTATCAGGATCGCTTGCCGAAGATCGGCGACCTCTTGCCCCAGCTACTCGGGCAAGCGGTCGGTGGATCGCGTCAGCGGGGCGGCCTGCACATCACCAAGCAGCCTGTCCATGGAGGCAGCAAAGAGGCCGGGAGCTTCCACGAGGAGGCGTTTTTCGGGAAGCTGGACGACGCCATGCGCCGCGCTTGCCGGCGAGGTGTCAAAGAGATGTTCGAGCGTGGTCGCCGGGCTGCGGCCGAGGCACGCAGAGAAGGTCGCGCTCTAACCTCGTTCGAGAGGTTGTGCGTGGCGATCACCAACAGCGCGATCCGGGTCTATGAGGCCCTGTTACGGATGGAGAAGCGGTTTCGGGGCCGTGTCTTCCCATCCTATGAAATGATCGCCGAATGGTCCGTGGTGTCCCGCTCGACCGTCTATCGGGCGCTTGATGCTCTTGAGGCGGCCGGGCTGTTGGCCCGGCTCCGGCGTTACGTGCAGACCAAGGACAAGAAGATAGGCGCGCGATCGGAGCAGACTTCCAACGCTTATCGCTTGCAGCTTCCGGCGATCGTCCGCGACCTGATCGAGCGCAGGTTCCGCCCTGCCCCGATGCCGGCCGACGAGGCGCAGCGTCAGCACCAGCGCCTTGCCGATGACGCGGCCATGCTCGCCAGCCTATCGAGCGCCGATTACATCAGGGCTACCACGAACGACGCCGCGTTAGCGGCTGTGCTGATTCGGCTTGGCGAGAGCGTCGAAGCGGCCAATCGTCCTTTCGCGTAGCCGTGAGTGTCACAAGGAAACTGAAACTCCCCGGAAGTTTATTCTCTTATGTTCATGTGGAGTTGCCCTAGTCGGGCAACGCGCTTCGCAGACTGATTTAACGCCAAAGGGGAGTTCGAGCTTGGCTCTCCATTTCATACCGGATCGCACGCGGTTCCGGGTTCGATCACCCTTGCCTGCCAACTGCAGCATAGACACCCGCATCTATGTTGCCGGCGAACCACAATTTTAGCTGCTAAAATTCGATCTCATCAAAATCGATCAATCTGGCCTTGCGAACTCAATCAAATTGTAACGAAAGACAGCCACAAGCCTTTACACAGCTTGACAAATCCCGCCGCGCACCCGATATATCCGTTGTGGCCGGGCAATTATGCCATGGTCCGAACCGGAGTTTTCCGATGAAACTGTCTCCTAAGATCGTGGCGACCGAAGTTCCCGAGGACAAGCGCCTGTCCGTCCTCCCCGATTTTTTCGGGATCGCGCAAATGCTTCGCGCCGAGGCTCTGGCCTATGGCTGGATGAGCAAACTTTCGATCGATTACACCGGCGGTCACTGGCACTTCTACAAGCTGGATAACGGCGGTTTCTACATGGCACCGTCTGAGGAAAAGGCGTGGCGCATCGCCGTTGACGGCAACGGCTACGAAGGCACTGTTAGCGGCGATGCGGCCGGAATTATCGCGACCCTGTTTATGCTGGGTCAGCTTTGCGGCGAGCTTCAAACCGAGGCGATGGCCGAGGCGTATCATGCGCTGTTGGACTTCGCGACGGAGCACGCCGAACAGGCGGCCATCCTAAACGCCATCGATTGATAGACCGGGGCCGGGGCTCAGCCCCCGGCCTCACCGGATGAGGAGGCCCCTATGGCCCGCCGCGCTGTCCGCGATCCGCGACACATTCACGCCCCGAAGATCATCGGCCACCAGCCAGACCTATTCAACGGGCCGACCGTCACCCACGAGGTTCCGCGCCGGCCGATCGGCCGCGATGCGTTTCGCCAGATAATGAATTGGGCGCGAGCTGATACCCTTGGTGACGTGGACACCGGGCAATGATCCGGCTTGCACCCCGCGAGCCAGTGCCCGGCAGCGATGCCGCGTGGCGCGCCGACTACCGCAGGCATCAGGAGGCGCGGCGCGTCGCAACGGTTCAGACCGATCTATTCGGAGCGCCAGCGATCGAGACGTACCGCCGAGACGCCCCGGCAAAGCCTATTCTCAGCAAGGATCGCTATCGGTCGCGGCCGAGCCTTTCAGACGACGAAATGGCCGCCCTCCTCGCCTACGCGGCGAATTGGCTCCGTCCCAAGCAGCGCGTGCGGATTAGTGCCGATAGCCCCCACATGCACGCCGGCCGGGTTGGCGTTGTTTGGCGGTTAGGCAGCGCGGTGAATCCCGATCGCCTCTATGTTTTCCTCGATACCGCCGGGAACGAACGCACCGAAAAGATCGCCTTTGTAGAAGTTCGCGACGTAGAGCCGGAGGGAGAATGACCCGTCCCGTTCACCTCGTTGCCTGCGTAGGCCAGAAATTGCCTCATGCGGCGCGTGCCGGCCACCTGTATCAATCGGATTGGTTCAGGAAGGCGAGAGCTTACGCCATGATGAAGGGCGGCCGATGGTTCATCCTGTCAGCGTTGCACGGGCTAGTCCCCCCTTCCCGGTCGATCGAGCCCTACAACGTCACCCTTGCCGACATGACCGCAGCCGAGCGACGAGCATGGGGCGAGCGCGTCAGCGCCCAGCTTGACGAGCAGATCGGGCCGCGAACGCCCGTCGTGTTCCTAGCCGGGCGACTGTACCGAGATCCTTTGACTGCATGGGCGGGATCGCGTGCAATTGTGCCGATGGAGGGATTGGGGATCGGGGAGCAAAAGGCATGGCTTGCGCGCCAGATCAGCGATGCGCGGGAACGTGAAGCCAACGCGGCCCAGCTAGACCTATTCCATGATTGGTTATCGGCAAACGCCTAGAGAGGAGGAGCAATGCGAACGACCCGAGACGTTGAGCCTCGGTTGCGCCGGGCGCGATTGTTGGCAGCGCGGCAGTACCCGTTTCAGGCTATACCCCGCCGCGCGATACTTGCGGGCCACTATGATGCCGGGACAAAGGTGCGCGATCATTTGACGGGCGATGAGGCGCAGCAATGGGCCGCGTCGCGCAGCTACAGCGAGGATCAAACGCCATGAACGAATACCGTGACCACGCCTAACGTGCGGCCTGAGTGCCTACGGCCCGCAGATGACGGATGGGAGCCCCCTACCCCGGCCGAGGTCCGCGCGATCATCACAGAGGCCGGTCTAACGGGAAGCGGCGTTGCACGGTTTCTAGGGATCAGCAGCAAGGGCGCGCGCGTCATCCGTCGATGGGCTGGCGGCGAGGATCAAATCCCCTACTCCGCGTGGGCGTTGTTGTGCGACAAGGCCGGCTATCGCCGAATTTGGGAACGCCAAACAGAGCAAGATTTTAGCGGCTAAAATTGCTAGGTGAACTTGACAGGGCTTGACAAAGGGGTGTCCGCATCCGATATATCAGTTGTGGCCGGGCATATTGCCAAGGTCCAAACCGGAGCTTCCGATGACGAACGTGATCCCCTTCCCCGCCCGCAAGATCATCCGGCTTGCCGTCCCTCCCCCGCTGGCGAAGCCGCCCAACGTCGAGGATAATCGTTTGGGTAAGATCATCGGCGTCGTTTGGGTCATCACGACCCTTCTCTGGACCGTTGCCCGGTTCGTGATCCCGGTAGTGGTTTTCTGGCAGTTCCTTCGCATGATCTGGCTTTGGGACACCCCCGGCGCGCACGCTGGATGGCAGTTCCTCGCCTACTTCGCCGGCTATTCCGCCCTCTACTATTTCGTGGCGTTCTACCGTCCCGTTTGGGAGCGCGACCGCGAGGCCAACAATGGAGGCCGCAATGCCCGCAAGTAAGCGTCTCACGCCCGAGCAATTCGCCCGCGCGATCGAGGAAATGACGATCAGCGAGCGCCCGGTTGCCATGGCGCGCGCCGTTCTGGTGGACGGCATGAGCCAGTCCGATTGCGCCCGCGCCATGAGCGTATCGCGAAACGCCGTATCGCTTGCCGTCAACCGCGTGCGCGACGCCTACGAGGCCGTTCCCGCAGGTTTCGAGCGCATCACCGCTATCCTCCCCACCCATCAGGCGTCCGTCGTGAAAGTTTGGAACGAGCGCGCCCCGTTCAAGCGGGAGATCGCATGATGAAAACCCTTGTTATCGCAAACCAGAAGGGCGGCGTCGGGAAGACTTCCACCCTTGTGCATCTGGCGTTTCACTTTGCCGATCGCGGTCTAAAGGTCGCTGTCATCGACTTGGACACGCAGGGCAACGCGAGCTTCACCCTTGGCGCTTTCAAGTCTGATATGGTTGCCAGCAGCTTGTTCAAAAGCGTGGCACTGTTTGACCTGGCACCCATCGATAATATGGCGGTGATCGCAGCCGACCAGCAGCTTGCCGACCTTGAGAAGCTGAAATTGCAGGATGCAGCGCCGGCTTTCCGCGCCAGCATCGGCAGTATCGCCGCGAACGGTTTTGACGTGTGCCTGATCGATACCGCCCCTTCCCTTGGCATCGCCATGGCGTCGGCTTTGCTGGCGGCCGATTATGTCGCATCGCCGATCGAGCTTGAGGTCTACGCCTTGCAGGGCGTGAAGAAGATGAACGCCACGATCGCAGGGCTCAAGCAGGCGAACCCCAAGCTGCAATTTCTTGGGATGATCCCGAGCAAGGTTGATGGACGCAACCCGCGTCACACCCGGCATCTTGCCGAGCTTACCGCCGCCTATCCCACGCTGATTATGCCGACGCCGATCGGCAACCGCAGCAGCATCGCGGACGCCCTCGCTACCCATGTTCCCGTTTGGGAAATCCGCAAAACTTCCGCCCGCGTGGCGGCTAAGGAAATGCTCGCGATGACGCAGCATATCCATGACAAGATGGAGATCGCATGATGGCCGACCCGACCGACGAGACGAAGCCGGCCGTCAAGCCTGCTAAACCTGTCCGCAGGAAGCCCGTGGACGCCGCACAGGGCTCCGGCCTTGGCATTGAGGGCTTGGGCGAACTGTCGGGCCTCCTCAGCGATCCTACGCCGTCAGACAGCGGCACTCCGGCATCGTCTGGTAAGGCGTCCGAGGTAGTCATGGACTTGATCGAGGAAGACCCTCACCAGCCCCGGACCTATTTCGATCAGGCATCGCTTGAGGAATTGGCAGCAACGATCGCCATCCGTGGCGTGAAGACCCCTATTTCGATCCGGCCGAACCCGGATGCCGAGGGGCGGTTCATCATCAACCACGGCGCGCGCCGGTTCCGCGCTTCCGGCATTGCCGGCAAGACCACGATCCCGGCGTTCGTAGACGGCGATTATACCGAAGCAGATCAGGTCATCGAGAACCTACAGCGCGACGCGCTGACGGCTCGCGAGATCGCGGAATACATCGGCCGCGAGTTGGCGAAAAAGGTCAAGAAGGGCGACATTGCCAAGGCGATAGGAAAGTCCAACGCCTACGTCACCCAGCACGCCGCCTTGCTCGACTTGCCCGACCCGATCGCGGAGATTTTCCAGTCGGAGCGGTGCCGCGACGTGACGCTGATTAACGAGCTTGTCGGGCTCTACAAGAAGCACCCCGAGGGCGTGACGGATTGGCTTGCCGACGAGGAGCAGGAGATCACGCGCGGGACCGTCAAGCTGCTAAAGGAATATCTGACTTCCGGCGGTGACGACGGCGAGCGCGATGACAGCGGGGAAGGGCAGGGCGGTTCCGAACCCGAGCCCGCGCCGACCAAGGAAAAAGAGGAGAAGGAGCCCGACCCCGACAAGCTGAAAAAGGCGATCGTTATCGTTCAGCACAACGGACGCCCCGGCCGCCTGTTGCTCAATCGTCGCCCCTCGTATGAAGGCGCGTCGTGGATGAAGTACGACGACGACGGCAGCGAGTTCGAGGCCGAGCTTTCCGAGGTTCGATTACTCTCCGTCATTGAGGGCTAAGCCCTCCACAAAGGCCCCGCGAAAGCGGGGCCTTTTCTCTTTCAGCACATCGGATATATTAGGAGCCGGAATTTTAGCCGCTAAAATTCGAGGAGGCTTCCATGGCCGGGCTGATCGATAGCAACAAGCAACCGCTGTCTAACGGAACAGGCGACCCAATCGCCGACGCGGACGGGCTGCTAGGGCTCGCACGCGGTATCGAGGCACAGGAGGCAGGCGAGATAGCCGCGCCGGCCGCGATCGAGGAGGAGTATGCGGGCGCACTCGTGCAGGCGATCGAGGAGAAGCAGGATCAAGCGAGCCAGATCGAGGATCGGCTTGAGAACATGATCGAGGCTCAGAGCGCCCGGCTTCAACAAGCACAGGCACACCCACCGGGGATGCTGGCGACGGCATCCACGCGTGCAAAATGGCAAGCTCAGGTGGCGCAGCAGCAGGCCACCATTCAGCTACTTCAAAGCCGGCTTGAGACGGTTCGCGAGATTAGGGACGGGATCACGGTTCACGGATCGAAGATCGAGGCACTGGCGGCCGAGAAGGTGGCGCATCGTGACCCGAAACTGGCGGATGACTTCGCCGAGCTACAGGAGGCCCGCCGGCTTCATGAAATCCACATGCGGCAGCAGCAGGGGAAGAAGCAGGAGGAGCGGCAGGGCCTAACCCAAGAGGCCGCCCCATCCGCCGGGCTCAGCTTGTCACGCGGTCTGTCCCACACCCGCGCGCCATAGGGCGACCCTCAAAATTTGAGGATCGCCACCAAGGCTATGATGATCGCCGCGCCGATCGAGAGGCCGGAGGCGATGAGGTTGCGATTGGCGATGGCCCGGCCGTCCGCGAGAGGTTTGCCTAGCCCCTTGCTTACTTCCGCCGCAACGTCGTCCACGAGCTTCTTAGCGTACTCAGCCATCCGTTGACGCATGGCCGCTTCGGAGGCTTCCAGCGCCGCGTTGAGGATCGATTCCGCCTTGGCGTTTATCTCAATCCCCCAGCGGTTCGACATTTCCTCCAATTCTGATTTGAAGGCTTGGAGTTGCGCCTGTTGCGCGTCCGCACTTTCCCCCAACAACATCGTGTTGATGGTTTGGAGGATCAGAAGCGGGTCGTCGGGCGACAGGGCGACACCGTGCTTTGTCGCTATCTCAGCGATCAGAGCACGGATTTTGTCGTGCTCAGGCATCAGATGATCGCCGCTTTCGTGAGTTCGCCATAGACCGCATCACGCACGCGGCCGAGGCGATGGCGCTGCATCAGGGGCAGCGTTTCGGATGCCATGGCTTCCTCTAGGGTTTTGCGTTCGGCAAGCATTTCTTGAACGTCAGCGCCGAACGTCTCCCGCTTGAGATCGGGGAGCTTCACGATTGCCGCAACGCGATCCTTCACGTCCCGGTATGCTTTCATCTGCTCGAACGTCTTGCCCTCATATTCGATCGGGCCATGATAGGGGTTCAGCCACACGACGATGACGGCCGGCGCGGGAAAGGCTTCGGCGACCGAGGCAAAGCCGGCGAGCGTATCGACCAGCGATTGCCCGCCCACGATGATCGTATGCAGGATCAGTTGATGACCAAGATCGGCGATCACTTCCGGGGCCGCATTGTCGAACATGTAGGCCGACAGGGGGTTGTAGGTGCTCGCGCCGCTATCGACCACGACGGCATCCTTCGATCCGGCGATAAGCTCCATCATGGCGTCGAAATTACGGGAGTTGATATCCCCGTTTTCGAGGAGCGCGAGCTTTCGGACGTTCAGTGCCTTGAAGCCGGCGAAGGTCGCGTTAGTAGGGTCCGTGTCGATGCAGAGCGGGGTTTCCCCGCGCGACGTGAGGAACTGTGCGAGCATCGAGGCCGCGAGCGACTTGCCGACCCCGCCTTTGCCTTGAAGGACGATGTGGACGTTGCTCATATGTAGTCTTCCTTCTTTGGATCGTCGGGTTTGTGGAATCGTGTCGGCTTCGGCCGGGGCTCCGCAGCCGGTTCAACAAGGGGCGGATCGGTAGGCGCTGGCGGGGCAGCAGCAGGGATTGCCGGTGAAGGCGATCGGGAAGGATCGGGCGCGACAGCAGCCGGTTTGGCAGGACCGGGCGAAGACACCTGATCGCCCTTTGTCACCAAGCGGCGAACGTCCCGGTTGAAGGAAGACAGGCCGTAAGTGATCCGACCCTCAGCCGTCAGGAACGCCCATATGTTGCGGACAGACAGGTTGTTCGAGAGCATGGTTTGAACGTCGTCCCGCACCTTCAGGAACTCGGCACGGTTCACGACGGGCTTGGATTGGTGCGATGCCGCCCATTCCTGAAACCTGTCCATGACCGGCTTATCTTGGCGTTCAACCACTCGCACAAACCTCGCACAAATCCCGCACAAAGCTAGGTCAGAACCGCCTCAGACCCGCTCTAAACCGCACTTTCTACCCTGATCCACCGTTGAGCAAGGGATATATGCGTTCCGTGCTGGTATTGCAGCAGGAATGAGTTAGAAGTGCAGCAGAATTGTAGGAGACAACAGCAGGGCAGGATAGGTGAAGTGACCCCACCGGCAAGCCGGCGAGATCACATCACATTCCCTTATTCGCAGCGGGGCTGCTCAACGGGAATCCTGCTCTGGCGAGGCCCGCCGCTACCGCGTCGAGAGGTAAGAATGGACGACGACGAAACGCCAACGAGGAAGGGAAGCCCAGCCATTAAGGTGCGGGTGCTCCCCGAGGAAAAGGCCATGATCGAGGCGCTGGCGGCGAGCGTCGGCGAGAGCGCGTCAAGCTATCTACGGCTTGTCGGGCTAGGGCATCAGCCGCGCAGCATGATCGACCGCGAACAGGCGCGGGAGCTTGTCCGTATCAATGGCGATCTAGGCCGGTTGGGCGGCCTGTTGAAACTCTGGCTGACCGATGACGAGAAGCTGGACGAGTTCAAGCCGGCGCGGATGACGCGGATTATCCGGGGCGTGTTGGAGAAGATCGAGGCCAATCAGGAGGAGCTACGCGCGATCGTCAAAATGGTGCTCAGGGCGCGCGAATGATTTTAGCGGCTAAAATTTTCGGGGGGCTCGCATGATCGCGAAGCACGTCCCCATGAAGGTCACGCGCAAGAGCGATTTTGGCGGATTGGTCCGCTACATCACCAGCGCGCAGGGTCGAGACGAGCGCGTTGGAGCCGTCACTGTTACGAATTGCGGGTCAGACGACCCGTTCGATGCGGCCGACGATGTTATGTTGGTGCAGCAGGCAAACACCCGCTCGAACGCCGACAAGACCTATCACCTGATTGTCTCTTTCCGGCCGGGCGAAACCCCGTCCCCGGAAGTCCTGCGCGAGATCGAGCAGCGGATTTGCGCCGGGCTTGGATATGGCGATCACCAGCGGATTAGCGCCGCTCACCATGACACCGACAATCTCCACCTTCATATCGCGATCAACAAGGTTCACCCTGAACGGCATACCGTTCATTCGCCGTTGCGTGATTACCGCACGCTCGCCGAGCTATGCGACCAGCTCGAAACCGAGTTCGGTCTTGAGCGCGACAACCACACGGCGCGGAAGCGGGGAGGGGAAGGCCGCGCCGCTGACATGGAGCAGATCGCCGGGCTGGAAAGCCTGATCGGTTGGGTGCAGCGGACATGTGCCGACGAGATAAAGGCGGCCGATAGCTGGCAGGCATTGCACGCGACCATGGCAGCGAACGGACTGTCCATGCAGGCGCGAGGCAATGGCCTTGTGGTCACGGCCGAGAACGGGCCTTCAATCAAAGCCAGTTCGATCGCTCGCGACCTGTCCAAAAAGGCGCTTGAGGACCGGCTAGGGCCATTCGTGGCGGCCGATGGCACCCGAGCCCAGCCCGCCGCCAAACGGGCGTATGAGCCCCGCCCGATGGCGTCGCGCGTGAACACCGCCGAGTTGTTTGCACGCTATCAGGAGCAGCAGAAGAACCGCAGCGCGGCGCGATCGGCAGAGCTTGCCGCAGCCGCCGCCAAACGCGCGGCGGGCATGGAGGCGGTGAAGCGGGCCGCGCGGCTTCGCCGGGCCGCGATCCGGCTTGCGGGCGGCACCGGCATGATGCGGCGCATGTCGTACACCTTCACGTCGCGAGCCAGCCAACAGGCCATAGACAAGATCACCGAGGCGTACCGGCGCGAGCGCGAGCGGATCAACGTCCGCAACACCCGGAAAGGCTGGCACGATTGGTTGCAGGCCGAGGCAAAGGCGGGGAACGTCGAGGCGCTGGCGGCGATGCGCGCGCGCGAGGGGCAGAAGCACAAGCCCGGCAATGCCGTGAAGGCGAGCCCGGCCGCCTCACACGCCATCAGTGACGCAGAGCGCGCCGATCATGTCACCAAGCGAGGCACGATCATCTATCGCACCCCCGGCGCAGCCGTTCGCGATGACGGCAATAGCTTGCACGTCTCACGAGGTGCCGAGGTTGAAGGTATCGCCGCAGCCTTGCGGATCGCACAGTCGCTTTACGGCAAGGAACTGACGATCGCCGGCAGCGCCGAATTTAAGGAGCGTGTGGCGCAGGCCGCAGCCCGCGCCGCGCTCCCCATTACTTTTGACGATCCCGCCCTTGAGCGCCGCAGACAGGCGCTTGTCAGCATAACCCAGCAGGAGGCCGCCCGTGGCAGAGAAGACATTGGACGAGGAGATCGCGGAGGCGATGGCACTCGTGGACGGGAGCGCAATGCCGCAGCCCCCGGAGACACCGCCAGCGCCACCAGAGGCGCAACAGGCCCCGCCGGAACCCGAGGAGCCGCAGATGGCACAGGACAGCCAGGTATCGCCCGAAGCGATACCCGGAGTGCCGGCATTGGTGGAAGAAACGGACCCGCACGACCTCGCAGGGCCGGAGGAGCCCGAGGGGTTGCAGGCGGGAAGCCGAACATTGGCCGGGTTGGACGAAGCCCGCCGCCCGAGGCCAGAGATCGCGTGCGGAGTTTGTCCGAACTCAGTGTGGTTCGCTACGACGAGCGACCTTCGCTGCTATTGCCGCGTGATGTTCGTCCAAACTTGGACGGCGCAGAAGCCCGGCGAGATCGTCTCTTGCGATGGGATGTATCTGGGTCAGGAGTGACGCCAGAGAAGATCGCCGCAGCCGAAAAATACATTGCGGAGCGCGAGACAAAGCGCGCGGCGGGAATGGATATACCGAAACATCGGCCTTTCGAGGCAGGCGACGTTCCGCTATCTTACGCGGGAACGCGAGAGGTGGAGGGCCAGAAAATGGCGCTCCTCAAACGTGGCGACGAAATCATGGTGCTGCCGATCGATGCCACCAGCGCGGCCCGTGCCGCCAGATTGGCGATCGGCGACAAGATTGAGATCGCAGCCGATGGAACCGTGAAGGGCAGAGGACGCAGCCGATGACGAAGACCACACGGAACAACGCAGTCGGTCCACAGGTCCGCTCGCGCGGGCGCAAGACAGGTGGATCGCAGGGAAGGGGGCTTATCGCCTTCATCGTTCTGGCGTTCCTGATCGGGGGCCTGTCCGCCGCGACGCAGATTTTCGCGCACACGCTGGCTTACTCACCGCAGTTGGGATCGCCGATCACCGGGCGGTTTTATGCGCCGTGGCGGATCGTGTCGTGGTTCATGGATTGGCAGGCCGTCCCGGCGCTCAAGCAGGCGTTCGGCAAGTCGATGGGGATCGGCATGGGCGTGGCCGTCGCCGGCCTCGTGTTCGGAGCGATTGCCAAGGCCGCCTATTCCAAACGCGGCAAGGGCAACGAGTTCCTACACGGCTCCGCACGATGGGCGGATATGAAGGACATTCAGGCCGCCAGCCTGATCGACAATGACGGCGTTTATGTCGGTGCCTATGAGGAGAAGAACGGGAAGGTTTCCTATCTCCGACATGCCGGCCCCGAGCACGTTCTAACCTACGCCCCAACCCGTTCGGGTAAGGGCGTCGGTCTGGTCATCCCCACGCTGCTATCGTGGAAGCACAGCACCGTTGTTGCCGACTTGAAGGGCGAGCTATGGGCGCTGACCGCAGGCTGGCGGAAGAAGCACGCCGGCCAAGTCGTCATGCGGTTCGAGCCGGCATCGTCGCGCGGAAGCGTGCGTTGGAACCCGCTGGACGAAATTCGGGTCGGGACAGACAACGAGGTTGCCGACGTTCAGAATCTCGCGACGCTGATAGTCGATCCCGATGGCAAAGGGCTGGAAAGCCATTGGCAGAAGACTTCGCAGGCGTTGTTCGTCGGCGTCATCCTGCACGCGATCTACCGGGCCAAGAATGGCGGCCCACCCGCCACCATGAGCGAGGTTGACGGGCTGCTGACCGATCCGGCGCGGCCGATCAAAGGTCTATGGGAAGAAATGATGACGTTCGGCCATTTGCCGGGCGGAAAAAATCACACCGTTATCGGTCGCGCCGCGCGCGACATGATGGACCGCCCCGACGAGGAGGCCGGGTCCGTCCTGTCTACCGCCAAGAGCTACATCGAGCTTTACCGCGATCCCGTCGTGGCGGCGAATACGTCCACGTCCGATTTCTCAATCCGCGACCTGATGAACCACGACACGCCGGTAAGCCTCTACATCATCACTCAGCCGACCGATAAGAACCGGCTCCGGCCGCTAGTCCGCATCATGTTGAACATGATGGTTCGCATCCTCGCACCCAAGCAGGAGTTCGAGGGCGGGCGCGTGAAGGCCAATTACAAGCACCGGATGCTATTCATGATCGACGAGTTTCCCAGCTTGGGGAAATTGGAGATCATTCAGGAGAGCTTGGCTTTCGCAGCCGGCTACGGCCTGAAATTCTATCTCATTTGTCAGGACATCAACCAGCTACGCAGCCGGGAAACCGGCTATGGTCACGACGAGCTAGTTACGTCCAACTGCCATGTGCAGAACGCCTATCCGCCCAACCGGCTTGAGACGGCCGAGCATCTATCGAAGATGACGGGGCAAACGACCATCCTGAAAGAGCAGATCACCACCAGCAAGAACAAGGGCGGCGGTTGGCTTTCAGGATCGGAATCGCGAACGGTTCAGGAAACCCAGCGTCCGCTACTCACCCCCGACGAGTGCCTACGGATGCCGGGACCGAAGAAGAACGCCAACGGCGATATCGAGGAGGCCGGCGACATGCTTCTCTATATGGCGGGTTATCCGATGATCTACGGCAAGCAGCCGCTGTATTTCAAAGACCCTACGTTCCAAGCCCGCGCTCAGGTGCCGGCCCCCGATAAGAGCGACAAAATCCGCGTCGCCAAAGCGGCGAGCGATCCGCGCCCCGGCAACGATGACGGAGACGAGGGACTTCCCCCCGTTCGCGTGAAGTTGTGAAGCGGCCGAGCTTCAAGACGGTTGGACGGTACACGGCCTTCGCCGTGTTCGGACTGTCCATCGCGACCGTCGCCGCAGCCGCAGCCGGGGTGCGCGTCAACGTGACCCGCAGCATCCCGCTAGGCTTCTACAGGACCAGCGCCGAGCCGATCCACAAAGGCGCTTACGTGATGTTTTGCCCGCCCCAGCGAGAGGTTTTCCGGCTTGCGTTGAAGCGGCGCTACATCGATCCCGGCTCTTGCCCCGGCGGGAGCTACCCGATGATGAAGCGAATTTTAGCGGCTAAAAATGATCGAGTGCAGATCGGCCCGCAGGGCGTCGTCATCAACGGCGTCCCCATCCCGAACAGCAAGCCGCGCCCGTTGGACGGTGCAGGCCGCCCGCTTCCGGTATTTGCGGGCGCAGGCACCGTGAAGGCCGGTGACGTGATCGTGATGGGCGAGAACAAGGTATCGTTCGACAGCCGGTATTTCGGCCCGATCCCGCGCCAGCAGATCAGCACCGTCATTCAACCAATCGTGATTTGGTAGGAGCGCCCGATGGCCGGAGAAATCGTCGTCATCGCGGAAAAGCCCGACCTCGCGAAAGCCATCGCCGAGGGGCTTGGGGGCGGAAGTCGGCAAGACGGCTACATCGATTGCGGCAAGCATTACGTGACATGGGTATTCGGTCACATGCTTGAGCTTGAGGCCCCGGAAACACCGTGGAGCATGGCCGAGCTACCGATCAGCTTCATCCCGTGGAGCAAGAAGCCGTCACCCGACAAGATTAAGCAGCTTCGCATCATCCGCGACCTGTTGAAGCCCGCCAAGGGTATCATCCATGCCGGCGATCCCGATGACGAAGGCCAGCTACTCGTTGACGAGGTGATAGAATGGGCCGGTTCCCGGCTCCCCGTGCAGCGCGTCCTAATCAACGACTACAATCTGAAATTGGTGCAGCGCGCGCTATCGACCATGCGGGACAATCGCGAGTTTGCCGGCATGTCCGCAGCGGCCGAGGCGCGCGGCGTTGGCGATCTTCTCTATGGCGTCAACATGACCCGTGCGTACACGCTGGCAGCGCAGGCCAAGGGCTATCAGGGCGTGCTCAGCGTGGGGCGCGTCCAAACCCCGATCCTTGGCCTTGTGGTGCGTCGCGACCGTGAGTTCGAGGCGCACACCAAAGGCTATTACTACACCGTCACCGGCCAATTTCAGGTCGGAGAGACGGTCTTTCCGGGGCGCTATCAGATTGTCGATGGCGATCCCGTCGATGACAAAGGCCGCCTGTCCGATCAGGCACACGCCCGCGCGATTGCCGCAGCCGTCCATGGCAAGGCCGCCAAGGTCATCAGCATAGCGACGAACGCCAAGGAGGCATCGCCTCCGCTCCCCTACAATCTGTTGAAGCTCCAAACCGATGCGTCTCGCAAGTTCGGCATGAAGCCGGATCAGGTCAAAGAGGTGACGCAGGCGCTTCGCGAGAAATACCGACTGATTACCTACAACCGCAGCGACAGCGAATATCTCAGCGACGAGCAGCACGCGGACGCGGCCGGCGTACTGGCGGCGATCGGCGAGACGGCTCCCATGTTGGCGGCCCCGGTCAAACGCGCCGATCCGGCAATCAAAAGCCGGGCGTTCAACACCGCGAAGGTGTCCGCGCACCACGCGATCATTCCCACCGAGGCCACGGCCGACCTGTCAAAGCTGACCGACGCCGAGCAGAAAATCTATCTGTTGATCGCCCGCGCCTATGTCGCTCAGTTCTGGCCGACCCATCAGTATGACCAGACCGATATTGTGATGGAGGTAGAAGGCCGGCGGTTCACGACCCGGAGCAACATCACCACCCGGCCGGGCTGGACGATCCTCTATAAGAATGACGCCGGCAACGAAGACCTTGCCGGTGACGAGGAAGCCGTTGCGCTCGACCTTCGCGCGATAGTCGCCGGGCAGATCGGCACATGCACCAGCGCCAGCGCCGACCAGCAGGAAACCAAGCCGAGGCCGCTCTACACCATGGCGACCCTACTGACGGACCTTACCCGCGTTGCCAAATACGTCCGTGACGATCGGTTGCGAAAGCTCCTGATCGAGAAGGACAAGGACAAGGCCGGCGAGCATGGCGGGATCGGTACGCCAGCCACGCGGGACGGCATCATTGCCACCTTGTTCGATCGCGGGTTCCTGATCGAGAAGGGCAAGAACATCGTCAGCACGCCGCAGGCTCGCGACTTCTACGACGCCCTCCCCGACCAAGCCAAATATCCCGACATGACGGCGATTTGGCACGAGCAGCAGCGCGCGATTGCCGATGGATCAAAGGATGCTCAATCGTTCGTGCAGACCCTTGCCGATTACGTCGCGCGCGAGGTCGCGACCGTGAAGGAACACGGGCTGTCGATCAAAACCGACGCGCCGCCCTGTCCACTGTGCTCGAAACCCCTTCGCCGCGTGAAGGGAAAGAGCGGCCATTTTTGGTCCTGCACCGGCTATTCCGAGGGCTGTAAATTCACGGCCGAAGACAAAGCCGGCAAGCCCGTGCTGACCAAGAAAGAGCCGGCAACGGTATCGGCGATGCACAAGTGCATGGCGTGTGGATCGGGCCTTATCCGCCGACCAGCCGCCAAGAAGAAGAACGCCTATTGGTGGAGTTGCAGCGGATACCCCGAGTGCAAACAGACCTATTTCGACGCCAACGGAAAGCCCGATTACAGCAAAGGAAAAGCAGCATGACCGACGAAGCCCGGCCGATCGAGGACGTGAACGCGGATGCGATTATCCGTCAAAAGCTGATGGACGCTGAAATCCCCGGAGCCGTGATCGAGTTTGACCCGGAGGAGGCCGATCGCGCCGGGGCGTTCGTGGAGGATGCCTTGAGCGAGGAAGACGCCCGAGCGGCCGAAGACGGACTTGAGCCGGCCGCGCCGGCACCGACCGCAACCCGGTCGCTTCTCACCCTTGCCCGCGTCAAAAACTAATCAGCGGAGGCTATCATGGCCGAGGACAAAAAGCCGTTTCACGAGCGCGTAGCCGAGAAGATCATTGACCAGCTAAAGGCCGGGACAGCGCCATGGCAACGGCCATGGAACCCGGCCGCCCCCGGTGCCGAGGGCAGCGGTTCGATCATCCCCATGAACCCGACGACCGGAAAGCGGTATCGTGGCGTCAATGTCGTGAACCTCATGTCCGAGGGCCACGAAGACAATCGTTGGATGACCTATAAGCAGGCCAGCGCAGCCGGCGCACAGGTCCGCAAAGGCGAGAAGGGCTCGCTTGTCCAATACTGGAAATTCGATGACGAACAGACGCTGAAGGACGATCAGGGCAAGCCCCTGAAGGATGCCGAAGGCAACACCATGAAGGTCCGCGTGGAGCTTGAACGCCCCCGTCCCTTCTATGCCGTGGTTTTTAACGCCGAGCAGATCGACGGCCTGCCCCCTCGCACACCGCCCCAGCCTCCCGAATGGAACCCGATCGAGCGCGCCGACGCGCTGCTAAAGGCTACCGGAGCAAAGATCACCGAGATACCGGGCAACAGGGCTTTCTATAGCCCGGCGACCGACAGCATCACCCTCCCCGAGCGGTCGCAGTTCCCGAGCGCGGCGCAATTCTACGGGACGGCGCTACATGAGGCCGGCCACTGGACCGGCCATCCGAACCGGCTTGATCGCGACCTCGCACACCCGTTCGGATCGGAAGGATATGCGAAGGAGGAGCTTCGCGCCGAGATCGCGAGCATGATTCTAGGCGATGAGCTACAGATCGGCCACGATCCCGAACAGCATGTCGCCTATGTCGCGTCATGGATCAAAGCCCTTGAAGACGATCCTATGGAGATCGTCCGCGCCTGTTCCGACGCCGAGAAGATCAACACCTACATGCTCGCGTTCGAGCAAAAGCAGGTTCAGGAGCAGAGCCAAACCGGCGAGGTTGAGCAGCCGCAGCCGGCCGCCATCCTTACCCCGGAGAGCGAGAGCGAGGCCGACCGGCTTGCGTTGCTGGCACAGCCGATCGCGATCGTGCTGGACGACCGGGAGCGCGATTTCAGCCACTATCACGGCTTCAATCACAGCTATGATCCGACCATCGGCGCACCGCACGCGACGCTTGACCATGCTCTTGCCGCAGCCGGGATCGCGCAGATTGGCGACGTGGTAGGCTTTGACAGCGCCGACTATCCGACCATGCTTCAATCGGCGATCGAGCGCCTATCCCCGGTGTTCGGCATCGCCCCCGACGACGAGGCGTTCAGCAACGCCTACTATGAGCGAAAGGGGCTGGCGCAGGCGTTCGCCGAGACGGGCGAGCGACTGACCCGCGAACCCACCTATACAGTGCAGACGTGGGACGAGCAGGAGCGGCAGTTTACCAATGTCAGCGCCGGCTTGAGGGCCGACGCCGCGTTGGACCTGTTCGCCGATTTGAACCGGGAGTTTCGCACCCCGCAGGATAACCCGGAAGCTGTCCCCGGTTTTGACTTCACCGGCGAAAGCCGGATCGTCAGCGACAATTTCGGTCTAGTCGTCGCCGGCACCAGCAATGCGCCGGGCCATCGCAGCGGCCAACCGATTGCACCGGCAGAGACGATCGATTGGGCCGACGCCAAGATTGTGAAGCTCGCGCAGATCGAGGACGGATCAGAGGACCGCGCCGACCGCTGGCAGCATTTAGCGGAGAACGACGCACGGTTGCACGGGGCCGTACCGGCAACCATCGCCACCGCTTCCCCCGCGCAGATCGCCGACGCCCCGACGCCGCTAAACGTCCCCTTCCGCGAAAAGAACGAGGCGAAGCAGCTAGGCGCGCGATGGGATAAGGACGGCAAGACTTGGTATGTCCCCGCCGGGGTAGACCAAACGCCGTTCGCCAAGTGGGCGAAGGAGGCCCCAGCGCCGACCGTAGAAGGCCAGCCCCAGCAGCAGGCACCAGCGCAGGCCAATAGCGCCTCGCTATCCGCAGCGGCCCCCAGCGCCGAACAGGAAGGGCAGCAGATGACCGATCGCAGCAACACCCCCAAGCAGCCGGCCGAACGCAAATATCTGGCGGTTCCCTACGGAGAGCGGAACGTCGCCAAGGCGGCCGGCGCGAAATGGGATGCTACCGCTAAGTCGTGGTACGCACCCGAGGGCAGCGATCCGACGAAGCTCGCACGTTGGAACCCCGAGAACCGCCCCAACAGACAGGATAAGGCGATCACTCCCCAACAGGAGTTTGCCGACGCGATGAAATCTATGGGGCTGACGGTGCCGAGCGGGCATCCGATCATGGACGGCCAGCGCCATCGCGTGCCGGCCGATGGTGACAAGGGTAAGGAGACGACCGGATCGTACCGCGCCTATCTGGACGGCCACCCCGCCGGCCACATCGAGAACTTCCGCACGAACTTGGACATGAAATGGAAGTTTACTGGCGCGGCGCTTTCCGAGGAGGAGAAAGCACGGCTCAGCGCCGAGGCCGCCACCAAGCGCGACGCGCGCGAGCGTGAGCAGACCGCGACCTATGCGGAGTCCGCCCGGCGCGTGCAGATGCGCGCAGCCGGCTATAGGCAGATCACCGAGCCGACGCCGTACATGACGGCCAAAGGGATCGGCCCGACGATCGGCGCGATGACGGACGGCAAGGACGGAACGATCCACCTTCCCGCGATCGACGCACAGGGGCAGCACTGGACGACGCAGTATATTCAGGAGGACGGCACCAAGCGGTTCGCGAAGGACAGCCACAAGGAGGGCTGTTTCCATGTCGTCAACGGCACGCTGGCAGACCTTGAGCAAGCGCCGAGGCTGATGATCGGCGAAGGCTACGCGACCATGACGACGATCGGCGACGTGGTAGGCCACGCAACCGTTGCCGGGTTCGATGCCGGCAATCTTCCCGCCGTGGCGAAGGCGCTTCACGAGCGGTTTCCCGACAAGCCGATATTCGTCATGGCCGACGATGATCTACGGGTGCAGCAGACCCACGGACACAACCCGGGACGCGATAAAGCTAATGAGGCGGCCGAGGCCGTAGGCGGCAAGGCGGTTCACCCCATCTTCGCGCCGGGCGAGCAGGCGGCCGATCCCAAACGCTTCACCGACTTCAACGATCTTGAGCAGAATAGCAGCCTTGGACGTGCTGGCGTTGAGCGCCAGGTCAACGCCGCCCTGCAAACGGCACAGCAGGCGTTACCGACGCCAAAGCTACGGGTGGACGAGGAAACCCAGCAGCAGCGGCGATCGGGGCCGGCGATCGGAAACGACCAGCCGGCCCAGCGGCGCAGCGTGCGCCTGTGAAGCTCAGTGTTCTATATGCCCTAGCGGCGATAATTGCGGTCCTGATCCTCGTGATGCTGGCATACATTGCCAGCACGCGAGCAGGACGGATGCGGTTGGTGGCAAAGCCGATCATGACGCCGATCGAGCGCGAGACGTTTGGCTACATTCAAGCCGCTGTGCCGCAGCTTCGGGTATATGCTCAGGTTGCCATGGGCGCACTTCTCAAACCCGAGCCGGGCATGTCTCGACAAGAGGCCACACGATTGCGGAATCGCTTCTCTCAAAAGATCGTGGATTACGTGATCGAAGACCCATCAAGTGGGGAGGTGATCGCCTTGGTCGAGTTGGACGATCGCAGCCACAGTGCAGATCGCGACCGAGCGCGTGACACGATGACCGCTGCCGCCGGTTACTTCACGATTAGGCTACCATCCACCGAGCGTCCGACTTTGCAGAATGTCAGATCGCGCGTGAGCGATGGCCTTGAGGCGCGACGTGTTGCGATGACCACCACGCAGGCCGGGGCGAGAAATTGATCCCCCGCCTTACGATCGTCGCCCTCGCTATCAGCAGCATTGCCACATCGGCCGACGCGCGGCGGTGGAAGCCGCCCCGCCATCCCTTGCCGGCCGAGGAGACAACCGGCGTTCCCACGTCGATCTATGACGGGGACACGTTCCGGTTCGGCAAGATTCCCGTGCGGATATGGGGGATCGACGCGCCGGAGAAGGACACCCGGTTCGGTCCCGCCGCGCGCGCCCAGCTCGTGCAGCTTGTCGCCGATCGGCGCGTCACTTGTCGCGACACCGGCCAGCGCAATCACGATCGGATCGTGGCGCAATGCTGGAACTGGCGGGGAGTGGAGATCGCGTCCGCCATGGTGCGAACCGGATGGGCGGTCGATTGGTCGACCTTTTCCCGAGGCCGCTACCAGCCATCCCAACAGGCCGCCCAGCGCGCCAAGGCTGGCATGTATCGATATGGCGTCCAACCATGGCGCTAGACGCCGGCTGAAGCATAGACAGCCGCGTCTAGCGTTCCTTGCGTCGCGTCGGGAATACCGGGCCGCGCACCGTCATCCGATCGGCATCGAACGGACGTTGCAGCTTCACCACGTCATCATAGGAACCGCGCAACCACGTATCTACGTCCGCCGGATCGAGGATCGTTATCATGGCTTTGGGATGGATCGGGGCGACCAGCGGATTCGGATCGCACGTCACCATCGCGAAGCTGTCCCCGGCTTCTGTGTGTTGCCAGAAGCCGGCGACAGGGAAGACGGGCAGATCAGGCACGGCGAACCACATTTCGCCCTTGAGGGGCTTTTTGCCGTCGCCGAGATCGTGCGGCTCAGGCGTGAACTCGCAAAATTCAGTGAGCGGCACCACGCAGCGGTTTTCCGGCTTCTCAGCCAACGCCCGCCACTGTTTGAGCCCAAGGTTGCGGACGTTCGTCATCGGCCAAGGTGCTTTGCCCCCGGTAACGTCCCACGTCATCACGTCCCAAGCGCGTTCCCCGTCCTGTTCGCGCACGACGTAATTGCGGCTTTTCGGCCGTAGCTCGCTTGGGTTGAAATGGTTGTCGCGGGGGCGCGGCCGAAACAGCTTGGCGGCCGAGCCCCACAGCGTTTCCGGTTCACCGGACATGCGCGCGCGGTTGCACATCGCGTTAGTTGTCCACGGCCTTGTCGCGGATCGCCTGCACTATGCGGCCGAGCAGATCGAGGACGCGCGGGTCAGTTTCGCCTTCCGAGAAGGCTTCAACAATTTGGGCCGATTGCTCGAAACCGTCAGGTGCATTTTCCATGGCGTCAGATTGCCCGACCGGGCAGCGATCGGCAATGCGCCGATCGGCGCCGGCCGAGGCCGGCGATGCGGAGCGGGCTAGGCCCGCCGTGTCTTTGCTCGAGTACGCCGAGATCCGCTGACGCGGACGGCTCCACTCGAGCATAGACACGAACGTCTATGAGATTTGCTGCATACGCGCCGGCCTATCACGTATGCCGGATGCCAACGCTAAACGGCTCGCGTGCAGCGATAATCCTATCCGCTTCCTCTTTCAGCTTTTTGCGCTTGAGCAGGGGTGCCGAGCGAAACAAGGCTTCCGGTTCATACTTCGTCAGGCGAAGACAATCAGGGAGCAATTCCTTTTCTCCCTCAAATGGGAGAATGACTGCCTCTCGGAATTGGCGGTAGTCACCGTTGGATTCCTGCCAACGATAGCAGAGCAGTAACTTGCCCTCATATAGCGCCCGGTCCTTCTTCGCCTTTCCGTCGTCGCCGGGCCGGAGCGCAGTGGCGAGCGTTGTGCTTAGAACATTTTTGCTGGGGAGATCACAATCGAAATAGAGGTTGGCGTTACCGTCCTTCCCGCCCGTAATCACCTCATCGACAGGCATATCTTCAACGAAGAAATACGGGCCGTGGCTAAGGGTAAGGCCGTACTTCTGGCCCTTCTGCACAGGAGCCCGAACGCAGCGATCAGCGATCATCGCAAGCGCGGCACCGATATTGGTGTTGTGTCGTAAGCGGTATGTCATGCGGCACCTTATCGAGCGATTGGTATCTCAGCGATGTTCGTTGTCCACGACGGGCTCTTGCGCTGGCGCTTCGTGTCATAGCTCCGATCGCCCTGCCCTTCGGCCGCGATCCGAACCGTGTTGCGGCCAAACCGACCATTGAGGCCGTCGATCGCCGCCAGTAGCGGCGCAGCCTTCGGATCGACCGTCGCGAACAGGTCGATTTGCGCCTCTCCGGCCGCGTGCAGCCCTTCCAGCATCACACCGCATTTCGTGTAAATCGAACCCGGTACGAACATGGAATCGGCCATGTTGCCGGCGACGCTCGCGATCGAGCGCGGATCATGCGTTGCCGGCGACAGCCGCGCCGATCGCGAGGCAGACGGAGCGTTCGGCTTGAACCTGCTCCCGTGCGCGAACGCGATCAGGCGCGACGCGACAAGACCTTGCGCGCGTATCTTCTCCGCAGCGCGCACAGCCCGGCGCACCATCGCTTCGCGAAGCACGTCCCGATCGCCGACAGGTTCGCCGAAATTCCGCGTGACCGCCGTTCCCTTCAACGGCTCCGGCTCAGGCGCGAAGTCGCTACATTCGATCCCGTTCAGTTCACGGACGAGGCGTTCGAGCACCACCGTTCCGACGTCGCGCGCGACCGCGGCCGGCAGCGCCGCAAGATCGGCCACCGTGCGAACGCCGAGGGGACGCAGCCGGGCGGCCAGCGCCGGGCCAATCCCCCACGTCTCGCCAACGTCAAAGGTGGCGAACATGCGGTCGCGTAGCTCCACGTCATGTAGATCGATGACGCCTTTCCAGACCTTTTCCGACGCCTTCGCCAGCGCGTTCGCCACCTTGCTCAGCGTCCGCGTTGGACCCAGCCCGATCCGGGTTGGCAAGCCCACCGATTGCTTGACCGCTTCGCGGATGCGGTGTGCGGTTGCCACGTCGCCCCGGCCGTTCGGCAGGACCGGGAGCCGGAAAAAGCTCTCATCGATCGAGTATATCTCAACCGTGTCGCTGTGCTCAGCGATCACCATGTTGAAGCGACGATTTATGTCCGCGTAGAGTTCATAATTGGAGGAGCGAAGCTCCACCCCATGCCGCCGAATAGTGTCCCGGATTTTGAAGACGGGCGCACCCATCTTGATATGCAGCGCCTTCGCTTCCGCGCTCCTCGCGACCACGCAACCGTCGTTGTTCGACAGGACCACGACCGGCACATTGCGGAGCTTCGGATCAAACAGCCTTTCGGCGCTGACGTAGGCATTTTCCAGATCGATTATGCCCCACATGGAGCTACGCCTGTAGGTTGCGGACACAGGCCCGCACCACGCCCCAAATCTCAACGCCCATGTCACCATCGGCAACGGTCAGCGGGTAGGACATGCCGGTATTGCGCGCCTCTAGGTATGGCACCCCTTGGCGTATGACCAATTGGCGGATCACAAATCCGCCATCCACGATCGCGATGACGATCCGGCCGTTCGCCGGCTTCGCGTCGCGATCGACCACCACCACATCATTATCGTACAGGCCGGCATCCAGCATCGAGCTTCCGCTTACGCGGAACACGAAGCTGGCGGCGCGATCGAGGCGCAGCAATTCGACTAGATCAATGGCGTCTTCCCGCCAGTCCTGACTTGGCGACGGGAAGCCAGCACCGGCCGCGCCGACAATCTGCAACCGGAGGTCTGGCGGAATTTCGGCGATCGGAATCGGCCGATCGGATTCGAGAGAGAGGGCTACGCACGACATGGCCGCCCTTGTAAGCCCGAACGGAACAGATTGGGAACGCGGAAAATATAAAAGGTGCTACTCGACCGCTTCCACAACGGCCGGGTGACGCAGCGCAGCCCTATCCGGCTTGCGGACGTTGGAGCCGGATCGCGAAGGCGACGCGGGCGAGGAGCGCGGCGGTCAGCGGGTCTTTCCCGCGTGCGAACGCATCCACGATCGCGGCCGATTGGTCGAACGGATCAGCGCAGGCCGGCGCAGCGTCGATCGGCGCGGCGATCGGCACCGGCTTCAAGCCGGCGCGGATCGAGGCGCGCGTTTTCTTCGCCTTCACGATCGCGGGTCGCGTCACTCCTCCCCCTCCGGCTCCAAAATCGCGGCGAGAACCGCCATGCGCTCCCCGGCCGATAGCTCCCGATAGTTGCGTTGCCATCGAGCCGCCTTGCGCTTGATGCGCTGGCGATCGGTAAAGTCGATGCCGGCATGATCGGCCCAATGCGCCGCGTTCGCCGCGTAATTCATCCAGAGCATTTCGGTTCGAGGACCGCCGCGCGTCTTCACCTGATAGGCCAGCGAGCGCCATGCCGGCGACGGCAGCAGCTTGGCATAAAGGTCCGAGGGATAGCCCGAGATCATCACCGAGGCGGGCAGCGAACCCAGCGTGGCGATCAGCGCCTCGTGGTCCGCGTCGTTGTAATCAAACCGATACCGCTTGCCCCCACGTTGCGCGCGGGTCGCCTCAACATAGGGCGGATCGGCATAGATGAGCACACGCCCGGCCGAGGCGAAATCGAAGGTCCGCAGGAATGACAGACAATCGACGTTGAAGGTTTCGACGCCTTCGATCGCCCCGAATTTGGCAAACGTCTCCGGGTCAATTTCCAGACCGATCGAGCGTGCCGAGGGAGGCTTGCGGTGCATGATGATGCCCGAGCCGAGGTGCGTTTCAATGTAGGTGTCATGCGGAGGCATGTTGGCGATGACCGCCTGATAGGAGCCCTGTCCCGACTTCGCGCCCATGTAGGTCAACGAGAAATCCACTCCCAAAAGATGCAGGGGGGAGAAGTCTCTCCCTACGATCGAGCCGCCGATCGGCGTCTCACTCTACCCTCTCAGCAGGGGGCCGGCCCCCCGCAACGCCCCCCCAGCAGACGCCAAAAACGA
>Ga0308164_10000695_pt1 | contig 48357 bp, 48 predicted proteins | sample PhyTR2_FD_201031 | JGI IMG/M metagenome (GOLD analysis project Ga0308164, IMG submission 201031) | Phyllosphere microbial communities from UC Gill Tract Community Farm, Albany, California, United States - DLSLT.R2 | ecosystem: Host-associated > Plants > Phyllosphere > Unclassified | place: USA...
TATGCCTGATGACCATAGCAAGTTGGCACCACTCCTTCCCATCTCGAACAGGACAGTGAAACGACTTTGCGCCGATGATAGTGCGGGTTCCCGTGTGAAAGTAGGTCATTGTCAGGCTCTTACAGCAAGCAAACCCCCAGCGCCCCAAAGGCCTGGGGGTTTTGTTTTTTCCGGGTTGATCACCAGACTTCCGTGAAGACAAAAAAAGAGAGCGCTGCGCGCTCTATTTTTTCGTTTTGATGCCGTTTCAGCCTGCAGTGGAATCTGGCAGCGGCAGGCAAACGCCATGCGCAAACACCTTGAGTTCTCCGGGCTGAAAATGCGTCCATTCCTCGTTCTTGGTCAGTGGCGCCGTCACGATGATGGCCACCTTGTCGTTGGGTGTCGTCTCTGCGGAGAAATCGACGCTCAGGTCTTCATCCGCGAGATGTGCATGGGCGAAAGGATAGCGCCGCTCGGTGTAGCACAGCGCGGTGGTGGCATGGGCCCAGAGCGCCTCGCCGTTGGACAGCAGAAAATTGAAGGTGCCATGCGGCGCGATGCGTGCCGCCAGCTCGCGCAGGGTGTGGGTCAGCTCGTCGATGCTGGGCAGGCCGGCATGGGACTTCCACAGCTCCTGCATGATCCAGCAGAAGGCGCGTTCGCTGTCGGTATCTCCAACGGGGTGGAAATGGCTGTGCAGTTTGGGGGCATATTGCTTGAGGTCGCCATTGTGCGCAAAGACCCAGTTGCGGCCCCAGAGCTCGCGCACGAAGGGGTGGCAGTTCTGCAGGCTGGTCACGCCCTGGATGGCCTTGCGGATATGCGCAATGACATTGCAGCTCTTGATCGGGTATTCGCGGATCAGCTGGGCCACGGGGGAGGTCACCGCGCGCTGGTGATCGACGAAATGGCGCAGGCCCTTTTCCTCGAAGAACGCGATGCCCCAGCCATCGGTATGGTCACCGGTATTGCCCGCACGCTGCGCAAAGCCGCTGAAGCTGAAGCGCACGTCGGTCGGGGTATTGCAATTCATTCCAAGAAGCTGGCACATGGTGAGGTTGGGAGAAAACAAAGAAGAAAGCGCGCGGCAAGCCTATAGCCTACCAACAGCTGCGCGTTCTGTGCACAAAAGCATGCAAAGCGGGAGGAAAGTGCGTGCGCAAGGCGCTGGGGCCTTGGCCGTCGCAGGGGCAGCCGCAGGGTGCGGCGGCCTCTCCCTGGCATTGCGCCAGGGATATTTGGGTCAGTGTTTCAGCTGCGTTCCGACCAGAGCACGCCGCCCGTGGACCAGTTCTCGCGCTTGATGTCGGTGATCAGGATATCGACCGAGTCGGGCGAACCGCCCAGCACTTCGACGCTGACGCGGGTGATCTCCGCGACCAGCTTCTTCTTCTGCTCGATGGTGCGGCCTTCCATCATTTCAACGTGGTATGTGGGCATGACAACTCCTGGAAAAAATAAACATCATATCGGTGGCGGGGTGGTCACCGGGGCAAGCGCGGCGCAGGCGGGGCACAGGCAGGCCTTGCTGCGCGCGCTGTCCGGTATCTGCTCCAGGGCGGCGGGCGCGATGGTGATGCCCATGCACCAGCAGTCCTCGGGGGGAAGGGCTGCCGTGACCGCGCACTGGTTGCTGCGGCCGCACAGGGGGCAGAGGGTGGGGTCGACGGGGGACATGCTGAGGTGCATGGGGTCGCCTTTTGCTCGACGAACGGGTGACCTCAAGCCGCTGCCTTGACCTTCTGGCGCCAGGCGTGGAGCAGAGGTTCGGTGTAGCCCGAAGGCTGCTCCAGGCCCTTGAACACCAAGTCGCAGGCCGCGCGGTAGGCGTAGGAGCGGTCGAAGTTGCCGGCCATCGGACGGTAGAGCGGGTCGCCGGCATTTTGCTGGTCGACGACGGCGGCCATGCGCTCGAGGGTGGCGCGCACCTGGGCTTCGCTCACGACGCCATGCAGCAGCCAGTTGGCGATGTGCTGACTGGAGATGCGCAGCGTGGCGCGGTCCTCCATCAGGCCGACGTTGTGGATGTCGGGCACCTTGGAGCAGCCCACGCCCTGGTCGACCCAGCGCACGACATAGCCGAGGATGCCCTGCACGTTGTTGTCGAGCTCCTGCTGCCGTTCTGCGTCGCTCCACGTGGCTTCCTGGGCCACGGGCACCTGCAGCAGGCCGGCGAGCAGGTTGTCGCGCTCGGCGTCGGCATCGGTCTTTTCCAGCAGCGCCTGGACTTCGGCGACGTCGACCTGCTGGTAGTGCAGCGCGTGCAGCGTGGCGGCCGTGGGCGAGGGCACCCAGGCGGTGTTGGCGCCGGCCTTGGGGTGGGCGATCTTCTGCGCGAGCATGTCGGCCATCAGGTCGGGCATGGCCCACATGCCCTTGCCGATCTGTGCGCGCCCGCGCAGGCCCAGGCCCAGCCCGACCAGCACGTTGCTGCGCTCGTAGGCCGGCAGCCAGGCGCTGGTCTTCATCTCGGCCTTGCGCACCATCGGGCCGGCATGCATCGCGGTGTGCATTTCGTCGCCCGTGCGGTCCAGGAAGCCGGTGTTGATGAACGCCACGCGCGCGGCGGCCGCCGCGATGCAGGCCTTGAGGTTGACGCTGGTGCGGCGCTCCTCGTCCATGATGCCCAGCTTGACGGTGTTGGTCGGCAGGCCCAGCACCTGCTCGACGCGGCCAAAAAGTTCATTGGCAAAGGCCGCTTCGTCGGGGCCGTGCATCTTCGGCTTGACGATATAGACCGAGCCTTCGCGGCTGTTGCGGATGCCGGGCGTGCCCAGGCCCTTGAGGTCATGGATCGCAATGGCCGTGGTGACCATCGCATCGAGGATGCCCTCGGGAATTTCCTTGCCCTCGGCGCCCCAGAGGATCGCGGGGTTGGTCATCAGGTGGCCGACATTGCGCAGGAACATCAGCGAGCGGCCATGGAGCCTGAGCGGCTGGCCGTCGGCGCCGGTGTACTCGCGGTCGGGGTTGAGGCCGCGGGTCACGACCTTGCCCCCCTTGTCGAAGGATTCGGTCAGCGTGCCCTTGAGGATGCCCAGCCAGTTGCGGTAGCCCAGCACCTTGTCTTCGGCGTCCACGGCGGCAATCGAGTCCTCGAGGTCGAGAATCGTCGACAGCGCGGCTTCGAGCACCAGGTCGCTGATGCCGGCCTTATCGCTCTGGCCGATCGGGGTGCTGCGGTCGATGCGGATGTCCAGATGCGAGCCATGGTTCTTGAGCAGCACCGACGAGGGCGCAGCGGCATCGCCCTGGTAGCCGACGAACTTCGACGCGTCCTGCAGGCCGGTGCTCAGGCCGGGCGACAGCGTGACGCTCAGGTGGCCGTCGACCACCGCGTACTGCGTGGCCTGCTGGTGCGAGCCGGTGGCCAGCGGCGCGGCCCGGTCCAGCACATCGCGCGCGAAGGCAATGACCTTGGCGCCGCGCCTGGGGTTGTAACCCTGGCCTTTTTCGGCGCCATCGGCTTCGCTGATCACGTCGGTGCCGTAGAGCGCGTCATAGAGCGAGCCCCAGCGTGCGTTGGCGGCATTGAGCGCATAGCGTGCGTTCAGGATCGGCACGACCAGCTGCGCGCCCGCCTGGGTCGCGAGTTCGGCATCGACGCCGGTGGTCGTGGCCTGCACGTTCTGCGGCGCGTCGACGAGGTAGCCGATGCGCGTCAGGAAGGCGCGGTAGCTGGCCATGTCGGCGATCGGGCCGGGGTGGGCCTGGTGCCAGCTGTCGAGCTCGGCCTGCAGGCGGTCGCGCTCGGCCAGCAGCGCGGCATTGCGCGGTGCCAGGTCGCTCACCAGGGCGTCGAAGCCCTGCCAGAACGCCTCGGGCGCCACGCCCGTGCCGGGCAGCACCTCGTCGTTGATGAATTGGTGCAGTTCGCTGGCAACCTGCAGGCCGTGGACGGTGGTGCGATCGGTCATGAATGAGCCTTGAAATGGAAAAGGGGCGTCGGCAGAAGATGAGCTACTGTATTTGATTTGTTTGTGGATATAAACCGCGTCAAAAGTACAGAACTCGTGACTTTTACGCAAAAGTGCGTGGTGACCGGATATCTACGCGAAGAGCATGGGCTTTGTCTCCATAATCGCCGCATGGACAAACTCAAGGCGTTCGAGTCATTCGTGTCGGTGGCTACCAAGGGCAGCCTCACGGCCGCGGCCAAGGCCGAAGGCGTGGCTCCGGCCATCATGGGGCGGCGGCTCGATGCGCTCGAGGAGCATCTGGGCGTGAAGCTGATGGTGCGCACGACGCGGCGCATCTCGCTGACCCATGAAGGCAGCGCGTTTCTCGAGGACTGCCAGCGGCTGCTGTCGGATGTGGGCAATGCCGAAGCCAGCGTGTCGGCGGGCGGGGTCAAGGCCACCGGGCATCTGCGCATCACCGCGCCCGCGGGCTTTGGCCGGCGCCATGTCGCGCCGCTGGTGCCGCATTTTCGCGATCTACACCCCGAGGTCAGCATCTCGCTGAACCTCAGCGATCGCGTGGTGGATCTGGCTGGAGAAGGCTTCGACTGCGCGGTGCGCGTGGGCGATCTGCCCGACTCGTCGCTGGTCAGCGTGCGCATTGCCGACAACCGCCGCCTGTGCGTGGCGACGCCGGCCTATCTCGCGCGCCGCGGCGTGCCGGCGCACCCGGGCGAGCTGGCGCAGCACGACTGCCTCACGCTGTCGAGCGATGCCTCGCAGACGCGGGGCTGGGCATTCCGGATTGCGCAGCCCGACCAGAGCACGCACGATGTGGTGCATTTCAAATCGGGCGGACCGCTCGACTGCTCCGATGGCCAGGTGTTGCATGATTGGTGCCTGGGCGGCTGGGGCATTGCCTGGCGCAGCACCTGGGAGGTCGAGGCCGAGATCGCGGCGGGCCGGCTGGTGCCGGTGCTCGAGGAGTTTGCCGCGCCGCCCAATGGCATCTATGTGGTCTTTCCCCAGCGCAAGCACATGCCGCTGCGCGTGCGGCTGTGGATCGACTACCTGAAGCATCACTATCAACAAGCTGAATTCTGGAAAAACGGAGTATCCCCATGACCCTTGAAGCCCTGCTGGCGGCCGTGCATCTGCTGGCTGTCCTGACCCTCGTGGTCTTTCTGTCGAGCCAGGCGGCGCTGTGCCGCGCCGAATGGATGAATGCCGCGGTGGTGCGCCGGCTCGCGCGCCTCGATGTGATCTACCTGGCGGCGGCTGCCGTGCTGCTGCTGACCGGGCTGGCGCGCCTGTACTGGGGTACCAAGGGCATGACGTGGTATGTCTCGCAGCCGCTGTTCCATGTGAAGATGACGCTGTTCGTGCTGGTGGCGCTGCTGTCGATCAAGCCCTCGCTCGCGTTCCGCCGCTGGGTGCGCGGCCTGGCCGAGGGCAATGCACTGCCCGATGCGCAGGACGTGGGCAGCACGCGCCGCTGGATCATGGTGCAGGCGCATCTGGTGCCAGTCATTGCGGTAGTGGCAGTTTTCTGGGCGCGAGGGATGTAGCCACCGACTGACGCCGTTGCGCCACACGGTCGAATCGATCGTGGCGGCACAAAGCGGGGCTGGCACGTAAAATCCTTCGATGCTCTCCGTCAAACAGGAATTGCTCGCGGCCCTGGCCGCTGAGCTGGAAAAATTGTCGCCCGGCGCTGGTGAACGCGCCGCTTTCGAATCCCCCAAGGTGGCCGCGCATGGCGATTTCGCCTGCACGGCTGCCATGCAGCTGGCCAAGGCCGCCAAGCAAAATCCGCGGCAACTGGCCCAGACGCTCAGCGATGCGCTGATGACCACGCCCGCGTTCACGCGCTGGGTCGATGCGCTGGAGATTGCCGGCCCCGGTTTCCTGAACGTGCGGCTCAAGCCCGCGGCCAAGCAGGAAATCGTGCGCGAGGTGCTGTCGGCGGCCGAGGCGTTTGGCCAGCAGCCGCCCCGCGCCGAAAAGCTGCTGGTCGAGTTCGTCTCCGCCAACCCCACGGGTCCGCTGCATGTGGGCCATGGCCGCCAGGCCGCGCTCGGCGATGCGTTGTGCAACCTGTTCTCCACCCAGGGCTGGGACGTGCACCGCGAGTTCTACTACAACGACGCGGGCGTGCAGATCCAGACGCTCACCAACAGCACGCAGCTGCGCGCCAAGGGCTTCAAGCCCGGCGACGACTGCTGGCCCGTCGACCCCGAGAACCCGGCCAGCAAGGCGTTCTACAACGGCGACTACATCCAGGACATCGCCAGCGACTTTCTCGCGAAGAAGACCGTCAAGGCCGACGACCGCGAATTCACCGCCAACGGCGATGTCGAGGACCTGGACAACATCCGCCAGTTCGCCGTCGCCTATCTGCGCAACGAGCAGGACAAGGACCTGCAGGCCTTCAACCTGCACTTCGACGAGTACTACCTCGAATCCAGCCTCTACACCTCGGGCCGCGTGGACCGCACCGTCGAGCGCCTGATCGCCAACGGCCACACCTACGAGCTCGATGACGCGCTGTGGCTCAAGACGACCGACTACGGCGACGACAAGGACCGCGTCATGCGCAAGCGCGACGGCGGCTACACCTACTTCGTGCCCGATGTGGCCTATCACATCGCCAAGTGGGAGCGCGGCTTCACCAAGGTCATCAACATCCAGGGCACCGACCACCACGGCACCATTGCCCGCGTGCGCGCGGGCCTGCAAGCCGCCGATGCCGGCATTCCCCAGGGCTACCCCGACTATGTGCTGCACACCATGGTGCGCGTGGTGCGCGGTGGCGAAGAGGTCAAGATCAGCAAGCGTGCGGGCTCGTACGTCACGCTGCGCGACCTGATCGAGTGGACCAGCAAGGATGCGGTGCGCTTCTTCCTGCTCAGCCGCAAGCCCGACACCGAGTACAGCTTCGATGTCGACCTGGCGGTGGCGCAGAACAACGACAACCCGGTCTATTACGTGCAGTACGCGCATGCGCGCATCTGCTCGGTGCTCAAGGCCTGGGGCGGCGATGCAGGCACGCTCGGGAATGTGGATCTGTCGGCGCTCGAAGGCCCGCAGGCCCAGGCGCTGATGCTACAGCTGGCCAAGTACCCGGACATGCTCACCGCCGCGGCGCAGGGCAATGCGCCGCACGACGTCACTTTCTACCTGCGCGACCTGGCCGCGGCCTACCACAGCTACTACGATGCCGAGCGCATCCTGGTGGACGACGAGACCGTGAAGCAGGCGCGCCTGGCGTTGATCAGCGCGACCCGTCAGGTGTTGCACAATGGCCTGGCGGTGCTGGGCGTGTCGGCTCCAGAACGCATGTAAATCGATCACATCATGAAGATAAAGCAACGCGGTGGCACCACTATCGGTCTGATCCTGGGCATCATCGTCGGCCTGGGCGCGGCCCTGGGCGTGGCGGTGTATGTCAGCAAGGTCCCGATGCCCTTTCTCAGCAAGGCCAAGAACGCCGAACAGGACGCGGCCGAAGCCAGGAAGAACAAGGACTGGGACCCGAACTCCCCCCTGTATGGCAAGAACCCGGCGCGCATCACCGTGCCGGTGGCGCCCGACGTGGCGCCCGCTGCTCCGGAGGGCGTGGCGACGGCTCCAGCCACCGCCGACAGCGCGACCGCAGCGCCGACTACGACCACCCAGCCGGTGGCGCCGGTGACGGCAACCACCGCCAAAGTCGACCCCAAGCCCGCGGCCAAACCCGCGGCGTCCAGCGACCCGCTGGGCGATCTGGTCAAAGCCAAGTCGGCCGAGGCCAGCGCCGCCGAAGGCTTCAATTACTTCGTGCAGGCCGGCGCGTTCCGCAGCCCGTCCGACGCCGAGGCGCAGCGCGCCAAGGTGGCGATGCTGGGCTGGGAGTCGCGCGTGAGCGAGCGCGAGCAAAACGGCCGCACGGTGTTCCGTGTGCGCGTGGGCCCCTTTGGCAAACGCGACGACGCCGAGCAACTCAAGACCCGGCTGGAAGGCGCAGGCGTGGATTCCGCGCTGGTGCGCGTGCAGCGCTGAACTTTTGCGCGCGACAGCCATCTGACCCTCAGAACCGAATAGGAGTGTTGTTTCATGAAACGCCGTGAGTTTTCCCTGGCTGCCGCCGCTGCAGCTTCCGCTTCCGCCCTTTCTTTGGTCGCCACGCCGGCGCTGGCCCAGGCCGCGTTCAAGGAAGGCAAGGACTACGCCAAGCTGGCCAAGACCGTGGCCACCACGGCCGGTGCCGGCAAGATCGAAGTGCTCGAGTTCTTCTGGTACAGCTGCCCGCACTGCCATGCGTTCGAGCCGGCCTTCGCGGCCTGGAAGTCGGCCGCACCCGCCGATGTCGTGGTGCAGCGCGTGCCCGTGGGCTTCAATGCCAGCTTCGTGCCCCAGCAAAAGCTCTACTACGCGCTGCTGACGATGGGCAAGCTCGATGAAGTCCACACCAAGGTGTTCCGTGCGATCCACGTCGAGCGCAACCGCCTGGCCAAGGACGAAGACATCTTTGCCTGGATCGAGAAGCAGGGCGTGGACGTGAACAAGTTCAAGGAAGCCTACAACTCGTTTTCGGTGTCCAACCAGGTGCGCAAGGCGACCCAGCTGCAGCAGGAGTACAACGTCGAGGGCGTGCCCTCGATCGGCGTGGCCGGGCGTTTCTACACCGATGGCACGATGGCCGGCAACATGGCCAACGTGCTGCGCGTGACCGACCATCTGATCGCGCTGAGCCGCAAGGGCTGATGATTCGCGGGGCTGCGGCCCCTGCGCATCCGGAAGCCCGCCTTGCGCGGGCTTTTTTGTGCGTGCTCCGTCCTGCCGCGCGCCTGCCTGCATGGCTTGCAGCCGCTGCCCGGGATTTAAGCGGTGACACGCCCTACAATGGCCGCAAGATTCGTGCCCTCCATGAAAAAACGCCTACTTCCTCTTTTCCTGCTTTCAGCCCTGGCCTGCGGCGCGGTGCAGGCCGAAAAAGCCGACCGCAACAAGCCGATGAACATCGAGGCCGATGCCTTGCGCCACGACGAGCTGAAGCAGACCAGCGTCTTCACCGGCAACGTGGTCATGACCAAGGGCTCGATCGTGCTGCGCGGCGCGCAGCTGGACGTGCGCCAGGATGCCGAGGGCTACCAGTTCGGCACGGTGAAGGCCGAGGCGGGCAAGCGCGCGTTCTTCCGGCAAAAGCGCGACACGCTCGCGGGCCAGCCCGATGAATTCGTCGAGGGCGAGGCCGAAGTCATCGAGTACGACGGCAAGGCCGACAATGTCCGGCTGATCCGCCGCGGCGAGCTGCGCCGCCTGCGCGGCACGGCGCTGACCGACGAGATCACCGGCGCGGTCATCGTCTACAACAACCTGACCGATGTGTTCACCGTGGACGGCCAGGCCCGGGCCCCGGGTGCGGCCACCAGCGCGGCGCCGGGCGGGCGCGTGCGCGCCGTGCTCGCGCCCAAGGCGCCGGCACCGGCCCCCGCGCCCGCCCCGGCCGCGAACCTCCGGCCCAGCACCACCCTTCCATCGAACCAGTGAGCCGCGCTTCCGTGAACGCATCCTCCCCGCAGCCCGAATCCAGCCGCCTCGAAGTCAAGCACCTGGCCAAGTCCTATGGCAGCCGCAAGGTGGTCAAGGACGTGTCGCTGGCGGTGCAAAAGGGCGAGGTCGTGGGCCTGCTGGGGCCCAACGGCGCGGGCAAGACCACCTCGTTCTACATGATCGTCGGCCTGGTGCGCTGCGACGCGGGCGACATCTTCATCGATGGCCAGGCGGTGGGCAACATGCCGATCCACCAGCGCTCGCGCCTGGGGCTGTCGTATCTGCCGCAGGAAGCGTCGATCTTCCGCAAGCTCAGCGTCGAGGACAACGTGCGCGCCGTGCTCGAGCTGCAGCGCGACGAGCAGGGCCGGCCGCTGGCGCGCGCCGAGATCGAGCGGCGCCTGCTGGCGCTGCTGCAGGAGCTGCGCGTCGACCATCTGCGCGCCTCGCCCGCGCTGGCGCTGTCGGGCGGCGAGCGCCGGCGCGTCGAGATCGCGCGCGCGCTGGCCACGCAGCCGCGCTTCATCCTGCTGGACGAGCCCTTTGCCGGCATCGACCCGATTGCCGTGATCGAGATCCAGCGCATCATCGGTTTCCTCAAGGCGCGCGGCATCGGGGTGCTGATCACCGACCACAACGTGCGCGAGACGCTGGGCATCTGCGACCACGCGTTCATCATCAGCGACGGCCATGTGCTGGCCCAGGGCACGCCCGCCGAGATCGTCGAGAACGCCGACGTGCGCCGGGTGTACCTCGGCGAGCACTTCCGGATGTGAGCGCCATGTCCATCCGCCTGCGGTTCGAGGGGAAATGTCGTTGAAGCCGGGTCTGTCGCTCCGCGTATCGCAGCATCTCGCACTCACGCCCCAGCTGCAGCAATCGATCTGGCTGTTGCAGCTTTCGACGCTGGAGCTGAGCCAGGAAGTCGAGCATATGCTCGACGACAACCCCTTTCTCGAGCGCACGACCGAGGAAGCCGAGCGCGAGGAATTCGGCCTGGCGCAGTCCGATGTGCCGGCGCAGCGCGACGACTATGCCGAGGACGCGCAGCAGGCATCGGGCAGCGCGCCCGCCGAGTCATCGAGCAGCAGCAGCGATGAAGGTAGCAGCGAAGTCACCGCGCCGGCCGATGCCGCGCCCGACTGGGAAGGCGACGGCAGCGCCGATCTCGCCCCCGATGATGGCGAATGGGGCGGCGAGGCGCGCGCGCGCAGCGGCGACGACGACACCGAGGCGCAGGACCTCGCGCATGGCCACGAATCGCTGACCGACCACCTGCACCGCCAGGCGCTGTCGCTGCGGCTGGGCGAGATCGACCGCGCGGCACTGCGTTTCCTGATCGAATCGCTCAACGACCATGGCTATCTCGAAGACCCGCTCGAAGAGCTGGCCGCGGGCTTGGCCGGCGCCGATGCGCTGGAAGAGCAGGAAGAGCTCGTGCACCGCTTCACGGTGGCGCTGCGCCTGCTGCAGTCGCTCGAGCCAGTGGGCGTGGGCGCGCGCAACCTGGCCGAATGCCTGAGCCTGCAGCTGCAGCACATGGCAGCGCAAGACGACGGCCACGCCGACGCGGCGACGGTGCAGACCGCGCTGCGCATCTGCGCCCAGCCCATGGACCTGCTCGCGCGCCGCGACGTGCGCCGGCTGATGCAGGCCTGCGCGGCCAGCGAGGAGCGCATCCGCGCGGCCATGGGGCTGATCGCACGGCTCGAGCCGCGGCCCGGACGGCGCTTTGCCGATGTCGAGCGCAACCTGATCGTGCCCGATGTGATCGTGCGCAAGCTCGCGCGCAACCGCGGCGACGGCCAGCCGCAGTTCAGCGTGCAGCTCAACCCCGAGGTGATGCCGCGGCTGCGCGTGCACGACATCTATGCCAACGCGCTGCGCGGCCACAAGGGCAGCGAGGGGCATGCGGGGCTGCAGCAGCGGCTGCAGGAGGCGCGCTGGTTCATCAAGAACATCCAGCAGCGCTTCGACACCATCCTGCGCGTGTCGCAGGCCATCGTGCAGCGGCAAAAGAACTTCTTCACCCACGGCGAGCTGGCGATGCGCCCGCTGGTGCTGCGCGACATCGCCGACGAGCTGGGCCTGCACGAGTCCACCATCAGCCGCGTGACCACGGCCAAGTACATGGCGACGCCGATGGGCACCTACGAGCTCAAGTATTTCTTTGGCTCGGGCCTGGGCACGGAAACCGGCGGCAATGCATCGAGCACCGCGGTGCGCGCGCTGATCAAGCAGTTCGTCGCGGCCGAGAACCCGCTCAAGCCGCTGTCGGACAGCCAGCTGGCCGAGATGCTCAAGGAGCAGGGCATCGAGTGCGCGCGCCGCACCGTGGCCAAATACCGCGACGTGCTGAAGATCGCGCCGGCCAATCTGCGCAAGTCGCTGTAGCCGCGCAGGGTCTGGCAACATGCCCTCGAATGTTCGCACTCCACGGCAAACGCGTATCCTTGGCGCCCTGTTATGAATCAACTGCAACTGTTTTTGCCCTGCGCCGCCGGCGTGGAGGAATATCTGGCCGATGAGGCCCACCGCATCACGGGGCTGACCGGGCACGACCTGCTGGTCGGGCGTGGCGGTGTCATGCTGCGCGCCTCGTGGCGCGACGCGCTGCTGCTGAACCTGCACAGCCGCCTGGCGCAGCGCGTGCTGGTGCAGCTGTCGACCTCGCAATACCGCAACGAGAACGACCTGTACCGCGCGGCCAGCGAGGTCGCTTGGGAGATCTGGTTCAGCCCGCGCGAGAGCTTCAAGATCGAGTTCACCTCGCAGCACAGCCCGCTGACCAGCCTGAATTTCGCGGCGCTGCGCGTCAAGGATGCGATTGCCGACCGTTTCCGCGCCAAGACCGGCGTGCGCCCCGATGTCGAGACCCGCTACCCCGATGTGCGCGTGCACCTGCACCTCACGACGGACGAGGCGACGATCTACATGGACACCTCGGGCGAGGCGCTGTTCAAGCGCGGCTGGCGCGAGGACAAGGGCGATGCGCCGCTCAAGGAAACATTGGCCGCGGCGATGATTGCCGCGACCGGCTGGGACCCGCATGGCGACAACCCGCAGCCGCTGTACGACCCCTGCTGCGGCAGCGGCACGGTGGTGATCGAGGCCGCGCAGATCGCCTGCCGCATTCCGCCGGGCATCCAGCGCCGCTTTGCGTTCGAGAAGCTCGTGCCCTTCCAGCCCCATGTGTGGGAGGCGATCGTGCGCCAGGCCGAGGATGCGATCTGCGAGAGCCCGGTCGGCATCTACGGCTCGGACGTTGCCCACCGCATGGTCGACTTTGCCGAGCGCAATGCCGAGCGCGCGGGCGTGGCGCGCGCCGTGCAGCTTCGCGGCGGTGACGCGCTGCAGCGCATGCCGCCAAGCGAGCAGCCCGGCGTGATGGTGCTGAACCCGCCCTATGGCGAACGCATTGCCGCGGCCGGCACGGCCGGGCGCAATGCGGCCGAGCGCATGGGCCAGGTCGAGCAGGTCGGGCGCGAGAGCGCGCAGACCGAGGACGGCGTGGAGTTCTTCAATGCGCTCGCATCGCACTGGAAGAAGAACTACAGCGGCTGGCAGGCGTGGATGCTCACGCCCGACCTGAAGCTGCCGGGCAAGATGCGCCTGAAGGAATCGCGCCGCGTGCCGCTGTGGAACGGTCCGATCGAATGCCGGATGTTCCGCTTCGACATGATCAAGGGCGCCGTCAAGCCCCGGCGCAATGCCGACCCAGCCAGCGCCGCATGAAGATCGTGCTGCGCTGGCCGCAGTGCAATCCCGCCCCCGCCCAGGCGCCGCGGCCCCTGGTGCTCGATACCAACATGGTGCTCGATCTGCTGGTCTTCGACGACCCGGCGATCGCGCCGGTGCGCGCCTTGCTGGAGGCGGGCGCGCTGCGCTGGATCGCCGATGCGGCCCAGCGCGTGGAGCTCGAGCGCGTGCTGGACTATCCCCAGATCGCCCCGCGCGTGGCCTTTTACGGGCTGAGCACGGTCAGCGTGCTGGCGGCGTTCGATGCCGGCGTGGACTATGTGCCCGAGGCGCCCGCGATCCGCGTGATCTGCAAGGACCCCGACGACCAGCATTTCCTCGCGCTCGCAGTGCAGCACCAGGCGCTGCTGTTGAGCAAGGACCGGGCGGTGCTGGCGCTGCGCAAGCGCCTCGCGCCGCTGGGCGCCACGGTGGGCAATATCCTGCTGTGGGCGTCCGCGGCTGCGGCGGTGCCCATTGCCGCACCCTGCACCGAAATGCTGGCTGCCTGAGCGGCTTTTTTCCGCTCCGGCCGATACTCCCATGCCCGGCTGTGACTATGCCGGGCAGCTACACTGCCGGCAATTGCCCGCAGCCCCGGCCCTGACCGGGGCCCCACGAAAGATTCCACATGACCGACCAGACCACCACCCCCTCCGACGACGAAGCGCTGGCGCCTGCCGCCGAGTACACGCCCGCGCTCGATATCGATCAGCTCGAAGAGCTGGACCTGATCCTCGAAGACCTGCGCACGCGCGACGAGGAAGTCCCCCAGTGGGAGTTCTGCGATGGTTTCCTCACGGCGCTGGTCTGCACGCGCCGCGCGATTCCCGCGGCCGAATACCTGCCGATGCTGCTGGGCGACGGCGTGGAGCTGGAAGTGGCCGAAGGCGCCGCGCTGCCCAAGCTCGAGACCTTCAAGGACGAAGCGCAGCAGGAGCGTTTCCTGACGCTGTGGCAGGCGCGCTGGGATGAAGTCGTGCGCCAGCTCGACTCCGACGTGCGTGCGCTCGACGACGACCGCTGCTTTCACCCCGAAGCCATGGACATGCGCGGCGCCATTGCCGGCCTGCCCGACGACGAGCGCGCCGAGATGGACGGCCAGGACATTCCATCGTATGGCCAGGTCTGGGCGCTGGGCTTCATGTTCGCGGTGGAAAACTGGCCCGAGGAGTGGGCCGCGCCGCGCGACAAGGAAGCCGCGCAGTGGCTGGACGCAGCGCTCGAGTCGGTCGTGGCCCTGACCGAAGACGACACCGGCAAGCCCGAAGTCAGCATCTATGACGAGAACGGCCCGGCCAGCACCAGCCGCGCGCGCATCGAGACCTATGGCGATGCGATCTGGGGCATCTACGACCTGCGCCAGCTCTGGAAGAGCATGGGCCCGCGCCAGGAAACCATCGTCAAGGGCGAGCAGCCCGGACGCAATGATCCTTGCCCTTGCGGCAGCGGCAAAAAGTTCAAGAAGTGCCACGGGGCTTGAATTCCCCGGACCTGGGCCACGCGAGTGGTCCGGGCTGGTGGCGGTGACCACTGGGCATCTTTTGTTTTAGGCAGGGTCGTGCACCCTCGAATCTATGGCCACCCCCTTGCTTGCCCGACTGCGTGCCGAATGGGCGCCCAGTGTTCCGCGTGAATTGCTGGCGGGCGCGGTTGCGACCTTTGCGCTGATTCCCGAAGTCATTGCGTTTTCCTTTGTCGCCGGGGTGGATCCGGCCGTGGGGCTCTATGCCTCGTTCGTGATCAGCATCGTCATTGCGTTTGCGGGCGCGCGCCCGGCGATGGTGTCGGCGGCCGCGGGGTCGGTGGCGCTGGTCGCGGCGCCGCTGGTGCAGTCGCATGGATTGCCCTATCTGCTGGCCGCGGGGCTGCTGGCGGGCGTGGTGCAGGTCGCGTTCGGCTGGCTGCGCATGGGGCTGCTGGTGCGCTTTGTCTCGAGCTCGGTGCGCACCGGTTTCGTCAACGCGCTGGCGATCCTGATCTTCAGCGCGCAGCTGCCGCATCTGCACAGCGCCAATGGCGCGGGCTGGGCGCTGCTGGCGCTGGGGCTGGCGCTGATCTACGGCCTGCCGTGGGCGGCGCGGCGCATGGGCTGGCCGGCGCTCGCGGCCATTCCCTCACCGCTGATCTGCGTGCTGGTGCTGACGCTGCTGGCCGCGGGCCTGGGCCTGCCGGTGGCTACCGTGGCCGACCTGGGGAACCTGCCCGATGCACTGCCGTCGTTCGGTCTGCCCGAAGTGCCGCTGGTTTGGGAAACGCTGCGCATCATCGCGTTGCCGGCAATTGCGATCGCCATGGTCGGATTGCTCGAATCGGTGCTTACGGCCGCAGTGGTCGATGAAATGACCGATACGCCCAGCGACAAGAACCGTGAATGCACCGGCCTGGGGCTGGCGAATGTGGCAGCGAGCTGCTTTGGCGGCATTGCCGGCTGCGGCATGATCGGCCAGGCCGTCGGCAACGTGACCTATGGCGGGCGCGGGCGGCTGTCGACGCTGTTTGCGGGCGTGTTCCTGCTGCTGCTGATCGTGCTGCTCGAGCCCTGGGTCGCGCAGGTGCCGGTCGTGGCGCTGGTGGCGATCATGGTCACGGTGTCGGTCGCCACGTTCAATTGGGGCAGCCTGCGCCAGCTCGCGCGCCACCCGCGCACCTCGACCACGGTCATGCTGGCCACGGTGGCGCTGACGCTGGCGACGCACAACCTCGCGGTTGGCGTGGCCGTCGGCGTGCTGCTCAGCGGCGTGTTCTTCATGGCCAAGGTGGCGCAGCTGCTGCAGGTGCGCTGCGAGGACGACGATGCGCAGGGCCTGCGCACCTGGACCATCACGGGACAGGTGTTCTTTGCCTCGGCCGATGCATTGGTCGACGCGTTCGACGTGCGCGGCGCCGAGGGGCGCGCGGTGCGCATCGATGCGGGCGGCGCGCAGTTCTGGGACATCACCGGGGTCGCGGCGCTGGAGAAGGTGGTGCAGCGGCTGCGCGCGCATGGGTGCGCGGTGGAGGTGGTGGGGATGAGTGCCGGCAGTCAGCAGTTGCAGGCACGCATCAAATAGGCTCCTGTCCACCGCGGCGGTGCGGACTGCGCTGGGTCAGCGAACGTAACGGGACAGCAGCACGGTGTACCTGCACTTTGCCCAACCACGCCCGGACAGATGACCGCCAGGGCCTCTGGCGTGCGCATAGAGCGTCATCTTGCGCGGTTGCGTGATCTGCGTTCCGGGAATGACCTCGACCCAATCTTCCCAGCCGAGATTGCACGAGTGCTCGGAGCCGGCACCGCTGGTTTCCGCGGCAGAGGCCGTATTCACGGCGAAAACGAACCCGTCGGGCGCCCGCAGGGTCGAGACATCCGAATCGCAGTTGTGGCGCACTCCATTGATGCCTGTCGCTTCGGTAGTGCACTCTGCCGTGATGGTCTGCAATTCGGGGGCTTGTGCCAGCGCATAGCCAGGCGCGACCAGAGCGAAAGCAAGCGTGAGGTTTCTGGCGTTCATCTTGGACTCCCATCCCCGTGGGTTGCCATGGCGCCCACGCAGAGCGGGGTTTACATGGGCCTCATGATTTTGGGTAGTTCAGCCAAGGCGCCGAAGCAAGACGCAATCGGCAGCGCAAGCCCCATTCGATGGCGGCATCCAGTACCAGCCCGGATTCACGAGAGCGTGGGACGCAGTCGCCGCAGCAACCCCTGGAGCGCATGCTCCACCGTAGCCTCCCGCACTGCCGCACGGTCCCCCTCGAAGCGCATGCATTCGGCATCCGCCTTGCCCTCGACGCACCACCCGAACCACACCAGGCCCACGGGCTTGTCGGCCGAGCCGCCGCCCGGCCCGGCCACGCCCGTGACGGCCAGGCTGCATTGCGCCGAGGAATGCTGCACCGCGCCGCGCGCCATCGCCAGCGCGACGGCTTCGCTCACCGCGCCATGGGCCTGTATCAGCGCCGCATCGACACCCAGCATCTCGGTCTTGGCCTGGTTCGAATAGCTCACGAAACCGCGTTCGAACCAGTGGCTCGAACCCGCGATATCGGTGCAGGCGCCTGCAATCAATCCGCCGGTGCAGCTTTCGGCCGTGGCCATCTGCGCGCCGTGCGACAGCAGTGCCGCGGCCAGTTCGGTGACGAGCGTCTCGGACATGGCGTTCAGAAGAAGAAATGGCGCCACAGCGCGATCACCAGCAGCGTGCAGCAGGCCGCCACCACATCGTCGAACATGATGCCAAAGCCGCCGCGCCAGCCAAAGCCCTTGAACAGCTGGTCGGCCCAGCGCACGGGCTGGGGCTTGGCAGCGTCGAAGAAGCGAAACAGCGCGAAGGCGCACAGCTGGCCCCACCAGCCCATCGGCATGCACATCCACAACACGAACCAGATGGCGACGATCTCGTCCCAGACGATATGGCCGGGATCGGCCACGCGCATGTGCTGCGCCGTGACCGTGCAGGCCCAGCAGCCGATCACGGCGGCAGCGGCAATGGTCCAGCCGATCTGCGCCGACGTGAACCAGAACTGCAGCAGCAGGAAGGTGGCCCAGCCCCATAGACTGCCCACCGTGCCCGGCGCCACGCGGCCCATGCCCGAGCCCATGCCCAGCGCGAGGAAATGCGCGGGGTGGGCCAGCAGGAAACGCAGGCTGGGGCGGTAAGGGGCGGGTGGGCGCGGGTGAAAGCGCTGGGCGCCCCGCGCCTCAGCCGCGGAATCGGGAAAGCGTGGCATGGATAGATCCAGGATTTGGAAAGCACTTCATAGCGTAATTCTATGGCGCTGCAGGGCGTCGCTTGTGGGTGTAAAACCTGCGGCGTTGTCGCTCAGGCGGAAAAATGGTCAAACGATGCGTAGCGTTTTACCAGTTCCTGCCCCTCGCTGCCCAGCAGCCGCAGGCCGCCCTGGCTCTGCACGCTGCCGATGCGCGTGACCGGCGTGGCGCTGGCGCGGGCCGCTTCCTCGACCTGCGCGCGCAGCGCGGGCGGCGCGGTGAAGCACAGTTCATAGTCATCGCCACCGGCAAGCGTGCATTGGCGCACCAGTTCGATGTCGAAGTCCGTGCCCGCCGCGAGCAGCGCGCTGGTCAGCCGCGTGTCGATGCAGGCGCCGACCCCCGATTGCGCGAGGATATGGCCCAGGTCGCCCAGCAGGCCGTCGCTCAGGTCGAGCGCGCTGCTGGCAATGCCGCGCAGCGCCTGGCCCAGCGCCACGCGCGGCGTCGGCAGTTCCAGGCGCCGCCGCGCCGCCGCCTGCGTGGCGGGGGGCAGCTGCAGCCGGCCCTGCAGCGCTTCGAGCGCCAGGCGCGCATCGCCCAGGCTGCCGCTGGCGTAGATGTCGTCGCCCGCGCGCGCGCCGCTGCGCAGCAGTGCCTGGCCCGCGGGCACTTCGCCGAAGACGGTGATGCAGATGTTCAGCGGGCCCTGCGTGGTGTCGCCGCCCACGAGCTCGCACTGGTGCGCATCGGCCAGCCCCAGCAGCCCGTCGGCAAACGCCCCGGCCCAGGCCGGGTCGGCATGCGGCAGCGACAGCGCCAGCGTGAACGCCAGCGGCCGCGCGCCGCAGGCCGCGAGGTCGCTGAGGTTCACGGCCAGCGCCTTGTGGCCCAGCCGCTGCGGGTCCACATCGGCAAAGAAATGCCGGCCCTCGACCAGCATGTCGCTCGACACCGCCAGCTGCATGCCGGGCGCGGGCGCAAGCAGCGCGCAGTCATCGCCCACGCCCAGCGCGGCGCGGCGCACCGGGCGCGTGAAGAAGCGGCGGATCAGTTCGAACTCGCCCATGGTCAGAGGGGTTGACCGCGGAAACGGAGCGCTGCCTGGCGGCTGGTTTCGGCCAGCAGCTGCTCCTCGCGCTGGCGTTCGCGCAGCCAGCGCGCATCGTTCTGGCCGGCTTCGACATCGGTGCGCAGCAGATGCAGCGCGGGCGCGGCGCCCTGGCGCGCGGCATGGCCGGCAATCTGGTCGAAGGTGTGCAGCAGGTGTTCGGACAGCGGCTGGTGGCGGCCCGTGCCCGGATCCACGTACACGGCGTCGAGCCCGAAGCGGCAGGCCTGGAAGCGGTTGTAGGTGTAGACCAGATAGTCGTCTTCCTGCGGCGTGAACGGCTGGGTGTCGAGAAACCAGGCCGCGAGCGACTGCACGAAGCCCGAGAGCGCGGCCGCGCGCTCGATGGTCAGCGGGGTGTCGAACACGCGGATCTCGATGGTGCCGAACTCGGGCTTGGGCCGGATGTCCCAGTAGAAGTCCTTCATGCTCTTCACAACGCCGGTGCCGGTCATCTTGTCGAAGTAGTTCTCGAACTCGCCCCAGGTCAGCACGCAGGGCGCGCGCCCCGACAGCGGAAACGCGAACACCGAGTTCAGCCGCGCCGAGTCGAAGGCCGTGTCCTGGCCCTGCACATAGGGGCTCGATGCGGACAGCGCGATGAAGTGCGGAATGTAGCGCGACATGCGGTGCAGCATCAGCAGCGCGGCGTCGGCGTCGGGGCAGCCGATGTGCACATGCTGGCCGAAGATCGTGAACTGCTGCGCCAGATAGCCGTAGAGATCGGACAGCTCGCGAAAGCGCGGCTTGTCGTAGATGCGCTGGCGGTGCCATTTCTGGAACGGGTGCGTGCCGCCGCCCGCGATCGCGATGTTGAGCTTGTCGGCGCTGCGCACCAGCGCGTCGCGGATCGGCGTGAGCTGGCCCAGCACCTCGGAGGCCGAGTGGCAGATGCCGGTCGAGATCTCGATCATGCTGCTGGTCATCTCGGGCACCACGCTGCCGGGCAGCGGGGTCTTGGCCATCAGGCGCAGCATGTCCTCGGCGTAGGGCGCGAGGTCGTAGTCATGGGTGTTGAGCAGCTGCAGCTCGAGCTCCACGCCCAGCGTCAGCGGTTCGGAATGGTGGAAGGCTTCAAGGGCCATTGCGGTCTCCGGGAGCGGGGTTGCGTTCGAGCAGGCGCAGCGTCTTGGCGCTTTCGCGCGCGCGGTGGAAGGCCAGGCTGGCAAGCACGGCGCCGAACACTTCCATCATCAGGATCATGGGCAGCGCCACGCGCGAGATCATCTGGCCGCTGTCGGGCGCGGCGGCAACGAACTGCGAGGCGATCAGCAATGCCACCGACGACATCGGCGCCATCGCGCAGCTGACCCACATCGCCTGGCGCCAGCTCGCGCCGCTGCCGACGTTGCCCAGGCCCACGCCGACGGCCTTGGCCAGCAGGCGCACGGCGATCACGGCAAACACCACGCCGGCCAGCGGCAGGTTCCAGTCGGCCTGCGCGGCGACGGTGGACACCAGCACGAACATCATCATGTTCAGCAGCGTCGAGGCCGTGCCCAGCTGGCGCGGCCAGGCCCAGGGGCGCGGATGCAGGTGCTTGAGCAGCATGCCGCCGAGCAGCGCGGCCAGCGGCGCCGAGCCGCCGAGGTGGGCGGTGACGGCGGTGCCCGCAGCGATCACCGCCAGCACCAGGATCGAGGTGTTCTCGCTGGTCGGACTCATGAAGCGCAGCGCCAGCCGCATCAGCAGCGACAGCACGGCCGCCACCAGGATCGACACGCCCAGCACCACGGCCACGGCCGAGGTGCTGTCGAGCAGCGTCTGCGCCGGCCGGTGGAACACTTCGGCCTGCGCGCTGCCCAGCGTCAATGCGTATAGCGTGGAGAGGGTGGCCAGCACCATCGAGCGGTCCGTCACGGCGCCCGCGGCGCGCAGGTCGGTAATGACGCGCGACAGCACCAGCGGCGAGGCGGCCATGGCGATCATCGCGATCGGGCTCGCGACATCGACCGGCGTATCGAGCCAGCGCAGCAGCCACAGCACGGAGAAATAGGTCAGCGCGGCCTCGGCAATGCTCTGCACCAGCACCATCGGGTTGTAGCGGAACCAGCGCAGCGGAATGCGCCCGCCGCACTCGAACAGCACCAGCGACACGCCGAGCTCGAGCAGGAACAGGCTGATGCCCTGCAGCGGCCAGGGCGCGCCGCTGAAACCGGCGAAACCGACGAGCGCCCCGACCATCGAGTAACCGACGACCTTGGGCAGGCCGATATAACGCTGGCACAGCGAGCCGCCAATGGTCGCCAGCGCCAGCAGCAGCGACCATTGCAGCGTCACCAGCCCGGCCGAAGGGCGCAGCCACTGCGCCCAGAAGCCTGTGAAATGCTCCATTCCTGTTCCTCCTGAGGGTTCTAAGCGGCCCGGCTGGGCGATTGCGGCGCCCCGGGCAATTGAGCGGGGACTTTAACTGCGTGCCTCCTGGCGTCATTGCAGGACAAAAGCGTCTTTAAGGCCTGAAGAAACTCAGGGGCGCGGAGCGCAGTCGCGCGCGGATCGCGCGGTAGATGCGCGAGCGGTCCACGCCGCTGACGTTGTGCGCGCGCACGGCCAGGCGGAAGGCCAGCAGGAAGCTGACGATCACGTTGAGCGCGCCGTTGAACGGCAGCATCGCCACGGCCCACCAGAACGCGCTGTCGTGCAGCACGGGCAGGCCCAGCGTGGTGCTGGCGACGCCGATCTGGCCGGCCGACAGCGTGATGTGGCGCACTTCGAGCCCCAGGCCGAAGAAGCCGACGAATGCCGGCACCAGCCCGAGCATCAGGCCCAGCGAGATGTTGGAGGCAAAGCCCGAGATGTTGCGATGCAGGAAATGCGCCCAGCGTTCGGCGCGCGCGGGGCCCAGGAAGCGCGTGATGCGCGGGTTGTAGCGGATGGCCGAGTCCATGCGCCGCAGCACGAACCAGTTTTCCGCCCAGCCCGCGATCAGACTGCTGGTGAACAGCAGCACGCCGGTGAACGCCGCGAACAGCACCGAGGGGCCGAGCAGGCTCAGCGAATCGAGCACCGCGTCGGCATGCGCCACATCGAGCGGCGGATGGCCAAAGGTCTTGAGGAACACCAGCGACAGACCGATGGCCGCGGGCAGCACCACCAGCACATTGCCCAGGATGGCCGCGACCTGGGAGCGCGTGAGATGGGCGATTTCGGTGACGAAGTCTTCCACCGATTGCTGGTCCGGCAGCTCCTTGAGCTTGGCCGCCATGGCGGGCGCCGTCATGGCCGGCTGCTTGGTCGCCACCGTGAAGTGCAGCAGCTGGATCAGCACGAAGCTCAGCGCGTAATTCATGCCGGCCAGCAGCCCGCCCCAGAACGCCGACAGCGCCAGCGCCGCGAGCGCGAATTTCATCAGCGTGGTGAACGCCATGACCATGCCGCCGCCCGCGGCCCGGCCGACCATCGAGCGGTATTCGCGCGCATTGCGCGTGATGTAGCTGGCGCCGGTTTCGGCGCTGCGCTCGACGACCTTGGCCGCGAGCAGCGAGGAATTGACCGAGAACAGCGCGCGCAGGCTGCGCCGCTCGCGCGCCACGCCCACGAGGTGGGCCAGCAGCGGCGCGGCTTCGGCGACGGGCCGCTCGGAGCTCAGGCAGTCGAGCAGCCGGCGCACGCGCACGATGCGCTCGCGCAGCTGGCGCAGGCGGAACACCAGTCCGACCGAAATGCCCTCGGACTCGAAATGCGAATACACCGTCGCCGTGGCCGCGCGGCAGGCGTCGAGCCGCTCGCGCAGCCGCTGCTCGGCGGCCAGCAGGCGGTCGGGCGTGCGCAGCGCGAGCATCACTTCGACACGCAGGTTCTCGACGTCGTGGATCAGTGCATGAAAGGGCTGGGCCAGGCGCGCGCTGTCGCTCATGCGCAGGCGCAGCTCGGGCGCGAAGCCGGTCGAGAGGATCTGGCCCGCGCAGTAGGTGATCGCGCTGAGCAGCGTGCGCTGCCAGTAGGACGGCCCGTCCTGGTGCGAGGCAACCAGCACGCGCAGGCGCCCGAGCAGTTCGGCGTCAAGCGCGTTGAGCCACAGCGCGTCGAACGCGTCGGGCAGCGCCAGCATGAACAGCTCGGAGGCATCGATGGTCTCGGGGCTCGAGGGCAGCAGCTTGTAGCGCAGCCGCTCGCTCAGCTCGCTGGCCAGCGCGGTGCGCGGCGCGAAGCCGAAGTCGGCCAGCAGCGTGGTGAGGTCGACGGTTTCAATGAAGCGATCCCACCAGGCCTGCATGCGCGCGCGCGCCGCGGGGTCGGCTTCGAGCGCATCGACGAACTGGCGCACGCGGTCCACCGCGAGCTCGACCGAGGGCGCGGGCGCGCGCACCCAGTCGAGCAGGTGGATCAGCCACAGGTGGCGGTGGGCCAGGTCGGCATTCGGGTCGAGCTCCAGCAGCAGCAGCGGAAGGTCGTAGGCGGCGCGCTTCATTCAGTGCAATATGCGGTCGCTCAGGGGACGCGCGCCAGCGCCCGGGTCGAAGGCTTCGAGCATGAACAGGCGCACCGTCGCGCGGAAGGTCTCGCCCTTGTCCGTCACGCACAGGTAGCTGCCGTGCATCGTGCCGCTGGGCGTGCGCAGCTCGCAGCCGCTGCTGTACTGGAAGGCCTCGCCGGGCTGCAGCAGCGGCTGGTGGCCGATGACGCCCAACCCCTTGACCTCTTCGGTATGGCCGCTGCTGTCGCTGATGACCCAGTGGCGCGCAATCAGCTGCGCGGGCGTGCGGCCCGCGTTGGTGATGGTGATGGTGTAGGAAAAGCGGAACACGCCGGCCTCCGGCGCGGATTGCTCCGGCAGGTATTCGGGCTGTACCTCGATCTGAAAGTCGTTGGTCGGCATGGCGCAATGGTACCTGCGACAATTGACCCATGAGCCGCACCTTCCGCATCGCCCCTTCGATCCTGTCCGCCGACTTCGCCCGCCTCGGTGAAGAAGTCCGCAGCGTCATAGCTGCCGGCGCCGACTGGATCCACTTCGACGTCATGGACAACCACTATGTGCCGAATCTGACTTTCGGCCCCATGATCTGTGAGGCTTTGAAGCCCCACGCCAAGACCGCCGATGGCACTGCCGTGCCCATCGACGTGCACCTGATGGTGCAGCCCGTCGATGCGCTGGCCCAGGCCTTCGCGCAGGCCGGTGCCGACTACATCAGCTTCCACCCCGAAGCCTCGCCGCATGTGCACCGCAGCGTGCAGGCGATCCGCGCCAGCGGCTGCAAGCCCGGCGTGGTGTTCAACCCCGCCACGCCGCTCGATGTGCTTGACTGGGTCATCGAGGACATCGACCTGATCCTGCTGATGAGCGTCAACCCCGGTTTCGGCGGCCAGAGCTTCATCGACAGCACCTTGCGCAAGATCGAAGCCGCGCGCAAGCGCATCGAGGCCTCGGGCAAGGACATCCGCCTGGAAGTCGACGGCGGCATCAAGGGCGAAAACATCCGCCGCGTCGCCGATGCGGGCGCCGACACCTTCGTGGCGGGCAGCGCGATCTTCGGCAAGCCCGACTACCGTGCGGTCATCGACGGCATGCGCACGGCACTGGCCTGATCGACGGGCAGGGCGGCTGGCGATAATCGCTCACCGTCCTTTTTTTGCTGCACGCCATGCTTTTGCGCCATCCTGCTCTTCGCTCCTTTGATTTCGACGCCGCCATCGTGGACCTCGACGGCACGATGGTCGACACGCTGGGCGACTTCAGCGCCGCGCTCAACGGCATGCTGGCCGACCTGCAGCTGCCCGCCATTGGCGCCGCGTCGATTGAAACCATGGTCGGCAAGGGCTCGGAGCATCTGATCCGCAGCGTGCTCGCGCATGTCGAGGTCGCCGATGTCGAGGCACGCTATCCCCAGGCCTGGGAGCGCTACCAGCACCATTACCTCGCGATCAACGGCCAGTACGCCACGGTCTATGCAGGCGTGCGCGAAGGGCTCGAGGCGCTGCGCGCTCAGGGCCTGCGCCTGGCCTGCCTGACCAACAAGCCGCTGTCCTTTGCCGAGCCGCTGCTGCGCGCCAAGGGGCTCGACGGGTTTTTTGAACAGGTGTTTGGCGGCGACTCGTTCGAGCGCAAGAAACCCGATCCGCTGCCGCTCATCAAGACCTGTGAAGCGCTGGGCACTTCGCCCGCGCGCACGCTGATGATCGGCGACTCGAGCAACGACGCCAAGGCCGCGCGCGCCGCGGGCTGCCCGGTGGTGCTGGTGGACTATGGGTACAACCATGGGGAGCCGGTGACGGGAGTGGATGCGGAGGCTTGTCTGGGAAGTTTGGTGGAGTTGACGGCCGCGAAGCAGCCATCGAGCGTCTGAAAGCCCGACCCCCACCCCGGGTTTGCTACACTTTCCCCCATGTTCATCCACCGCACGTTCATTGCAGGTCTCAAAGACCGGGGAGCCTGGCCCTGGCGCAAGCCTACGCACTCGAACGCCTGATGGCACCTGGGGCACGTCCCAGCGTGCACCCGTGGCCCTTGACGGGCCGTTAGATTGAACTGCGGCAGCGCCCGTCTGCCGCCCGAGCTGGGAGCTCATTTCCGTGATCACTGAACTGGAATTCAAAAGCCTGTCCGCGCAAGGCTTCAACCGCATTCCGCTGATGGTCGAGGCCTTTGCCGACCTCGAAACCCCTCTTTCGCTGTACCTCAAGCTGGCCCATGCCCAGGGCGACGGCAAGTACAGCTTCCTGCTCGAATCCGTCGTCGGCGGCGAGCGCTTCGGCCGCTACAGCTTCATCGGCCTGCCCGCGCGCAGCCTGCTGCGCGCCAGCGGCTTCGGCGCCGATGCGCGCACCGAAGTCGTGACCGATGGCGAGGTGGTGGAGACGCACGAAGGCAATCCGCTCGACTTCATTGCCGCCTACCAGCAGCGCTTCAAGGTCGCGCTCACGCCCGGCATGCCGCGCTTTTGCGGTGGTCTGGCGGGCTATTTCGGCTACGACGCGGTGCGCTATGTCGAGAAGAAGCTCGAGCAGTCGTGTCCGCCCGACGACCTGGGCTGTCCCGACATCCTGCTGCTGCAGTGCGAGGAGGTCGCGGTCATCGACAATCTGTCGGGCAAGCTGTACCTGATCGTCTATGCCGACCCGGCCCAGTCCGAAGCCTATTCGCGCGGCAAGAAGCGCCTGCGCGCGCTCAAGGAGCAGCTGCGCTATTCGGTCAGCGCGCCCCAGCTCAAGGCCAGCGAGAGCCACCCGGCGCAGCGCAGCTTTGCCAAGCCCGACTACATCGCCGCCGTCGAGCAGGCCAAGGAGCTGATTGCCGCGGGCGACTTCATGCAGGTCCAGGTCGGCCAGCGCATCCACAAGCGCTACACGCAAAGCCCGCTGAGCCTGTACCGCGCGCTGCGCTCGCTCAACCCCAGCCCCTACATGTATTACTACCACTTCGGAGATTTCCACGTGGTGGGGGCCAGCCCGGAGATCCTGGTGCGCCAGGAAAAGACGCCCGAAGGGCAGAAGATCACCATCCGCCCGCTGGCCGGCACGCGCCCGCGCGGCGCCACGCCCGAGGCCGACAAGGCAATCGAGGCCGAGCTGATCAACGACCCCAAGGAACGCGCCGAGCATGTGATGCTGATCGACCTGGCGCGCAACGACATCGGCCGCATCGCGCGCACCGGCAGCGTCAAGGTGACCGAGGCGTTCTCGGTCGAGCGCTACAGCCATGTGATGCACATCGTGAGCAACGTCGAAGGTCTGCTCAACGACGGAATGACCAGCATGGACGTGCTCAAGGCCACGTTCCCCGCGGGCACGCTCACGGGCGCGCCCAAGGTGCATGCGATGGAGATCATCGACCAGCTCGAGCCCGTCAAGCGCGGCATCTATGGCGGCGCCTGCGGCTATCTGAGCTTTGCCGGCGACATGGACGTGGCCATCGCCATCCGCACCGGCGTGATCAAGGACGGCATGCTCTACGTGCAGGCCGCGGCCGGCGTCGTGGCCGACTCGGTGCCCGAGATGGAATGGCGTGAAACGGAACACAAGGCGCGCGCGCTGCTGCGCGCCGCGGAATTGGTAGAGGAAGGACTGGAATGAGCCGCGCAATCGACAAGGTACCGCACTGCACCACCATGCTGGAAGTGCGCCAGGGCGTGAACGCCCTCGACGACATCCTGGTGCCGCTGCTGGTGCAGCGCAGCGGGTTCATGACCCAGGCGGCGCGCGTGAAGAACGACGTCCACCTGGTGCGCGACGAAGCGCGCATCCAGGCCGTCGTGGACCGCGTGCGCGAGCGCACCGTGGCCGAGGGGGGCGATCCGGCGCTGCTCGAGCAGATGTACCGCGGCATGATGGAGCTGTTCATCGCCTACGAGCACCAGGAGCTCGCGCGCCAGCGCGCCGAGGGCCTGGCACCGAAGACCGGTCAGGAGTGATGCGATGAAACTCCTGATGATCGACAACTACGACAGCTTCACCTACAACATCGTCCAGTACTTCGGCGAGCTCGGTGCCGAGGTCAGCGTGGTGCGCAACGACGAGATCACGCTGGAAGAACTCGACGCGCGCATCCAGGCCGAGGGTATCGAGCGGCTCGTGGTCTCGCCCGGCCCCTGCTCGCCGGCCGAAGCCGGCATCTCGGTCGAGGCGATCCGCCATTTCGCGGGCAAGCTGCCGATCCTCGGCGTGTGCCTGGGCCACCAGAGCATCGGCGCGGCGTTCGGCGGGCGCATCGTGCGCGCGCAGCAGCAGATGCACGGCAAGACCAGCGTGATCACCACCACGCAGTCGGGCGTGTTTGCCGAGCTGCCCCAGCACTTCACCGTCAACCGCTACCACTCGCTGGTCATCGAGCAGGCCAGCCTGCCCGAGGTGCTCGAAGTCACCGCGACCAGCGAAGACGGCGAGATCCAGGGCGTGCGCCACCGCGCGCTCGCTGTTCAGGGCGTGCAATTCCACCCCGAAAGCATCCTGACCGAGCACGGCCACGCGATGCTGCGCAATTTCCTGGAACAGAAGGCTTGAGACCCCCGGCATGAAACAGATCACCCCCCAGGAAGCGCTGCAGCGCACCATCGAGCACCGCGAAATCTTCCACGACGAGATGCTGCACCTGATGCGCATGATCATGGGCGGCGAGATGTCGCCGCTGATGACCGCCGCCATCCTCACCGGCCTGCGCGTGAAGAAGGAAACCATCGGCGAGATCACGGCCGCGGCCCAGGTCATGCGCGAGTTCTCGCTGCGCGTGCAGGTCGCCGACACCACCCATCTGGTGGACATCGTCGGCACCGGCGGCGACGGCGCCAACACCTTCAACATCTCGACCTGCTCGATGTTCGTCATTGCGGCGGCCGGCGGCAAGGTCAGCAAGCATGGCGGGCGCAGCGTCTCGAGCAAGAGCGGCAGCGCCGATGCCATGGAGGCGCTGGGCGTCGACCTGAACCTTTCCGCCGACGCCATTGCCGAGTGCATTGCCGAAGTCGGCATCGGCTTCATGTTCGCGCCCAACCACCACCCGGCAATGAAGAACGTGGCCGCGGTGCGCAAGGAGCTGGGCGTGCGCACGCTGTTCAACATCCTCGGGCCGCTCACCAACCCGGCGAGCGCGCCCAATATCCTGATGGGCGTGTTCCACGAGGACCTGGTCGGCATCCAGGTGCGCGCGCTGCAGCGCCTGGGCGCCGAGCATGCGCTCGTGGTCTACGGCCGCGACGGGCTCGACGAGATCAGCCTGGGCGCAAGCACGCTGGTCGGCGAGCTGCGCAATGGCGCCGTGCATGAATACGAGATCCACCCCGAGGACTTCGGCCTGCAGATGGCCAGCACGCGCTCGCTGCGCGTCGACAATCCCGAAGAGTCGATGGCCATGCTGCGCGGCGTGCTGCAGGGCGCGCGCGGTCCGGCGCGCGACATCGTCTGCCTGAATGCGGGCGCCGCGCTCTATGCCGCCAATGTCGTGCCCGGCATTGCCGAAGGCCTGGCGCGCGCGCAGCAGGTGATCGACAGCGGCGCGGCCGCGGCCAAGCTGCAGCAGCTGGTCGCCAAGTCGCAGGCGCTGAGCGCGCCCGCCCTTTGAATTCCTGAAATACCGAAAGCTTCCATGTCCGATATCCTCAACAAGATCGTCGCGGTCAAGCGCGAGGAACTCGCCGCCGCCCAGAAGCGAACGCCGCTGGCCGAGATGCGCCGCGATGCCGAAAGCCGCGTGCTCACGCGCGACTTCGAAGGCGCGCTGCGCGCGAAGATCGCCAAAGGCCAGGCGGCGGTGATCGCCGAGGTCAAGAAGGCCAGCCCGTCCAAGGGCGTGATCCGCGCCGACTTCATTCCCGCCGACATCGCGCAAAGCTATGCCGAGGGCGACGGGAAAGTGAGCGCCGCGTGTCTGTCCGTGCTGACCGACAAGCAGTTCTTCCAGGGCAGCGTCGACGCCCTCAAGCAGGCGCGCGCCAGCTGCCTGCTGCCGGTGCTGCGCAAGGACTTCCTGATCGACCCGTACCAGGTCTACGAGTCGCGCGCGATGGGCGCCGACTGCGTGCTGCTGATCGCCGCCTGCCTCGAGGACGCGCAGATGGCCGAGATGGAAGCCGTGGCGCACAGCCTCGACATGGCGGTGCTGGTCGAAGTGCATGACGCGGCCGAGCTCGAGCGCGCACTGCGCCTGAAGACCGCGCTGCTGGGCATCAACAACCGCAACCTGCGCACCTTCGAAGTCAGCCTGCAGACCACGCTGGAGCTGCAAAAGCAGGTCCCGGCCGACAAGCTGCTGGTCACGGAATCAGGCATCCTGACACCGGCCGATGTGAAACTGCTGCGCGGCACGGGCGTCAATGCCTTCCTCGTGGGTGAAGCCTTCATGCGTGCCGACGAGCCGGGCGAAGCCCTCGCCAAACTGTTTGCCTGAACTCCCAAGACCGCCATGCCCCCATCCTCCGACAGCCCCGTGACCCAGTTGCAAAGCGCCTCCCCCGCCGACTGGCCGGTGGCGCCGGGCTGGCAGCCGCTGGTGGACAGCTTCTTTGCGGGCGCGGTCGGGGTCAAGCTGCTGGCCTTCCTGCAGGACCGGCTCGATGCGGGCGCGGTGGTCTTCCCGCCGCAGCCGCTGCGCGCGCTCGAGCTCACGCCGCCCGAATCGGTGCGCGTGGTGATCCTGGGGCAGGACCCGTACCACGGCCGCGGCCAGGCCGAGGGGCTGGCGTTCTCGGTCGCGCCCGGCGTGCAGCTGCCGCCGTCGCTGCGCAATATCTTCAAGGAAATGCAGCGCGACCTGGGCACGCCGATGCCGGCCTTTCCCGCGCCCGGCGGCAGCCTGGCGAAGTGGGCCACGCATGGCGTGCTGCTGCTCAACACCTGCCTCACGGTGGAGGAAGGCCAGGCCGCGAGCCACAGCAAGCGCGGCTGGGAAGTGCTCACGGACGCCGTCATCCGCCATGTGGCCGAGGGCCCGCACCCGGTGGTGTTCATGCTCTGGGGCAGCCACGCGCAGTCCAAGCAGGCGTGGATTCCCGCCGATCGCGGTCACCTGGTGCTGACCAGCAATCACCCCTCGCCGCTGTCGGCGCTGCGCCCGCCCGTGCCGTTCATCGGCAATGGGCACTTTGGGCAGGCGCGCGCGTTTCGGGACGCGCAGAAACAATCAGCGTGATTCGCGCAGGCTGAGCCACATGCTGGCAAACCCGCAAAGCACCACTCCCGCCATCCCCAGCAGCGACAGCCGATCCGGCACCTGGCCGAAGAACAGCCAGCCCATCGCCATTGCAAAGCCGATCTGGCTGTAGAGAAAGGGCGAGATCGTCGCCGGGGTCGCATGGCGGTAGGCCACCAGCAGCAGCAGATGGCCGACCCCGCTGCACACCCCCATGACCAGCACCGCGGTCCAGATCTGCCAGCCGGTCACGCTTTGCCAGAACCAGGGCAGCAGTGGCGCCGTGAGCAGCAGCGGCAGCCAGGTCGTGTAGAGCTGGGTCGTCGCGGGTTCGTCCAGGCGCGCGAGGCGGCTGCCCAGCAGCTGGTAGCCCGTGCCGCACAGCAGCAGCGCCATCGGCAGCAGGCTGCGCCAGCCCAGCGGCTGGTCGGTGCTCTCGGGGCGCACGATCAGGATCACACTGGCCAGACCCAGCAGCAGCAGTACCAGCCGCGCGCCGCTGATGCGCTCCTTGAACAGCCAGGCCGAAGCGACGACGATCAGCAGCGGGCTCGCGGACCAGATCGCGGTGAAGTTGCCCAGCGGCATGCTCTGGATGCAGAAGAACGCGACGCAGGAGGTCAGAAAGCCCAGCACCGAGCGGCTGAGCTGGAAACGCGGATGCTGCGTGCGCAGTATCGACCAGCCGTAGCGCGGCAGCACCAGCGTCGCCGTGACCAGTGCCTGGGCCATGTAGCGCAGCCAGACCACGAGCAGCATCGGCAGCGCCTGACCGCTGAACTTGGTCGCGCTGTCGAGCAGCGCGAAAAGCGCGCAGGCGCACACCGTGAGCGCGATGCCGGTCAGCGCCGAGCGCATGGGCTGGGACAGTCCCGCAAACCAGGAGGACATCGCTCCCAACCTCTCTTTGAATGAATCGTCCGCGCGCTCGGCGGGCCGAAATGCATTCTAGAGCCTGGACTGCAGGCTTGCCCAGGCCAACCAAAGGCCCATTGGACTAAGGGTCAACCCTAATACTTTTCGATATGCATAATGATAATTGTTCGCAAGTGGATGGCTGGTTTTGACCATGCAATCCGTTGCGCAGCATTTTTTTTGCGGCAATGAGAAGGACCGGGTTATGACGTTTTCCGTGGCGCGCCGCCAGGCGCTGGGACGCTTGGGGCAGTGGGGTGTGGTGTTGAGCATGGCGGGCAGCGCCGGCGCAGGCTGGGCGGCCGGGACCGTGACCGTCCAGGACAATGCCGGCGAAGTGCGCGTGCCGCTCAAGCCCAAGACGGTGCTGGTGTTCGACCTCGCGGCGCTGGACATCCTCCAGTCCCTGGGCGCAGAAGTGCAGGGCATCCCCAACCAGAAGCTGCCGCCGCTGTTCGACCCGCGCTATGCCGACAGCGCCCGCTACCCCCGCATCGGCAGCCTGTTCGAGCCTGACTATGAAAAGATCCGCGCGCTCAAGCCCGATCTGATCATTGCCGGCAACCGCTCGCTGCCGAAGATCGAGGAGCTCAGGAAGTTCGCGCCGGTGTTGGATGTCACGGTGGACAACCAGCAGCAGCTCGAGCATGTCTACCGCAACATTCGCGCGATTGCCACCATTTACGGCCTGCAGCAAAAGGGCGAGGCCGAGATCCAGTCCGTGCAGCAGGCCGTGGCCGCGCTGCGCGTCAAGGCCGCCAAGCAGGGCCCGGGCCTGTTCCTGATGACCAATGGCGGCAAGCTCAGCGTCTATGGCCCGGGATCGCGCTTCGACATGCTCTACACGGTGTTCGGCATGAAGCCGCTGCCGCAGAAGATCGAGGTCTCCAAGCATGGCCAGGCCGTGTCCTTCGAGTACCTGCTCAAGGCCAACCCCGAATGGCTGTTCGTGCTCGACCGCGACGCCGCGATCGGCCGCGAAGGCCAGGCCGCGCAGCAACTGCTCGACAACAAGCTGGTGCAGGCCACCAAGGCCTGGCGCAGCAAGCAGGTCGTGTACCTCAATGCCGCCAACTGGTATCTGCTGTCCAACGCCGGCCCCGGCGCATTGAAGGCCAACATCCAGCAGCTCTCGGATGCGTTCGCCCGCGGTTGAGCCGCCCGCAGCCAGGCTGCCTGCAGCCCGATCGGGCGCCACTGCGCCCGCATCCCTCATCGCGGCGTGGTCCGGGGCCCTCGTGGCCCTTTTTGCATTGGCGCTGTGGAGCCTGTCGGTCGGCGTGAGCGATGTCTCGTGGAACACGCTGTGGTCCTCGAGCGAGAACGACATGGTCGCCCAGGTGCTGCTCTACAGCCGCGTGCCGCGCACGCTGGCGCTGATTCTCGCGGGCTCGTCGATGGCCGTGGCCGGGCTGCTGATGCAGATGCTCGCGCGCAACCATTTCGTCGAGCCTTCGACGGTGGGCACGGTCGAGTCCGCGACGCTGGGCATGCTGATGATGGCGCTATGGGCGCCCGACTGGTCCGTCTGGGCCAAGATGGGTGTGTCGGCGCTGATGGCGCTGGCGGGCACGGCGCTGTTTCTCGCGGTGCTCTCGCGCGTGAAGCTGCGCTCGGCCTGGATCGTGCCGCTGGTCGGCCTGGTGCTGGCCGGCGTGATCGATGCGGGCGCGACCTTCTTTGCCTACCAGCACGACATGATCCAGTCGCTGCGCGCCTGGGCCAATGGGGATTTCTCGGTGGTGGTGGAAGGGCGCTATGAAATGCTCTGGCTGTCGCTGGGCGTGACGCTGCTGGCGTGCCTGGCCGCCGACCGCTTCACCGTCGCCGGCCTGGGCGAATCCTTTGCCACCAACCTCGGGCTCAATTACCGGCGCCTGGTCTGGCAGGGCCTGGTCGTCGTGGCCGTGGTCACGGCCTGCGTCGTGGTCACCGTGGGCAGCATTCCCTTTGTCGGGCTGATCGTGCCGAATGTCGTGCGCCTGATCGTGGGCGACAACGTGCGCCGCAGCGTGCTCTGGGTGGCACTGGCCGGCGCGGGGCTGACGCTGCTGTGCGACCTGATCGGCCGGCTGGTGATCGCGCCTTATGAAATTCCCGTGGGCACGGTGATGGGCGTGGTCGGCAGTGCGCTGTTCCTCGTCCTGATCGTGCGCAGGCAGCGTGCAGGCTGAGATGGAAAATACAACGCAACTGGGCGCGCCGAGCGGTGCCGAGCGCTGGCAAATGCCCGGGTTCCGCCTGGGCCTGCTGGCGCTGCTGGCGGTGATCGCCGCCGCGGCCTTCATGACGGTGGGCGTGCAGACCGACTGGGCCTTCGTGCTCGAGCACCGCGGCGTCAAGCTGCTGACGATGCTGGTCGTGGCGGGCGCGATCGGCATGTCGACCGTGGTCTTCCAGACCATCACCCACAACACCATCCTCACGCCTTCGGTGATGGGGCTCGATGCGCTGTATCAGTTCCTGCAGGCGCTGCTGGTGCTCGTGCTCGGCGCGTCCGGCGTGGTGGCCTGGGGCGTGCTGCCCAAGTACCTGCTCGAGATCGCGCTGATGGTGACTTTCAGCGTGCTGCTGATGCGCTGGCTGTTCACGGGCCACGCGAGCAGCCTGCATCTGATGCTGCTCGTCGGCATGGTCGGCGGCATCCTGCTGCGCAGCATGACGGGTTTCGCGATGCGCATGATCGACCCGAACGAATTCGCGACGCTGCAGGACCGGATGTTCGCGAATTTCAACTCCATCCAGCTGCAGCTGCTGTGGCCGTCGGCGGCATTGATGGCGCTGGGCGTGGCCTGGATCTGGCGCCAGCGCCATGTGCTGGACGTGCTGGCGCTGGGCCGCGATGTCGCGGTCAATCTGGGCGTGGCCTACCAGCGCCAGGTGCTGCAGCTGCTCGTGGTGATGGCCTGCCTGGTCGCGGTCTCGACGGCGCTGGTCGGGCCCGTGACCTTCTTCGGGCTGCTGGTGAGCAACATGGCCTACCAGTGGATGGGCACGCGCCGCCACCGCTGGGTGCTGCCCGCGGCCGTGCTCTGGGGCGTGGTGCTGCTGCTGGGCGGGCAGGTGATTCTCGAGCAGGTGTTCGCGTTTAACACCGCGCTGTCGATCGTCGTCGAGTTCCTCGGCGGCATGGTGTTCATTTATTTGCTGATGCGCAGGGGCCGGTCATGATCGATGTACGCGAGGTGGTCAAGCGCCACGGCAGCACGACGGTGCTGCGCGGGGTGTCGCTGCAGATTCCGAAGGGACAGTTCACGGCCATCATCGGCCCCAACGGTGCGGGCAAGTCGACGCTGCTGTCGCTGGTCAGCCGCCTGATGCCGATGAGCTCCGGCACGGTGGGCGTGGACGGCCTCGATGTCGCGACCACGGCCAGCGATGCGCTGTCGCGCGTCATGGCCATCCTGCGCCAGGACAACCAGTCGGCGCTGCGCCTGACGGTGCGCGATCTCGTGGGCTTCGGGCGTTTTCCGCACAGCAAGGGTCGGCTCACGGTGGAAGACCTCAAGCATGTCGAGGACGCGCTCGACTACCTGCAGCTGCAGCCGCTGGCCGAACGCTTTCTCGACGAGCTCTCGGGCGGCCAGCGCCAGCGCGCCTACATCGCCATGGTGCTGTGCCAGGACACGCCCTACATGCTGCTCGACGAGCCGCTCAACAACCTCGACATGGCGCATGCCGTGGCGATGATGAAGCTGCTGCGCCGCGCCGTGCAAGAGCGCGGCAAGACCGTGGTGGTGGTGCTGCACGACATCAACTTCGCGGCCTGCTATGCCGACCACATCATCGCGATGAAGGACGGTGCCGTGGCCCATGAAGGGTCACCGCAGCAGGTGGTGCAGGATGGGGTGCTGTCGGGGCTTTATGGGATTGAGGTCACTGTTCACGAAGTCAAGGGGCAACGCTTGTGCCATTACTTCGCGTGATGGCCGTCCATCCTTCGACGCGGCCGGCAAGGCAGGCTCAACGCTGCCGTTCAAGCAGCATCGAATCCCCATAGCTAAAGAACCGGTAATGGTGCGCAATCGCCTGCTGATAAAGCGACATCACCTGCTCATACCCCGCCAGCGCGCTGACCAGCATCATCAGAGTGCTCTTGGGCAGATGGAAGTTGGTGACCAGCAGGTCCACCACCTGGAACTCGAAGCCCGGCGTGATGAAGATATTGGTGTCGCCCTGGATGCGCCCGCTTTTCGCCCAGGATTCGAGCGTGCGCACCGTGGTCGTGCCCACCGCGATCACGCGGCCGCCGCGCTGGCGGCAGCGCTCGAGCGCGGCCAGCGTCGGCAGGGGGATGTCGTACCACTCGCTGTGCATCTGGTGCTCGGCGAGGTTCTCGGTCTTGACCGGCTGGAAGGTGCCCGCGCCGACATGCAGCGTGACGCTCGCGCGCTCCACGCCGCGCTCGGCCAGGCGCGCGAGCACGGCTTCGTCGAAGTGCAGCGCGGCCGTGGGCGCGGCGACGGCGCCGGGCTTGCTGGCAAACACCGTCTGGTAGCGCTGGCTGTCCTCGGCCGCGTCGGGATCGTTGCCCTCGGACTGCTGGCGCTCGATGTAGGGCGGCAGCGGCAGGTGGCCGTGGCGCTCCATCAGCTCGTAGGGCGTCTCGCCTGCCGGGCCCTGCAGTTCGAAGCAAAACAGCGGGCCGTTCTCGTCGGGCCAGCGGCCCAGCAGTTGCGCATCGAAGCCGCCGCCCTGCAGGCCGCCGCACATGTGGATGCGTGCGCCGGGCAGGGGTTTCTTGCTCACGCGCATGTGCGCGACGACCTGGTTGCCGTCCAGCACGCGCTCGATCAGCAGCTCGAGCTTGCCGCCGCTGGCTTTCTCGCCAAACAGCCGCGCCTTGAGCACGCGCGTGTCATTGAACACCAGCAGGTCGCCGGCTTCGAGCAGTTCGGGAAGCTCGCGGAAGATGCGGTGGATGGCCGGCGCGCTGCGCCCGTCGAGCAGGCGCGAGGCGCTGCGTTCGGGCGTGGGATGCTGGGCAATCAGGGATTCGGGCAGCGCGAAGTCGAAGTCGCTGAGCGTGAAGGCGCGGGAACTGGAAGACATGTGGTTCTTGAGGGCCGGACAGGGCCCGTTCCAAGGGTCAAAAAAGGAGCCGGGATTGTCGCAAAGAAATGCCGGGCCGCGGCCCAGGAATGTCTTTGCCGCAGCGCGCCCGGTCAGGCCAGCGCCGGCCCCGCACCCGCCAGGCTGCCGCGCCACAGCGTGTCGAGATCGTCGAACGGCCAGTCGGCCGGGTCCTCGTGCGTGACGATGCGCTCGCTGCACTCCGGCGCCGCCAGGTCCAGCACATGGGGCGGGATGCGCTGCTTCGGCCCGATCGCGTAGAACACCTTGATGCGCGGCGCGAGCAGCGACACCTCGGACGCCTCGAGCACCACCGCCAGCCGCTGCGACTGCAGCCGTACCAGCGAGCCCACGGGATAGATACCCACGGTCTGCACGAAGGCCTGGAACAGCTTGTGGTCCAGCTGGGTGCGGCTGCCCTGCGCCATGCGGCGGATGGCCTCGGCCGGCGGCCAGCCGCGCTCGTAGGGACGGTCCGAGGTCACGGTGTCGTAGACATCGCAGATCGCCGTCATGCGCGCCAGCAGCGGAATGTTCTCGCCCGCGAGCTGGTGCGGGTAGCCGCTGCCGTCGATCTTCTCGTGGTGGTAGAGGCAGGCGTCGCGCACTGCCGGATCGATGTCCATGACCTGCAGCATCTGCCAGCCCTTGGCCGAATGGGTGCGCATGAGGGCGAATTCATAGTCGTCGAGCGGGCCGGGCTTGTGCAGGATGTCGCCGTTGATGCCGGCCTTGCCCAGGTCGTGCAGCAGGCCCGCGAGCGCTGCCTTGCGCACGCTGTGGTCGTCGAGGCCCAGGCGCCGCGCGAGCGCCGCCATCAGCGCGCACACCGCCAGGCAGTGCAGATAGGTGTACTGGTCGATTTCCTTGAGCCGCACCAGGCTGGTCAGCGCGCCAGGGTTGCGCTCGATGGAGTCGGTGATGTCCTCGACCAGCCGGTAGACCGGCGGGATGTCGAGGCCGCGGCCCTCGTGCGCCTGGCTGAACAGCTGGCTGATGGCCGGGCGCGCGCGCTGGCACAGGTCCGCGGCGCGCTGCAGTTCCTCGTCCATGCCGCTGCTCGCGGCGCTGCGCGCCGAGCGCGGGCGCTGCGCGCGGCCCGATTGCGCAGGGTCGACAAAGGACGCGGTGTCCGGGTCATAGACCAGGCAGTCGATGCCCGGCGGCACGTCGGCGCCCTTGCGCACGTCGATCCAGACTTCCTGGATGGTGCCTGCGTGCAGCTTGGCCAGCTCCTCCGAGGTCTTGATCAGGAAACGGCTGCGCCAGAAAGGGTGCGCGAGCCAGGAGCCGCAGAATTCGTGCAGATACATGCCCTGCGAGAGGTGCTGGACATTGAGGCGCTTGAGCATGGGAGCGGGGCGTGAAAGGTAACCTGACGAAAATGGACCGGTGCATGGTAGCCTTTTTACCCGGGCTGCCGCGCCAGATCAGCGTGCGCCCCGGCGTTGTCCTATTGTGCCTCTCCCTCAGACCGAAATCACCCGCCGTACATGCCTGCTCCGTCACCCGCTCCGTCCAAAGCCCCCGCCAGCAGCGCGCAGAAGGCGCTGCTCAAGCTCGGGCTGGCGCGCGACATCGACCTGGCGCTGCACCTGCCGCTGCGCTACGAGGATGAAACGCGGATCACGCCGCTGCGCAACGCGCGCGACGGCGCGGTGGTGCAGATCGAGGCCACGGTGGTTTCCAGCGAGGTGCAGCTGCGCCCGCGGCGCCAGCTGGTGGTGCAGGTCGAGGATGGCACGGGCAGCTGCGAGCTGCGCTTTTTCAGCTTCTATCCCTCGCACCAGAAAACGCTGGCCGTGGGTGCGCAGCTGCGCATCCGCGGCGAGATCAAGGGCGGCTTCTGGGGCCGGCAGATGATGCACCCCGCGTTCCGCCCGGCCGGCGGCGAGCTGCCGGCCGCGCTGACGCCGGTCTACCCCACGGTGGCCGGGTTGTCGCAGCCCTATCTGCGCCGCGCCATCGCCAGCGCCCTGCTGCGCGCCGATCTGAACGACACCCTGCCGCCGCAGGCCGCGCCGCCGGTGCACCAGAGCTTTGGCGAGAACGGGCTGCAGCCGCTGTTCAGCCTGCGCGAGGCGCTGCGCTTCCTGCACAACCCGACGCCCGATGTGGCGCTGGCGACGCTCGAAGACCACAGCCACCCGGCCTGGCAGCGGCTCAAGGCCGAGGAGCTGCTGGCCCAGCAGCTGTCGCAGTACCAGTCCAAGCGCGAGCGCGCCCGGCTGCGCGCGCCGGCGCTGGCCATGCCGGCCATCGAGGAGGGCGCCGTGCCGCTCGATGCGCAGTTCCTCGCCCAGCTGCCCTTTGGCCTGACGCGTGCCCAGCAGCGCGTATGCGCCGAGATCGCCGCCGACATTGCGCGGCCCGTGCCCATGCACCGGCTGCTGCAGGGCGATGTCGGTTCGGGCAAGACCGTCGTGGCCGCGCTGTCGGCCGTGACCTGCATTGCCGCGGGCTGGCAGTGCGCGCTGATGGCGCCGACCGAGATCCTCGCCGAGCAGCATTTCGGCAAGCTCGTGGGCTGGCTCGAAAGCATCCTCGAGCCGCTGGGCAAGAAGGTCGCCTGGCTGTCGGGCGCGCAAAAGAAGAAGCAGCGCACGGCCATGCTCGATCTGGTGGCCAGCGGCGAAGCGGCGCTGGTCGTCGGCACCCACGCGGTGATCCAGGAGCAGGTGCAGTTCCACAACCTCGCGCTGGCCGTGATCGACGAGCAGCACCGCTTTGGCGTAGCGCAGCGCCTGGCACTGCGCCAGAAGCTCGCGCACACCGGCCTCGAGCCGCACATGCTGATGATGAGCGCCACGCCCATTCCGCGCACGCTGGCCATGAGCTACTACGCCGACCTGGACGTCTCGACCATCGACGAGCTGCCGCCCGGGCGCACGCCGATCGTCACCAAGCTGATTGCCGACAGCCGGCGCGACGAGGTCATCGCACGCATCGCGGCGCAGGTCGCGGCGGGCCGGCAGGTCTACTGGGTCTGTCCGCTGATCGAGGAAAGCGAGGCGCTGGACCTGTCCAATGCCACCGCGACCCATCTGGACCTGAGCGAGGCGCTGCCCGGCGTCATGGTCGGGCTGCTGCATTCGCGCATGCCGACGGCCGAGAAGAAGGCCGTCATGGAGCTGTTCACTGCGGGCGTGATGGGCGTGCTGGTCAGCACCACGGTGATCGAGGTCGGCGTCGACGTGCCCAATGCCTCGCTGATGGTGATCGAGCATTCCGAGCGCTTCGGCCTGAGCCAGCTGCACCAGCTGCGCGGTCGCGTGGGCCGCGGCGCGGCGGCCTCGGCCTGCGTGCTGCTCTATGCCGTGAACGACAGCGGCAAGCTCGGCGAGACCGCCAAGGAGCGGCTGCGCGCGATGGCCGAGACCAACGACGGCTTCGAGATCGCGCGCCGCGATCTGGAGATCCGCGGGCCCGGCGAGTTCCTCGGCGCGCGCCAGTCGGGTGCGGCCATGCTGCGCTTTGCCGATCTCGAGACCGATATTTCGCTGCTCGAATGGGCGCGCGAATGCGCGCCGCAGATGCTCGACCGCTTCCCGCAGCTTGCCGAGCGCCATGTCGCGCGCTGGCTTGGCGGCAAGGCGGAGTACCTCAAGGCGTGATCGCGGCTGACGTCAATTCCCGTCAATTTCAGGCATGGCAACTGCAATATGCGCGTTTTATGTCAAAGTGCCGCGACAATAGGAGTTCCGCATGGCACAGAATTTTCATTCATGACTCTTACCGAACTAAAGTACATCGTTGCCGTGGCCCGAGAAAAGCATTTTGGGCATGCGGCGGAAGCATGTTATGTGTCGCAGCCGACGCTGTCGGTTGCGATCAAGAAGCTCGAAGAAGAGCTCGATGTCAAGCTGTTCGAGCGCAGCGCCGGCGAAGTGTCGGTGACGCAGCTGGGTGAGGAAATCGTGCGTCAGGCGCAAAGCGTTCTGGAGCAGGCCGCCGCGATCAAGGAAATCGCCAAGCGTGGCAAGGACCCGCTGGCCGGCGCCTTGACGCTGGGCGTCATCTACACGATCGGCCCTTATCTGCTGCCCGAGCTGGTGCGCCACGCGATCCAGCGCACGCCGCAAATGCCGCTGATGCTGCAGGAGAACTACACGACCAAGCTGCTCGAGATGCTGCGCACCGGCGAGATCGACTGCGCCATCGTTGCCGAGCCCTTCCCCGATACCGGCCTGGCCACCGCGCCGCTGTACGACGAGCCCTTCATGGCCGCCGTGCCCAGCAACCATCCACTGGCCAAGCAGGATTCGGTGTCGACCATCGAGCTCAAGAACGAAACCATGCTGCTGCTGGGCTCGGGCCATTGCTTTCGTGACCACGTGCTCGAGGTCTGCCCCGAGTTCGCGCGCTATGCGAGCAATGCCGAAGGCATCCGCCGCACCTTCGAAGGCTCGTCGCTCGAAACCATCAAGCACATGGTGGCCGCGGGCATGGGCGTGACGCTCGTGCCGCGCCTGTCGGTGCCGCGCGACGCGCTGGAAAATCACGTGCGCCGCCGCAAGAACGACGAGCCGCACATCCGCTACCTGCCGATCCGCACCGAAGACGGGCTGACTACGCCCAACCGCCGCGTCGTGCTGGTCTGGCGCCGCAGCTTCACGCGCTACGAGGCCATCGCCGCGCTGCGCAATGCGGTCTATGCCTGCAACCTGCCGGGCATCGAGCGTCTGTCTTAATTACCGCCGCGAGGACGGGGCAGGCGCTGGCCCCGTCCACCATCTTCGACCTGCGCTGGCGCCCGGCGCCTGGCTTTTCCCGGCACCGGGACTGCGCTACATTGTGACCGGGCCCGCTGTTCTGGCTCCCGACCCCATGTCACACACCTCCCCCTCTCCCCCATCGCCCGCCGCGCCGCGCTCGAAGCTCGCGCTTTATCTGGACCTGATCCGCTGGAACCGCCCCGCGGGCTGGCTGGTGCTGGTCTGGCCGACGCTGGCCGCGCTGTGGGTCGCGGCCGGGGGCTTTCCGGGCTGGCATCTGCTGCTGGTGTTCGTGCTTGGCACGGTGCTGATGCGCAGCGCCGGCTGCTGCATCAATGACATCGCCGACCGCGATTTCGACAAGCATGTGAAGCGCACGACCCAGCGCCCGATCACTTCGGGACAGGTCTCGGTCAAGGAGGCACTGGTGCTGGGCGCAGTGCTGGCGCTGCTTGCGCTGGGCCTGGTGCTGACGACGCGCTGGGAGGCTGTCGCCTGGTCGGTGCCGGCGGTGCTGTTCACCATCCTCTATCCCTTCACCAAGCGCTTTTTCTCCATGCCGCAGGCCTTCCTGGGCATTGCGTTCAACTTCGGCATCGTCATTGCGTTTGCGGCCGTGCTGGGCGAGGTCACCGCGACCGGCTGGGTGCTGTGGCTGGCCAACATGTTCCTGGTGCTGGCCTACGACACCGAGTACGCGATGGTCGACCGCGACGACGACCTGAAGATCGGCATGAAGACCTCGGCCATCACGCTGGGCCGCTGGGATGTCGCCGGCATCATGGCGTTCTTCGCGCTGTGCTGGCTGCTCACGCTCTGGGCACTGTGGCCCTACGCGCTGGGCTGGCCCTTTGCACTGGGCATGGCCGCGGCCGCCGCGCAGATCGCCTGGCACTTCACGCTGATCCGCGAGCGCACGCGCGCCGGGTGCTTCGTGGCATTCAGCAAGAGCCACTGGATCGGCGCCACGCTGTTTGCGGGCATCGCGCTGGGATTCGCACTGCGCTGAAGTACCGGTGCCTGCTGCCGGCGCTGCAGGTCACCCACTGCCCACTGGCTGATCAGCGGCCGAATTCCTCGGCCAGCTCTTTCGCGCGCTGCTCGGCAGCACGCATGGCGGCGACAAACTGTTCCGGCACGCCGGCCTGCTGCAGATGGCTGATCGCCGCATGCGTCGTGCCGCCCTTGCTGGTCACGCGCTGGCGCAGCACATCGACCGGCTCGCTCGAGCGCGCGGCCAGCTCCGAGGCGCCCTGGAAGGTGGCCACTGCCAGTTGATAGGACTGGTGCGCGCCCAGGCCCATCTCGACGCCGGCCTGGACCATGGCTTCGAGAAACAGGAACACATAGGCCGGGCCCGAACCCGAGAGCGCGGTCACGGCATCGAGCTGGGCTTCCTCTTCCACCCAGACATGCTTGCCCGTGCTCGCGACGACTTGCTCGACCAGCGCCCGGGCCTGCGCATCGACGGCAGGACGGGCAAACAGCCCCGTCATGCCCTGGCCGATCAGCGCCGGCGTGTTGGGCATGGCGCGCACGATGCGCTCGCTGCCCAGCCAATTGGCGATGCTGTCCGTCGGAATGCCTGCAGCCACGCTCAGATGCAAGGCGTCGGCGGTATGCGGCGCGACCGCGGCAGCCGCTTCCTTGAAGGTCTGCGGCTTCACTGCCCAGATCACGAGCTCGGCGCGCGCCAGCGCACTGCCGGCTTCGGCCTGGGCCCGGATGCCGAAGTGCTCGAGCAGCGCCGCGCGCGCGGCTTCGAAGGGCTCGACGACTTCGATCTGTTCGGCGGCCACGCCCTGACGCAGCAGCCCGCCGATGATGGCGCTGGCCATGTTGCCGCCGCCGATGAAGGCAATGCAGGCGGGCAGGGCGGGGGAGGAGGAGAAGGTGCTCATGGTGTTGCTATATGGGTAGAAGTTCAGGCGGGCAGCGACGCTTGCGCGACGGCGTGCTCCCAGCGCGCCATCAGTTCCTTGGCGCGCGAGCGCTCCAGGGTCGGCATGAAGCGCCGCTCGGCGGCCCAGAGTTCGGTCAGCTCGTCGGTGCCCTGATAGACGCCCGAGGACAGGCCCGCGAGATAGGCCGCGCCCAGCGCCGTGGTTTCGACCACCGCGGGCCGCACCACCGGAATACCCAGCAGATCCGCCTGGAACTGCATCAGCAGGTTGTTGACGCAGGCGCCGCCATCGACGCGCAGCTCGCTCACGGGCGCGCCGCCGCTCTCGACCGCGTCGCGGCTCATGGCCAGCAGCAGCGCCGCACTTTGATAGGCAATCGATTCGAGCGCGGCGCGCGCGATGTGTGCCATCGAGCTGCCGCGCGTGAGGCCGGTGATGGTGCCGCGCGCCTCGGGCTTCCAGTAGGGCGCGCCCAGGCCGGTAAATGCCGGCACCAGCATCACGCCGCCCGAATCGGGCACGCTCTCGGCCAGCGACTGCACCTGGCCGCTGTGCTCGATGGCCTGCAGGCCGTCGCGCAGCCACTGCACCACGGCGCCGCCGATGAACACGCTGCCTTCGAGCGCGAACGCCGGCGTGGCGCTGGTCTGCGCGGCGCTGGTCGTGAGCAGGCCGTTGTGCGAGGTCTGGAACTGGGCGCCGGTGTGCATCAGCATGAAACAGCCCGTGCCATAGGTGTTCTTGGCCATGCCGGCCTTGAAGCAGGCCTGGCCGAACAGCGCGCTTTGCTGGTCGCCGGCCACGCCGCCGATCGCGATCGGCGCGCCCAGCACGTCGGACGCGGTCTGGCCGAAATCGCTGGCCGAGGGCAGCACCTCGGGCATCAGCGCCTTCGGGATGCGCAGCAGCGCCAGCAGCTCGTCGTCCCACTGGTTGCGGTGCACGTTGAACAGCATGGTGCGAGACGCATTGCTGACGTCCGTCACATGGCGCTGGCCCTGCGTGAGCTGCCAGATCAGCCAGCTATCGATCGTGCCGAAGGCGAGTTCGCCGCGCTCGGCCGCGGCGCGCGCGCCCGGCACCTCGTCGAGCAGCCACTGCAGCTTGGTGGCGGAGAAATAGGCGTCGATGCGCAAACCGGTCTTCTGCAGGATCAGTTCGGCATGGCCGCCCTCGCGCAGCGCGGCGCAGGCCGGTTCGGCGCGCCGGTCCTGCCAGACGATCGCGTGGTGGATCGGCTGGCCGGTCTTGCGGTTCCAGACCACGGTGGTCTCGCGCTGGTTGGTGATGCCCAGCGCGCGCACCTGGCTGGCCGCGACGCCGGCCTGCACCAGCGCTGCGCGCGCCGTGCTCAGCTGGGTGCGCCAGATTTCCAGCGGGTCGTGCTCGACCCAGCCCGGGCGGGGATAGATTTGCGGCAGCTCGAGCTGCGCCTGGGCCACGATGCGGCCGCGCGCGTCGAAAAGAATGCTGCGTGAACTGGAGGTGCCCTGGTCGAGGGCCAGCAGATAGGTCATGTCGGTAGGAGGATTCAAATAGCCACGGTGCATTGCACGCCGGCTTCGTCAAGCAGGGGCGCGAAGGCCGGCGGCGGCGGCGCATCGGTGAACAGGCGGTGGATCTGGGCCAGCGTCGCAAGCTGCACCATCGCCTGGCGCTCGAACTTGCTGTGGTCGGCGGCCAGCCAGACCTCGCGCGACTGGGCAATGATGGTCTGGGCGACCTTGACCTCGCGCAGGTCGAAGTCGCGCAGCGAGCCATCGGCCTCGATCGCCGAGATGCCGATCAGCGCGATGTCGACCTTGAACTGGCGGATGAAATCGACCGCCGCCTCGCCGACGATGCCGCGGTCGCGCGAGCGCACCACGCCGCCGGCGACGATCACTTCGCAGTCGGTGTTGCTGCTCAGGATGGCCGCGACATTGAGGTTGTTGGTGATGACGCGCAGGCCGCGGTGCTGCAGCAGCGCCTGGGCAATGGCTTCCGTGGTGGTGCCGATGTTCAGGATCAGCGAGCAGCCATTGGGCACGGCCTCGGCCACGGCGCGCGCGATGCGCGCCTTGCCGTCGGCATGCAGGCCCTGGCGCTGCGGATGAGCGAGGTTCTCCACGGTGGCGCTGGGCACGCGCACACCGCCGTGGAAGCGCACCAGCAGACCCGTGTCGGCAAGCTTTTGCACATCGCGGCGCACGGTCTGCAGGGTCACGCCCAGCTGCAGGGCAAGCTGTTCCACCGTGACGGATTGCTGCTGGCGCACCGCGTCAAGCAACTGGAGTTGTCGGGGATTGGAGTGGTTCACGCGGCCTGCATCTAAGTTAAGTACTAAAATCGAATCAAAACGCGCTCATGTGAACATGTTATTCACAAAAACGAAACAAAAAGAGCGAAAATCACGCCATTGATTGTGACGCACATTGTCCTGCTGCCAGCCCGGTGCTTTTTCCGGTGGTGGCATGCCCTGTCTGCGCTGCCCGATTTTCACCCCATCACGCTGTCAAGCCCGCTTATGACCACTTCTTCGCATCCCCTGGACACGAACCGCGCCGCGCTGCTGGCGCGGCTGGCAGAACCCGGCGTCTACGACCTGGCCATCATCGGCGGCGGCGCCACGGGCCTGGGCGTGGCGCTGGATGCGGTGGCGCGCGGCTTCAAGGTGCTGCTGCTCGAGTCGCATGATTTCGCCAAGGGCACCTCGTCGCGCGCGACCAAGCTGGTGCATGGCGGCGTGCGCTACCTCGCGCAGGGCAACATCGCGCTGGTGCGCGAGGCGCTGCACGAACGCACGACGCTGCTGCGCAACGCGCCCCACCTCGCGCAGCGCCTGGCCTTCGTCATGCCTTCGTACCGATTGCTCGACACGCCGTTCTATGGCGCGGGCCTGAAGATGTACGATGCGCTGGCGGGCAAGGCCGGCCTGGGCGCGACCGAATTCCTCAGCCGCGACCGCACGGTCGCGCTGCTGCCGACGGCGCGCACCCAGGGCCTCAAGGGCGGCGTCAAGTACTGGGACGGCCAGTTCGACGATGCGCGCCTGGCGCTGGCGCTGGCGCGCACGGCCGCGGCCAAGGGCGCGCTGCTGGTCAATTACTGCCCCGCCAAGGAGCTGCTGCACGAAGACGGCAAGGTCACGGGCGTGGTCTGCGAAGACACCGAAACCGGCACGGTCTACCGCGTGCGCGCCAAGTGTGTGGTGAACGCCACGGGCCCGTGGGTCGACCTGTTCCGCCAGCTCGACGGCAAGGCGCTGGGCCGCGAAGTCAAGCCGATGGTCGCGCCCAGCCAGGGCGTGCATGTGGTCGTCGACCGCGAATTCCTGCCCACCGACCACGCGCTGCTGATTCCCAAGACCGCCGACGGCCGCGTGCTGTTTGCCGTGCCATGGCTCGGCAAGGTGATCCTGGGCACCACGGACACGCCGCGCAACGATCTCGCGCGCGAGCCGCTGCCTTTCCCGGAGGAGGTCAACTTCATTCTCTCGGAAGCCGGCAAGTACCTGGTGCGCCAGCCCACGCGCAGCGATGTGCGCAGCGTCTGGGTCGGCCTGCGCCCGCTGGTCAAGCCCCAGGACGACGACGGCGAGAACACCAAGAAGATCAGCCGCGAGCACACGGTGATGAGCAGCCGCTCGGGCCTGGTCACGGTGACCGGCGGCAAGTGGACCACCTACCGCGCGATGGCCGAGGACGTGCTCAGCGAATGCTTTGCCACGGGCCAGCTGCCCGAGCGCGCGGGGGGCGTCACGGTGAACCTGCCGCTGGTCGGCGCGCCGGCCGCCGGCGAGGTGCTCAAGGGCATGAACGCGGCGCAGGGCCTGCACTCCTATGGCACCGAAGCCGAGGCCGTCGCGGCGCTGCCCGGCGCCGGCACCTGGCTGGTCGAAGGCCTGAGCGAGGCGATGGTGCGCTTTGCCGTGCGCCATGAATACGCACGCAGCGTCGAAGACGTGCTCGCGCGCCGCAGCCGCCTGCTGTTCCTCGACGCCCAGCGCGCGCTCGAGATCGCACCGCGCGTCGCGGCGCTGATCGAGGAGGAGCTCGGGCGCGACCCAGGCCTGACGGCGTTCCAGAGCCTGGCGCTGCAGTATTTGCCCCGCGCGCAGTGATGGCATGCGAGCTCCCCGTGTCTGCCGGACCGGGGGCTCGCCTCGCGCCGTGGATTTCCTGACGTTGCCGGCCTTCCAGGCAACGGATTGCACGGCGGTTTCATGATTTGCGCAGGCCGCTGCCGGCCTCTGTTGCATTTGCGCTGCACAACCGCGTGCCGATCTGCACGGCAGCAGGGGCAAAAGTCGCTAAGCGGTTGACGTGCAAAGGAAATACTGCGAGAATCGAATGCTTCACGTTTCATGCGTGAGGTTTCTGCCCAGCGGGAAGCGCAGCAAAATGGTTTGCGGCGTGGACGACGGGCCCAAGACTGACTGGCTGGTCGCAGACCTTGAGAAGTACTCTGGGGCTGTGTCCTAAAGCTGGTGCAAGTTGGGAATATTGAAATGATCCAAACAGAATCTCGTTTAGAGGTTGCCGACAACACCGGCGCTAAGTCCGTCCTGTGCATCAAGGTGCTGGGTGGCTCGAAGCGTCGCTATGCAAGTGTTGGCGACATCATCAAGGTGAGCGTTAAAGAAGCTGCTCCACGCGGCCGCGTCAAAAAAGGCGAGGTCTACAGTGCAGTGGTCGTACGTACGGCGAAGGGTATTCGCCGCGCTGACGGTTCGCTCGTTAAATTTGACGGCAATGCAGCAGTTTTGCTCAACGCCAAGCTTGAGCCCATCGGCACTCGCATCTTCGGACCCGTGACGCGTGAACTGCGTACCGAGAAGTTCATGAAGATCGTGTCCCTGGCGCCTGAAGTTCTCTAAAAGGAAGCGCTATGAACAAGATTCGCAAGGGCGACCAGGTCATCGTGCTGACTGGACGCGACAAGGGCAAGCAAGGCGTCGTGACGCAGCGTACGGATGATTCTTACGTGTTGATCGATGGCATCAACCTCGTCAAGAAGCATGTCAAGCCGAACCCCATGAAGGGCACCACCGGCGGCATCGTGGAAAAGGCCATGCCTATCCACCAATCCAACGTGGCTATCTTCAATGCAGCTACTGGCAAGGCCGACCGCGTGGGCATCAAGCTCGCCGACGGCAAACGCGTTCGCGTGTTCAAGTCCAGCGGCGCTGAAATCAAGGCGGCCTAAGGGGTAAAACATGGCACGACTGCAAAAACTGTATCGCGAAAAGATCGC
>Ga0308164_10000696_pt1 | contig 48221 bp, 51 predicted proteins | sample PhyTR2_FD_201031 | JGI IMG/M metagenome (GOLD analysis project Ga0308164, IMG submission 201031) | Phyllosphere microbial communities from UC Gill Tract Community Farm, Albany, California, United States - DLSLT.R2 | ecosystem: Host-associated > Plants > Phyllosphere > Unclassified | place: USA...
CGCTCGTCGGCCAGGTCGCAGGAAGCCTGGATGGCGAAGTAGCTGACCGCTTCCATGGACTTGTCGGCGAACTCGACGGCGGCGTCGGAACCGTACGGGATGTGCTGCAGGTACAGCGCGTCCTGGAAGCCCATGATGCCCAGGCCTACGGGGCGGTGCTTGAAGTTGGAGTTCTTCGCTTGCGGCACCGAGTAGTAGTTGATGTCGATCACGTTGTCGAGCATGCGTACGGCGGTGTTGATGGTGCGCTGCAGTTTGGCAGTGTCCAGTTTACCGTCGACGATGTGGTTCGGCAGGTTGATCGAGCCCAGGTTGCAGACGGCGATTTCATCCTTGTTGGTGTTCAAGGTGATTTCGGTGCACAGGTTCGAGCTGTGGACCACGCCCACGTGCTGCTGTGGCGAACGCAGGTTGCAGGGGTCTTTGAAGGTCAACCATGGGTGGCCGGTTTCGAACAGCATGGAGAGCATTTTGCGCCACAGGTCTTTGGCCTGGACGGTCTTGAAGACCTTGATCTTGTTGTACTCGGTCAGCGCTTCGTAGTACTCGTAGCGCTCTTCGAAGGCCTTGCCGGTCAGGTCGTGCAGATCCGGTACTTCGTTCGGCGAGAACAGGGTCCACTTGCCGTCGTCGAAGACACGCTTCATGAACAGGTCGGGGATCCAGTTGGCGGTGTTCATGTCGTGGGTACGACGGCGGTCATCACCGGTGTTCTTGCGCAGTTCGATGAATTCTTCGATGTCCAGGTGCCAGGTTTCCAGGTACGCGCACACTGCGCCCTTGCGCTTGCCACCCTGGTTCACGGCTACCGCGGTGTCGTTGACCACTTTCAGGAAGGGTACGACGCCCTGGGATTTGCCGTTAGTGCCCTTGATGTAGGAGCCCAGCGCGCGCACTGGGGTCCAGTCGTTGCCCAGGCCGCCGGCGAATTTGGACAGCATGGCGTTGTCGTGGATGGCGCCGTAGATGCCCGACAGGTCATCCGGAACGGTGGTCAGGTAGCAGCTGGACAGCTGCGGACGCAGGGTGCCGGCGTTGAACAGGGTCGGGGTCGAGGCCATGTAGTCGAACGACGACAACAGGTTGTAGAACTCGATGGCGCGGTCTTCTTTCTGCTGCTCTTCGATCGCCAGGCCCATGGCCACGCGCATGAAGAAGATTTGCGGCAGTTCGAAGCGGATGCCGTCCTTGTGAATGAAGTAGCGGTCGTACAGGGTTTGCAGGCCCAGGTAGGTGAACTGCTGGTCGCGCTCGTGGTTGATGGCGCGGCCCAGTTTTTCCAGGTCGAAGGTGGCCAGCACGGGGTTCAGCAGTTCGAACTCGATGCCCTTGGCAACGTAGCTAGGCAGGGCCTTGGCGTACAGGTCGACCATTTCGTGGTGGGTGGCGCTCTCGGCCACTTCCAGGAAGCTCAGGCCTTCGGCACGCAGGGTGTCCATCAGCAGGCGGGCGGTGACGAACGAGTAGTTCGGCTCGCGCTCTACCAGGGTACGGGCGGTCATGACCAGGGCGGTGTTGACGTCCTTGAGGTTGACGCCGTCGTAGAGGTTTTTCAGGGTTTCTTTCTGGATCAGGCTGCCATCCACTTCTTCCAGGCCTTCGCAGGCCTCGGTGATGATGGTGTTCAGGCGGCCCATGTCCAGCGGCGCCATGCTGCCGTCGTCCTTGGTGATGCGGATGCTTGGGTGGGCGTCGACCGGGGCGTCGGCAGGCACGCGGGTGGCGCGTTCCTTGGAGCGGCCGTCGCGGTAGATGACGTAGTCGCGGGCCACTTTTTGCTCGCCGGCGCGCATCAGGGCCAGTTCGACCTGGTCCTGGATTTCTTCGATGTGGATGGTGCCGCCCGAGGGCATGCGCCGCTTGAAGGTGGCGGTGACTTGTTCGGTGAGGCGCGCGACGGTGTCGTGGATGCGCGACGACGCGGCAGCGGTGCCGCCTTCAACTGCGAGGAAGGCCTTGGTGATGGCGACGGTGATCTTGTCGTCGGTGTAGGCGACAACGGTGCCGTTACGCTTGATCACGCGCAGTTGCCCAGGGGCGGTGGCGGACAGATCCTGATTGGAATCCGTTGCCTGAGGCGCCTTGGCCTGCGGGTTCTCGCGAGTTGTGTCGGTTTGCATGGGTGGTCTCTCCACGATCTCTAATAAGGTTAGGCACTGCAATACTGCTGCCGTTGCGTCCTGAATCACGACAACCGACCGGTGGGGTGGGCGACTGCAGGGCGGCGCGCGCATGGGGGCCGTAGACTGCGGTGACGCGTTCACCCCGGCGGGCCGGGTAAAGCGACTTCGGGGCAATTCAGGAATGGGCTTGCGGCAAGCCGGTCCCTGGCCGAAGTGTTGCGACGGAAAAAAGGTTCCGTTGCCTGCTGCCATGTACCGGGGTACCTGGCAAGAAAAAAGTCACTCTAAATGCCGTAAAAAAGCGCCGTTACAGGGCTTGAGTTCGGGGTTTGAGTTGTGCTTGGTATTTTGCTGAAAACCCAACATGTAGTGGTTTTCGGCGCTGGGGATACAAGATAAAGCGGTATGGGGGGTAATGCAACCAGTCGTGTCTGTGGATAACGTGTGTGTAAATTGTGGGTCTGGGGTGGGTGAAAGCCTGTAGCCCTTGAGCTATCTGGCGTAGGACGTTTCCCAGCTATGTGCAGGACGAAGTAAACAGCGGATGGAAATTTTTTACTTGCGTTTTGCCTGCTTTGGCGCATTCCGGACGCTGGTAGAATGCCGTCCAAATGATTGCAATTTCCAGACCGCAGGCCGCCGACGAACGGGCCTGCTTCACAGTTTTGCCAACCGGGGGCTTGTATGCCGTGGCGTAGCGGGCCTTATGCGGGGTTGATCGGGAGCTGGCTGGCCGATGACGACCCACGCCCGGCCATCCCAGTGCCGGATTTGCTGCAGGCACCGGTCATGGACGCGATTTTATTGCGCATTTATGGGGCGCAGTGGCTCGCCAGCGATCGGCCTGTGCTGATCTCGCAGTTTTCCCGCTACTACTTCATGCATTGGTTGCCTGCGCTGCTGGTCACCCAGTTGGCCCATGGCTGGTTCCTGCCGCTGGAGCTGAGCGCGGTAGGGCTGGTATTCGATGAGCGCGGCCAGCCAACGGCCATGAAGATGCTCGAAGCCGGCGAACCTGGGGAAGCGCAGGCTTCGCTGGAACCGTGGATTGCGGTGAATATGCGGCCGCTGGTGGAGGGGCTGAGTGCCGATGGCGGCGTTCCGCCAGCAGTGTTGTGGGGTAACGCCGGGGATATTTTCGAGCGGACTGTGCGGCGCCTTCAGGGGCTGGGGCTCAGGGATATGGACCCGGCGCTGGCCTTGCTGGAAACCCGCAAGCTGGCGGATGGCCGGCCCAACCCGCTGTATGCACCGGTCAAGTACGTGGGCGATGGCCGCCGGGTGCGGCGCAGCTGCTGCCTGGCGTACAAGCTGGTGGGGCCCTGTGAGGATTGCCCTTTATAGATAGACCAGGGTCAGCACCCGGCCATCGAGCTCGCAAAACTGGCCGGTAAACTCGCTGCCCTGGCGGAATTCATCGGACAGCTCGGTGAGCAACCGCAGGCGCACCCGGCCGGGGTCGCTCCAGTCCAGTACTTCGGCGTGCTCGAAGTAGAAACGCTTCAATACCAGCGGATACAGCGCCTTGAACAGGCTCTCCTTTATAGAGAAGGTCAGGGTGATGCGCTGTGCCCGCTGTGCGGCGGGGAGGGCGCCGAGCCGCTGCAGCTCGGCGGGCGTGAGGATTTCCCCGGCCAGGCGCTCGGCACGCTTGCCGTCCAGCAGGGTCTCGGCATCCAGGCCCAGGCCGCGCCAGGCGCTGTGGGGCGCAGCGATGGCGGCGGCCCAGCCGTCGCTGTGGGTGATGGAACCGGTGACCTGCAGCGGCCAGATCGGCGCGCGGTCTTCGCCCAGGCCGGGGGCGGCGTGGGCTTGCTGAGGGGAGACGAGGTCGCTGCCCAATTGCTGCAGGGCCGCGCGGGCGCACAGGCGGCCGGCGAGAAACTCGGCGCGGCGCTTGGCCACCGAGCGTTGCAGGCTGGGCGGGGCGTCGATGCCGCTGCGGGCGAAGTCGTCGTCGGCCAGCTCGCTGGGGTTGAAGCGGTTGCTGAACAGCGAGGCACCGGCAAGCGGCACGGCGAAAGGCCAGCGGGATTGGGGGGCGGTGCAGCAGGCGGGAAGCAGGTTCATGGCGCGCATAGTGCCGCGAGGGCAGGGCGCAGGGCAATACCGGCTGGTTCAGCGCAGGTTCAGGTGGGTTCAGGGGAGGTTCAGGGCGGGCTGCTTATATTGCACGCCATACCCCATCAGCGCACTGCGCGGAGACGACAACTATGAAAGCTATCAACACTTTGATCCTTGCTGCCAGCGTTTTGAGCTTGAGCACTGTGGCCCAAGCTGCCGACAGCAATTTCATCGGCCTCAGCTATGGCAAGACCAGCGATAACATCAGCAAGTCCAGCGATCTGAACAGCAACCTCGGCCGGCCTGACGCCGATGCGGTGATCTCGCGCGAAGGCACCTGGGGTATCCGCGCCGGCCAGCAGAACGATACCGGCCGCTATTACGCGACGTATGACTACGCTTCCGGCAGCCACGACGGCATCAAGCTGCGCCAGCAGAACCTGTTGGGCAGCTATGACCTGTTCCTGCCAGTCGCCAGCCAGACCAAGCTGTTTGGCGGTGTCAGCGCCGGTATCACCCGCCTGACCCAGAAATCCGCAGGCTACAGCCGCGACAGCGATACCGGTTATGCTGTGGGCTTCCAGGGTGGGGTGCTGCAGCAAGTGGCGCAGAACACTTCGGTGGAGCTCGGCTATCGCTACCTGCGCAGCAATGCCAGCACCGAAATGTCCAGTAACGGCGTGAAGCAAGGCTCCCTGAGCCTCGATAGCGCCGGGCAGGTCTACGCGTCGGCTAACTACGCGTTCTGATTCTGCTGGGTCCGGCGCCGGGAGCGGCCTGTAAAAAGGCCCTCCCGGCGTTGTTGTTTCCATTTCAAACCTGCGGCTGTGCGCGGAGAGTTCGATGAAACTGCTGGTGGTAGAAGACGAGGCGCTGCTGCGCCATCACCTGTACACGCGGCTGACCGACTGCGGTCATGTGATCGAGGCCGTGGGCAATGCCGAAGAAGCGCTGTACCAGGCCGGGCAGTTCAACCATGACCTGGCCATCATCGACCTCGGCCTGCCGGGCATGGGCGGCCTGGAACTCATTCGCCAGCTGCGCGCCCAGGGCAAGAGCTTCCCGGTGCTGATCCTCACCGCGCGCGGCAACTGGCAGGACAAGGTCGAAGGCCTGGCCGCCGGCGCCGACGACTACGTGGTCAAGCCGTTCCAGTTCGAAGAGCTCGAGGCCCGCCTCAACGCCTTGCTGCGCCGCTCCAGTGGCTTTACCCAGTCGACCATCATCGCCGGGCCCCTGACCCTGGACATCAACCGCAAGCAGGCGCAGCTGGACGATAGCGCGCTACCGTTGACGGCCTACGAGTACCGCATCCTCGAGTACTTGATGCTGCATCACCAGCAAGTAGTCTCCAAGGAGCGCCTGATGGAGCAGCTGTACCCCGATGACGACGAGCGCGACCCGAACGTCATCGAAGTGCTGGTCGGCCGCCTGCGCCGCAAGCTGGAGGCCGCCAACGGCTTCAAGCCGATCGATACCGTGCGGGGCCTGGGCTACCTGTTCACCGAGCGCTGCCGATGATTCGATCGCTGCGGGTGCGGTTGATCCTGGCCGGGGGCACCTTGTCGCTGCTGTTCATGCTCGGCCTGCTGCCGGCGTTGCAGAGCGCGTTCAGCCTGGCGCTGCGCGAATCCATCGAGCAGCGCCTGGCTTCCGATGTGACCACGCTGATCTCCGCCGCGCAGTTCGATGGCCAGCAGTTGCACATGCCGACGTTGCTGCCCGACGAGGAATTCAACCTGCCCGACAGCCGCCTGCTGGGCTTTATCTACGACCGAAACAGCCACCTGGTGTGGCAGTCGCGGGCCACCCAGCAGAGCGACATCCACTACACGCCGAAATACGACGGCACGGGTACGGTGTTCACCCATATCCATGAAGTGGATGGCGTGGAGTACTTCGTCTACGACGTCGAGGTGAAACTGCTGGCCGGCCGCGATGCCGCGTTCAGTTTCGTCGCGGTGCAGCCGGTGCAGGATTACAAGCGTATCGTCCACGGCCTGCGCGAGCGCCTGCTGTTGGGTTTCGGCGCTGCGCTGGTGGTGTTGCTGTTGCTGCTGTGGGGCGGGTTGACCTGGGGCTTCCGTGCGCTGCGGCGCCTGAGCATCGAGCTGGACGAAATCGAATCCGGCGCCCGCGACAGCCTCAGCGAGCAACACCCCCGCGAGCTATTGCGCCTGACTGGCTCGCTGAACCGCCTGCTGGGCAGCGAGCGCGAGCATCGCAAGCGCTATCGGGATTCCCTGGGAGATCTGGCCCACAGTCTGAAAACTCCCCTGGCGGTATTGCAGGGCGTGAGCGAAGACATCGCCCGCCGCCCGCAGGATGTCGAGCAGGCGCGGGTGCTGCAATCGCAGATCGAGCGCATGAGCCAGCAGATTGGCTACCAACTGCAGCGTGCCAGCCTGCGCAAGAGTGGCCTGGTACGCCACCGGGTACCATTGCGGCCGCTGGTCGGCAGCCTTACCAGCACGCTCGACAAGGTCTACCACGACAAGCGCGTGCGCGTGGTGCTGGATATCCCCGCCGACGCCGAAGTGCCAATGGAGCGCAACGCCCTGCTGGAGATGCTCGGCAACCTGCTGGAGAACGCCTATCGTCTATGCTTGAGTGAAGTGCGCATCAGCCTGCGCGACAGCGGCCAGGGCCTGGAACTGAGCATCGAGGACGATGGCCCAGGCGTACCCGTGGACCAACGCGCGCGGATTCTGCAGCGTGGCGAGCGCCTTGACCGGCAGAACCCGGGGCAGGGCATCGGCCTGGCGGTGGTGAAAGACATCGTCGACAGCTACGACGCACACCTCAAGCTGGACGATTCCAGTCTCGGCGGCGCAGCGTTCCGGGTGCGTTTCCGGCCGCTGTAGAGGGCAGGGCCCTGGCGGGTTTCCGCCAAGGCTCGGCAGCAAGGCGCAAAGGATGGCGGGTTTTCGCCAAATCCACAGGGCGGGCGACACAAGCGGCCTGTCTACACACCCCGCAAACACTTGGTTTCAACGAAAGTTCCCGAACTGGCGCGGCGTTTGCAATCAAGCGTTCAGGACTGCCACCGTGCAGCCGCCTAAAACAAATCCCTCCACTTGCAGGAGGGTTCGTGGTGTTGTGTCGTGAGCGTCCGAGGATGGATGCCGGACGACGCGCTTGAGGAACCTGCTATGACTTCTCGTCAGCCGCTCTACAAATCGCTGTATTTCCAGGTGATCGTCGCGATCATCATCGGTGTCCTGCTAGGCCACTTCTACCCAGACACGGCCAAGGCCATGAAACCCCTGGGTGATGGCTTCATCAAACTGATCAAAATGGTGATTGCCCCGATCATCTTCTGCACCGTGGTGAGCGGTATCGCCGGCATGCAGAGCATGAAGTCCGTGGGCAAGACCGGCGGTTATGCGCTGCTGTATTTCGAGATCGTCTCCACCATCGCCCTGGTCATCGGCCTGGTCGTGGTGAATATCGTCAAGCCGGGCGTCGGCATGCACATCGATCCCGCCACCCTGGATGCGTCCAAGGTCGCCAGCTACGTCAGCCAGGGTGCTGACCAAAGCGTGATCGGCTTTTTCCTGAACGTCATCCCGTCGACCATCTTCAGCGCCTTCGCCACCGGTGACGTGCTGCAGGTGCTGATGTTCTCGGTGATCTTCGGTTTCGCCTTGCACCGCCTGGGCGCCTACGGCAAGCCGCTGCTGGACCTGATCGATCGCTTCGCCCATGCGATGTTCAACATCATCAACATGATCATGAAGCTCGCCCCGCTGGGCGCGTTCGGTGCCATGGCCTTCACCATCGGTGCCTACGGCGTGAGCTCGCTGGTGCAGCTGGGCCAGCTGATGATCTGCTTCTACGTGACCTGCATCCTGTTCGTGCTGATCGTACTGGGCGGCATCGCCCGCGCCCACGGCTTCAGCGTGCTGCGCCTGATCCGCTACATCCGTGAAGAGCTGCTGATCGTACTGGGTACCTCGTCGTCGGAATCGGCCCTGCCGCGCATGCTGCTGAAGATGGAACGCCTGGGTGCCAAGAAGTCGGTCGTTGGCCTGGTAATCCCTACTGGCTACTCGTTCAACCTGGACGGTACCGCCATCTACCTGACCATGGCCGCGGTGTTCATCGCCCAGGCCACCGACAGCACCATGGATATCTGGCACCAGATCACCCTGCTGGCCGTGCTGCTGCTGTCTTCCAAGGGCGCTGCGGGCGTGACCGGTAGCGGCTTCATCGTGCTGGCCGCCACCCTGTCGGCCGTTGGCCACCTGCCGGTTGCCGGCCTGGCGCTGATTCTGGGTATCGACCGCTTCATGTCCGAAGCCCGTGCCCTGACCAACCTGGTGGGCAACGCCGTGGCGACCCTGGTCGTCGCCAAGTGGGTCGGTGAGCTGAACGAAGAAACCCTGCACGCCGAACTGGCTGCTGGCCCTAGCCCGATCATCGAAACCCGTATGGAAGATGACCTGGGTGTCGCTGAAGTGGCCGTGACCGACCAGCGCTAAGCGCTCGACGTCGCAATGCAAAAAGCCCGGCTCTAGAGCCGGGCTTTTTCATGGGGGCAAATCAGATCATTCGACTCGGGTTTCGCCACTGAAACTGAGAATACTGCGACACCGCCGGCACAGGTAGCGCCGCCCTTGGCGCACCAGCCCATGGCGCTGGGCCGAAAACGGAAAATCACTGTCCGGGCACGGGCAACGGTAGATGTAGCGCGTCACGCTACGGCGCTTCACCGCGTAATTGTGGCAGCGGTGGGGCGGCAGCTCGTAGACGCCGCGCATGATCAGCTGCCATTCCTCGCCGTGGGGCTGGATGGTGTCGCCGAACAATTGGTGCGCGACCAGGTGGGCCACTTCGTGGGGCACGGTCTGGCGCAGGAAGTCTTCGGTGTTTTCGTGCATCAGCTGCGGGTTGAAGCGCAGCATGTTTTCGTGAAGGTGTGCGACGCCGGCCTTCTGACCGCGCAGCTTGAGGCTGACGACGGGGCGTTTGAATGAGCGCTTGAAGAAGGATTCGGCTTGTTGATAGCAGTTTTCGACGCAGGTATTGAGCAGCTCGGACATTCGTGTGGACACTCCAGATGGAGCGATTATGCCCCAAGCCCGCGCCCTTGCCGAGCCGCTCGTCGCCTGCCGCGCGCGCTACTCGATGCTGTACACCGGCCCCACGCCCAGGCCCCAGATAATCACGCACAGGGCGATCAGGGTCACCAGCACGATCAGGCCCACGGCCAGCACCGAGCTGGAGAACAGAAAGCCTTCTTCCTCGTTGAGGCTCATGAAGGTCGGCAGCCCCACGTACAACAGGTATACCGTGTAGGCGATGGCCGCCATGCCAACGAACATGCCCAGCCATAGGTGCGGGTAGAGCGCCGCCACGCCGCCGAGGAACAGCGGGGTCGCGGTGTGGGTGGCGAAGGCGACGCTGTCGGCCATGCTCGGCAGGCGGTCGTAGCTGCGTGCCATCCAGTGGATGAACAGGCCCATCACCGCCACGCCGCCGAGCATCGCCAGGTACGACATGCTCGCCATCCAGGCGGCGCTGTGGGGCGTGAGTACCATGGGGGCACGGCTGCCGATCACCCAGCCGCTCTGGGTGGTGCCGATAAACGCCGAAACGGCGGGGATTGCCGCCAATAGCACGGTATGGGTGAAGTACAGGTGGCTGATGGATTCGTGTTCGTTGCGGATCTGCCGCCATTCCCGGTCGGGATGGGTAAACAGCCCGACGACGTGGTGCATCATTACCTTCACTCCTGTTATTGATTGTAAAGTTGAGTGTAGGCGGCTGACAGGCAGCCTGCACGGCGCCACCATTTATGCGTAAAATGGCCGCCTTTTTGTCACACCTCGCGGATCTGCTAGCGCTATGGGCACCCTTTCGGTCAGTCAGAACAAATTGCAAAAACGCCTTCGCCGGCTGGCCGGTGAAGCGGTCGCCGACTTCAACATGATCGAAGACGGCGACAAGGTCATGGTGTGCCTGTCGGGCGGCAAAGACAGCTACACCATGCTCGACGCGCTGATGCACCTGCAGAAGGTCGCGCCGATCCGCTTCGAGATCGTCGCCGTGAACATGGACCAGAAGCAGCCGGGCTTCCCCGAGCACGTGCTGCCGGCCTACCTGAAGGCATTGGGCGTCGAGTACCACATCGTCGAGAAAGACACCTACTCGGTGGTCAAGGAGCTGATTCCAGAGGGCAAGACTACCTGCTCGCTGTGCTCGCGCCTGCGCCGCGGCACCTTGTATACCTTCGCCGACGAGATCGGCGCGACCAAGATGGCCCTGGGGCACCACCGCGACGACATCGTCGAGACCTTCTTCCTCAACATGTTCTTCAACGGCTCGATCAAGGCCATGCCGCCCAAGCTGCGCGCCGACGACGGCCGCAACGTGGTGATCCGCCCGCTGGCGTATTGCACCGAGAAGGACATCCAGGCCTACAGCGACTTCAAGCATTTCCCGATCATCCCGTGCAACCTTTGCGGTTCGCAGGAAAATCTGCAGCGCCAGGTTGTCAAGGAAATGCTGCAGGACTGGGAGCGCAAGACCCCCGGGCGGGTGGACAGCATCTTCCGCGGGCTGCAGAACGTGATCCCGTCACAGCTGGCGGACCGCAACCTGTTTGACTTCACCAGCCTGAAGATCGACGAAACCGCGGCGTCGCGGTTTGTGAATGTGGTGAACCTCTAAAGCTCGCAGGCTTGCGCCAGCGCCTACTCCGGGCCGTGTTGCATTCCATTGTCTGGGTTGTGAATGCGGCCGGGGTACCAGCAGTTGTCTGCGGACATTTGTAGCGAACCCACTAACGCCAAGCTCGCAGCCAAGGCAGCTCCTACCCCGACCGTGTTCACAACGCCAATTTCGGGGTGGAATGCAGCCGGGGTAGGAGCTGCCTTGGCTGCGAGCTTTTGCCCTTAACGTTGCGCATCGATAAACCCCACCACCCGCTTGCCCAGCGCGTCGGCCAGCGGCAGGTTGGGGTTGCGGTACGAGGCCACCTGGGCCTTCATGTCCATCGGCACAATCCGCAGCACATGGTTCATGCCATCGATCAGCGCCAGCTCGGCCTTGGGCTGGGCCGCCTTCAAGGCTTCGGCATCCTTCACCCCCACCTGAATATCGTTGCGCCCCTGCACGATCAACACGGGCATGTTCAGCGCGGCGTAGGCTTTGGCCGGGTCCTGGCGGAACAGGCTGATCAGGTACGGCTGCACACTCGGGCGAAACACCACGTTCAGCGGCTCTGGCACTTCGGTGTCCAGGTGCCCGGCCTTCAGGCTGGTGATCAACTGCTCGCTACGCGGCAGCAGCGGCGCCGGGATGCGCGCCTGCAACTGCTCGCGCAGCACCCCATCAATCGGCCGACCGCTGCCGGCCAGGGAGATCATTGCCTGGGCGCCGGCCTGGGGTGCCGCAAGGCTGGCCACAAGGGCGCCTTCACTGTGGCCGAGGATGATCAGCTTGCCGAAGCGTGGGTCCTTGCGCAGTTTCTGGCCCCAGGCCACGGCGTCGGCCACGTAGGACTCCACGTTCAGGCTGCGTTCGTCGGGCGCCAGGGGCAGGCCGCTGGCCACGCCGCGCTTGTCGTAGCGCACACTGGCGATGTCGTTGGCCGCCAGCAGCAGCGCCAGGCGCCGCAGGTAGTCGTTGCGGCCGTCGGGATTGTTGCCGTCGCGGTCGGTGGGGCCGCTGCCGGAAATGATCAGCACCACCGGCACCGGTTGTTTCGACTGTGGCAGCAACAGGCTGCCATGCAGCTGGCCGCCGGGTACGTTCAAGTCGATGGGGCGTTGCAGGACCACGGGGCTGGCCGCCTGGGCCAGGGAACTGCAGAACAGCACAAGCAGGGCGAATAGCCGTAACATCATCAAGCCAGTATCAGTAAGGAAGACGTTTGGACTCTAGCGCGTGGCCAACGTTCGAGTGATGAAACCTCTTGTCACGAAAGCTCGTTTGCGCAGCCGCTGGCCCATTCGAAGGGTGAACTGCGCCGCCAGCCTGCGTATACTGGCGCCCTTGCGCGCGAACCGGGTCCAGCCCCCGTCGCCCGCGTCGTTTTCACAGGTTGATTCGCGGAGCCCCTCGCATGTCCGGCAATACCTACGGCAAGCTGTTCACTGTCACTACCGCCGGCGAGAGCCATGGCCCGGCCTTGGTGGCCATTGTCGACGGCTGCCCGCCGGGCCTGGAACTGTCCCTGGACGACCTGCAGCGCGACCTTGACCGGCGCAAGCCGGGCACCAGCCGCCACACCACCCAGCGCCAGGAACCGGACGAGGTGGAAATCCTCTCGGGCGTGTTCGAGGGCAAGACCACCGGCACCTCCATCGGCCTGTTGATCCGCAACACCGACCAGAAGTCCAAGGACTACTCGGCCATCAAGGACCTGTTCCGGCCGGCCCACGCCGACTACACCTACCACCACAAGTACGGCGCGCGCGACTACCGCGGCGGCGGCCGCAGCTCGGCGCGGGAAACCGCCATGCGCGTGGCGGCCGGGGCCATCGCCAAGAAGTACCTGGCGGGCCTGGGCATTCAGGTGCGCGGCTACATGAGCCAGCTGGGCCCGATCGAAATCCCGTTCAAGACCTGGGACTGCGTCGAAGACAACGCCTTCTTCTGCCCCGACCCGGCCAAGGTGCCCGAGCTGGAGGCCTACATGGACCAGCTGCGCCGTGACCAGGATTCCGTCGGCGCGAAGATCACCGTGGTCGCCGAAGGCGTGATGCCTGGCCTGGGCGAGCCGATCTTCGACCGCCTCGACGCTGAGCTGGCGCACGCGCTGATGAGCATCAACGCCGTGAAGGGCGTAGAGATCGGCGCCGGTTTCGCCTGCGTCGCCCAGCGTGGCACCGAACACCGCGACGAGCTGACCCCCGAGGGTTTCCTCAGCAACAACGCCGGCGGCATCCTGGGTGGCATCTCCTCGGGCCAGCCGATCGTCGCCCATCTGGCGTTGAAGCCGACCTCGAGCATCACCACCCCTGGCCGCTCGATCGATGTCAACGGCGAGCCAGTGGACGTGATCACCAAGGGCCGCCACGACCCATGTGTGGGTATCCGCGCCACGCCCATCGCCGAGGCGATGATGGCCATCGTGCTGATGGACCACCTGCTGCGCCACCGCGGCCAGAACGCCGACGTGCGCGTGACCACGCCGGTGCTCGGCCAGCTATGAGGGCGGCGTGACCGCGCTGGCGCCAATCCCCTATTGGCGCCTTTCCACCTTCTACCTGTTCTATTTCGCCCTGCTCGGCGCCACCGCGCCGTTCCTGGCCCTGTATTTCGACCACCTGGGTTTCGACAGCGCGCGCATCGGCGAGCTGGTGGCGATTCCCATGCTGATGCGCTGCGTGGCACCCAACCTGTGGGGCTGGCTGGCCGACCGCAGTGGCCAGCGCCTGCTGATCCTGCGCGCGGGAGCGGTGTGCGCCCTGTGCGCTTTCACCCTGATCTTCTTCGACAAAAGCTTCGCTTGGCTGGCGCTGGTGATGGCCCTGCACGCGTTCTTCTGGCACGCCGTGCTGCCGCAGTTCGAGACCCTGACCCTGGCACACCTGCGCGGCCAGGCCTCGCGCTATGGGCAATTGCGCCTGTGGGGCTCGATCGGCTTCATCGTCACAGTGGTGCTGTTTGGCCGGCTGTTCGAGTGGTTCAGCCTGGATATCTACCCCTATGCGGTGGTCATCATCCTCGTCGGCATTCTGTTGGGGACCTTATGGGTGCCCAACGCCCATCCCCATGTCGAGGCCAAGGCCTTGCTGGCGTCTGGCTTCATCAGCCAGCTGCGCCGCCCTGGGGTGCTGGCCTTCTATGGCTGCGTGGCCTTGATGCAGCTCAGCCACGGCCCGTACAACACCTTCCTGACCTTGCACCTGGAGCACCTCGGCTACAGCCGTGGCGTGATCGGCCTGCTGTGGGCGCTGGGGGTGGTGGCGGAAGTGGTGATGTTCATGGTCATGAGCCGCCTGCTGGCGCGTTTTTCGGTACGCCGGGTGCTGATGGTCAGCTTCGCCCTGGCGGCGCTGCGGTGGTGCCTGCTGGGCAGTTACGCCGACCATGTATGGATATTGCTGCCCGCGCAGCTGATGCACGCCGCCACCTTCGGCAGCTTTCACGCCGCCTCGATTCATTTCGTGCAGAACACCTTCGGCGGCCGCCAGCAGGGCCAGGGGCAGGCGCTGTACGCCGCGCTGTCGGGTACCGGTGGGGCGCTGGGGGCCTTGTATTCGGGCTATTGCTGGGCTGCCATCGGCCCGGCCTGGACCTTCGCCATCGCCAGCGTGGCCGCGCTGGCGGCATTGATGCTGAGCGTAACTTTCATGCGCGAGGAACGCCCGTGAGCCATTATCGTCAAACCTTCGCCATTCAATAGTACATGCCCCCTCAACAGGAGTCTTCCCATGAGCAGCCTGACCGTCTACCCCGCCGACAGCCCCGAGCAGCCCAACAAGGTGCTCACCCACGCCGCCGACATCGCCGCCACCCTGGCACCTCTGGGAGTACGTTTCGGCCCGTGGGAAGCAGCCACCGGCGTGCGGCCTGGCGCCAGCCATGAGGATGTGCTGGCCGCCTACGGCCAGCAGATCGAGATGCTCAGAAACGAAGGCGGCTACATGAACGTCGACATCGTCAGCCTCGATGAGAACGACCCGATCAAGGAGGAGGTGCGTGCCCGCTTGCGCAAGGAGTACCGCCACGGCGAGGACGAAGTGCGTTTCTTCGTCGCCGGCCGCGGGCTGTTCAACCTGCACATCGAAGACCACGTCTATGCGGTGCTGTGCGAGAAGGGCGACCTGATTTCAATCCCGGCGGGAACCCGCCACTGGGTGGATATCGGCGAGCAGCCGTACCTGGTGGTGATTCGCCTGTACAACAACGCCGGCGACGTGCGCGCCAGCTATACCGGTGACAGCATCGCCGAGCGCTTCCCCGAGCTGGACAGCTACCTGTAAACGACAGGCACAAAAAAGAGCGGCTCAGGCCGCTCTTTTGCGTATTGCCGGTGAATCAGGCCGAGTGGTAGGTCGGCAGGGCGAAGCGGTTCTGGCTTTGCAGCATGTTGATGGCCGGCAGTTGGCTGGCTTCAGCCGCCAAGTCGCGGCGGATGGCGCTGATCACCCAGGACAGCTGCTCTGGCGTGTTCAATTGCGCATAGGAGATCGAGCGACGGATCTGTTTGCCTTCCTGGTCGCGCAGGGTCAGCAGCACCGCACCGTCTGGACGCGGTTGAGCAGTGACTTCGTACTCGGAAAAAAGCGAGGTGAATTTCTCTTGGATAAAGTTCATGTCAGCTCCTAGGTATTGCATCGGCAGGCGTTGCAATAAGGAGTGCAGTGACTGTGCCAGAACTGACAATAAAATAAATCCCTTTAAAATCAATCGCTTGCCGATTGTCGGGATTTTTGCTTTCGTGCAATTTGCAAGATGTGACGGGAATGGGCTTTGCAAATTGAGCGGAGGGGAGGGGGCGTTGCGGGAAGTCTCATATCCTATGACCCTGTTTTTCCAATAAATTCCCTCGCTAGGGGCGATAGGCAGGCACTGTTGACCAACGGTGTTGCCAAATGGAAACTCCATCACACTTTTTCCGTATACCGCAGGAGCTCGACCATGTCCGACACCCCCCAAGGCCAACAGATGACCCCCGATGAGGCCGCCGAATTCGTCGCGCAGGTGTTCGACAAGGCCCGGGAGGGCGACGCCGAGATGCTCGACCGCCTGTTGGACAAGGGCCTGCCGGTGAACCTGCGCAACCACAAGGGCGACACTTTGCTGATGCTGGCCAGCTATTACTGCCAAGTGGAGGCGGTGAAGGTACTGCTCAAGCACGGCGCCGATCCGGAAATCCGCAACGATAACGGCCAGAGCCCAGTCGCCGGTGCGGCATTCAAGGGTGACCTGGGTGTGGTTCAAGCCCTCATCGAGCACGGTGCCGACATCGAAGGCGCCTCCGCCGACGGCCGTACCGCCTTGATGATGGCGGCAATGTTCAACCGCACCGCGATCGTCGACTACCTGCTGGCCAAGGGCGCCAATCCGCGGGCCCAGGATGCCAAGGGCGTGACCGCACTGGGCGCTGCCCAAGCGATGGGCGCTACCGAGACCACCGCGCAGTTGCAGGCTTTGCTGGGCTGAGGCCCGCAGGCAAGGGGCTTGCCGATAGCCTGTATCGGCAATTCCCGCTATCCTTTGCGGCCTTTTTCGCATCCCCCAGGCCCGCCCCCATGCACGCTACCCTCGTTGAACTCATCGGTAAAATCAGCTCGGGCTGCATGGCCCCCGAAGACATCGAACGGGTCGCTAGCGAGGCCAGCGCCGCCTACGCCGACCCCGCCGCCTTCCTGGCCGCCAACCCAGACATCAACTACGACGACACTTTCCCCATCGCCCTGGGCGAGTGGGTAGTGGTCGGCAGCCTGCCCGACACCGTGCTGTTCCAGGCCGACAGCTACGCCGACCTGTTGGCGCAGATCGTCGACTCCTTCGGCCCGGGCGTGGCGTTCAACCTCAAGCCCAAGCAACTGGCCAAGATCGAAGCCCTGACCGCCCTGAACCGCATCCAGGTGCAGATGAGCGCCCTGAGCCAGGACAGGGGCGGCTACACCCTGGTCAACTTCAGCCAACTGCTCGATGACGAACTGCAGATGGTGCTGGTATACGGCGAAGACGTTCCCCGCGTGCTGGAGCTGTGTGCCGCGGCCGGCATCGCCGCCGCGCCAGCGCTGGAGGCCTTGAAAGTCGCAATCCACGTGTAACACGCCGAAAGCGCGCCAAAATCCGGCGCGCCACGGAACCTCCTGGCACGGTCGGCCTCATAGCCAATAGCAGTCAACCTCTAGGAGCAGCACATGGGATCCACATTCAACAGTCTGATCGGCCTGATCATCCTGGCCCTCGACATCTGGGCGATCATCAACGTGGTCAAAAGCAGCGCGGAAGTCGGCATCAAGGTCCTCTGGATCCTGCTGATCGTACTGCTGCCCGTGCTGGGCCTGATCATCTGGGCCATCGCCGGGCCGCGTGGCAACGTGCGCCTGTAACGGCCGCCTGCCACTACGCTTTTGCCCGTCAGGGTTCGACCTGGCCGGCACAGCCACGTAGAATGCGCGCCTTCCCGTAGCGGAGGGCGCGCTCGACCGATTCGGCTTCCTGTACCGAATTTCATCTTGGCGCGTTCGCCATGTCGTAATAAGTGTTGCAAGCTGTGACCGCCCATTGCCCGTCTCGACCCCGCCTGGCGCTGTGAAGTGCCCGTGCCCTATGGCCTGTAGCGGACAAGACGACAACGCGGCGCGCGTTTTGAGCGCACTTCGCTCAACGCAATTTTGACAAGGCGTCGCTGAAAATCCGCGCCCGTCAACACCCGGCAACACCCCCGAATTCCAACTTGAACACCTAGGGATCAGTACTGCATATGGCCACCCCGGACGCCCTGCAAAAGCCGCCTGCGAAAAAGCGGCTGCCACCACCCACCGTCAGATCGCACGTCGCCTACATGCTGCTCAGCGGCCTGGCCATCATGGTCATGCTCAGCCTGTTGCGCCTGGCGCTGCTCGCCTACAACCGCGAGATGATCCTCACCACGCCCGCTTCGACTTTTATCGAAGCCTTCGGCAATGGCCTGCGCTTCGACCTGCGGCTGACCGTGTACATCATGATTCCGCTGCTGATCGGCATGGCCTTCCAGCGCCTGATGGCGATGCGTGGCCTATGGCGTTTCTGGCTGACCATCACTTCCAGCATTGCCCTGTTTCTCGGGCTGATGGATATGGACTTCTATCGCGAGTTTCACCAGCGCCTCAATGGCCTGGTGTTCCAGTACGTGAAAGAAGACCCGAAAACCGTCATGAGCATGATCTGGTACGGCTACCCGGTGGTTCGCTACCTGCTGGCCTGGGCCCTGGTGACCTGGCTGCTGAGCCTGGTGTTCAAGGGCGTCGACCGCCTGGCCCGGCCCCACGCGCCGCGTGCACCGGCCCAGTGGTACAAGCGCCTGGCGGTGTTCGTGGTGTGCCTGCTGGTAGTCGTGGTTGCCGCCCGTGGCACCCTGCGCCAGGGCCCGCCGCTGCGCTGGGGTGATGCCTATACCACGGATTCGAACTTCGCCAACCAGCTCGGCCTGAACTCCACCCTGAGCCTGATCGAAGCGGCCAAGAGCGAATTCTCGTCGCAGCGCAGCAACATCTGGAAATCGACCATGCCGGCCGAGCAGGCCCGCGACGTGGTGCGCAAGATGCTGCTGACGCCGAACGACACCCTGGTGGACGCCGACATCGCACCGGTGCGCCGCGACAACACACCGCCGCAGGAAAACACCCTGCCGATCAAGAACGTCGTCGTTATCCTGATGGAAAGCTTCGCCGGCCACTCGGTAGGCGCGCTGGGAGCGGACACCAACATCACCCCGAACTTCGACAAGCTGGCGAAAGAGGGCGTGCTGTTCGACCACTTCTTCTCCAACGGCACCCATACCCACCAGGGCATGTTCGCCACCATGGGTTGCTTCCCCAACCTGCCGGGCTTCGAATACCTGATGCAAACCCCGGAAGGCTCCCACAAGCTCTCGGGCCTGCCGGCGCAGCTGCACCCGCGCAAGTACGACGACGTGTACGTCTATAACGGCGACTTCGCCTGGGACAACCAGTCGGGCTTCTTCGGCAACCAGGGCATGACCACCTTCATCGGCCGCAATGACTTCGTCAACCCGGTGTTCTCCGACCCTACCTGGGGCGTTTCCGACCAGGACATGTTCAACCGTGGCAACGAAGAGCTGGCCGCCCGCGGCGAGAAGGGCAAGCCGTTCTACGCGCTGCTGCAGAGCCTCTCCAACCACGTGCCGTACGCCTTGCCCAAGCAGCTGCCGGTGGAGCCGGTGACTGGCCAGGGCTCCCTGGACCTGCACCTGACCGCCATGCGCTACGCCGACTGGTCGCTGGGGCAGTTCTTCGAGAAGGCGCGCAAGTCGCCGTACTTCAACCAGACGCTGTTCGTGATCGTCGGTGACCACGGCTTCGCCAACAACAACCAGGTCACGGAAATGGACCTGGGCCGCTTCAACGTGCCGCTGCTGTTGATCGGCCCGGGCATCCAGCAGAAGTTCGGCGCGGTCAACCACACCGTTGGCACCCAAGTCGACATCGTGCCGACCATCATGGGCCGCCTCGGTGGTACCAGCCGCACCCAATGCTGGGGCCGCGACCTGCTCAACCTGCCGGCGGGCGATCCGGGCTTCGGCATGATCAAGCCGTCGGGTGGCGAACTGGAAGTGGCGCTGGTCACCGGCAACCGTATCTTCATCGAGCCGGCCGAGAAAGACATGCCCGCCAAGCTGTACCAATACCAGCTGGGCCGCCAGTTCAGCGCCAAGCTGATTCCGGACAAGGACCCGGATGCCGCCGACAAGGCCGAACTGCGCCAGCGCCTGGATGCCTTCATCCAGACCGCCACCCAGGCGCTGCTGGACGACCGCGCCGGCGCCGAAGCGGCGAAGAAGGAAGCGCACTAAGCGCGGGCTGAGGGAGGGGGGGCGATCCCCCTCCACATCTGGCAAACGGTGCTGAACGTTTGCCGTCACGCTCCGGTCTATTGCTGGACAAGCGCGTATCACACAGCTTGCCGTGCCATCAGCTGAGGAGATACCAATGAAAGAATGGGTGATCAACTTCATCGACCAGACCGGAATGCCGACCAGCATCACGGTTCAGAAGGATCACGAGCCCAGCAGCGAAGATGCCGCCGAGCTGATTCGCGCCCAGTTGTTTCCGGTGATCGACAAGGCCGACCTCAATGATTATCAAGGCCGCGTCGACAAGCCTACCGAGCGTTCCCTCAAGGAACACGGGGGCGTGAAGATCATTTCCATTACCGCGGCGGCCTGAGTCTCGAGGCCTTCGCACTTTCTGTCGTGAGGGTCATGCAGCCGTAACACATTGTCTGCATTGCCCCTCTGGTACACAGCTTCCCTTCGCGTTACTCTGCAATCAGCCCACGAAAGCTACAGTCGTCGCGGCTTGTCTTGTCAGCTACATGCTTGTTCTCGGGTGACCCCGTTCGTCACGCTGTCCAACCGTAAAGGGAGGTCCTGGAACACCGAAAGTCTATCCATCAATTCGAGGAGGACGATCCATGAGCACAGCCTATCAAGAAGACATCAGCAGCACCGTGCTGCGCCGCATGAAAGAAGGCGGTTTCGATTTTGCCCGTATACATCCCATCGAGTTCTACGCTGTTTTCCCTGACGAAGACCGCGCGCGCGTGGCTGCCGGCAAATTTCGCGGCGAGTCGCTCAACGCGCAGGTGTCCGAGCGCGATGATGGCGGCTGGAATCTGGAGCTGAGCAAGGTGATGTACGCCACCTATGGCGGCATCGGCGAGTTCGAGCAAGATTTCGAGTCGGTCATCGAGCCCTTGGGTGGGGAAATTGAAGGATGGGGGGTCAAGCACGAAATCAAGCGCCCCCAAGCGTGACCCACGTTGGTTCCTGAAATCGGCCGGTGTGGGGGCCGGCGCGGTTTCAGCCTTATTCCTGCAATCCCCGCGTCAAAAAAGCCACCTTGGCGCCGCACAGCCGCTAAGTGCGGTTTGCCACAGGGATTGCCGTAGCAAAAGGTAATAAAAGCACCACGGCGAGCGACGGAATTGTTGCTCTTCTATGCTGGTCATAATGCTGTGGTTGCTTCGTCATGAAGCGCTGTCGATTCCAATGGGGCATTTGGCGCACAGGATTGGTGCGTTGTATTTGGCGCTCATCTCCAAAGGGTTGATTCCAAAGGGTTTATGCCGATGGCACGGGCCTTGCGATGGTTCCCGTGTCCGGGTGACAAGGAGTACGGCATGAGCCGCACCAATTATGATGAGATGTACGATGCAGACGGCAATGTCCGCCCGCATTACCGCGAGTTCGCCCGCTGGCTTGCCGACACGCCCGAGGACATTCTTGCCCAACGGCGGCGCGAAGCCGACCTGCTGTTCCATCGCGCGGGTATCACGTTCACCCTCTACGGGGATGAGCAGGGCACCGAACGGCTGATTCCTTTCGACACCATTCCGCGCAGTATTCCTGCCAGCGAGTGGCGCGTCGTGGAGAAGGGCTGTATCCAGCGGGTCAAGGCGTTGAACATGTTTCTCGCCGACCTGTACCACGACCAACGCATCATCAAGGCGGGGGTCATTCCCGCCGAACAGGTACTGGCCAACGAGCAGTACCAGCTGGCGATGCAGGGCCTGAACCTGCACCGCGACATCTACTCGCACATTTCCGGGGTTGACCTGGTGCGCGACGGTGATGGCACTTATTACGTCCTCGAAGACAACCTGCGTACGCCCAGCGGCGTGAGCTATATGCTCGAAGACCGCAAGATGATGATGCGCCTGTTCCCCGAGCTGTTCTCGGCGCAGCGCGTAGCCCCCATCGACCACTATCCGAACCTGCTGCTCGACACCCTCAAGAGCTCCAGCCACATGGACAACCCCAGTGTGGTGGTGATGACCCCTGGGCGGTTCAACAGCGCCTTTTTCGAACACGCCTTCCTGGCGCGGGAGATGGGGGTGGAGCTGGTAGAGGGCGCCGACCTGTTCGTGCGCGACGACCGCGTGTTCATGCGCACCACCTCCGGCCCCAAGCCGGTGGATGTGATCTACCGCCGCCTCGACGATGCCTTCCTCGACCCGCTGGCCTTCAACCCGGACTCCGCCCTCGGCGTGCCCGGGCTGCTGTCGGCGTACCGTTCCGGCAATGTGGTGCTGGCCAACGCCATTGGTACCGGGGTGGCGGACGACAAGTCGATCTACCCCTACGTGACCGACATGATCCGCTTCTACCTCGATGAAGAAGCCATCCTCAAGAACGTGCCAACCTGGCAGTGCCGCAAGCCCGATGAACTGTCCCATGTACTGGCGCACTTGCCGGAACTGGTGGTCAAGGAAACCCAGGGCTCGGGTGGCTACGGCATGCTGGTAGGGCCGGCCGCCACCGCCGCCGAGATCGAGAATTTCCGCGCGCGCCTCAAGGCCAAGCCCCACGCCTATATCGCACAACCGACGTTGTCCCTGTCGACTTGCCCGACCTTTGTCGAGAACGGCATCGCTCCACGTCACATCGACCTTCGCCCGTTCGTGCTGTCCGGTCGCGAAACCCGTGTGGTCCCTGGTGGTCTTACCCGCGTAGCGCTGCGTGAAGGCTCGCTGGTGGTCAACTCGTCCCAAGGGGGCGGTACCAAGGACACCTGGGTGGTCGAAGATTAAGGAAGCCTGCCAATGCTAAGTAGAACCGCCTCGGATCTGTACTGGATGTCGCGTTACCTGGAGCGCGCGGAGAACCTCGCGCGCATGCTCGACGTCAGCTATTCGCTGTCGTTGATGCCGCAGGATGGCCGCGAAGGCCTCGACGAGATGGCCATGCCGCTGTTGATCACCGGCACGCTGGACGACTACCTCGCGCGCCACGGCAAGCTGCACGCCGATCGCCTGCTGCACTTTTTCGCCCTCGATGCCACCAACCCGGCGAGCATCTATAGCTGCCTGGGCGCGGCCCGCGCCGGTGCCCATGCGGTGCGGGGGCGAATCACCGCCGACATGTGGGAGAACATCAACTCCACCTGGCTGGAGATTCGCGGCATCGCCGAGCAGGGCATCGGCCGTTACGGCATGAGCCGCTTCTGCGAGTGGCTCAAGGAGCGGTCGCACCTGTTCCGCGGCGCCACCTACGGCACCATCATGCGCAATGACGCCTTCCGCTTCATTCGCCTGGGCACCTTCATCGAGCGCGCCGACAACACCCTGCGCCTGCTCGATGCCCGTTACGAAATGCTCGGCGACGAAGCCGACGCGGTCAGCGACAGCTCCGCCCGTGGCTACTACCAGTGGAGCGCCTTGCTGCGCGCGCTGTCGTCGTTCGAAGCCTATACCGAGATTTACCGTGACGCGCCCTCGGCGCGCAACGTCGCGGAGATGCTGCTGTTGCGTGCCGACGTGCCGCGCTCCCTGCGCGCCTGTACCGAAGAGATCGACCAGACCCTGGCCTCGTTCCCGGGCACCAATGGTTATCCGGCGCAGCGCCTCGCGGCCGAGCTCGATGCCCGCCTGCGCTATACCGGGATCAACGAGATCCTGGAAGAAGGCCTGCACGAGTGGTTGAACGAATCCATCCCGCTGGTGGCGCAGCTGGGCAACGAAATTCACAGTTCTTACCTGGAGGCTCTATGAGGCTTTCGATCAGTCACGAAACGGCCTACCACTACGATGACGAAGTGCGTGCCAGCATCCAGTACTTGCGCCTGACTCCCCACGACAGCGAGCGCCAGCATGTGCTCAGCTGGGATCTGGACCTGCCCCGCCAGGTGCGCGCGCAAATCGACCCGTTCGGCAATATTCTCCACGTGCTGACCATGGACGAGCCCCACGAGGCGATCGTCATCAAGGCCCGCGGCCAGGTGGATATCGACGAGAAGCTCGAGTCCGAGCACGAAACCCAGTCGGCGTTTCCGTTTTTGCGGGGCACTCACCTGACCGAGCCCAACGAGGCCCTGCGAGCCTTTGCCAACCAGCAATGCAAACAGGGCCGCGATCGCAGCGCCTTGATTGACCTGATGCATGGCCTCAACGAATACATCACCTACACCCCGGGCGTGACCAAGGTCGACACCACTGCCGCGCAGGCTTTCGAAGCGCGCGCCGGCGTGTGCCAGGATCACACTCATGCGTTCCTGGCGTGCGCCCGCAGCCTGGGAATTCCAGCGCGCTATGTGTCGGGGTATCTGTTCAGCGATGGCAGCGAGCACCTGGCCAATCACGCCTGGGCCGAAGCCTGGATCGGCGACGCCTGGTACAGCTTCGACGTGACCAACGAGCTCTCGCGCCCTGAGCGCCACCTCAAGCTGGCCGTCGGCCTGGATTACCTGGATGCCTGCCCGGTACGTGGGATGCGCCGTGGCGGTGGCCATGAGCAGATGCACGCCAAGGTATTGGTGATGCCGCAAGTGAAGGTGCAGTCGCAGCACCAGTCATGACAGGTTGAGGGGCCATTCACGGAGCAATGCTGACGAAAGCGCAGCATTGCCCTTGCCATGGCCAAGCTCGCAGGCTGTCGGATCCCCGCCCGGCCGCTCTTATCTCGTCGTCCGTATTCTGTTCGATAGGCGCCCAATGTAGGAGCTGGCGAAGCCTGCGAGCTTTTCAGTTCCACGCGATTACCCAAACATTCGGTTCAAATTGGGGATGATGAGCAGCAGCGTAGTCGCCACCACGATAAGTCCGGCCTGACGAATCTTCGGATGTCTGAACATGGCTCAATGCCTTTGTTGTTATAGCTAGAGTTGCCGATGGCACGCCGGAAGAGCATCGGCGACGGCCAGGACCGCGAATCGAGCGTTGGCCCCCAGGCCCCGGCAAAACCCGGCGGGGGAGGCACATGGTTAACAGTAGAAGCCTTGCTGGCGAAGGTTTAGAACCAATTTGTATGAGCTATTCGAAAGTTTCATTATTCGCGGCATAAGCCACAGGTTCCGTGGCTTTGCAGCCGCGGCCTAGAGGCATCGGCCAGCGGTGCCGACGTTTCAGCAGGCTTCTGCCGTTCGTCAGCAGCGCTTTTTTGCTGGCTGCACTTGCCTTTCGTCGGTCATTCGAGGCAAGGTTTGAGGCACGCAAGACCCCTCTCTTTAGTGTCGAGAACTTTTATGCCGTTACGTATCTGCATTCTGGAAACCGACTTTCTGCGCCCAGAGCTGATCGAGCAGTACCAGGGCTACGGCAAGATGTTCGAGCGCCTGTTCGCGCAGCAGCCGATTGCCGCCGAGTTCGAAGTCTTCAATGTAGTCGAGGGCCAGTACCCGGCCGACGACCAGCACTACGACGCCTACCTGGTGACGGGCAGCAAGGCCGACTCCTTCGGTACCGATCCCTGGATCCAGACCCTCAAGACCTACCTGCTGGAGCGTTACCAGCGTGGCGACAAGCTGCTGGGCATCTGCTTCGGCCACCAATTGCTGGCGCTGCTGCTGGGCGGCAAGGCCGAGCGCGCGAACCAGGGCTGGGGCGTGGGCATTCACGACTACAAGGTCGCGGCCCATGCGCCGTGGATGAACCCGCCGGTGCAGGACCTGACCCTGCTGATCAGCCACCAGGACCAGGTCACCGCCTTGCCGCCCGAGGCGGTGGTGGTGGCCTCCAGCGAATTCTGCCCGTTTGCGGCCTATCAGCTGAATGACCAGGTGCTGTGTTTCCAGGGGCACCCGGAATTCATCCACGACTATTCGCGGGCGCTGCTGGACCTGCGCCAACAAAATCTGGGTGAAGCTGTCTACGGGAAAGGCATTGCCAGCCTGGAGCGTGCCCACCACGGCACCACGGTGGCGGAATGGATGATGCGCTTCGTCGCGCACCAGGCCTGACGCCCCGCCCGCTCCAACGGTATCGCCTAGCCGACCTCGTTGGAGCGGGCGATGCCCGCGAGCTTCTAGCGCCTGCCCACCTCCGTCGTCCAGCGCTTAGGCTACAGCCACCCCGAGCGCCGAAAGCTCACATACAGCGTCGAGCACACTGTCACGATCGTACCCAGCACCACGTAATACCCATACTGCCAATCCAGCTCCGGCATATTGTGGAAGTTCATCCCATAGATCCCTGCCACCGCCGTGGGAAACGCCAGAATCGCCGCCCACGCCGCGAACTTGCGCTGGGTGATGCTCTGGCGTGAAGACTCCAGCAGCAGGCCGATCTCGATGGTCTGGCTGGCGATATCGCCCAAGGTGCTGAGGTCTTCCATCTGCCGGTTGACGTGAATCTGCACGTCGCGAAAGTACGGGCGCATATTCTTGTCGATAAAGGGGAAGTCCAGGCGCTGTAGCTCCTCGCTGACCTCGACCATCGGCGCCAGGTAGCGCCGCAGCCGCAGCAGGTCGCCGCGCAGGCTGTGGATCATCTGGATATCGGCCTCTTTCAACGAGCCGCCCAGCACGTTTTTTTCCAGGGTTTCGATATCGGCACGGATCGACTCGGTCACCGGCTGGTAACTCTCGGTCACGAAATCCAGCAGCGCATACAGCACGAAATCCTCGCCATGCTCCAGCAGCAACGGCCGTTGCTCGCAACGCTGGCGCACCTGGGCATAGGACTTGGAGTGGCCGTTACGTGCGGTGATCACATAGCCGCGGCCGGCGAACAGGTGGGTTTCGATGAATTCGAGCACACCGTTTTCGCGCACCGGCGAATAGGTGACGATGAACAAGGCGTCGCCGAAGGTTTCCAGCTTGGGGCGGCTGTGTTTCTCCAGTGCGTCTTCGATGGCCAGCTCATGCAGGTGGAACTGGCATTGCAGGTTCTGCAGTTCGGCAGCGGTAGGCTGTTCCAGCCCGATCCAGACGAAATGCTTGGGCTTGCTGGCCCATTGGCTGCCTTCTTCGAGGCCGATATTGGTGACTTTCTTACCGGCGCTGTACACCGCAGCAGCTACGACTCTACCCATGATGGTTTGACTTCTTTGGCAGTTGGCAGGCCCACAGACCATGTGGAACGGCTGCCAGCGTGGCAGTTCCACGCCGGCACGTCCATTGCCTCAAAAGCCCATCTGCTGATCGAGTCGAATCGCTTCTTCCAAGGCGTCCAGCAGCTTCTTGCGGACCTTGAGCTTGGTCTTGCGGTGGGCGCTCATGTTGATCTTCTGCAGCTGTTTGGCGGCGTTCAGCGCCTCTTGCTGCAGGGCTTCGGGGGCCACCAGCTTGTCGAGGAAGCCGGCGTTCATGGCGGCGACCGGGTCGAACATTTCGGCGTTGATCACCGCGCGCTGGAAGGCCGAGCGGCGCAGGCGGTCGCGGGCCAGCTCGATGCCGGCGTGGTGCATGGTCATGCCGATCATCACTTCGTTGAGGCCGATCTGGAAGGCGCCCTCCACACCAATGCGATAGTCCGCCGACAGCAGCAGGAACGCGCCCTTGGCCACCGCATGGCCGGGGCAGGCGACGATCACCGGGAAGGGGTGGGACAGCAGGCGGCGCGCCAGGGTGGAGCCCGAGGTCACCAGGTCGATGGCCTGCTGCGGGCCGCTGGTCATCACCTTGAGGTCGTAGCCGCCGGACAGAATCCCCGGCTGCCCGGTGACGATCACCACGGCCTTGTCCTGCTCGGCTTGATCGAGTGCCTGGTTGAAGGCGGCGATCACCTCCGGCGACAGCGCGTTGACCTTGCCGTTATGCAGGGTCAGGGTGGCAATGCCGTCTTCGAGACGGTAGTCGATCAGCTCGCTCATGGCGCGATTCCTTGTTATGAAGTGCAGCAGACGTTACCCACGGGAAGGGCCGAGGTAAAGCGCTTTGGCTGACTCATGGGTCACGTTTGGGGGGGCCTAAAAGCTCGCAGGCTTCGCCAGCTCCTACACCGACCGCGTTCATACCAGGAATATCGAGTTGGAATGCGGTCGGTGTAGGAGCTGGCGCAGCCTGCGAGCTTGGCGCCTGTCCAGGCACCAATTTTCTCCCGGCAAACCCCCAACCCCACAGCAAAACCCCGCCATCGATTAACCACATGAAAAATCTGCAAAAAACCTTTGCCATCAGCAAAGCTTTCGACTACATTAGCGCGCCTCGACAGACCGAACGGTTTGCCGAGATACGGTGAAGTGTCCGAGTGGCTGAAGGAGCACGCCTGGAAAGTGTGTATACAGGAAACTGTATCAAGGGTTCGAATCCCTTCTTCACCGCCATCTTAGAAAAACCCCCGTCAGCGCGAGCTGGCGGGGGTTTTTTGCATTTGTGGCCCCCTTCATTTGATCAGCATGCGGGGCCGGGCAGGCTGCCCGATCTGCTCCATATACGCAGCGCCCTTGGGCGTGAGCTTGATGCGGATCTTGCCTATATCCCCCACCACCGGCACGCAGGCCAGGTAGCCGGTGAGCATCAAGGCCCGCAGGGTCAGTTCGTCTTCGCTGCTGAACGCCTGCCAGTTCTCCGTTTCCACCCAGCGCAGCAGGCGCAGGTGCGTCGCTTGAAATCGATTCATTGTGTTCTGCCATCCATGAAGTTGCGTGCGAAGTGCCTCAGGCGGCGCCGCGTTGATGTGTTCGAGTCTTTTCCAGCCGTAGCCGCGGTGTCAAGGCGGCCCGACTGAAGGTGCAGCCGGGCGCATCAGCGGGCGGTCAGGCGCCGAAGCCGCCGTCGATGGTCAGGCTCGCGCCGGTGATATAGCCCGCGGTCGGCCCCACCAGGTAGGCCACGAAGTCGGCGATTTCGGCGCCGGTGCCGTAGCGGTCGACGGCCATGAAACCGAGCATGCCGGCAGCCATTTCACCGTCGGCCGGGTTCATGTCGGTGTCCACCGGGCCGGGTTGCACGTTGTTGACGGTGATGCCACGGGGCCCCAGGTCGCGTGCCATGCCCTTGACCAGGCCGACCAGCGCCGACTTGCTCATGGCATAGGTGGCGCCGCCGGGGAAGGGCATGCGGTCGGCGTTGGTGCTGCCGATATTGATGATGCGCCCGCCCTGGCCCATGTGGCGCAAGGCCGCTTGGCTGGCGACGAACACGCTGCGCACGTTGACCGCCAGGGTGCGGTCGAACTCGGCCAGGGGAAGGTCTTCCACCGAGCCCAGGGCCAGCACGCCGGCATTGTTGATGAGGATATCCAGGCCGCCGAAGCGTTCGGCAGTGGCGTCGACGGCGCGCTGCACGGCGCTGGGGTCGGCGCTGTCGGCCTGGATCGCCAGGGCCTGGCCACCGGCAGCGATGATTTCAGCCTGCAGGGCATCGGCCTTGGCGGCCGAACTGACGTAGGTGAAGGCGACGCTGGCGCCGTCGGCGGCCAGGCGTTTGGCGATGGCGGCGCCGATACCCCGGGCGCCTCCTTGAACCAGGGCGACCTTGCCCTCGAGAGGGGTTGCAGTGGACATGGGGTTCCTCCATAGCAGTGGTGACGAGATACTGCGAGGAGGTTAAAGGTAGTCGGCATTCAAGATATTGCCACGCCAATTTCAGGCCGGGCAGGGGGATCAGCGGGCTTCGACGATCTCCGAGACCCGTGCGGTGCCGCCGACCGAAATGCTCACCTCGTCACCCTCGAACTTGCCCAGCAAGGCCATACCCAGCGGCGCGCGCGGGGTGATCACGGTGACCTGCTGGCCGTCGAGCATGAGGATCAGGCCCGCGGCATCGGGCCCGAGGAACAGCCGCTGCAACTCGCCGCGGTGGTTCTCCAAGGTGACCAGGGTGCCGATCTGGATGCCACCTTGCTCGTCGTAGTCGCGCAGCACGAGGCCTTGGTACGTGAGCAGCGCCTGGCGAATTTCCTCGGTACGCCGGGCCTGGCCGGTGGCGAGGTAGGAGGCTTCCAGGCCGAGGGTGTCGTACTTGTTCTCGGCGACGTTCTCCTCATGGGTGGCGGTTTCATAGGCGGTTTGCGCTGCCCGCTGGGCGATGTCGAGGTTGCGCGCCAGGGTGTTGGTGATTAGTTCCAGCAGTTGCGGTTTGTGCATGGTCAGTTACAAAACATCAGGACGTTGGAGCGGCTCTTGTCGCTGGGCGCGGTTTGCGCCTGCTGCAACCAGAACTGGCATTTGGCGTTGTTGAAATTCTCAGGGTTGCGCCGGGCTTGTTCCACGGCATTCAACAGTTCCTGGCGGCTCAGGTTTTCCTGGTATTGCTCGAACATGTGGTTCTGGGTGGCCAGCGCCGGGTCGCTGGGTATGGCCGGCAGGGCGGGGGCCTGGGGCTGGCGGATGCTCGGCGGGGTGGTGAGGTTGGTGATTTCGGTAGGTGGCGCCTCGACCGTGTACAGGGTCTTGTAGATCAGCCAGGCACTCAGGCCCAAGGCCATGAAGCCCAACCAGATGCCGACGGCAATGATCAGGATCAGGCGCAAGGGGCGCTTGGCTCTAACAGGCATCTCGCGGCGTTTGCTGAGGGTGGACATTACACCTCCTGGCGATGGCGTGGATTGCGGGCTGGAAACGGATAACCGCTAGGCAGCTGACTGTTAAAGGCGCATTTGATTCTATGAGTCCGCACATTATCGCACGGTGGACCGAGCATTTATCTGCTTTGCTGCTGTTAGCGACGCACGATTATGCGGACAATCGGCGGTTTCATTCACCGAGCCAAGGGAACAGCATAATTGGTGCCTCACATGAAAGCTTCCTGGGACGTGTTCTGCAGCGTGGTCGACAACTACGGCGACATCGGCGTGACCTGGCGCCTGGCCCGGCAGCTGGTGGCGGAGCAGGGCGTGCAGGTGCGTTTGTGGGTCGACGACCTGCGTGCGTTCGTGCCCCTGTGCCCTGGCGCCAATGCCGAGGCGGTGCAGCAATGGCACGCCGGGGTAGACGTTCGCCAGTGGCCGCAGGCGTGGCAGCCGGTGGAATTGCCCGATGTGGTGGTCGAAGCCTTTGCCTGCAAGCTGCCACCTGCCTATGTAGCCGCATTGACCGCCGCTTCGCCCACCCGCCTGTGGTTGAACCTCGACTACTTGAGCGCCGAAGACTGGGTCGGCGGCTGCCATGGGCTACCGTCGCTGAAGACCGCGGGCTACCAGAAGTTTTTCTTCTTTCCCGGCTTCCAGGCCGACACCGGTGGCCTGCTGCGCGAAGCCGGCCTGATCCCCGCGCGCCGCGACTGGCAGCAGGATGCCGAAACACGCACCGCGTTCCTCGCGCGCTGGGGCGTGCACGTGGCGCCGGGAGCGCGGCTGATGTCGCTGTTCGCCTATGAGCACCCGCAACTGCCCGGCTGGCTCCAGGCGTTGGCTGACGATAGCCGCCCAACCCATTTGCTGGTACCCCAAGGCCGCGTCATGGGCGACGTGCAGGGCTGGCTCGGCGGCGAACCGCTGACCCTCGGGCCACCCCGCAGCCGAGGCGCGCTGACCCTGCAGGTGATGCCGTTCGTCAGCCAGGACGACTACGACCGCCTGCTCTGGTGCTGCGATTTCAACGCCGTGCGCGGCGAAGATTCGTTCGTGCGGGCGCAGTGGGCGGCCCGACCAATGGTGTGGCACATCTACAAGCAGGAAGAGTATGCCCATTGGGAAAAGCTCGAAGCCTTCCTGGCCCTGTACATCCAAGGGCTCAGCCCTGCGGCGGCAGAGGCATTGCTAGGCTTCTGGCGGGCCTGGAACATGGAGCGCGACATCGCCGACAGCTGGCGCAGCCTGCTCGGCCACTGGCCGGAACTGCAGGCGCACGCCCGTGGGTGGGCCGACGAGAAGGCCCGCCAGGCGGATCTTGCCACGGCGCTGGTGCAGTTTCACCGAAATTGGCTATGATATGCGGCCTGGAATTTTGTAATCCCCACCCCATTCGGAAGTTTGTAATGAAAACTGGTAAAGAGCTGAAACCTGGTACCGTGATCAAGATCGACAACGATCCATGGTTGGTACAGAAAGCCGAATTCACCAAATCCGGCCGTAACAGCGCCATCATGAAGACCAAGCTGAAGAACCTGCTGACTGGCTACAAGACCGAAACGGTCTACAGCGCAGACGACAAGCTGGAAGACGTGATCCTGGACCGTAAAGAAGCCACCCTGTCGTTCATCAGCGGTGATTCGTACACGTTCATGGACACCACCGACTACACCATGTACGAGCTGAACGCCGAAGACATCGAAGCCGTTCTGCCGTTCGTGGAAGAAGGCATGACCGACGTCTGCGAAGCCGTATTCTTTGAAGAGCGCCTGGTCTCGGTAGAACTGCCGACCACCATCGTTCGCCAGGTTGACTACACCGAAGGTTCCGCGCGCGGCGACACTTCGGGCAAGGTCATGAAGCCTGCCAAACTGAAAAACGGCACCGAGCTGAGCGTGGCCGACTTCATCGAAATCGGCGACATGATCGAGATCGATACCCGCGAAGGCGGTTCGTACAAAGGTCGCGCCAAGTAATCACTTGCTGGCAGCGATAAAAAAACCCGACGCAAGTCGGGTTTTTTATTGCCTGGGCAAAAGCCTCAGACGCTGACGTGCAGGCGAACGTCGACATTGCCGCGGGTGGCGTTGGAGTACGGGCACACCTGGTGGGCCGCGTCGACCAGGGCCTGGGCGGCGCCTTGCTCGAGGCCCGGCAGGCTGATGCGCAGGTCGATGTCCAGGCCGAAGCCGCCTTCGATCTGGCCGATGCCCACTTCTGCAGTGATGGCGGTATCGGCGGGCAGGGTGGCCTTGGTCTGGCCGGCGACGAATTTCAGCGCGCCGATGAAGCAGGCCGAGTAGCCGGCGGCGAACAGCTGCTCAGGGTTGGTGGCTGCACCGCCCGCGCCGCCGAGTTCTTTCGGGGTAGCCAGCTTGACGTCCAGGATGTTGTCGCTGGAAACGGCACGGCCATCACGGCCACCGGTAGCGGTTACGGTTGCGGTATAGAGCGTTTTCATGGGAATTCCTCGTAGCGTGCTGAGCGGGGTAGGCGGGGGTCGCCGTTGAGTACGAAATAAATTTAGCGCGATAATAATTAGTTCGCAAGATAAATATTCGTCAGCGCAGACAAACGGTCATCCATGACGGCAAAGGCGCCCGCAGGCGCCCATGTTTCACAAGGTTTTCCAGGGGCGCCCGTGTCTACAGGGTTTCCTGCAAGTGCCCGCGCAAGCCCAGCAGCTCATCCTGCAGGGCCTTGAGCTGCTCGACCTTCATGCCGCTGGCACTGAGGATGCACTGGGGAATCTCCTGGGCCCGCGCCTGCAACTCGCGGCCGCGGTCGGTGAGCTTGACGATCACCACGCGCTCGTCTTCCTTGCTGCGAGTGCGGCTCAACAGGCCTTCGGTCTCGAGGCGCTTGAGCAGTGGCGTCAGCGACCCGGGGTCGGTGAGCAGGCGCGTGCTGATTTCTCCTACCGTCAGCCCTTCCTGTTCCCACAGCACCAGCATCGCCAGGTACTGCGGGTAGGTGAGGCCCAAGGCCTGCAGCAGCGGCTTGTAGACCTTGGTCATCAGCAGCGAGGTGGAATACAACGCAAAGCACAGTTGGTTGTCGAGCAACAGGTGCTCGCACGGATTCCCATTCTTGGGTACAGCGGGAAGATTCGCGCTCATACGGATCCTTGGTTGAGTGGTGCGCGCAGGGTTAGCGTACTGACCTTTAGTGTTGCAGCTAATCGACAGCGCCGCTATCTGCTTGCACGGTGACTGTGAATTTCGAACAGCAAAGCGTTCGAGAGTTCGTTCGAGTTTGTGCACTGATAGTTATGGCGCTGAAGAAAGGCTTTGCCCGCGGTTGGCGCAGCCTTGGAATCCCGCGGGCTAGAGCCTGAAACCCTCGGCGATGTGGTCGGCCAGGCATTCGGTGATCGGCGAGTGGCTGGCGGGCTTGCGCAGCAGCATGATGTTGGCGAGGGGCAGCAGCGGCAGGCCTTCGCGCTCGCCGAGGATGCGCATGTCGGGGGTGATCAGGCTCTGCAGTTGCGCAGTGACCGCCAAGCCGGCGCTGACCACCGCCATGATCGCCGACAGGCTGGGGCTGGAATAGGCGATGCGGTAGGCCCGGCTGCTGGCGTCCAGTGCGTTGCAGGCCCACATGCGGCAGAAACAGTCGGTATTGAACATCGCCAGCGGCACCGGCTGTTGCTCGTGGGGCGCAAAACCGTTGGCCTCGGCCCACACGAAGCGCTCCTGGCGCAACAGCTGGCCAATTTCGTTGCCCGGCTCGCGGGTGACGATAGTCAAGTCCAGGTCGTGGCGCTGCAGCAGCTGCTTGGAGGTTTCGCAATGCACTTCCACCTGCACCAGCGGGTAGGCCTGGGCGAACCCGGACAGAATGCCGGGCAGAAAGCGCATGGCGTAGTCGTCCGGCGTACCCACCCGCACGGTGCCGACCATGTGTGGCTCGCGCAGGGTATTGAACACCTCGCTGTGCAATTTGAGGATGCGCCGCGCATAACCGAGCAACACCTGGCCCTCGGCGGTGAGGCGAACCTGGCGGCCATCGCGCTCGAACAGCTGGCGCTGGAGAATATCTTCCTCCAGGCGCTTCATCTGCATGCTCACCGCCGATTGCGTGCGGTTGACCCGTTCCCCGGCCTTGGTGAAACCGCCCTCGTCGGCAATGGCGACAAAAGTGCGCAGTACTTCGGAATCGATGCTCTGGTACTGAGACATGGTGGATCAATCTCTTAGATGCAATGCATGATAAACATTCGTTGGATTGATCTTAAGCCGAGGATGAGACTGACTTCCACCCCAACTGGAGGACAGAACGATGAAAGGTCAACGCGGTTTCCTGCAAGTACAACCCCAGCCTGCCGTTTCCCTTGGCCACTGGCTGCGCCAGGTTCCCCAACGCCTGCTGCGCTGGCATGAACTCGGCCAGCAACGCCGGGCGCTGGCAGCACTGGGTGACGGTGCCCTGAAGGACCTGGGGCTGACCCGGGCCGATATCTACCAGGAAGCGGAAAGACCCTTTTGGGACGACCCGTTACGCAAATGAGCAGCGCGGACATATCGCGCAAACAGTTCTGATTGTGGCTATGCATTGGGATTCGGAGAATGGCCGCTCACAAGGAGGGCACCATGAACAAAGGAAAAGTACTCGCACTTCACGCTCCCGCGCCGCTTCAGCGCCTGAGCTTCATCTTTGTGTACCAGGCGGTCGCATGCCAAGTGCGGCGCTGGCGCCAGTTGCATCGCGAGCGCCGTGAGCTGGCTGGCCTGAGCGACCGGGCGCTGGTGGACATTGGTCTGCATCGCTACGACGTCGAGGCCGAAGCCCGGCGGCCGTTCTGGGACGACCCCCTGAAGAAGTGAGCCAAGAAGCGCGCGCGAGCAATAAATGCCACAATCGCCTTTTTGATGGCAATGAGCACGCTGGTGGAAGACTTCCCGGAACAACTGCCGAGCCAACCGGTTTCGGCGCAAGAGGCGGCTGAAGAGCCAGAGCGCGAACGCGTCGAGAAGGTGCTTGCTGAAGTGCACGACGCCTACGGCATGATTCGCGTGCTCGAGGTAGAGGATTATCGCTTCCTCGAGTTTGGCGATGCCATCGAGCAGAGCTGCGTGTTCACCGCCGACCCCAGCTGGCTGGAGTACGACTACACCCGCGCCATGCTGATCGGCGCCCTGTGCCACCCAGCCCCGGAAAGTGCGTTGTTCCTGGGGCTGGGGGCCGGCACCCTGACCCAGGCTTGCCTCAAGTTCCTGCCGCTCGAAGATGTCGAATGCATCGAGCTGCGCCCCGACGTGCCGCGCCTGGCTTTGGAATACCTTGGCCTCGACGACGACCCGCGGCTGTACCTGCGGGTCGGCGATGCGTTGGAACTGCTGCCGACCGCCGAGCGGGCCGACTTGATTTTCGTCGACCTCTACACCGACCACGGCCCGGCAGTGGCCCACCTGGCCTGGCGTTTTCTCGAGGATTGCCAGAAGCACCTCAATCCGGGCGGCTGGCTGGTCATCAACCAGTGGGCGGGCGACGATGGCAAGCCGTTGGGCGCTGCGCTATTGCGCGGCCTGTACCACCGGCACTATTGGGAATGCCCGGTGACGGAAGGCAATGTGATCCTGATCATCCCGGCGGACCTTGATCAGGAGCTGGATTTCGCCGGCCTGCGCGCCCGCGCCACCGCCTTGGCACCACGCCTGGGCTATTCGCTGGACCGCTTGATCGACACGGTGCGCCCGGCGAGCTGAGTCCTAATTGCCGGTGAAGTGGCCCTCGCGGTGCTCCTGCATGGCGGTCAGGCCTTCCTGGGCGTCCTGGCTGGCGAATACTCGCTGGATATGGGCCGGCAGCCCGCCAAGGGCCGAATTCTCGCCATCGAGCACCGCCTCGCGCGCCGAGGCCAAGGTGGCCTGCACACCTAGCGGTGCCTGGGCGGCGATACGGCGCGCCAGGTGCAGGGCGTTAGGCAGCAGGTCTTCGCTGGCCATCACCTGCTGCACCAGGCCCAGGCGCAGCGCCTCATGGGCATCGAATTCGTCGCCGGTCAGCAGCCAGCGCATGGCGTTGCCCCAGCCGGCCAGCAGCGGCAGGCGCAGGGTAGCGCCGCCAAACGGCAACAGCCCCCGTTGCACTTCCATCTGCGCAAAGCGGGTGTTGCTGGCGCAGAAGTTGATATCGGCGGCCAGCATCAGCTCGATGCCGAGGGTGAAGCAGTAGCCTTGCGCGGCAACGATCACCGGCTTGCTTACCCGCGGCCCGCCGTTCACCCGCCAGGGGTCGCAGCCACCGGCCGGCACTTGCCAGCCCTGGCTCAGGCGCTGGCGCACGTCGGCCAGGTCCAGGCCGCTGGTGAAATGCTCGCCGTGGGCGAATACCAGCGCCACCCGGGCCTCGCTGTTGGCTTCAAACTGCCCGTAGGCCAGGCTCAGGGCGTCGAGCATGGCGAGGTCGAAGGCGTTGCGCTTGGCGGCGCGGTCCAATCCGATCAGCATCACCTGCTGGTCGAGTTCGATGCTGACGTGGCCGGGGCCTGAATGGGTCATGACGGACATCCTCGCTCGGCAAGTACGCAAAGCGCCAAGGCTATTACGACAGCCGAATGCGGGCGCAGGCTTAAACGTTTTAGCCCGTGAACCTGCTGCGTCGGGCCTTAGCACGATAGTCTTCCATCGGGGGATGCGCAAAAAGCTGTCGCGGGGAGGCATGCGCCGGATTGTCGCGAATAAAAAACTCTCACGTGAAGTGCGATTTCAGGTATAGTGCGCGCCGGTCTTTAACAGGGCCGCGTCCAGGTAGCGCAATCCCCCGAAACACGGCCACAAGCTGTCACTTCGCACTGCGAACACCTCCCTGACGATTCTTTCATTCAATCGTTTTCGCAAATCCCCGCCGACAAAGCTGCCAGGGTGACTCTCGAGTCTTACACGGCATGCGCAGCTTTGGAGCATGGGTCTTTGCGGATGCACTTAGAGGCAGACCCATGACCCAGGAAACCGGCGGCTTCGCCGCTCTCGGACTTAACCCAAGTATTGTTGCAGCCGTCATCGCGACTGGCTACGAAGAGCCGTCGGCGATTCAGCAGCAATCGATCCCAATCATCCTGGAAGGTCATGACATGATCGGCCAGGCGCAGACAGGTACCGGTAAAACCGCTGCCTTCGCACTGCCGATTCTAAGTCGCATCGACCCGAGCAAGCGCGAGCCGCAAGCCCTGATCCTGGCGCCAACCCGCGAGTTGGCGCTGCAAGTTGCAACCGCGTTCGAAACCTATGCCAAGCAGATGCCTGGCGTGAACGTCGTTGCCGTATATGGCGGTGCCCCGATGGGCCCGCAGTTGAAAGCCATCCGCAACGGTGCGCAAATCGTCGTCGCAACTCCGGGCCGCCTGTGCGACCACCTGCGCCGCGACGAAAAAGTCCTGGCCACGGTCAACCACCTGGTGCTCGACGAAGCTGACGAAATGCTCAAGCTGGGCTTCATGGACGACCTGGAAGTCATCTTCAAGGCCATGCCTGAAAGCCGTCAAACGGTTCTGTTCTCGGCTACCCTGCCGTCTTCGATCCGTTCGATTGCCGAGCGCCACCTGAAAGACCCGAAACACGTCAAGATCCAGACCAAGACTCAGACCGTCACCGCGATCGAGCAGGCTCACCTGCTGGTTCACGCCGACCAGAAGACCTCGGCTGTATTGCGCCTGCTGGAAGTCGAAGAGTTCGATGCTCTGATCGCCTTCGTACGTACCAAGCAAGCCACCCTGGACCTCGCCAGCGCGCTGGAAGCCAAGGGTTACAAGGCTGCCGCCCTGAACGGCGACATCGCCCAGAACCAGCGTGAGCGCGTCATCGAGTCGTTGAAAGATGGCCGCCTGGACATCGTCGTCGCTACTGACGTCGCTGCCCGTGGCCTGGACGTACCGCGCATCACTCACGTGTTCAACGTTGATATGCCGTACGACCCAGAGTCCTACGTTCACCGTATCGGCCGTACTGGCCGTGCCGGTCGCGAAGGCCGTGCGCTGCTGCTGGTTACCCCGCGTGAGCGCCGCATGCTGCAGGTTATCGAGCGTGTGACCGGTCAGAAGGTTGCCGAAGTTCGCCTGCCGGACGCCCAGGCTGTGCTTGATGCTCGCATCAAGAAGCTGACCAACAGCCTGGCGCCACTGGTTGCCGATGCTGAAGCGACCCACGGTGACCTGCTGGATCGCCTGACCGCCGACATCGGTTGCAGCCCGCGTGCCCTGGCCGCAGCCCTGCTGCGCAAGGCCACCAACGGCCAGGCGCTGACCCTGGGTGCCGTCGAGAAGGAGCAACCCCTGGTTCCGACCAGCGCTCCGCGCGAACGCACCACCGGTGACCGCCCTGAGCGTGGTGACCGCGAGCGCCGTGCGCCGATGCCTCTGGGCGAAGGCCGTGCTCGCTGCCGTACCGCCCTGGGTGCTCGCGACGGTATCGCCGCGAAGAACCTGCTGGGTGCCATCCTGAACGAAGGCGGCCTGGCCCGCGAAGCGATCGGCCGCATCCAGGTGCGCGACAGCTTCAGCCTGGTCGAGCTGCCGGAAGACGGTCTGGAAAAACTGCTGAGCAAGCTCAAGGACACTCGCGTTGCGGGCAAGCAGCTTAAGCTGCGTCGCTACCGCGAAGACTGATCCGTCGCGATCAGTGAGCTGAAATGAAAAATCCCCGGCCTGTGAAGGTCGGGGATTTTTTTTGCCTGCCGTTTAGCGGTACTGCTCAGTCGAACCGGTAGATGTCCATGCCCAGCGCGCCCAAGGTAAAGCCCTGATGGGCGATGCTGAAGTCGCCACCGGCGCCGCGGGCGAAGTACAGCGGCAGCAGGTGCTCGTCGCTGGGGTGGTTGCGTACGGCGTTGGGGGCTTGTTGGCGGTAGTCGAGCAGGGCGGGCTCGTCGTTGGCCTGCAGCTTTTCCACCATCCAGTCGCGAAACACCGCCGCCCAGGGTTCTGCGCGCTCGGCGCCGGCGTGCCAGCTCAGCTCGCGCAGGTTATGGGTAATGCTGCCCGAGCCGATCAGCAGAATGCCTTGGCCGCGCAGGGCGCCGAGCGCCTCGCCGACCCGTTGCTGCAGGGCTGGGCCTTCACGGCTGGGCAGTGAGACCTGCACCACCGGGATACCCGCCGCCGGGTACATCAGCGACAGCGGTACCCAGGCGCCGTGGTCGAAGGGGCGGTTAGGGTCCAGGCGGGCGGGCAGGCCGCTGTCGTTCAGCAGCTGTGCGACTTCGGCCGCCAGCACGGGGTCACCAGGCGCCGGGTATTGCACGGCGAACAGCGCGGGCGGGAAACCGCCGAAATCGTGCCAGGTGTCGGGCTGGGCGCCGCTGGCGACCAGCAGTTCGCGGCTCTCCCAATGGGCGGAGACCAGCACAATGGCTTTCGGGCGGGGCAGTTCAGCGGCCAGGCGCGTCAACGCCGGGCCGCTGGCACCAGGTTCCAGTGCCAGCATGGGTGAACCATGGGAGATGAACAGGCTGGGGAGCATGATCGTGGTCCTGAGGTTGAGATAGGCCTATCTTGCCGCAGGAGATTGATCAAATTCCAATATAAGATTTACGCAGTATTGATCGAAAAGGCTGGTGAATCACCAGCCCTTCGAGCAGCGATGGATCAACCGCGGCGGCGCAGGGCCTCGATGCGATCTTCCAGCGGCGGGTGGCTCATGAACAGGCCGGCGAGGCCGTGCTTGAGGCCGCCGTTGATGCCGAACGCGGTCAGGGTGTCCGGCATGGTCACCGGCACGCCCTGTTCGGAGCGCAGGCGCTGCAGGGCGTTGATCATCGCGCCGGTACCGGCCAGCTGCGCACCGGCCTCGTCGGCGCGGTATTCGCGCCGGCGCGAGAACCACATGACGATGGTGCTCGCCAGGATGCCCAGCACCAGCTCGGCGAAGATGGTCGCCACGTAGTAGGCGATGCCGCGGCCCTCTTCGTTCTTGAAGATGACCTTGTCGACGAAGTTGCCGATGATGCGCGCGAAGAACATCACGAAGGTGTTCACCACGCCCTGGACCAGCGCCAGGGTGACCATGTCGCCATTGGCCACGTGGCCGATCTCGTGGGCCAGTACGGCTTTCACCTCATCAGGCGAAAAACGCTCCAGCAGGCCCTGGCTGACCGCCACCAGGGCATCGTTCTTGTTCCAGCCGGTGGCGAAGGCGTTGGCCTCGTAGGCCGGGAAGATACCCACTTCGGGCATCTTGATGCCCGCCTCGCGGGACAGCTCCTCGACGGTCTGCAGCAGCCATTGTTCATGACGGGTGCGCGGTTGGCTGATGATCTGCGTGCTGGTGCTCATCTTCGCCATCCACTTGGAGATGAACAGCGAGAACAGCGAACCGGCAAACCCGAACACGGCGCAAAAAACCAGCAGTTGATGGAGGTTCAGGTCAACCCCGTTGGCCGCCATGAACCCGTTGAAGCCGAACAGGCTCAGGGTAATGTTGGCAATCAACACCACCGCCAGGTTGGTGGCCAGAAACAGCAGGATGCGCATCATGGTTGGGACATTCCTCACGGATAAAATAGGTAGCGTGCTCGGGTATATAAGGTGCTTACCCAAACGATTCAACCAAGGGACTATTTCAAACTGTGTCCCTGTGAAAATTCCTACAGCTTGTGCAGGCATTTCCTACAGGGCCGGCGCCCGTTGCGGGCGCCGGCAAGCGGGCTTATTGGCGGTACGACTTGAGGAAATTACCAATGCGACCAATGGCTTGCTCAAGGTCGTCGACGCGCGGCAAGGTCACCACGCGGAAGTGGTCGGGCCATGGCCAGTTGAAAGCGGTGCCTTGGACCACCAGCAATTTTTCCGACAGCAGCAGGTCGAGCACGAACTTCTCGTCGTTGAAGATCGGGCACACCTTGGGGTCGATACGCGGGAAGGCGTACAGCGCGCCCATGGGTTTCACGCAGCTGACGCCAGGAATGTCGTTGAGCAGCTCCCAGGTACGGTTGCGCTGCTCCAGCAGGCGGCCGTTGGGCAGCACCAGGTCGTTGATGCTCTGGTAGCCGCCCAGGGCGGTCTGGATGGCGTGCTGGCTCGGCACGTTGGCGCACAGGCGCATGTTGGCCAGGATATCGATGCCTTCGATGTAGCTCTGGGCGTTGTGCTTGGGCCCGGAGATGGCGATCCAGCCGGAGCGGAAGCCCGCCACGCGGTACGACTTGGACAGGCCGTTGAAGGTCAGGCACAGCAGGTCCGGGGCCAGCGAGGCGGTGCAGATGTGCACGGCGTCGTCGTAGAGGATCTTGTCGTAGATTTCGTCGGAGAACACCACCAGGTTGTGCTGGCGGGCGATTTCCAGCATGCCCAGCAACACTTCCTTGGAATACACCGCACCCGTGGGGTTGTTCGGGTTGATGATGACCATCGCCTTGGTGTTCGGGGTGATCTTGGCCTTGATGTCGTCCAGGTCTGGCCACCAGTTGGCCTGCTCGTCGCACAGGTAATGCACGGCGTTGCCGCCGGCCAGGCTCACGGAAGCCGTCCACAGCGGGTAGTCGGGGGCCGGGATCAGCACTTCGTCGCCGTTGTTGAGCAGCGCCTGCAGCGACATCACGATCAGCTCGGACACGCCGTTGCCCAGGTAGATGTCTTCGATGCCGACGCCTTCCACCTGCTTCTGCTGGTAGTACTGCATCACCGCCTTGCGCGCGCTGAACAGGCCCTTGGAGTCGCTGTAGCCCTGGGAGGTCGGCAGGTTGCGGATCACGTCCTGGAGAATTTCCTCGGGCGCTTCGAAGCCGAACGGTGCCGGGTTGCCGATGTTCAGCTTGAGGATGCGGTGGCCTTCCTCTTCGAGGCGCTTGGCGTGCTTGAGCACGGGGCCGCGAATGTCGTAGCAGACGTTGGCAAGCTTGTTCGATTTGCTGAACTGCATGATGTGATCCTGAATTGAAAGACCGCGACACAACGCCGGAAAAATGAAAATTTGAATGCGTGAAACGCGGGTGACAGACTGGCGTCCAATAGAGGCGCAATCATACGTGCCACCCGATCAGTGGAAAAGACACAGATCCGGGTTTTTCGACTGTAGAGGTGTACCTGTGAGCAAGATAGAAAAGACTGTGGAAGAATGGAAAGCCATGCTCGACCCCGAGCAATACAACGTCTGCCGCCTGAGCGCCACCGAGCGGCCGTTTACCGGCAAGTACAATGACGAGAAGCGCGACGGTGTGTACCACTGCGTATGCTGTGACGCGTCGCTGTTCGATTCGTCCACCAAGTTCGACTCCGGTTGCGGCTGGCCGAGCTTCTACGCGCCGATCGGCGAAGAAGCCATGCTGGAAATCCGCGATGTGAGCCATGGCATGGTCCGCACTGAAGTGAAGTGCTCCACCTGCGATGCGCACCTGGGGCACGTGTTCCCTGATGGCCCGCCGCCCACCGGCCTGCGCTACTGCATCAACTCGGTGTGCCTGAACCTGGTGCCGCGGGAGGCTTGATGAGCGACTTGCTGAAAGTGCCGTGCATCACCCTCGATGGGCAGCACATGACCCTCGAGGGCTATCGCGGCCGCGCTATTCTGGTGGTCAATACGGCTAGCCAGTGTGGTTTCACGCCCCAGTACAAGGGGCTGGAGCAGCTGTGGCAGACGTACCGCAGCAAAGGCCTGGTGGTGCTTGGCTTCCCCTGCAACCAGTTTGGCCATCAGGAGCCGGGCGATACCCTGGACATCACCCAGTTCTGCGAAAAGAATTTCGGCGTGAGTTTTCCGATGTTTCGCAAGATCGACGTCAATGGCGAGCTGGCCCACCCGCTGTTCGTCAAGCTCAAGGCGGCGGCGCCCGGCCTGCTGGGCACCCAGCGCATCAAATGGAATTTCACCAAGTTCCTGATCGCCCCCGACGGCCAGCGCGTGCGGCGTTACGCGCCGACCACCAAGCCGGAAAAGCTGACCGCCGAAATCGAGGCGCTGCTGGGCTGATCAGGCGTCCGGCACCCACTGGTCGATCAGGGTGATCAACTCTTCACGCCGGAACGGCTTGGCCAGATAGTCGCTCATGCCCGCGGCGCGGCAACGGTCGCGCTCTTCCGGCATGGCGTTGGCCGTCAGCGCCACGATTGGCAGCCGCGGCCAGCGCCCACTCTGGCGAATCCGCCGGCTGGCTTCGTAGCCGTCCATCACCGGCATGTTGCAGTCCATCAACACCAGGTCGAATTGCACGTGCTCCAGCGCTTCCAGTGCCTCGCCGCCATGCCCGGCGACCATCACCTCGCAGCCCAGCTTGCTGAGCATGCCTTTGGCCACCAGTTGGTTCACCGGGTTGTCCTCCACCAGCAGGATGATCGCCCGGCGCAGCGGGCCGGGCAGGCCGGTGCGGGCGCCGGGCTCGACCGGTTCGTCGCCGTGCAGGGTGCGCCGCAGTGTCTGGTACAGGGCCATGCGGGCCAGCGGGCGGGCCTGCTGTTGCAGCGGTGACAGCGCAGTGGCTTGCTCGGTCGGCAGGAAATTACCGTAGGCGGCCACCAGCAGGATCGGCGCGCGCAGCACCGGGCGCAGGGCGAAGAGGCGGTCGAGGTTGTCAGTGATCACCAGGTCGGGGGCGAGGTCGGCGACGCTGTCTTCGGGCGCCTGGCGATGAAAATCCACGCCCCAGGCCGGTAGCAGGGTATCCAGCAGTTCGGCCAGGCCGCTCTCGGCGTTGCTGATCACCAGCACCTTGCCTTCCAGGCGCGGATGGGTGAGCGCGGGAGTATGGGTGGGCAGCGGCAGTTCGGCGCAGAAGCGGCTGCCGGAGCCTGTGGTGCTGTGGATGGTCAGGCGCCCGCGCATGGCTTCGCAGAGGTTGTTGGTGAGTGCCAGCCCCAGGCCCGTGCCGCCGAACTGGCGGGTGATGCCCGCGCCGGCCTGGGTAAAGGGCTGGAAGATCTTCAGCTGGGCTTCCTCGGGAATGCCAATGCCGGTATCGCAAACGTCAATGCGCACGCCACTAGGCTGCGCAGACAAGCGCACGTCGACGCGGCCGGCGCGGGTGAACTTGAGCGCGTTGGACAGCAGGTTGCTGACGATCTGCCGCACGCGGGTCGGGTCGCCCAGCACCAGGGCAGGGAAGTTGGGGTCGATCAGGCAGGTCAGCTCGACGCTGGGCGCGGCATTCTGAGAGAGAAGATTGGCGGTATCTTCCACCAACGCGCCGAGATCGAACGGGATTCTCTCCAGTTCCAGCTGCCCCGCGTCGAACTTCGACAAGTCGAGGATATCGTTGAGCAGCTCCACCAGCACCTTGCCCGAGTCATGGGCGATCGACAGCTGCTGGCGCTGCTCGGCGGTCAGCGGGCTGTCCAGCGACAAGGCGATCATGCCCAGCAGGCCGTTGAGCGGGGTGCGAATTTCATGGCTCATGTTGGCCAGGAAAGCGGCGCGGGCCTGGGCCATGTCCAGCGCGGTCCGGCGGGCGCCTTCCAGCTCCTCGTTGGATTGGCTCAGGCGCACGTTGCTGGCCTTGAGCTCGGTGGTGCGTGCCGAGACGATGTTCTCCAGCTCGGCGAGGTATTCCGTCAGGCGGTTCTCGGCGGAGCGGCGCTGCTGGATTTCCGTGGTCATGCTCACGAATTGCTGGTTGGCGACTTTCACCAACACGCCGATTTCATCTTTTTCGTGGCCCAGCGGGTATTCCAGCTTGCTCGGCCGCATCGCATGGGGGTCGCTGTCGCTGAGGGCCGTGATGACCCGCACCAGGGGCTTGGTCAGCATGAAATAGAACAGCACCAGCAGGATGCCGGTGAGAATCAGCGTGCGCAGGAAGCCGCTGAGCAGGGTGATTTCCGAGCGGCCAAGGAAGCGGGTGCCGATGGCATAGGTGTCGACTTCGATCGACAGCTTGCCCAGCGGCTGGTCGGGCAGGGTCGCCAGGGTCAGCGGCTCTTCGTAGAGTTGGTCGCTGCCGAACAGGTAATCGCTGATGGCGCGATAGTTGCCATCGGTGCGCGGCCGGCTGACATCGGCCAGCACGTTGTTTTCGTTGTCGGTGAGCCGGGCGTTGACCACGGATTCTGAACGCAACAGCCCGCGGGCCAGCTCTTCAGCCAGGTCGGCGTCCAGGGTGTAGGCGATTCGAGAGGCGGGATCGTGGCTGATCTCGAGAATCGAGCGCATCTGGCGGTTGATGGCCTGATTGACGCTGGCATAATCGACGGCAATCTGTACGACGCTGAGCAATGTCCCCAGAATGAAGCCAACGATGACAGTCATCCTGGCCTGCTTGTACGACAAGCGCTGGGTGAACTTGATATCCATGGTGGATGTGCCGATTTCCATTCCGTTGCGCAGAGCAAGCATAGCCGATGCGCAGTTTATATCGGCTTCGGTGACTTTTTAATACTGCTGTCCGCTCCCGGCGACGGCTTTTTTGATGATCTTTTTCGAAGGGGAAGTGCGTGGATGCTCGTTTGATGGCTTTTCTGGAGCGCGCCGAAGGCGTGCTGGCGCGGCTCGAACCTCTGTTGCCCGCCTCGCGCCCGGTGATCGACTGGAATGAATGCGTGGCGGCGCGCTGGCAGCGTGATGGCCGCACGGGTTACCTGATGCCGCTCGAAGTCAGCCTGGACATGCGCCTGTCGGACTTGATCGGCGTCGACCGCCAGCAACAGCAGTTGGTCGGCAATACCGAGCAGTTCATCGCCGGCATGCCCGCCAACCACGCGTTGCTGTGGGGCTCGCGGGGTACCGGCAAGTCATCGCTGGTGCGCGCCTTGCTGGCCGAGCACGCCAAGAATGGCTTGCGTTTGATCGAGATCGAGCGCGACCACCTGGCCGACCTGCCGCGTGTGGTCGAGCAACTGACCAAGCTGCCGCAGCGCTTCGTGTTGTTCTGCGATGACTTATCGTTCGAAGCGGGCGAGGGCGACTACCGGGTGCTCAAGAGCGTGCTCGACGGCTCCCTGGAGCAGGCGCCAGACAATGTGCTGCTGTACGCCACCTCCAACCGCCGCCACCTGGTGCCGGAGAAGGAAAGCGACAACGAAAACTGGAAGCACGTCGACGGCGAGTTGCACCCCAGCGAAGCGGTGGAAGACAAGATCGCCCTGTCTGACCGCTTCGGCCTGTGGCTGTCGTTCTACCCCTTCACCCAGGAACACTACCTCAACGTGGTCGAGCACTGGATCGGTGAGCTGGCGCAAAAGGCCGGCCTGGCGTGGGCCCGTGACGAAGAGCTGGATATTCTCGCCGTGCGCTGGGCAACCGGCCGCGGTAACCGAAATGGCCGTTGTGCCTATCAGTTCGCCCGCTACTGGGTGGGCTTGAAACTGCTGGAGAAACACTGATGATCGATTTACAGGCAGCCGGCCAGGGCCAAGAGGGCTACGGGCTGCTGAAGGCACAATTGGAGTCGCTGTTCGCCGACGAGCGGGACTTCATCGCCAACGCCGCGCAATTTTCGGCATTCCTGTACAGCCAGGTCGACGACCTGAACTGGGCGGGGTTCTATCTCAACAAGGCTGAAGAGCTGGTGCTGGGCCCGTTTCAGGGGCAAGTGGCCTGCGTGCGCATTGCGTTCGGGCGTGGCGTGTGCGGTGCGGCGGCCGCGACCCGCCAGACACAGCGGGTCGAAGACGTGCATGCGTTCCCGGGGCACATCGCCTGCGACAGCGCATCCAATAGCGAGCTGGTGGTACCGCTGGTCAAGGAGGGGCGCCTGATCGGCGTGCTGGACCTGGACAGCCCGAAGCTGGCGCGCTTCAGCGAGCAGGATCAAGTGGGGATCGAGGCGTTGGTCGAGGTGTTCTTGCGGTTGACCGACTGCTGAGGCTTTTGCATCGGAGCGGCTGCCTGCCGCTCCTGGCGGAGCCCGGACCGCCGAGGCCCGGTTTGCGCACGCTATAAAGCCGTGCGCCACCCAGCCATCAATCGTAGATGGCCTTCTTCTTCCATTCGCCTTCCTGCTCCGCGTCGCTCAGTTCCTTGAGGCCGGCGGTCAGCTCGTTGACGTCGTCGTCGCTGGGGCGCGTGTTGGTCAGCACCATATTGTCGGCGCGCTTTAGCAGCTTGATCATGTACTCCAGCTGCTCGTTGTAGGCGGCAGGGTTCGGTTGCTTCTTGAGATACTGCACGCCGCGTTCGAACGCCAGCCGCGCCTGCCCCGGTTGGTCGTCCTGGAACGCCTGCTGGCCGAGGTTGTTGAAAAACTCGATATGCAGCAGAACCAGGATGTGGCGAATATGGTTCACCCAGTTACGCGACTCCAACTGCTGTAGAAAGCCTTCCTGGGTAGCGCGCACAATCTGGTGGTGCAAACCTTCGAGGTGATAATTGACTTCCTTGGCCTGGGCCTCGGTCATGATCGGCGGCGCCGCGTTGGTGATGGTAATCGCCTCGCCTTTCTCTATTTCCGCTTCCAGCTCCACCAGGCGGGCTTTGAGGACTTCGTTCTTCTTGTCCAGTGCCAAGCTGCGCACCACGATATTCTGCTCGAGCCGGGTGATCAGCAGCTTCAGCTCGGCGGTCATGAACTGGCCGGGAAACACTTCGTTGATCTGCCCACAGCGGCGCAGGCGGTCGGCCAGCTCCAGCTTGAGGCGCACCTTCTCCACCTTGGCGTTTTCCACGGCGTTGTTCAGAAAGCCGATGGCAATCAGGATGGCGACCCCGGCCAGAATCAGCAGGGCAATCATTAATGGCGTCACCTTGGTTACCTCGTCAGGTGGGTAATGCTTGAGTGTAGAGGCTTGGGATGGCGCCGAGAAGCGCTGACTATCAAGCACCTGCGCTGTTTATATCGGCCGCGTGCCGGGGCAGGGAAGGCTGCGGCGCAACCGCCTGTCCGGTGTGGCCCGCCCCGCCCGCTGATTAATGCCTAAAAGCGGGGCGAAGTCATTGATTTAAATAAATTTATAACAGGGGGTTGACGACTTCTCAAAGCATCCCTAGAATGCGCGCCACTTGCAGCGTAAAGCACACAGCGAAACGCGGCAGGGAGTGAAGTTGTAGTGTGTCCCCTTCGTCTAGTGGCCTAGGACACCGCCCTTTCACGGCGGTAACAGGGGTTCGAGTCCCCTAGGGGACGCCATTGCGGGAATAGCTCAGTTGGTAGAGCACGACCTTGCCAAGGTCGGGGTCGCGAGTTCGAGTCTCGTTTCCCGCTCCATTTTTAAACAATCTTGCTCTCGGGCAGGGTTGAGTGAAACCAGAACCGGTTTTTCGGAATCGGATTTGGGCACTGGGATACACACCATGTGTTCCAGTTAGC
>Ga0308164_10000698_pt1 | contig 47977 bp, 38 predicted proteins | sample PhyTR2_FD_201031 | JGI IMG/M metagenome (GOLD analysis project Ga0308164, IMG submission 201031) | Phyllosphere microbial communities from UC Gill Tract Community Farm, Albany, California, United States - DLSLT.R2 | ecosystem: Host-associated > Plants > Phyllosphere > Unclassified | place: USA...
GTGGTTATTCATTCTATTATTGGTTTAGTCAGATTATTACTGTGTTTCGTGGAAAATTGGATGGTCAGTAGCGCTGATGGCATCATCAATTGCCTCATTGCTACAATGGGCCAGATCAATTAATATTCCTAAATTATTGGCTTCTTTAATGACGCTTTTTCCAAATGTAGTTAATCCCCCAAATTTTGCAGCATCGGTATAGATAGCATCAACAGGGGGTGAAGTCTGGTTGTCTTGTAATAGCCGTAAATGTCTCTGGCCCCTTTGATGAGCTTCTTTTAAACGGTTCAGGTTTCCTTTTATAAAATGAGCGCTTTCAATCGACTGGATAACAACTGTTCTGCCTTGTTGGCGTGCTTTTTTTTATCTGAAAAATTTAAAGCTATTTTAATATTGTGTTCTTTTAAGAGCTGGTCCATTTCATCTAAACTAACAATAAACCGCTCGTAGGCATCACCTTTTTTAAGCAATGCCGGGCGCTAAAATGAATTTTCGTCGCGACCACTGTTGGCTGCAATCACAGACACTTAATGTTAATAAATCTTAGATTATAATTTCACAGAAAGGTTTAATTGGTAGGTGGAATACACCTAAACATGTATAAGCTTCGAACAACAGTTGAATTAACCGAAATTATTTCCAGTATAAAAATACCTGGCTCGGGTATTTTTTCTATTCTAAATTGAAGTAATTTTATTTTAATGTATTGCTTACGGATGAACTTTAAACTTGTGAATTCCTAGAGCCTTATGCGCATTGGCGTTCTTAAAAAATTTTAAGTATCATGAGAACATTTTGTATCAGTAAATTTATGATTATTCAACAGCTAGCTCATTACCTTCCTGCTAATTTACTTCATCAGGATGAGTTACAGCATAAGCATACTGTGAATGCTGCCACACCAAAATCATTACTGTTCCTGGATGTCAGAGAATTTCTTGCAGTCAGAACCTACTTCTTTAGCTCTTATTCTGTCAAATTTAGGAATGTCTACCAACAACAATCACTCTGCATCTTGCGTCTGGCAGCGCATGACTTCATACGTGAGCGTGGTGGCATTTAATTCATCAACGCATCACCCTAAAAACTTTCAAAATGATAACTGAAACATTACCAATTGAAATCGTAGAAACACTAAAAGGAAAATTGGACCATCCCTGCTGCATTTGGTCTCACCTCGGCCAGGTTATTATTGAAATAGAAAATGACGAGTTTGAAAAGTATATGGGGCGCCTGTTGCAACAAATACAAATAACTTTTGACCAATGTTTTGCTGATAGAGACGAAGATATTTGTCTCATTATAATCAACAAGGACAGGGGCATAGAAACAGTGATGAAAATATGGAAGCCCATATGACTTGTGGCCAGTTAAAGTATAAGGTAAGACTGGTAAGCGGTCATAAACAAATGCATAGCTCTTCACTAATCATCGCTTTTTGATAGCCAGATCATATCGCGGCTTTGGAAATCCACCTCGCTTGCATAAACATTCTACTTCACTAAGCCATGGATCACGGCATATTTGATCAATACAGCAGTATTTCGTGATCCTGTTTTTTCCAGCAAACTCTGACGGTGTCCTTCTACTGTTCTTTTACTTAGAAATATCTCATCTGATATCTGCATATTGGTCAGTCCGAGCGAAATTTTTTCGAGTATTTCAAGCTCTCTTTCTGAAAATTTAGGGAGGTTTTCCGCATTATACTCCTGAACATCCTTTTTTAAATGTTGAGCTATAGTGTCTACAATGTCCGAACAAATGTATTTTTTCCCTATTGCTACCTGCCTGATGCCAAAAAGGAGTTCTTCTGACTCTATTGATTTTGTAAGGTATCCATAACATCCTAATTGTAAAGCTCTCTCAATATGTTTATCGCTGTTGATCATAGAAAATGAAATAGGTTTGACTGGCAAATTCAATAGCATAATTTGCTCAAACAAAGCAAAACCATCCATTATTGGCATGTTGAGATCTGATAACAGGACATCAACTTCCAGCCCGGATTGGAGGATAGCTAAAGCAGATTCACCATCCCCAGTCTCCGCAACAACCATCATATCTTGCTGAGCATCAATTAACATCCGTATCCCGCCTCTAAGCACCGGATGATCTTCAACCAACATCACTTTAATTTTCATCTTTTCTTTTGTGTAATGCTGCATATTTGTGTGAATACTGTTACAGTAAATGTGTAATGTCAGACATTGTTTTAAATTTTGTGAACTCAGGTATTTATTCATAAGTAGTACGTAGTTTTCTCCAAATTGTTAATTAATACGGTATATAGGGTAAAACATAACAGTAATGAGTTGTATGATTAAATTTGGACTTACAGTCTACAATTCGTTTTAAACACAATCAGCTATGGAAACTGAAAGAGTTATTGTTATAGGAGCATCAATGGGAGGATTTGACGTGATCAAAAGTATAATTTCCGAGCTTCCGCCAGATTTCTCAATCCCAATATTTATTGTCTGGCACATGAGCCCAGACGTCCAGGGTGTCCTGCCACAGGTACTCAATAAACTAAAAACTATAAACGCAAGTAATGCCGTTGATGGCGAACTGATATTGCCTAATCATATTTATGTTGCACCGCCTGATCATCATATGCTCATTGAAAAAGATAGCATAAAAGTATCACGTGGTCCGAAGGAAAACTTATTTAGACCTGCAATAGATCCCCTTTTTCGTTCTGCTGCTGTTGCCTATGGAAAAAGGGTAATCGGTATTGTCCTGTCCGGAGGGCTTGATGATGGAACTTCAGGACTATGGCAGGTGAAGGCACATGGTGGTATTGCTATAGTACAAGATCCTGAAGATGCTGCTCATTCTTCCATGCCTAAAAGTGCACTGCAAGCAGTAAAGGTTGATCACTGTCTTCCTGCATCTGCTTTGGCTGGCCTGCTGGTTAAACTTGCAAAACTTGGCGTTATTGATGATAAAAATTTTTGGGATGAAAAGTCCCGGGCAGAAATAGATATTGCCGCGGCCGGAAATGCAATTCAATATGGTGCAGATAGTGTCGGAAAACTATCTCCTTACAGCTGTCCGGAATGTCATGGCGTTATGTCCCGGATTATGGAAGATAATATCATTCGTTTTCGTTGCCATACGGGGCATGCTTACACGTCAGACAGCTTGTTGCTGGCTCTTGGTCAGCGAACTGAAGAAAGCCTGTATAACGTCCTCCGTGGCATGGAAGAAACCATCTTTTTATTAAATCACATGGGCGACCACTATGCTGAGGCAAATGAACCCAAACTTGCCGCCGCATATTTCTTAGCGGCAAAGAAGAGCCTTCTGCAATCCAATACGATCAAAGATGCCATCCACGCACAAGAGTTGCTCAGCAGTTACAACTAGCAAAAGCGACCAACTGAAAGGACATGAGCAGTTTGATAGTTGTCAAATATAAATTCTAATTTAGCATCTTTAACAAGCTATTCCAGGTTGATATGATAAAAGATAAATCACAAAGCGAAGAGTATATGCCGGGTAAAAATGTTGATTTCTCGAAAGACTTTTTTATAGTCGGTATTGGAGCTTCAGCAGGTGGCGTGCAGGCACTCCAGGAGTTTTTCAGGCATGTACCTGCGCGCTCGGGCCTTGCCTATGTGGTCATCTTGCATCTTTCGCCAAATCATGATAGCCAATTGGCACAAGTACTTCAGCACGAAACTCAAATGCCTGTTGTGCAGGTCACAGAAAAAACACTTATTGAAGCTGACAGGGTGTATGTTGTCCCACCGGACCACCATCTAAGTATGGAGCACCAGTATATTGCTGTACTGCCTAATATGCTCATTGAGGACCGCCGGGCCCCGGTAGACATTTTTTTTCGCTCACTGGCTAACCATTACGGACCCAGGGCGATCAGCGTTGTCCTATCCGGAACGGGGGCCAATGGTTCTATGGGTTTAAAAAGGATAAAGGAACTTGGAGGCGCATCTTTTGTACAAAACCCCAGGGAGGCCGAGTTTAATGAAATGCCCCGAAATGCAATTGCTACAGATTTGATCGATGAAGTACTTAACGTAGCTGATCTCCCTGCTAAAATACTTGCGTACCAAAAAGCAGCAAGCATGCTGTATTTACAAGACAAGGCGGAAGTCATAGGGGAAGAACGCGAGCAGCTGTCGCTCCAATCTATATTTGCACAACTCAAATCGCGGACCGGGCATGATTTTTCTAATTACAAGCGAGCTACCCTGCTGCGGCGTATTGAAAGACGCATCAGTGTCCACGGCCTGCCAAATTTGACTTCATATGTTCAAACGCTTAATGAGAAGCCTCAGGAGGTCAAAGCTTTGCTCAAAGATCTGCTCATCTCTGTTACCAATTTCTTTCGGGACCGCGAAGCATTCAAATATTTGGAGAAAGAAGTAATACCTGCTCTTTTCAAAGGAAAAAGGGCTGAAGATCAGATAAGGATCTGGGTAGCGGGTTGCGCCACCGGAGAAGAGGCTTATTCTATTGCTATACTTTGCGCAGAACACGCACTCCGGGTATTTGACGCACCCAGCGTACAGATCTTTGCTACGGATATTGATGAATCGGCAATCACTATTGCCAGAGAAGGCCTGTATACGATCAATGATGCCGCTGATGTTTCGGCGGAAAGGCTGAAACAGTTTTTTGTTCAGGAGGGTGATTTGCACCGTGTCCACAAAGAAATTCGCCAGATGATCCTTTTTGCAAATCATAACTTTATAAAAGACCCTCCATTTTCAAGGCTCGATCTTATTTCCTGCCGAAACGTCCTGATCTACTTAAATCAATCGGCTCAGACCCGCGTCATGGAAAGTTTTCATTTTGCACTGGTACCAAAAGCCTTCCTGTTCCTGGGTACCTCAGAATCAGTTGACAGTAGCATCAACCTGTATACAGTGGAGAGCCGTGAGCATCATGTCTATTCGGCCAGAGCAATCTCCTTACGCAATTATCCGGTGCCGGATTCCGTTCCCAACTTCGAACAAAAGAATGTTACAACATTACAGCATAAGCCGCAATTGTCCAGGCAAAAGCAAGTTTTGTCCTTTGGAGACTTGCATCAGAAAATGCTGGAGGAATACGCTCCGCCTTCAGTAGTGATTAACCTCGCTTATGACATCGTGCATATGACTGAAAAAGCGGGAAAGTATTTTGAATTTACTGGTGGTGAGCCTAGCCGAAACCTGCTGAAGCTTGTAGCACCAACCCTCAGGTTAGAGCTGCGGGCCGCCCTTTTCCAGGCTGTTCAATTTAAAGGGCCAATTGAAATACAAAACATCAGGACATCCGTTAATGAAAAACCAGAAGTGCTTGATATTCAAATCCGTCCGGCATTAAAAGAAGGTGAATATGCAGAAGGTTTTATTTTAATTATCTTTAAGCCGGTAGAGGATCTACGCCCTGATCCGGAGATGATCGTGGTTGAATCCAATGAGCCGCTCGCAAAACACCTGGAAGAAGAGTTTAATTCCCTTAAGGCGCAACTCAGAGATTCTATTGAGCATCATGAATACCAGGCTGAAGAGCTAAAAGCTTCAAATGAAGAATTGCAGGCAATGAACGAGGAATTGCGCTCGGCCGCTGAAGAGCTGGAAACCAGCAAGGAAGAATTGCAGTCCATCAATGAAGAGCTGAGAACGGTTAACCAGGAGCTTAAGGTCAAAGTTGAAGAAACAACAATCAGTAGCAATAACCTGCAAAACCTGATCAATTCAGCTAGCGTTGCTACCATCTTTGTAGACAGGAACTTTGCCATTAAATTGTATACTCCATCAGTTTTGGAAATATTTAATCTTAAATCCGGCGACTATGGGCGTCCAATTACAGATATTACGCATAATTTAAGGTATGATGGATTAGTGGCCATGGCAGAAACGGTGCTTACTAAACTTTCGGTAGTGGAGGAAGAGGTAACAACCACCGATCACCGTTCATACATGATGCGTATGCTTCCCTACCGTACGTCCGAAGAACGGATTGGTGGCGTAGTCATCACTTTCTTTGATATCTCCAAACGCAAAGCATCAGAACAGGCACTCAGACACTCCGAAGAGCAAAATCGAATGTTGATCGAAGGCGTAAAAGATTATGCTATATTCATGATTGACCCCCAGAGGCGTGTTGTGGTTTGGAACAGTGGTGCCCAGTTTATTTTCGGTTATAATGACTCCGAAATTCTCGGCCATACAAGTGATATTTTTTTTACCCCCGAAGATCAGGAAGCTGATATTTCTCTGCTGGAGATTGAACAAAGTGCTGCATCAGGAAGCGTAGAAAATGAACGGTGGCACCTGCGTAAGGATGGCTCGCGCTTTTGGGGATCGGGAATCACGCAGCCCATCAGGAGGGAAGACGGAGAAATTACCGGCTTCGTAAAAATACTCCGTGATCTGACAGGGCAAAAGGAATTGCAGGAAGCACTTAAACTTGCTGAAGATAATTACCGGGCGCAGTTGGAAAAGGACGTTGAACAGCGCACTTTAGATTTAAAACAGAGTAAAGACCAATACTTAACTTTGGTAGAAAATACGCCTGATGTAATTACCCGGTGGGACCGGAATCTGCGACTATTATTTGCCAATGTTGCTTTCGATAGATTGACAGGCGTATCGAGTAAGCTTTTCCTGGGCAATACTATTCAGGAGATCGATGCGCGTATTGAAGCACCCATACCTTTTACAAAGAGTTTACAGTTGAGCTTTAAAACAGGAAAAACAGTTGAAGATTTCAGCACCCTGACAATTTCAGCACAAACCAAACACTTTCATTGCAGCCTCACTCCGGAAAAAGACAGAGAGGGGGAAACTCATACGATTGTGGCGATTGCCAGAGATATCACCGAGATTAAAAACGCAGAAATAGCGTTGAATGAAAACAGAAACCTGCTCAAATCCATTCTTGATAATAGCAGTATTAGCTTATCTGTACTGAAAGCAGTAGAGGATGAATCGGGGTTGATTGATTTTGAGATTACCCTAACCAACAGGGAACTGGAAAAGGAGACAGGTCGGCAGGACCTGGTTGGCAAAATGTATACAGTTGAATATCCGGGAATAAAAACATCCGGATTGTTTGATATTATGAAGCGGGTGTTTTACTCCGGCAAATCCGAAGGAACCGAATATTTTTATCCACACGATGGTTTTGATAAATGGTTCTCCTGTATGTTTGTCAAAATGGGGGATAGCCTCCTGGCTACAAATCTTGATATCAGCGAGCGTAAAGTTGCCGAAGAGCACGTGAAAAACTCTGAGGAGCGTCTCAGGATGTTCGTGACTGCAAGTTCCGATCTCATATTTCTGATGGATGCGCAATGGTCCAGCATGCTGGTGCTAAAAAGTGAGAATATCCTGGCAGGCGCCACAGTATCAGTTGATGAGTGGATGAACCAGTATATTCCCAACAACCATCAGGAAAGTATGAGGAAAGCAATCAATAAAGCTATAGCTGGCAAAACTTTGTTAGCGCTGGAACATGAGATCCTGTTGCCAAATGGTTCGGTTGGATGGTCAAGCACAAGGGCTATTCCCTTGCTGAATGATCAGGAGGAGGTCATGGAATGGTTTGGTGTGGCGACCGATATTACTGATACAAAACTGTTTGAGCAGGAACGCAACCGCAGTTATTTACTGCTGCAACGGTCTGAAGAAGTAGCCGGTACGGGGACGTGGGAATATAATCTGCTGACGGAAGAGATCTCCTGGTCTGATGGGATGTACCGGCTTTTCGGTCAGGAAAAAGGCGCAAACATTGCCCTCACTATTTATCAGCAGTTTGCAGTCAGCGATGACTTAGCTATTGCACAAAGTGTTGTTCAACGTGTTCAAACTGGTATTGCCATTAATGAAGAAAAATTAAGGGTATCCCTTGCCGGCACAATGAAGGTTTTAAGTGTCACAGCAAAGGTGATTACCAATGCAGAGGGTGTCGCTGTTAGGATGCTTGGCGTAGATATGGATGTAACTTTGAACCAGCTGGCAGAGGAAAAAATGAAGCAAATGGAGATCAAGAGCCAGCTAGAGGTCTTTAAGGCGATATTGAAAACCCAGGAGGAGGAACGCCGGCGGATTTCTGAGAGTTTACACAATGGCCTTGGGCAACTGCTATACGGTATTAAGCTAAGAATGGCTAACGTGAGACGGGAAGGCATGTTGGATCACACAACAACCGCTGGAGCCGAACTGAAATATACAGAAAAGCTGTTAACTGAAGCCATTGTGGAAACACGTAGCATATCCCACAAGTTAGTTCCTGCCGACCTGGAGAAATTTGGACTGTCATCAGCCATTAATGAAGTTTGCAAACAATTAAATGGAGATGTAGCATTTACCTGTACATATGTTGGTCTTGATCAGCGACTTGATAATTATCTGGAGCTGGCCGTCTTCAGAATTGTACAGGAGCTGATGTTAAATGTCGTGAAGCATTCGACTGCCACTAAAGCTACAGTGTCGATTAAAACCGATGCAGACGTTGTTGAGATTACAGTTGGAGATAACGGTCAGGGCATTCTTGATATAGCCAAAAATCAGGGAGGTATTGGTTTAACATCAATTCAAAGTAAAATCAAATTATTGAATGGCCGGTTAAAGATAAAAACTGAGAAAAATGAAGGTACAGAAGTCGTAGTACAAATTCCACGAACAAGCTTCGAACAATAAGTTGAATTAACCGTAATTTATTTTCAGTATATAAATACTAATCTCAGGTATTTTTCCTACTCTGGTTTGAAGTACTTTTATCTCAAGGGCATTTTGCAGAGGTCTCAGTCGAACATCATCAAAATTGGCCCAGCAAGTATTATTCATTGGAATCGGTACAAACTTCAAAGTAACATGGAAAAATTTTCATCCTTTCTAGACGGTCAAAGATATCAGGTATCCTTTCACCCACACATCAGAAAATTTATGATTGTTCAACACCATACCGGTTTGCATTTAATGTATTTACATTCTGATCATACCTGGCAATGCCTTAATGGAAACCCCTTCGCCGATTATCTTCCTGCTGATTTACTTTATCAGGAAACGTTAGAGAAAATCCGGGCCAGAAATTCTGTGTCCGTAGTATAATCGCATCATTCTAACAATTAAATGCATTATTAAATAGGTAAGCTTTGATCACATATATGCAAATTACAGGTAGTACACCACAATCATCACTGTCCTTTGATATCAGTGAGTTTCTGCGGCCAAATCGCCGCTATTTTAGGCCTATTCCTATGAAAATGATTATCAGGAATAAATCATTACGGTCATTTGCAGGTCTGGCAGCCCACGACTTTTTAAGTGAACTTGGCGGCATTTGATAGGTAAGAAATTATAACCTGCAATATTATCCTGATCATACAGCTATATAGATTATCAGGTATCCTGAGGATTTTGTACTGCTTAAGCTCCTTCAACTACCAGTTAGCTCAGTTGCAAGTACCGGAATGCCAGTGAATAAATACTTGAAACCTATTTAACAGAAAAATATTCAAATCGCATTTTATAATTTTCCACTATAGCGCGGTATTTACGCTGCTGCTCGTATTAACTATGAAATTAATCCATCCTGTAGCAACTCTCTTTGAAAAATCGCGTCTTGCATTTTTTTTATATAACTTATCAACACAAAAATTTGTATTTCTCAATCCAACCTGTCGTGATCTCTTTGATATTGCTGAAACAAATATAACGCCTGCATTATTATTTGATCTGGTTCACCAGGATGATAAACAGCTTTTGAAAGAAAAATTAAGCGAATGCATCGACAAGGGATTTATTGATTCTGTTGAATGCCGTATTGTAAAAAAAGATACGGAAAACTGGCTTAGAATTGATAGTTATATCCACAAAGAAGGGGATGAAGAATTCATCGTTGGCCATGCAGAAGATATCACAGTATACAGGCGGTACAATGAAAACATGAACCAGCATAACAGTAAAAAAAATGCGATATTAAACATCCTAACCCACGATTTAGCTGGTCCGATAGGCGTTGTGAGCAACTTAACAAAGATGATACAAAAGGAGACCAGTGGACTTAATAACGATAGACTGGAAGAGTATGTGAGCATGATTGGCAAAATCTCCCAACGGTCCCTTTCAATGATACGTAACTTCATGGACCAGGAGTTTTTGGAAAGCGAAAATGTTAATCTGCTGAAGAAGCGGGTAGAACTCGTTTCAACAATTACAGCGACCGTGCAGGAATATATTCAAACACAGCAGCATCTCAAACTAAATTTTGTATGCCTCGCAAATAACAATAAGATTTATGTGGACATAGACGAAGATAAGTTTATGCAGGTCATTAATAACTTAATATCAAATGCAATGAAGTTTACACCTGATGGCGGCAATATTTCTATAGATATCCAGGAAAAAGCCGGTTTAGTGTGCATAGCTGTTGCCGATAATGGTATAGGAATACCGGATAAATATCATGATACGCTTTTTGATAAGTTCACCAGTGCCAGGCGAACCGGGCTTAAAGGGGAACACTCGCATGGATTGGGTATGTCTATTATTAAAACAATAGTGCAATGGCATAACGGAAATATATGGTTCACCAGTGAAGAAAATAAGGGAACTACTTTTTATATCGAATTACCGGCATAAGTAACCTAACCTTCTGCAACAGCCACGGCGGAATAATATAACATCAGTTTGGGTATTACCACAAATAGGGGCTATATAATAATTTTATAGTTTGGGCAGTTGAATATAAAAAGTTGTCCCTTTATTCACTTCGCTTTCAAACCAAATTGTACCATCGTGCCATTCAACGATTGTTTTGATGATCGACATGCCTAAACCCGTGGACTGCTCGCCTTTTAAACCGCTTCTCCTGGCATTACTAAATTTGTCGAAAAGCTTCGCATGATACCTTTCAGGTATGCCTATCCCGCTATCCTTAATTGAAATGATAATCTTTTTTTTATCCTCTTTGATGTATATCTTAATTTCTCCGCCATCGGGCGTAAATTTTAAAGCATTCGAAATTAAATTGTTGATTACCTGCATAAACTTATCCTCATCAATTTCAACAAAAACCCTTTCTTTGTTGGCATGACAAGAAAACTGGATCTGCAGCTGTTCTTGCATCGCAAAATAATCTTCAGTGGCAAGTGAAATCTTTTCAAGCAACTCTACCCTTGTTTTTACTAATTTTACACCAGCGCTTTCCAAAAACTCCTGATCTAAGAAATCGCGGATAAGTTTAATACTACTTTTACTTATTTTACTAATCATTCCGATATACCGCTCTGTCAATGCATCTTCCTGTTTTGTCGTATCACGGGACAAGAGTTCAGTCAAGTTACCAATGGTACCTAAAGGTCCAGCCAAATCATGAGCAAGGATATGAAGTATGGAGTTTTTCTTGTTATTGTGGTTATTAAGAAGTTCAGTGTTTGCTTTTAACAATGTGATATCTTCCGCCTGGCCTATAAGCAAAATGTCACCATCTTCTTTTGCCAGATGTGGAGTAATCCGTAGGTTTCGCTCATGCCCTGCTCGCTCCACCCTACACTCTACATCCGCGACCATTTTCCCATCAATACAAGCTTTCAATTTTGAAAGTATATACCGCTGATCTTCCGGATGGATCATATGCAGTATAACTCTTGACTCTACCTCAATAGTTTCCAAATTAAAAAAGGTAAGGCACGCAGGGTTCATATAAGTAAACCGGTCTTGGTTTAAGTCATATATAAAAAATAGTTCGCTCGACCGTTCGGCCAAATATAAATGTGGATTAAAAATGCCCATGATGCCGGGAAACGTTCAAATCCTTTAGGCGCTTCATTAGTAAAGATAGCATAACTTTCCATAACTACGATTGTATAAACAGTAATCACTCTGGTAAACCTTTATAAGTTGATTACTTGGTAGAGCGGTATTTTAATAATCGGCAGTGATTGGACATCAAAGAGTTGTTTTATCATTAAAAGTTCGTTTCCTATTGCGAAAGCTTATCCTATGCGACGATTGCTTTGCGGTTTGCACCACTTTTCGCCTTTACATTCCGGACAACTGTTTCTATTCGAAGCCTGAGAAAGATAACCACATTGATCACATACGGCTGTTTCACTGTCACCCATTAGCAGAATGTGAGCCATGTCTGGAAATATGGGCAATCCTGGCTTTACCTCATCATCATCAAAAAACAGCATGCTAATTTCACCTGAAGTTTCTATAACAGCCATCTTAACCTGGCCTAAATGTTCTACATTGACAAGCCGCAGCTCCGAAAATAATTCATCTTTTGAAAGATTTGATTTTTCAAATTCCTTATACAAGAGTCTTCCATCACGAATAATGTGTGATGGCTTACCTTCCAGCAATTCTTCAGCCCACTTTACTCTATCGGTGAGTCTGGTTACCAAAATATACATTAGGATAACGACCCCAAAGACAGTAAATGCTGGTAAAATACCTACATCCTCATAGAACATCGGGTCCCCCGCAGCTGACCCCAGACCAATGATAAGTACGAGTTCAAATACTGAAAGTTGTTTGATACCCCGCTTTCCTGATGTGCGTAGTGTGATCAGGATTACAATAAACATTATTATAGTGCGGCACACTACTTCGAGAAGGAAATGTGCAGGGAGATCGTTTAAAAGAATGCGGCTAAAGTCAGGACTTTCCATGTTTAGCAATATAACCTAATGGCGTGTCAAATTGTTTGTTAGAAGGAATGAAACAGTTTGCCGGGAAAGGAAACATTGTTCAACAAAGTATATGCCTGATGCGTAAAAAACGGCATCGTATAGGGACACTACTTGCCTAAACATTAACGCCATTTTTATCAGGATGGTTTGGCCCGTCATTTGTATCCATGCCTAATAATGTTGATCGCAAGGTGATGATATGCAACTGCATATTATCAATGCGTTCATCCCTGCGCCTAATTTCCCGGTCAGATTCTAAATGACTATCTGACTGCATATTAAGCAATAGGTTTTTTCTCTCCTCCATCATTCTGATAGATACCCATAGTGATTCTTCTATACGTTTTAGTTGTTCGGTTTCAAGAAATTTTTCAGTAAAAGCATGTCCGGTATAACACCGGTATCTTGGCTCACTTTCTACTTTCACCATCACCCCTCCGCATTCTGGACAGGTTAAGGGCGTAAAATCTCCCAATTGAGCTATGTCTTCGATGTTACTGGTTACTCGTCTGGCAATATCGGCCTCCAGCCGAACCTCTGCAGGCACTTCCTGCTGTTGGCAAACTGATCTCGAATACAGGTCAGATAAGATAGCACCCATATCTGTGATTGGTACGCTATAATCAACAGTGATGTTATTTAATACACTAACTGGCATATCAGGGAAAGCAGCTTCTTCAGGATCTTGAACTATACACCTTCCGCCACATCGCTTTATAGCATTCATGCCAGATGTCCCGTCATCTAAAAGTCCGGTAAGTATGATGCCAGTCACACAGCCACTATAAGCAGTAGCAGCCGAACGGAATAGGACATCAATGGAAGGTCTGTAACGATTTTCAGTAGCGCCTTTTGTAATTCGGATATGTCCCTTTTCTAATAACAGGTGATGATCAGTAGGGGCAAGGTAAATAGTTCGGTTCTCAATTTCTTGCTGGTCGGTTGGAATTACACAGCTTAGGAAAGTATTTTTACGGATGATATCAATAATCACATCGGATTTTGAAACCGTCGACAAATGAAGGACAATGAATATTGCCGCATCCATATCCCTGTTAAAAGTCTTGACAAGTCGGGTAATTGCCTCCAGGCCACCAGCTGAGGCACCAACCGTAATAATATTTTTCACTTCTGCATTTTCAGTAACCATAAGTAATAATCTAGATTAGATGCCAAAATATATACCGGTAACCATTCATGACCACTTTAGTTTGCCTAAATAATTCATAAGATTAAAAAAGTTGGGCCCACCCACATGGTAATGCTCCCAACTTCGTCCAGAATAGGTGATGCCAACTTCAAATGCCAGATATGTTTTCCTCGGATGTTTTTAAAGTGCGAAATTAAAGTGTATTAAATTGATGCTGGGGCAAATAATTCATCCACAATGTTAATTAAAAAGGGTTAACAACGTTGCAAGGCCTGCGTAATCATTTTTCAGTGTAATAAAGAAATTTGGAATTAAACTTCAAAAACGACCCTTTTATTTTTTTTAGGCGCATGCCTCTGATATTGATATTTCATTTGCTTTTTGTGTTTAATAGTTTGTTATATTTATAATCAGGCAATAACATCCGCAATGTGAAACAAATTTGAAAAAACTGTAGTTTCAGGGCGACTACTGATGCTTATTCAAACGTTTGCCTATTCGCAGAATGGGAGTGAACAATTAACATACATTTTAGATCTCTCCAGGCCTGGAAGTAATCACTCCTTATTGAAGCAACTGGTTGGCAAGGTTGTCCTCTGTGAAAGGAATGTTAGTTCGTAAAGCATCTTTGACGGTCGCTTTTATAGTGTTGAAATCATAGGAGGTAATTACAGCTTCCGGTTGAAAATGGCAAAATGAAAGATGATAATTATAGATGTTTACAAATGGAAGGGTATGATAATCCTCGCATGAAATTCATTACCACTTCTGTTAATAATCATATAGGAAGTGATATTCAAGTGCAGAGCGGCAAATATGATCAGCAAAAACAGGAATTCACTTACGAATGGGAAAGTCAACTCATCAAAGGCCAGATTAAAAAAAACGGGAGGATCATTAAGGTAGTAGATTCTACCCACTACCTCGAAAACTATTAGGAGGCGCTATCTGGAAGATTTATTAAAGTTCGCGAGCTTACGTTTGTAAAAGAAGACCATTAATAGCTCGTAAAAAAGTTGATCCCACGTCACCCGTTTCTGCTAAATCTTCCTTAAATGCAATAGTGTGATTATTAACTATCATTATTAGAATTGGTAAGGGTGATCAAGCAATTGATAATTTAAAGAAAAAGGTAGAACCTTTACCAAGTTCACTGGTCGCCCAGATTTTTCCACCATGCCGCTCTATAATCTCAGCACAAAGATATAATCCTATACCAAATCCTGCAATATGCTGCATGGTATTGCTTTCTACGCGGTAGAATCTTTCAAACAATTTTTCGAGGTCTCGCGAACCGATACCCATTCCCTGATCATGAACTGCAACCGTTACAAAACCGTCTTTGATAGAAGAGGTGATTTTAACCACTTTATTTTTGGGTGAATATTTGATTGCATTACTCAACAGATTGGCGATTACGGATCCTATCTTATCTCTATCAGCCATAACCTCCATGGGGCCTTCCGGACTGTAAAGTAAATGATATTCATCTGATTGGACTTCCGCAATTGTTTCAATAAGTAAATGCGAAAGGTCAAACTTGCTGGCCGCTAAATATATTTTTCCTGCTTCAAGTCGCGATACATTTAGAAATCCGTTGACCAGGGCGCTCATTTTCTTTATTTGTTTAGCTATTCTTTCTAATTTATCTGTAGCAAAAGTGTCATCTGATCTCTTTGCATGCAGCTGCAGCACCTGGGTAAATCCATTCAGAGAGGTTAGGGGTGTTTTTAGTTCATGGCTCACCATGCCAATGAAGTCATCTTTACGCTGACTGTCTTCTTTAATTTCAGTAATATCAAGAATTGTCCCAATCACAGCAATCACTTTTTTCTGGTCATCCATTTCCGCTCTTCCACTGGTGTTCAGCCATCTTCGCTTGCTGGATCCTACCGGAAGAATCTGGTAATCTTCATTGAAAGTGCCGCCGTTCTCAATAGCTCTGCTAATGGCTGCCAATAAACCTTTTCTATGTTCGGGAACAACCAGTTCTGCACTGCTGGCAAAAGATAAATTGCCTGTTAATGGAAGTCCGTGAATCATTCTTGCCTGCTCGGATACGAGCAATTCATCAGTATCTACTATTGCTCTCCAGATGCCCATTTCTGCCGCATTTATTGCCAAATTAAACGTTTCATTTACCCTTTCTACTTCCTGACGTGCCCTTACTTGTTGTGTTACATCTGAAGCTACGGCCATCATTCCTGTAATCCTTCCGTTATCTTCCTGTAATGCCTCAATAGTCAGGTTAATGAATAAGCTTTCTTCTTTGCCACTACGGTTAAAGGTAATTGGCAGCTCCCCGGAAGTAAAGCGTTCGCTAGTTACATATACCTGATCCATCATGTCAATGATTCCCTGCATGCTCATTTCCGGTAAAGCCACCAGGAAAGGTTTCCCGATTACTTCGATTCCCGGGCGACCCCAAAATTGTAACATTCGGTCATTTGCCATTTCGATGGTATGCATTTTTCCACGATAGATCGCAATGGCCACTGGCGCCTGGGTAATTAGCTTACGTAGCTGCTTTTCTGCGTGGTTACGTGCTGTTGTATTTTTGATTTGGGTACTGATCTTACTGAGTAATTCCGCTGCTGAAAAGGGTTTAATCAGGTAATCATCAGCCCCGGCTTCCAGTCCGTCAATTCGGGATTCCTCACCTGCGCGGGCAGATAGGAAAATGACAGGCAGACGTACGGTTTCATGAGCAAGCCTGATCTGTTCAAGCATTGTTTTTCCATCCATCACCGGCATCATGATATCGCTGAGAACAAGATCTGGCTTAAAAAAAGGTATCTGACGCAGTGCATCCTGACCATTTATGGCAATCGAGGTATTAAAGTGTGGTGCCAGGATCCTATTCAGGTAGCCTCGCATGTCTGCATTATCATCAACGATCAAAATCCGCGCACCAGAGGCATACTCAGTACCTTCGCCTGTTGAAGTAATTTGCTGTGGTTCTGAAACATCTACCATATTTCCATTTATTCCACTGTGTAAGAGGCTGGACGCTTCTTCTATAAAAGCACCTTTCAGTGCACTGGTGTCTACCGGTTGAGGATGCAAATGAATATGTTCTTTTGGCAGATGTGCATTTCCAACGGGAAGATTAACCGTAAAAGTTGAGCCAATGCCCTGAGTACTTTCAATTGTAATGTTTCCGCCATGAAGAGAAACCAGCTCATGTACCAATGACAACCCGATTCCTGTACCTTCATGAGTTCTTCCAGCAGAATTTTCAACTCTGTGAAAACGTTCAAACATTTTTGGAAGCTCTTTATCTGGTATACCTACACCTGTATCGGCCACCTTAAGGATAGCAAGGTTGCCCTGCTGAAAAAGTTCGATTGTAATGCTGCCTTCCAACGTATATTTAAACGCATTTGACAGGAGATTTAAAACGATCTTCTCCCACATTTGCCTGTCCACAAATACATTACTATTCAGTTCTGCACAATTCACGATCAGTTGCATACCTGCCTTTTCAATGATAGAACGGAAGCTGCTGGCTAAATCTACTGTTAATTCTCCTAAATTGAGCTGTTCAAACATTGCTTGGGTACGGCCAGCTTCAACACGGCTATAATCAAGCAAGTTATTAACCAGCTTTAAGAGCCTTAACGCATTTCTATGCGCAGATTCTGTGGAACCTTTAATATCCCGGGGCAAAGAACTTTTTGCAAGTATATCTTCTAACGGCCCAAGGATCAAAGTTAACGGCGTCCTAAACTCATGGCTAACATTGCTGAAGAAGGCAGTTTTTGACCGATCAATTTCTGCGAGTGCTTCTGCTCTTTTTTGTTCTTGTTCAAAGGCATAAACATTTGAAACAGCGGTGTTATAAGTGTTGGAAAGCTGGTCATAAAAATTAAGGTAATCGCTGTCAAGTGCTCTGCAGGCACTTACACCAGCTACAACAAACCCAAAAAGGTCCTCTTGCCCCGTAATCTTCAATGGCAAAACCATTGCTGATTGTGGTGGCATATCATAGGGCCCACAGGTGAAATTTCCAAACCGCTGTATCAGTTCAGTAACCTCCTGCATTTGCGCGGAAGCCCTTACCTGGGCAAAGGGCCATAGGCTGCTGTCATTTGCTAAATCTACTATTTCCGGTGCCAGCAATGTTCCGCGGGTTAAACCAGCTATATTGATCAGTTGTGCCAACCCGCTTTGGGTATCCAATTGGTAGATTTGTATAAAAGGCAAATCCAGTGTATAGTCGGGTTGATTTTTTGCTGTGAAATCTCCAATATCCTGGATGTTTTTGGCTTTTGCCAAAGAAACCCCTAGTTCTTTTAAAACCTGCGTCCGGCGACCACTCAGCATTTTACCCGTGGTTTCAGTTATGGGATGAAAAATCCCTCCGACACCGCCAGATTCATCTCTGATAGGGGCAAAAGAAAAGGTCATAAACGCTTCCTCTATATACCCATAACGATCAAGGAACATCTGCTGATCACTAATATAGGTACCCTCGCCTTGTTCGCCTCTGAAAAAAGCATCTCCAACAACAGGTAAAGCAGTTTCCCAGCAAATCCGGAACCCCATACCCATAGATTCGGGATGTTTAATACCGCATATTGGGCGGTAACTATCATTATAAATCTGTATTTTATCCGGTCCCCAGGCTATTAGGATTGGGAAAGTAGAAGAAAGACAAAGACTCACTGAAGTGCGAAGGCTTTGGGGCCAGCTTTCAATTGGGCCAAGTGCAGTCGTTGACCAATCCATGCTGCGGATGAGTTTGCCCATTTCACCACCTCCTGATAAAAATTGTTCTTTACTTTCTGTCACGTTTAAATGTGTAGGTTTATAGTGATCCAAGGATCAATTTATAATGCTTTAGGGGTAAAGATAAGCTTCTTTTTTGCTCTATCGGCGTTTTTGGTCATTTTCTTAGTTTCGTTCATTTTTTCGATTTGAAAATTCATTTTATCTCTGTTCGTGGCTTAACTCCTGCTTTTGAACTATCCCTACTGCTAAATTCATCAAATAGATTTCATTTTAATGATGAGCATTAACAGCAAAAATAAAGATTGAGGACGAGGTAACCTTCTAATTTTTACACAGATGATTACTGGTCTAACCGTATTATGCAATGATATTTTTAAAATTGATTGCGGATCTCAAATCAGATCAAATTTCTATATTCATTTTGGCGACATTCCAGTCTTTAATTTAAATAGGCGAGGAAAATGTTGTTGATATCTAAATCCGAGTTCAAACGACAAATCACTTATAGATTTATCCTGTTCAAAGATTTTCGCTTTAGCCCGGTCGATCAAACGTGATTGAATATAATCCAAAGCAGTGCTGCCCGTCTCCTTTTTATCAGATCACCAGAATAATTTGGCGACAAGAAAAGTTGTCCATCGCAGTAAGAAACGCTTGTAAGGCCAAGGATTGAAGGCTTGTCTGATGAAAAGTATTCGATCTCTGCATTATTTATTTACAGCTTTCAAATACCCTATAGCAATAAGTACCAGATTTAGTGAAGCTGACGCACTTTCGGTGATATAGGTATTTCCGATCTTTGGAACCTTATCTGGAAATTCTGCTTCCATACCTTTTGCTCCGGAAACAGTGGCGCTGCGATCAATGAACTGCAAAAATATATTAGGAAGTTCGGCACCTAATTTTAAGGTTGGCATCCTATATAGCAGCTAGTAATTGCTTCCAGCTATCAATCAACGCGGTACGGATGCACTGATCGGACTGTCTGATAGATAGACAATAACGGTTCCTACTTCACTTTGGCGACCTGACAGTTTCCTACAGCTTCAAGAATGGCAGTTGGTTGGAGAAGGCAAAGCTATCGGACCGGGAATTTTTCAAGTATAGGATAATACAATATTAGCCCTTTAGACGGTAAAGTGATATATTTAAAAACCTAAAAAACACAAAACTTAATATTTAGGATTATGTTGTAATTTTAGATAGTTTGTTAATTTGGTAAAGCCCCCGATATCTTTGTGGACATTGGGGGCTTATTTATTTCATAAATAGCATTATGGGGGTTAATTATAGCATAACCTTCCCATGCATAATATATAAGTCATTTACGATTGTTTCAATGTATTGATCGATATCATTCTTGTAACTGCAATCATCATTTCAGCTTGACAATCTTAACTGTCCGTTTGCTTGTGTAGCTGCAAGTATTTGGACCAACAGTTCCCACTACCGCAGAACTTTTTCAGATGCATCACCATATTCAAATAACGTTCAATTTTGCGTTTACCGTCTGGGTTCGGTTGTAGAAGCCAAGCACATTCAGCATTGCCTATATTTGTAAATGTTCGTACGTTGAATTATGCGTTTTTTATAGGTTTTGCTTATTTCGTATCGAACAGCCACTTATTTGGTCTTTTTTGGTCGTACAATTGCTGATATGTTTTGTTCTCGAAAAAGGCTTTGAATTACAGTCAGTAATATATTAGGCTCAGCATGAATTTATACTTTTAGTAAAGTTCAACCGAAATAATATTCCTTTAAATTGGTTTCTCAGGAAGAAAGACTTTAGGGGATATTCCGAAATGAGCTGCCAATATATTGATATGTTTAAGATTGTACTTCGCAGGATTCTTTAAGTTCTCTACGTTGCCAATAAAAGCTCCTTGAGTGTTTAAAATTTTTCCAATTTCAGCTTGAGTGAGTTTGTGTTCATGTCTGATTTTAGACACAATATCAATGGTATACTGTTCAATTGGATGTAATTCTCCCGATTTTTCCATTTCTAAATTAGTGTGTAAGATACAATATAATAATCACTAGACAGAGATGTATCCGTTTACAATATTACTAACAAAGGCGGCTTGGGTGCCGATTTTTGTGGCAAATATTATTAGGTTTATTTGAAAACTTAAAATTAGTTGGTTGTTGCTCAACAATTTTAACACCTATTTGTTATTTATGATAGATTTCACGCGCTTTTTTTTTATTTTTTCATTATGGCTGCTCTTACCTTCCGTTTTTATAGAAATATATTGTCAAAAGATCGAAATTTATTAGACAAATTACGTCTGCGAATACTTTTTTGTTGCATTTTCACCTTTACTGTCTTAACAGTTATTCTATCGGTTATATCGATGCTAGGTTTCACCGGATTACCCTCATACACCGTTTTAATCTTTTGTAGTTTTTTTGCCTGCTCCTTTCATTTACTTCTTAGTAATCAACCCTCTGGATTTGCTGCGCATCTCTTTCTTATTACTGTTGTGCTGGTAATTTGGACAAACGTGTTATTAGTCAACCAAAATCTGTATTTGGTTAATTTTCAATTTTGCCTTTTAGCTATTTTATTGGGTTATTATATTTTCGGGAGCAGAGTTGGCTTGTCTTATAGTGTCCTGGCTATTGCACCTTTGCTAATGGATATTTTTATCAGAGATTTTTTAAATTTCCATATCCCATCGAGACAGCTAATAGTAAACTCCATCGCTTATTGCATTACGGTTTCCACTAATTTTGTCCTTATCCTTTACATCAACCATCTTTTTTTTAGATCCCTAACAACGCTTGAAAAACGAGAATCTTCTTATGAACAGCGCTTAAAAGTGGCTAGGATCCATTCTAAAGAGGTAGCGCAATCCAAAAACAACTTTTTAAATACAATGTCACATGAAATCAGAACACCATTGAATGCTATCGTAGGGATGAGTAATCTCTTAATGACTGGCAACATGCTAAAGGAACAGGAAGAGAGCATTCGGGTGTTAGAATTTTCTGCGCAAAATTTAATGTCTACTGTGAATAATATAGTTGATTTCAATAGCCTTGACGCAGGAAATATTCTATTAGAAAGTAAGCCATTCAATTTTGGTCAAACGATCGCTAATGTATGTGCCACCTTTAAAGAGGCTGCATTTGATAAAGCATTAAGATTTGAGTGTGTGATTGATGAAAAGTTAAACGATGTTATGGTCACTGGAGATGAATTGCGCCTAAGTCAGATTCTTTTTCACTTCATTGGCAACGCTATCAAACATACAGAAGCTGGTTTTGTCGCTGTTAACCTTAGACAAAACAAAATAGATCAACAGTTTATTACGGTCGGTTTCCAAATACGGGATTCAGGGATTGGCATGTCTACAGCCATACAAAAGCAAATATTAAATCCATTCGATAAGAAGGCACTAAGTAATCAGCGTCAATTTCAGGTTTCACTCGGCTTAAGCATTGCTAGTCAGTTACTGCAAATTCACCATAGCAAATTAGAAATTACAAGTTCGGAATGTATAGGTTCTGATTTTCAATTCGAAATAATTTATCCTTTGTCACATATAGGGGCAGTTACTGAACATTTTGCAACAACAGCACAATATGAAGATATGTCCGCCATAAAAGTATTGTGTGTGGATGATGAAAAACTGAACCTGCTTATAGTAAAAAAGATATTGGCCAAATGGAACATTGTAACAGATGAAGCGGTCAATGGACAAATAGCAGTAGAAATGTGCAGGTCCAAAGCATATGATGTCGTTCTCATGGATATCAATATGCCCGTTATGGATGGGTTTGAGGCTTCATGTCTAATTAAGTCCTTAATTAAATTAAAATGGGAACCGCCTGTCATTATTGCGCTAACGGCATCAGTTGGAGCAGCCAAAGATGAAGTGCTGGAGTCTCCAAACATTGACGATTGCATTTTAAAGCCCTTTAGAGCCGAAGAACTTAGGGGGAAACTTCATCAAATAATGATTTCCCGTTTTGGTAAAATGGAGGTATTCTGCGCAGGTGACTCGGCTGTTACTAATAAAACGTTGGTGCATACGAATGACTGGGTCACCCGTGTCGGTAGTCATTCAAATTCTTAATGACAGTACTGAGTTTTACCTTAGGCATTGGGTCTGTACTACAATTGTTCCGATTAAAGACAGGTTGATGTCAATGCCGGTGGAAAAGGAGTGTAACCTCCATTAAAGCATTCCCGAGGCCTTGCTATGGGTCTGGAATATATTTTTTTTTTAAATGGAGCAGGGCAGCCCTTATTCTGCTTTTTACTGTTCCTAATGGAATATGAAGAACATTGGCAATTTCTATGTGAGTATATCCGGAATAGTAAAAAAGTGTTAGTACGTCAATATGTTGTTTTTTGAGCAGCAGTAAATTTTGGATGAGATCAATGGCGTCTGTATTGAGTAAAACCCTTCTTTGCACATTGATAGTAGATATTAATGGATCTAGCGGAAATGTCATGCGGGTTAACCTCTGCTCTTTTGACCTCAGTTTGTCGGTGGTTACATTGTTGCATATAGAAACCATCCACCAATAAACAGATCCTTTATTTGCGTCGAAAGATTTAAAAGATATCCAAATTTTAATAAAAGCCTCCTGCAGCAGATCCTCAGCTAACTGATGATCGATCACTCTTCGCTTAATCGTTTTGAATAGCAATTTAGAATACTTAGTATATAACCCGTTAAAAGACAAAGCCTCACCCTCATCTGTTTCAATATTTTCCAAATGTAAGTTTTGTGTAGACATATATCTGAACATTAAAAAAATACTATTAGATTGTCTTCGTCTAAGTGACGACTAATTAAGAATGCTGAATCTGTGTGAAAAGGCTTCGTACGCAGATATTGACACATAAAAGAACAACTAGTTTCGGTTATTTCTAAATTTTACAAACTTATCTGGCTTTTTAACAAGGTAGCTGATCCGCCCCCTTGCTAGTTATGTACAGTGCGATCTCTACAGGCATGTTCAAATTCTCCAAATGGCCGGGTTATTCCTGTAATAGACAATTAATTTTATGATTTCCGCAACTTCATGATGGCCTAGTTCGTTCAGTCCATCGGCACTGTATGTATACTCACTTTTCAATTCTTCATAATAAATTGTACCAAGGTAATCTGGGTGTTTTCGTTTTGCTGGGGCAATCAGCGCGTCCGTATCCAAAGTGAAGATTACTTCCATACCCTGATCTGATTTGTAGAGGGTATAGCTATAAGTTAACACTGGGTGACCATCCACGTGTGCATCAGCATCCGGAATAACAATTACAGGCATGATCTTGTTAACAAGTATATAAAAGGCCTTCATTTTAGGGATTTTTAAGTCTCTTTCTGCGTAACACTTGTAAGGAGATTTTGTTCATCAAATTTGATATCAATAAAAAAGTATTTTAGTTATTATAATAGGCGATTTAATTCATTGGATTGTGAGGCAGTATAATTGTGTAAGAAATATGTTGCAGTATTATTAATTGTTCTTCCTGGCTTTGCTTTGCGTTAATCACTCAGGTTAATATTAAACAATCTACTCCTTTCAGACCTTAATCAAACTTTCTTATTCTAAAGTCTTAATCAACTGTTTTTGGTATGTGATCTCAATTTTATGGTAACTATTATAAAAATTTAGGACAATAATCCATTTGTAACTTGTATATTACATCATGAATACGTCGGATCATAAACTTTTGCCATTAATTCCTTTGAATCTAAAAGAGTTTTTGGCCGTGGGGCAGTTTTACTGTAAACGACATCCTAGAAAATATAAGAAGCAGCATAAAAATGATTTGACTCGGGAAGCATTACAGATGACGGCTCATGATTTCATACGTCAATTTAATGGAATCTAATCTTTTTTAAAGACGATCCTTCCAGGTCTATAGGCGACCCCAATATCAGGACAAGGATTTAAAGCGAAAAAAAACGTTTAACTTGTTACTAAATTATGGGCATCTAAAGAGGGAAATTCACGGCAGACTTCAAAACTAAAGTAGTAATAGTAGCGCTAAAAGAGCGTCTAAGCATTTTAGACTTTGCCTCAAAATTCGAAGTGTGATCAGTCTCTTTTCATGACCATATATATTTTTATAGCTCTTTTATTCTTAGTCTATGGAAAATAGCATACATATTAGTTTTTCTTGTTAAATCATTTAGCAGAAAAGTTTACCAATTATTCGCAATATTGTATCATGGACATCTCAGACCTTTTAATTGACCAATATGAAGAATTTTGTATAGACATATTTACTATTTATTCAGCTAAGCTTAATAAGTTCCAAATAGGTACCCTTTTTGAAATGGAATCACAACTTGTACTATTTACTGCCAGTCTCAAAGGATTAAGGATATGCCTTTCTCAAGAGAGTGAAAGAATTTTGATGGTGGCCAATCACATGCCTATTATTAAATTAAAGAGGCTAAAGTATAACCTTAATCTAATTATGCAAAGATTCTTGCAATTTTTTATTATAGATAAAGGCTGGTAGCATTTGTCGCATGTCTTACTAGCCAAGGTGATCCTTGGGTTGGTAGGGTTACTTGAATAGTATCTCCTGTGCCTTTCGCTCAGTTAACTCATTTTTATGCTGCTTCCAGCCCGTAAACGCCTGCGCGCCCAGGGTGACCATAAAAAGACTGATAACTACGATAGTCAGCCCATTTCTGAAATAAACGACTTTCTATTTTGCGTTAGGTCAATTGTTTAGTTGAGCAGAAAAGATTGTACTCTCGCTTAGTGATCTTTGATAGAATGATTTCATAAATGTTAAAGGCAGATTTGTTGATGTTTGGTTGCCAGTAGGAATACCAGATTGGGCGATGTCAAAATATGCGGTATGAGCATTAAAGTCAGCCGTTGTAAGGGAGGTAAATCCCATGTGCCACGATTCAAAGTCACGCGATGGCAGTGGCAAATTTTGAAGTACGATTATACTGTGGTGCCTGGGGTCTGCCTGTATAGCCGAAAAAATAAATTCTACATCTTTCGCTGAGCCTTCAAGCACTTGCATAAAGCGGCCCGTGGTCTGCGGATCCCTGGCGGGTGATTCCGGGTTCAGAAATATACCCTGTAGGTAGATGAGCATCCCAGTTATGCCATGGTTCTTATTCCAGGCTCTGGACTGTTCAAGGATAGATAAGAGTTCATTTTCAGACATCAAATGGTCAGCAGTACTGATATAAATAAGAGAGTGTTCCACTATAAGAAATAACCTGTTGTTATAACGTATTTAACTGTTGTTGCCCTTCACTTATACAAGCGACTATTGGTTTTTGATGATGCGTTTTACAGATTATGAACGAATAACATTTAGTTGCCAGCATTTGTTTGGGGCCGGCCTCACAAGACCCTGAAACACCAGTTTAAAGTTAATGAAACTCTAGACAAGCCAAAACATTATATCCCAATCATCAGGAAAAAGCTATCAGCCATGGTAGTAAACGAAATTGAGACCCAGGATGGCATAATAAGTGCAGGCAAATAAAAGTAACAGAGCACCTGGTTACACAAAAAACAATACAGAATTAAAAATCACGCCTTACTTTAATAACAGTGTCGCAAGCTTTTGACTCAGAAATACAAACTGTTCCTTTTTAAAAGGTGGCGGGGAGATGGGTGCTTTGATGAGGAGAACTCAAAATTTCCCATGTTTCTTTTCTGGGGGCGGGAACTAACCTGTTTTTATAATGATGCCTTCCGGCCAAGCCTGGGAGAAAAAGGAAAACACCCAGCACTGCTTGGGTCGGGCGCTGCAGACAGCTGGCAGGAAGTATGGTCACACATCAAACCCATCATCGACAATGTAATGGCAGGTGTCTTTTTGACCTGTTACGAGACCACCAATAAGGTCATTGCCGACCAGGAACTGAAAACCCGGACCGCCGAACTTGAATCTAGCGAGTCACGCTTCCGCTATCTGGTGGTACAATCCCCTGTAGCTATTGCCGTGTTCAGAAGCCGGGATTTATATATTGAAACGGTCAATCCGCATATGCTGAAATTTGGGGAAAAACAGCTGAATTCGGGAAAGGATCTACCTTGTACTTCAACATTCCGATTTGATAGATGAAAGAATATTGTTGTATTTCATAAGTCTGGTTATTTGTAAAATAGCCGTGCTAAATGATAAGGGTGTGATCACTGGATATGGACTTCTAGGGGTTCCGGCGGTCTGTGTTGTGGCTGTCCCAGATAACGCGTAATTTCTCTGTGATAGTTGAAACATTTTTTCTACCTAAACAATTTTCTTTTTGATGTGTTCTGGTTGAAAAAGTCATGGAACCGCATAAAGTAATCTTTACTGCCGCATACGGAGACACTAACAAGTTAGTGGAATTGTCGTTACAGAAATCCGGTTGTTTCGATATCTATGAGGACAACGTATACCTCGGACAGATAAAGGAAACAAAATTCTCATGGACAGTTGAACCCCAGAATCCCGAAACCTTCACCTGTGATGATAAGGAAGCATTGTTAGAACGGGCAGGATTGTATGTTACGATACTGAAGTGATCATGAATTTGAGCTTAAATCAGTTTGTCTTTTCCCCAAAGTAATTCAGGATTCTATTCTTCAATAATATGACTAAGCATACTGTTTAGGTCCTGTCCACGAAGGTTCTGTGCAATAATTTTCCCTGTTGGATCTATGAGGAAGTTTTCCGGTATTGCCTTTATTCCATATATAAGCGCTGCAGAATTTTGCCAGGCCTTCAAATCCGATACCTGCAGCCATGTCAATCCATCAGCTTGTATTGCGTTTATCCATGCTTTTTTTTGACCCACTCCATCGAGAGAGACACTAATGATCTCCAGTCCTTTATCCTTAAATTTTCTGTATACCTCAACAAGATTTGGGTTTTCAGCACGACATGGCTTGCACCAGCTTGCCCAAAAGTCAAGTAGTATATACTTTCCTTTGAATTGGCTTAGAGAAATCTTTTTACCTGAAACATCCGGCTGTTCAAAATCCGGAGCGGGATTCCCAATATTGGTCGGCCTTTGGCTATAAAGAGCCTTCTTTTTGTTTTCCAAAGATTCCTTAAACGCCATGCCACGGTAGCTTCCTTTTACGTCCGCCGATAATTTGCTGAAAAGGTCTGAAGCTTCAGGAAGATTTTTATCATTGGCTATGAATGATTCCAGGGCATAAATGCTTACTTCGGAACTGAGATGGGCCGCAATAAAATCCTGCTGCGACTTATCGTATAATGGCATCAGTGAATCTATTTTTTTAGTAGCCTGTTCACTTGTTATAGTGTGATCAATGGAAAATGAGCTGAGCACTTTTTTTATTCGATCTACAGTTGGAGTGATCTCCTCAATGTATAGCGCATAATCAGTATTAAGGTTGCCTCCTATTATTTTTGAAGAATGAAGAGAACTATCTCCACTAATCCTGATCACAGCTGGTTCAAGATAGAGCTGCAACATGTTTTCTTCATTGATCTTGCTAAGAACAATTTTTGCCGGTGTTTTCTTCAATAGGAGTGTAGCATTAACCGGTCTTTCAAGAGTTCCGCTGAATTGAAAATTTCCATCCAGCATTATTGCAGAATCAATCACAGTTTTTTTTCCTGGGAAAGTATAGGTGAGAAACATTTTGGCAGGAGATGAATACTTTCCGACCTTTCCCTTCAAGGTATATTTAAACGCTTGTGGGAAGGCTAAAACAGGGAAAAGGGAAAGAACAAGCAGTACACGTATTTTCATAGAATTTAATTGTTTATTAGCAGTTATGAAGCTATCATAAGCATATTCATTACCTTTTGTAAGTAGTATGCTTATGATGGTTTCATGTATTTAATAATTAGTCATCGCATAAATGCCGAAGGAATCACTACCACTTTTTGTTCCTGGTAAGCCTTTGACCACCAAAGTGATGCATTTAAATCTTGACGAGGCAACACTTATCGTTCCTGTAGCGGGAAGGGTATACGTAGCAAGTACTGCCCCGGAGGAGTCGCGCACCTGAAAAACGTTGCCTCCTGCTACTAACTTACTCTTCAATTCAATGTTGCTGAAAGCTGATACCGCTTTGTAGGATACATCGCTAAAAATATTAACCGCAGGTGCAGATCCCAATGTCAGAAATAATGGCGCACTGTTAACCGAGCAATTCACCATTCGCACCCGTAAAATGCTATCCTGGCTAAATGGTGGAATCTCATCCTTTACAAAGATACCTTCAGGTGCAGTAGCAGTACCTGCCAGAAAAAGGGAGTAAATACCACCGTTAACAATAGTATTTTTCTGTTCGTAATACGGGGTGTTTGAATTGTTGCTCGGATAAAGTTTGATAGGCGTTTCACCGGTCATAAGCTGAAAAAGCTTATAACCATAGGCAGTAGCACTGTCCCTCACATTGGTGTTTAATTTAACGTTTCTGCCGCCTATAACGGCATTCGCAACGTTCAATGATGCCAGAGGGGTAAAGGTGGGCCCTTCCTTTTTACAGGATTGAAAAGCGATTGTAAATATAAGAAGAGCATATAGTAGGTAAGATTTCATATTTAAGATATAAGCTAATAAATAGATTTTTAGGTTACTGTAAGTTATAGATGACATTTTGATAGATAGAGCTAATAACCTGGATTTTGATTTCCATTGAGCAGGGGGCTGCGGTCCATTTCAGCCTGGGGGATCGGATATAGTGAATAAGCACTATTCCAATTGTTTGATGTTGACGAAGCCGTAACTTTAAGAGGTGTCACTACAGTCATTACAGCATCAATAGTCCCCGTTCTCTTTAGATCCAGCCAGCGGTGGCCCCATTCTGTAAATAGTTCTGCTTGTCTTTCTTTTAGTATGGCTGTCATCAGCTCTGCTGGTGAAAGTGTTGCAGCAATCGCTGGCAGCGGATTAGGTATTGCAACCGTTCTTGTTGCTCTGGCCCGGTTTCTAAGCAGGTTTAAATCGTCTGCGGCAGCGGATCCTTTTCCCAACTGTGCCCTGGCTTCTGCCCTGATCAGGTATTGTTCGGCTAACCTTAGCATCATTGAGTACTCAGCAGTAGCTGTACTTACACTTCCAATTTTATATTTGGTTGGAAAAAAATAAGTTGTCCCGGATGCAGTAACAGAACCTACCCAGTACCCAACCGTTCCTCTAAGATCTCCTGCACTAAATGCTGCCATTTGCTGCGTGCTCAAGTATACCGGAGTAATAATAGTGGGTCCTGCCGCAGTAAGCGTGAATACCCTGCCCTCAGCCGTATTTGCCAGTGTAAGCGTTCCAACCGGCTGTGTCGACCAAATAGTTTCCTGACTATTTTTTAAAAATACTTCGTTCAGTGCCGTAAGCCGGTACAATGCGCTATTATTAATAACCGCAGTTGCCTGTGTCTCTGCTTTCTCATATTCTCCGGTATAAAGGTAACAGCGCGCTAACATTGCCGTTGCCGCCCATTTGTTTGGACGCACCCTTTCTGTTGATGTGGTTAGTAAGGTAGCATCTGCATAAACGTCGCTCAAAACAGCCTGCGCCTCAGTAAAATCGCGTATCATCTGTTCATATACCTGTGCTTTTGGTGTACGGCCCAGCTTCTGGTTTACGGTAAAATCACCAGACAAAGCCAGCGGAACATCACCATATAAATTTACCAGATAAAAATACATAAAGGCGCGGGTAAACTTCATCTCGCCTAACAGCTGCTCCTTAACCCGGGGTGTAAGCGTATTGGACATATTCAGGCTGTTAATTGCTGCGTTTGCATTAAATATAAAGGAATAGCATTGCGCCCACGGAGTAGCATTAATTGGTGTGATGGCATTTTGGTAATACTTTAGCAGATCGTCATATCCAGATGTTGACGGAGGATAATTAGCAAAGAAGCTCAACTCATCTGCTGATAATCCCGCCCTCAGGCCAATGCTCTTAAATGGATCAGCAGGAATGTTCATATTGCTGATCGTCGCATAAGTACTTGTAATTGCAGCTATAGCTGTCCCATCTGCGGCAAAAGTTGATTCGTCGGTAAGCAGGTTTTTCGGCAAACCGCTGTCTGTTAGTTTTTTGCAAGCTGTATTGATGAGTATAAAGCCTGCCAGTATAGTTAAAGAGTATCTTAATTTCATGATAATTTTTTTAAAACCTGTTATAATCCTAATCTTGCACCAAATGTGATGGTTCTTGAAGCCGGATAACTTGTGTTGGAATTGAATTCCGGATCCCTTCCGTAGTAATTACTAATGGTCAGCAGATTTTGTCCCAATACAAAAATTGAAGCGGTACGCAGGAATGCTTTCCTGGCCCATATTTCAGGCACTTTCCAGGAAAGGGAAGCATTACGCAATTTAATGTACGCAGCGCTGGTATAACTGGCATCATTGTACAAATAGGAGTTGTTAAATGATACACTTGAGTTCGTGGTATACAACATCCTTTCAGCAATGTCTCCAGGATTCTGCCAGCGGTTAGTAACAAAGGCTGGCTGATTGTTGGCAGCAGAACCAGCAAGTGTTGTGGTAAAATATTCGTTTTTCGCTTTTTTGTTCATGAATTGAAAAAGAAAGTCAAACGATAGGTCTTTATAGCTAAAGGTATTTTGAAAACCACCATAAAACTTTGGATTGAGATCTACAGAAACATAGTCTGTTAATGCATTAGGGTTCATCGTAGGATTTCCATTGCTGTCTGAGTAAACATACTGCCCCGTAGCAGGATCTACTCCCAGCATATGAAAATATCTGCCAATGTTGACAGGTTCGCCATTCACCAGTCTGGATGCGTAAGATGACCTTGCCAGATCCGGGAAGGAAACTAATGTGTTTTTAGGTACAGTAAGGTTAAAGGAACTTGTCCAGCTCATTTTGGCCGACCTGATATTTGTGGTGTTTACGGAAAATTCCCAGCTTGTATTTCTCACCACCGCAGGGAAATTACTGCTTACAATGCCAAATCCGCTTGCATAGTACGGAACAAAATAAGATAACAACTGATCAGATGAGCGGTTATTTGCATAATTAACTTCAAACAATAACCTATCCTTAAAAAAGCCGGTCTTAAGTCCAAGGTTTAGCTTAGTGGTTTCCTCCCAGTGCAGATTAGGTGTTTCAATCCGGGTTAAAGATAGTGCGGGTATGGTCTGGTATGTTCTTGCAGAGGCTCCATAGGTCGCAAAATATAAGTTATCACCTATCTGATCACTTCCACTGGTTCCATAACTCACACTCAGCTTTCCAAAGCTTAACCAGGGTAAGGTCTTCTTAAGTAACGTTTCTTCGGTGAATATCCAGCCGGCCCCAATAGCCTGGAAATTGTGAAACCTATATTCCGGGCTAAAACGGCTGGTTCCATCCCTGCGAATAGTGTAGTTCAGCAGGTACTTATTCTTGTAATTATAGTTCGCTCTTCCAAATATAGCACTGTACTTATATGATGATGAAATCGTACCGGCACCTTCAAGTGTTGTTGCCCCAATGAGGGTTTGCATCAGTTCATCACTCACATAGCCTGAGGCGTTTAAAATCTGTCCCCGGCTCTCATTTTGCTGCGCGCTGGCGCCGATTAAAATATTGAGTTCTCCCCAGTTTTTACTGGTCCGGTACGCCAGTTGAGGTTCTATGATCCAGCTTCTGGTTGCGTTGTCGGCAAATCGTGAATTCCTGCTTACAAAAGGCCTCACGTAGGGCTGGTAGCTTGATAGGGGAGTAATCTCCAGTTCGTTAGAACTTATTTCATTGTAGCCCAAATTAGCTTTGATCTGCAAACCTTTAAGTATTTCGTAACTCAGATCTGCATGCGTCACCAGGCTCCTGGTCTTATTGATGTTAATTGCTGATAACGTTGCCAAAGGATTGTTTCCATAGAGATAAGATGAGAGGCCATCGGCATCCAGGGCATAGTTCAGCGATCCGTCCCCATTGTATAAAGCGGGCGCGTTGGGAGACAATGCCGGTACAATAGCCGCCACAAAGTTTGTAGAGCTGGGCAGCTGATTTGCATCATTCATGTAACTTCCACCAAACTGAACCTGGAATTTGCGGTTGTTGGATGCACTGTTAATATTAAAATGTGCAGATCCCTTTGTGTTTTTAAAATCACCCGGCAAAAAGGAACCCTGGTGAATGTACCCGCCACCAATCACATATTGGGTATTGTTGTTGCCACCAGATATGCTCATCTGGTAATTAGAGAACACGCTTTTCTTGTCCAATACTTCTTTCTGCCAGTCCACATTACGGTTGTTATCATATCCGTTAAGGTTCAAAATGTCATAGGCATTCGCGGCGGTTGCAGTAGTATTGGTATTTTTAAGCGCCTCTCTGCGCATCTCCAGGTACTGCCCGGTATTAAGTTTATCAAATTCATTTGTGAAAGAACTAAATCCACTTTGCAGAGAAAGGTCAATTTTCATTTCACCGGCCTTTCCGCGTTTGGTAGTAATAAGTATGGCTCCGTTGGCTGCCCGCGATCCGTAGATCGCAGTTGCATCTGCATCTTTAAGCACATCAATACTTTCAATATCTGCAGGATTAATAAAGCTAAGCGGATTTCCGGGTGTCCTTCCAGAATTGCCCAGGTTGCCGCCATTGAGGCCGGTCTCCAGGAGTTGAGGCGGATAGGGAACTCCGTCAATCACATAGAAGGGATCATTTCCATTTGAAATACTATTCTGCCCCTGTACACGTACTGTTATACCACTGTTCGGACTTCCGTTACTTTGACTGATCTGTAAACCTGGAACTCTTCCCATTAAAGCAAGCAGGGGATTGGCTACAGGCTGGCGTTCTATATCCTCCGCTTTTACAGTGGCAATATTTGAGGTGCTTAATCTTTTCGAAGTGGTGCCATAAGCCTGTATCTGCACTTCATCCAACTTGCTTGTGGCCGCTTTTAAAATAATGTTCCCTGAGATTGCATTGGCATTCAGTTCACGTAAATCATATCCCAGATAACTGATCTGTATCACGTCCGTACCCTGTACATTCTGAATTGAAAATTCTCCGTTCAGACCAGAGATGACGGCCTTAGACTTACCCTTTATCTTAATGGTTGCGCCTGGTATGGGCCTGCCGTTCTCGTCTACAACCTTCGCATTCACATCAATTTCCTGAAATTTCTTCAGCATCCGGTCAAAAAGAGATTGCTCTTTGGCTTTTATAATTACTGTTTTGGAATCCAGGGCATAACTGAGGGGCTGATTTTTAAATACTTGTTGAAGCACATCTGGCAGTTCCATGTTCGTAACTTTAATGCTAACTGGGCCGGCAGTCTTTAATAATTGTTCTGTATACACAAAATCATAACCGGTTTGCTGGCTTATTTGGCCAAGTATGGTTTTAAGTGGGGCATTAGAGGCAGACAGATTCACTTTTTGTGCAAACCCTGCTGCACTTAGTTGCATGAACGAGGCCATCAATAAGACGATGATTAACCGCATAATTAACATGGTTTTATGGTATATAGGTCGGCATATACCGGGATTTTTGGTCCAGATTTGAAACATTTCGTTTTAGTTTTTAGAAACTAAACTCGTCTAAGTTGATAAGAGACGTTAATGATTGCTTTGAAAGGCAATTATTATTAAGTTTGTTTAGTTTGGTTTGAGCGCACCTTTACTTTCCACGGCTGAGGTGACGCTGTAATAGTTGATAATTTTTGTTGACAGGCCAACCGACCAGGAGCTTTGCTTCTGGTCTTTTTTCTTTGGCAATTTTTCCGGGCGCTATTCTTTTAGTAGTTTTTTATTCATAATTGTTGGGTTTGGTTAAGTTGATTATTTAAAGACATAAATTTTATTGCCTTGGGTTTTAAAGTGGACTCCGCCAGTCGTTTCCAATACGCGGAGTACACTGGATACATTGTTGAAGCGGGATATTTTACCGCCAAAAGTTACATCAGGTAAAGGGCCCGAATAAATCACCTGTACGTTATACCAGCGTGTCACCATACGCATGATGGATTGAATGTCATTATCTTCAAAGAGAAATTTGTCGTTTTTCCATGCTATGGCCAATGTCGTATCAGCATCAGCAACAGCTAAAATCCCTTTTGCATCCAGTCTTGCCTGCTGCCCTGGCTTAAGCAGAAAACCCTTCCCAAGACCGCTAATGTGAATACTACCCGCTACCAGAGTAGTTTTGGTAAACTGTTCATCTTCATAGCAGTTAATGTTAAACTCCGTCCCCAGCACTTTTACCTGCTGGCCTTTGGTTTCTACAATAAAGGGATGGGATTTGTCTTTCGCTACCTTAAAGAATGCTTCACCTTTTAGCTTCACCTGGCGGCGCTGACCATTAAAGCGAACAGGGAAATCCAGCTGTGATGCCGCATTTAGCCAAACCTGAGTTCCGTCAGAAAGCGTTAGCATATACATATTCCCATTATCCGTCATCGCTGTGTAAGTGTCTTCGGATGAATGTTTGGCGGTAAATTCAAGGCCTGTACCATCATTGTAACTCAATTGCGCATCGTGGACTAGCAGTCCGCCTTTAGCACCATTCAGCGTAACTACCTGACCATTTGCCAGTCGCAATTTTGCCCCGGATTTGCCAGGTGAGCTGTCGCTTTTGTACGCAAGGCGATCATCTTCAGTTTTGATACCGGTATCTTTCTGTATAAAAACCCACCAGCCGATAAATAACAGCAGACTGGCAGCTGCGGTAATTGATACTGCTTTCCAGGTCACTCTCACTCTCAGCCTCTTCTTCCGCTGAACATTATCCTGCTCATTGACTGAATTCAGCAACCTGTGATGCAATTTCATTCTCGATAGTTCAGTCCGAAAGGGTACAAGTTCTTCCCCATCCAGCAGCTGACGGGCATCTTGTGCCAATACAAAATCCCATTCTTCGTGCAAAGTGCCTGCTTCGATAAGCGACAGTACTTGTTCTATCTCCTCTGCTGAGCAATGGTTGTCCAGATATTTACGAAAAAGTTTGATGGTATCCTGATCCAAAATGGGCTTTTTATAACTAATACAAACGGGAGTGAAAAAACATCCAATAGAAAATGAAAAAAAGTAAAAATGTTTTTCCGGTTCGGATTTTCATGTATTCACGAATAAGTTGAAGTGCCTTGCTCATGTGTTTATTCACCGTACTCTCCGTAATTTGCAGTATCTCCGCGGCTTGTTTATAACTCATGCCCTGGATTCTGCAGCATATAAAAGTCCTTTTTACCTGACCAGAGAGGCTTTCTATGGCTTCATTGATCAGCCTGTTACTCTCATTATATTCCAATAGCCGCTGTGTAGACTGATCTTCTTCGAAGGCGTATTTTTTTATCTCAGAAATTATTTGACCTTCATGGCGGGCCCTTTTCATAAAATTCAAAAGGGTTCGCTTTGCAATCACAAACAAATATGGTCTAATTGGTTTCGAAGAATCCAGTTGATCCCTGTATTGCCAGATCTTCAGAAAAGTATCATGTACTACATCTTCAGCTAAAAATGGAGACTTCGCTGCCCGCTGCACGTAATAGATTAGTTGATCACTATAAAGATAATACAACGTACTTAATGATTCCTGATCCCCAGCTTTAAGCCTGGTTAAAAGAAGATGTTCATTATCCGGGGTAAGGTCTTTCATTTACTTGGGCTAATTTACAAAATTACCAGTTTAAGTACTAAGGACTTGGACATATTATCAAAAACTATCCGGCAAAAGTACTTCCAGTACCATGGAAATGAGCATTTTTAAAGAAAATGACCTTATACGTTTTCACCTCACCTATAGTGCTCATTATTCAACATTCATTCCCTGCGTATGCTGGCTAAATATCGGCATAATTAAATATCAAGACCTACTTTAAGGGATGGATTCAAAGGAATAATAGATACTACTTGTAAGTGTTAATGGTAAAGGATAAATTGTGGACGAGATTTAAACTATCATTATGACTTATAATTGGAATGCTTTTAAACGACTGTTCAGGATTATTTTATTTGCTAACATGATCGCAATTGGTATATGGTCTTATATTAAGATATATCATATTCCCTTACCCTTTTACAACGTATTTGGCATCTCTTGTATAATATTGCTGGTTTCCCTCATTATCTTTTCTATTATTGGGCTTGTTAAATTTTTCTTCTTTTAAATCACTATTATATTAACTGGAATCGCAACATTAAAGTTGACTTTAACTACCATCACTAAAGCCTAAAAAATAAACTAGGTTACCCTTTTCCATTTCGGATTCCCATGTCATCTGGTAGAAGAACAAATGTCATACGATCAAGAATTAAGTATAAATGGGATAATGAAAATGCCCGTGCTTCTGTTAATGATATCCAGACGGTTTATCAGTTGGTTAATTTATTAACCAAGGTGAATGCATGCTGCGCAATGGAATAGGATCTTTGCTGAGGAGGCACATTTGTTGAAAATGTTTTCCAATTACCTGATCGCTACGTATCTAAATATTGCCCCGCAGTCCTTAAGTAGGACCGGGGGGAAATTGCTGCCGGAATATTGTAGGTTGGCATAAAAACCTTTAGGGGATCACGCGTACTCGTAGCTTACATATGAGTTGTGAATAGGGGTTAGTTACTCATATTATACATTTTAAGCTTATCCTTTAAAATTTGCCTGGCTAAATAAATTCTTGTTTTAACCGTGCCTATCGGGATATTTAGTTCGTCAGCAATTTCATGGTATTTGTACCCTTCAAAAAATTTAAGAAACGGAACACTATATGTAGGTGGTAACATTTTAAGTGCCTTTGAAATATCCTCTCCAACCATTTTATTGTCTCCTAAATTATTGCTTGAGCTATGTAGAAGCTGTTGGTTTGTAAAATCGTCCGTAGTGTCCATCAGCTTATTTCTCATTGCAGCTCTTCGGTAGTTATTTATAAATGTATTCCTCAAAATTGTGAAGAGCCAGGCTTTCAAATTGGTTCCATCCTGAAACAAATTTGAATACTTTATTGCTCGTACAAATGTCTCCTGAACCAAGTCATTTGCATCCTCGTAATTTTGGGTAAACTGTAATGCAAAACGATGAAGCTGCTGCTTGTAGGAGTTGATTTGATAATCAAAAGGCATGTTTTCCATAGGTAGAAGTTTTAGGTAAATGCATTGGTAGATGCATTTTATTTTTATCAACCTGCGTTCCAAATTTTAATTTCTAATTTTTTTGCATTTTTAGTCCCTAATTAAGCGAGCCGAGAGCTAACAATTTGTACACCCTGTATGGAAAATTATACACGTATGGATTTTCTCATAAAGTTCATAATCTTCATTTCTCTGCCTATAATAGCAAATTTATACACATTGCAAATGGAAGTGTAACAATTAAAATGAATTCATGAATTTGGCCGAATCGAACTCTTGAAAAGTACAAGACGAATATTTTTTTCAATACTGCGTTTTCGTAGAAAAAAATCAGAGTATAAAATAAGTAGTTGATTGGTCTCAGAAAGATAGAATTTCTAACTGCCAAATAAAATTAATGATCTTTAAAAAACAATGGACATTGATATTATCGGAATAGTAATGCGGCAAATTTTTATCGCTAAAACGGCTAATTTTGTTGATTCCTAATAATTTTGTATAATGTGGCCTTTAAAATACTTTTAGAGTTCCTATAAAAAAAGCATACTACTACTACTACTACTACTTACTATGAATACCAACACACTATCCTATAAATTATTTGACAACGCGCCTATATCTGCAGCAATTCTACATAAAGATACTTTGAAGATAGAAATTGCCAATTCCAAAATGCTTGATCTTTGGAGCCGCCCTTCCTCTATTATCGGAATGTCTTTGCTGGATGCCTTGCCAGAATTGGCAGACCAGCGTTACCCAAACTATTTAAAAGAAGTTTGCCGCACTGGCAGTCCTTTCGAAGAAAGGGGTGCACAGGTGATGCTCACCCGTTCAGGTGTAAAACAAAGTGTTTTTATGGACTATAGCTATACTCCTATACTAAATGACGATGGTACGGCTAACGGCATACTGGTGTTGGCAACCGATGTGTGTGAACGTGAATTGAATAATTTGATTGTTAAACAGGCAAGCCGGGATCTGAGATCATTAGTGATGTCAGCTCCGGTACCAATGTGTATATATAGGGGCGCAAAATTTAAAATCGAAGCCGTGAATGACCATATGCTGGATTTGTGGCAAGATATCCGCCATAGAAATATCTTAGTTCTCGAGCATGTTTTTCATAACGGAATTACATATTCCTTTAACGAAGATGGAATTAGATATACTTATACCTCGATTGGATATGGGCTTAATGGGGTTGCGGGGGTCTGTGTTGTAGCTGTCATAGATAACGGGTAATTTCTCCTGGTATTACTGTGGAATTGCAACATTGAAGTTGACATTTAGTCAAGCAACAATATTTTTTTATTTAAGCTTCTATTGCCACGGCCAGAAAGCTACCTATTGAAAATATCGTAGCTCTTTAATCATTCTCGCGCATTACCAATAGAAACAACGCATCTGTCAAAGCCTGACGGATATCTACAAATGGAAGATCATACTTGTCGCAGCTTTGCAAGCAGCAGCGAATTACATATAAGTTAGTGATCGAAGGGAAAATATTAAAGGTGCGACCTTGGACCGCCTAAATATTCCCACAGAACTAATCCAAGTGCATGAGCTGTAAAAGGCTTAATTGACTTAAAGATTCAGCCGCCATCCGGTAAGCGACGACGTTCCCCAGATTCTTTAGACCAGTGGCCTTCAATTGAAATCCCGCAAAGCGGAAGTAGACCAACGCAGAAATTGTCTCCGGTTGTGGAGGTGTTTTGTGAAACAAGTTCAGGTAGGCGCTCAGGTAGTTTCTTTCTGATTCAGCGTTAAAATATATGGGGGTTCATACGCCATAGTGAACATTTCAGGCAATTTTAAAGCCAATACTGACAGAAAAGGTAAAATGAGCTTTTAAGAAAGACAATTTTAATATAAAAACCAGTAATTTTGCGGTATACCATTCTCATACTAAGCATGGAAGTACAAAAAGATGAAAGTCTTAAAACCATCAGCTATTCTGGTATATTTCTGTCTTGTTTTTCCAGTCACAGCGAAAAGTGCATTCATTCTACCCCGGAGCATACCTTACTCTATTTGTATTCAGGAGAACAGGTCATTGAAAATGGAAGTAAAAACATTAAGATAAAGGCTGGTGAATGTGCCTTTATTCGTCGCGACCACCGCCTGGTTATGTATAAAAACAGTAAGGGAAAGGAATTGTACAAGGGCATTTCCCTTACTTTCAGCCGGAGTGTGCTTAAAGAATTCTACAGTAAAATAAGTAAAGCGGATTTGCCGAAGATGGTATCCGTTTCAGAGGAAAATGTTTTTCGATTAAACCCCCGTGCAGACCTTCTTAGTTTATTTCACTCCTTAACTCCATATTTTGATGACGACACCAAACCCACCGAAGGGGTGACTCATTTAAAACTCTTGGAAGGTATTTATGCAATCTTAAATAGTTCTGAGGCCTTTTATCCCATATTGTTTGACTTTACCGATCCCTGGAAAATCGATCTTTTGGAATTTCTTAATGAAAACTATACCGATGAACTTAATATGCAGCAAATCGCATCCTATACCGGTCGTAGCCTTGCTACGTTCAAACGTGATTTCAACAAAATCAGTAATCTCAGCCCACAAAAATGGATAATAAAAAGACGGTTAGAAACTGCATATACAAAGTTGAAAGAAGGAAAAAAAGTACAGGAGGTTTACGTTGAGGTAGGTTTCAAAAACCCATCACATTTTTCTACAGCATTTAAAAAACAATACGGATTCCCACCCACTGAAATCTTAAATTGAGCTTTTAAGAAAAGCAAATTGAGCTTCCAGGTAAAGTCCTTACCAGGCTTTGTCTTTAGCTTTGCTTCATGATGCCAACAAAAAAATATATTACGCATGAGGATGACATTTTTATCAGATTGAAGACTGGTGAAGCAATCCGGTTAGATGATCCTGAATATTTTAAGATTAATGAAGTAGTCAAGAGAACACTAAAGCTTTCCGGACAACTCAACACCGCTACAGCTATCGATCAGATGCGTCTTCATTTAAGTGAGATCATTGGTGAAAAGATCGATGACAGCACGACCATTTTTACACCCTTTTATACAAATTTCGGAAAATTTATCCAGCTAGGAAAGAACGTCTTTATCAATCATGGCTGTTCATTTCTTGATATGGGGGGTATAACTATTGAAGATGATGTACTCATTGGGCCAAAAGCTAATCTTATTACCGAAAACCATCCTTTAGATCCAGGCAACAGACGCGCGCTGGTTACAAAAGCCATTACTATAAAAAAAAACGCCTGGATAGGTGCCGGAGTAACCATTCTTCCAGGGGTAACGGTTGGAGAAAATGCTGTAGTTGCAGCTGGTGCAGTAGTATCTAAAGACGTTCCCGATAATGTTGTTGTGGCTGGTGTACCAGCTAAAATAATAAAGAAAATTAACCTGCATATAAGGTAATTGCTTTTGGTTGCAGAAACAAAGTCACGGGCATTAATACCTATTCCATCTAAAGTTGCCTGGTAATTATCTATATTTTCACCTTTTCCAGGAAATACACCTGAAATAGGATGTTTATAAACCTTGACGCGAAAATACTGTTATGTCTAAAAAACAAAGTCATGGAAGAAGAATTGAACAGCGCTTATCCTGAGGAAATCAAAAACACTGAAGCAGAACGTAAAGATATTTCTGATTTGACAGACAAAGTGAATGTGGATCAGGATGCCATTGACGAGGCACGTGCCACAGTTGGCGATGATGAAGATAAGATCCGGGAATACCTGATTAATAACAGGGGCCTTTAATGTGAAATATGATGAAGAATAAAATTATCCCCCCAGCCTTGCACGGGCTTATTGATTATGGTTTTGCCGCGGCGTTGTTTGCGGTGCCGCGACTAATCGGTTGCAATGAGAGGACGGTTCGGTTGTATCGAGGGCTGGCTTTGGAAGTTTGTCTCTACGGGGCGATGACTCGGCAGCCATTGGCGCTGTTGCCAATCATCCCCATGAAGGTGCATAAAGGGATTGACATGGCCAACCTGTCGGACCTGACTTTGCTGACTATTTACAAGGGCATCAGAAAAAAGCCTAAAGCGGTGGCTTTTAATCTGGGAATGGTCGCGCTTGGTATCACTACTGTGTTGCTGACGCAGTGGCAGAGGAAGGACAGAGGTTAAATGTGATGATAATAGAACCACATCTAATCATTGGTACAATGTGAATCTCTCTTAAAAGAATATTATAAATTTTTTATTTAGAGATATACATCTTTGCCTCGCTACAAAGTGGGGCTTTTCTTAAAAATCTATAAAACGTGTTGCTATAGGCCGCTTTTGAAGGATGTAACAGGTGTCATTTATTATTGCCTACAAATGTCCAAAAAACGCTGCATAACATTTGAGTTTTTGCTTTTGATCGTAGGATCGTTCAAATCTTGCCATAGGTCACCTTTTTCCAGTACTCTTTGATGTATAGTGTCAATGGTGAAATCTGTTGGCTTAAGTTTCACGCTCAGTTCATCCCATTCAATAGGTGTGGATACACATGGCTGTTTATTTGGTCTTACGCAGTAGGCGCATGCCAGGGTGTCGGCCTCGTCATTTTGGGAGAAGTCTACAAAAAGTTTTTTACCCCTTTTTTCAACCGATACTTCTAAGGTGGTAAATAGGGGTACACGCTTGTGAATTTGTGAACAAATGTATTCGGCTAGTTTTCTAGCCTGGGGATAGCTAAAGCCCTGGCACGGAATAAAAATATGTATGCCGGTTTGGCCGGAGGTTTTGATGAACGCAGTTAGCTTATTTTCATCGAAGTATGCTTTCGCTGCCAGCGCTGTTTTAATTACCTTTTTAAAATCATTGTCAGACGGATCCAGATCAATGGCAATGTAGTTCGGTTCATCAGGCCTGTGCGTAGTAGAATTCCATGGGTTCAGGTCTATGTTTCCCAGGTTGATCAACCAGATTAGGGCCACCAGGTTATTACACATGGCATATTCAATAATGTTCTCCCTTCCTTTTGCTTTGTGCTTCCTTTCGGTGGAATAGATGTCCAGAAAGTCGGGCTGATAGCCCTCCATATCTTTGATGTAAAATCCCGGTGCCCCCGCATTAATATTTTTGATATGCATTGAAAGCGGGCGATCTTTCAGGTGTGGCAGAATGTATTCGGCTACGCTGTTATAATAAGATATCAGGTTGGCTTTGTTAGCTGTTTTCCAAAGTTTCTTTTCAATATTAGTGAGATGTACTTTTTGGTTTTCTATGGAAATGATCCCTTCTGATTTGATCTTTTCTTCGAAGATTTTGTTCCAGTTGCTCTCTGCGGATAGCTTAGATCTGGTGGATCTTTTGTTTATTGATTTGGGAAACAGTTCTCCAATAGTGCTGTGTTTGATAGTTGTGTCTGTCTCCGCTTTTTCTTCCTCTCCGGTTTCTTCAGACTCATCCAGTACCTCTGGGCCTACAAGTTCTGCTTCCAGCTCTGCTTCATCCTGATTAGTATTCGATTCCTCCGGTTTTAACTCTGCCCGGTTGCTTTGCCATACTTTTGAATGGCTGTTCATGGCAACTTCTAAAATGGTGTAGCCAGAGACTACCGACTGGTCTTTTTTTGTGATGTCAGTTTCCAGCTCCTGTCCGTCTTTTACCTTAGCAAGTAACCACGCGTTTTCCGCTTTCCCGAAGGTTTTTACTAAATTAAATTTGCCCTTCAGTTTTTTGCCATGAAGGATGATGCTAAGCTTATTTTTATGATAATGTGACAAGAGCCATTTTTCCTGCTCCTTTTTGCCTTCAACCGGTTCTGCAGGCTCGTAGCTGCCGTTGTCCCAAACCAGTACGGTTCCTCCTCCGTATTGTCCTTCGGGGATGCTGCCTTCAAAATCTTTATAATCAAAAGGATGATCTTCCACCTCCATAGCCAGCCGGTGGTCTTTAGGATTCATGGATGGGCCTTTTGGAATTGCCCATGACTTTAGCACTCCACGAATTTCCAACCGAAAATCGTAGTGCAGGTGTGATGCATCATGTTTTTGAATAACAAAGAGAAGTTGTTCCCTTTCAGGCGTTCCGCCTTCTGGTTCGGTTGTGATGTCAAAACTGCGCTTCTCGTGGTATCTTTCCAGTTCAGCAATCCTGACCGCTTCCTGTGGAACTTCCCTCACAACATCTTCTGGTCTTTTGTCTTTGCGGAAGCCAAGAAACGTAGCAGGCTTCCTGATCCTGCCGGATTTGGTCCAGGTTGCGAACTCAAAGTTGGCTACCAGTATTGGTTTCACGAAATGTGTTTTTGCACCTTTAGTATCGAGGATCTTATTTTCAAAGGGTGATTTATCGATTTCTATTTCTTTTAGCTGCTTTAATATCCCAGGCATTTCTGCTTGTTTGTACCCACCACCTGATCTGCCGATCCAAAGAAACTTTCCATTTTCATAGGCACCAAAGAGTAGCGACTTAAACGAGCGGGATTTATCAGATTCCGCCCAGCCTCCGATCACGAATTCCTGGCGTTTTCTTGTAGGTACTTTTAGCCAGTCAAGTCCCCTGGCACCTGGAACGTAAATACTGTCTTTCTTTTTAGCGACTATGCCCTCTAGATTATCTTTAAGCGATTTCTCGTATAATTCTTTGCCGTCTTCAAAACTTTCGCTAAACAGAAAAATTTCATGTTCTTTAATGAGTGAGTGCAGCAGTTCTTTGCGTTGGTACAATGGCAGCTGAGTGAGGTCATTACCGTCCAGATAAAGCAGGTCAAATACGCAATACCGGATAGGTGAGCGTTTCCCATTGTAGAGTTGCAAAGTATCAAAGTCTGGTTTCCCTTCTTCATTGAACACCACCACTTCGCCATCTACCATTAAGTCATGTCCCAGGCTTTGCAGAGCCTCTGCAATCAATGGGTATCTCGTTGTATAGTCAAGGCCGCTCCTGGAATTCATCCTCACCTGATTGTCCTCTACTCTGGAAATAATCCGGTAGCCATCCCATTTAAGCTCATACAGATATTCATCACTTTCAACAGGATCTTTGACAAGGCTACACAGCATAGGATCCACGTGCTCTGGCATACTGGGTATTACTTTATTCCTGCTTACCATACCTGGAGATTTTCTGCTTTGAAAGCGTGTTTAACGTCTATGCTTATCATCTGTTTATTGCTGCAGGTTGTACCCATAGTAACAGCTGAGACGGAAATGGGTTTGTCTCATTGCTTTTTTAAACCAAAACGTTTTTCAGTTGTTAAGTCCTACATTCACCTAAATCAGAAAAATATGCCTAGAGGAACTAAAGTGGAAAATAAATCCGTATCGGATCAGCCACATGAAATCAAGTATGAAGCTAAAAAGACTGGTGTTAAACCTTCTGAAATTAAAGACGCTAAAAAAGGCGGCTCCAACCAGCGAAAAGAGATTGAAAAGAAAGTTAAATAACATGAGCCCCGCAAGGGGCTTTTTTGTCAGCCATCACGTATGAAAATTGCTACTTACAACATTAACGGAATCAATGGTCGCTTGCCAGTTCTTTTGCGCTGGCTGAAAGAGGCACAACCTGACGTGGTGTGTTTGCAGGAATTAAAATGTGAATCTTCCCGCTTTCCTGAAAAGGCAATTAAGGAAGCTGGCTATTACGCCATCTGGAAGGGAGAGAAGAGCTGGAATGGAGTAGCGATTTTATCGAAGGAAACAATCAAGCCGTTGCTTAACGACTTGCCTGGGGAAGATCAATCTTTTACCCATAGCCGTTATATTGAAGGTTTTACTTTTGGGATGGTTGTCTGTTGTCTGTATTTGCCCAACGGCAATCCTTATCCCGGACCAAAGTTTGAATATAAACTGCGCTGGTTTGACAGACTGGCTAAACATGCACAAACTTTATTGGATACAGGGCTACCCGTGATGCTGATTGGCGATTATAATGTAATGCCGACGGAGCTGGATACATATAAGCCGGAAAAGTATAAAGACAATGCGTTATTCAGAATGGAGAGCAGGAAGGCTTACGCTTCATTATTGGGGCAGGGCTGGACAGATGCCATCCGGGAGCTTTACCCGGGGGAACGAATTTATACCTTTTGGGATTATTTGCGCAAGGCTTACGAACGCGATGCCGGTTTGCGGCTTGATCATTTTCTGCTGGATACTGGTCTTTCTGCAAAGTTGAAAGCAGGCGGCGTGGATAAGCAGGTTCGTGGATGGGAAAAAGCCAGTGACCATGCGCCGGTGTGGATTGAACTTGCAGAAACAGGAGGAAATCCTGAGAAATCCTCTGCATCCGATGGCGAGGTGCAGGCTTTGCTCGATGCAGCACCTAAAGCTGCAATGCCAAGAAACATTAAGGCTATGAAGGCAACGCAGGTAGACAAGCCTTTTCACGACCCAGGCTGGGTTTATGAAATAAAATGGGACGGGTACCGCTCACTCGCATTTTTAGAAAACGGTACTGTAGAACTAGTGTCCAGGAACGACATTGTTTACGGACAATTTTCTCCCATCAATGATTTACTGGCGGGTTGGGGACTCGATTTGGTGCTGGATGGAGAGATAGTTGTGATAAATGACATAGGTGCACCGGATTTCGGTGCTCTGCAAAATTGGCGCGGAAATAAGGAATTGAACCTCGTTTTCTATGTATTTGACATCTTATGGTTTAAAGGTAGGCTGTTGACGGATTTGACTTTACGTGACCGCCGGAAAATACTGGAAGCGGTGTTACCCATTGAAGATGGTACCGTTAGGATTAGTCATATTTTTGATGCCGACGGGGTGGCTTTTTATGAATCGGCCAAACGGATGAAACTGGAAGGGATTATTGCCAAGCGGGCTGATAGTCTCTACACTGGTGATGCCCGGTCCAGAGAATGGTTAAAAGTTAAGGCCAAGCTCCGTCAGGAGGTGGTAATTGCCGGTTATACCCGGAATGAGGATAGTGGAAAGAATTTTAGTGCGCTGGCTGTTGGTGTTTATGACGAAGCTGGTGTACTTAAATACATTGGGAAAGTTGGGACAGGCTTTAACGAAGGGATGCAAAAAGATCTGTTAAAGCGGTTCAAAAAGCTGGAAACCAAAGTTTGTCCCTTCGATATTATTCCTGATGTGGATGAACCATCAAGATTTCGTCCAAAGCGACTAGGTGCTAAACCTACCTGGCTATTGCCTCAGCTTGTTTGCGAAGTAGAGTTTGCGGAGATTAGCCGGGATGGCAAGTTGCGTCAGGCTTCTTTCAAGGGACTGCGTGAAGATAAAGATCCGGCAGATGTGGTGCTTGAAATTGCTGCTGATACGGATGAAATTATGGATGAGTTTGATGAGGATGAATCTTTGAATGTACCAGGTACTTCGACTACACCAGATGAAAAACATTCAACCAGGGTTAAAGGGGTGTTACGAAAAATGCCTGATCAACCATTGCTGGAAGGAAAGAATGAAGTATCAGAAAAGAACATAGATGGGCACATTATCAAATTCAACAATCTCAATAAACTGTATTGGCCTGAGGATGGAATCTCAAAGAGGGACATGTTCAACTACTATGATAAGATTGCTCCTTACATGGTACCTTACTTGCTGGATCGGCCAATGTCGTTAAACCGCTTTCCCGGCGGGATACATGGGCAAAGCTTCTATCAAAAAAATGTAGCTGAGACGGCACCATCATGGGCCCGCACAATGCCCCATACGAATGAGAAAGGAGAGGAAAAGGAATACTTGTTGGGGCATGATCGTGCAACCTTACTTTGGATGGCAACTTTGGGTTGCATTGAGATGAACCCCTGGTTTAGCCGGGTGCAGTCGCCAGACAATCCTGATTACTGTGTGATTGATCTAGACCCGGATAAAAATACTTTTAACCAGGTGATTGAGGCAGCACAGATGACAAAAACAATTTTGGATGGGATGGGGGTACCATCCTATGTGAAGACCTCAGGGTCTACCGGTATTCACATCTATGTGCCTCTAGGTGCACAGTATACTTATGATCAAAGCCAGCTCTTCGCACAGGTAGTGGTTAAACTGGTACACCGGGAGCTTCCGTCTTACACAACGTTAGAGCGAATGATTGCTAACCGTAAAGGGAAGATGTATCTGGATTTTTTGCAAAACAGGCCGGGTGCAACGATTGCTGGTGTGTATTCCCTGCGACCGAAACCAGGAGCCACTGTTTCAATGCCCTTGCACTGGGATGAGGTAAAGCCTGGTTTAACCATGCGTGATTTTACGATCCGTAATGCTGCTGACCGTTTGAGGGACACAGGTGATTTGTTTACAGGTATTTTAGCTGGCGGAATAGATATGGCTGCGGCCATTGGTCAGGCAAGGGCAACTTTTGGTTAAAATAAATTGATAATACTGCCAACTACAGGGCTACTAAAATGTTAATCTATAAAATGAAAGACATATGAACTACAGTGTGCTCTGCTGCATTTCCTGCAATAAGTTAATTCGGGACGGAATTTACAATAGTCAGTTTTATCCTAACCTTTT